>Ga0207422_1004496_pt1 | contig 11461 bp, 7 predicted proteins | sample MarCyaLeptolynsp_FD_187757 | JGI IMG/M metagenome (GOLD analysis project Ga0207422, IMG submission 187757) | Marine cyanobacterial communities from Panama - species 1 Leptolyngbya sp. (SPAdes) | ecosystem: Environmental > Aquatic > Marine > Unclassified | place: Panama: Panama City | collected... | reverse complement strand
CCCAAGCCATCCTTGATATGCAATTGCGTCGGTTAGCCGCATTGGAACGCAAAAAGCTACAGGATGAATACAAAGAAAAAGTCAAGCTCATCAAATACTTGGAAGATTTACTGGCGCACCCAAAGAAAATGCGAATTGTGATCGCTGAAGAATTAACGCAGATCAAGCATGACTACGATGATCCTCGTCGAACTATCATCGCTGGTGGCATGGCAAGCAGCATGAGCGCAGAAGATTTCTTGATGCCAGAAGAAAATACTTGGGTGACACTCACTGTCAAAGGTGCGCTTGCCCGCAGCTATGATGATAATCCGCCACAAGTAACCACCAAAGAAAAAGAACCGCCCCGCTTTATTGTCGAATCCAGCACAGCACACACCTTATATATTTTTACAGATCAAGGTGAGTGTGCCACCATACCAGTACAGCAAATATCACAGATGAATACACCAAGTGAAGGGTTGCATTTTTCCGACCAATGCTCATTGGACAGTGATCAAGAAATCGTATCTGTTCTCAGCCTACCCTATAATCTTGAAGCGGGTTATCTCTTTTTTGCGACAGAACAAGCACAAGTTAAACGCTTGCGATTAGAAGATTTACCGGGAGCATCCTCAAAACCATTCACGGTGATGAAGGTTGGGGATGATGATCGCTTGGGATGGGTCATGTTGACGACGGGCGCAGATGAGATCATCCTAGCAACAGCACAAGCGCAGACTATTCGTTTTAGCGAAGACGATGTGCGTCCGACAGGGCTTCCGGCTGGCGGTATGCGTGGCATTAAGTTGTTAGGGCAAAAAGATCGCGTAGTTGGCGCGGTTATCGCTATTCCTAATCAATATGTGTGGAGTATAACGGATGATGGTGTCGCCAAAATTTCCATCATTGATGAATATCCATCTCAGGGACGAGCAGGTAGTGGTGTTATCAATATGCGACTATCGCCTGATAGCAAAGAAGTCGCAGCCATGGCAATTGGCAGGCAAGATGACACAGTCATTGTGCTAACAAACAAGAATAAACCCAAATACATGCGAATTGGCTTAGGCATGAAGCTCAAGCGTGGACGGGCAGGCGGGGATTTTGTCATCTCCTTGCGTGAGAAGGAGCGTGTAACATCCGTCGTTAATTACCAACCCAAAATTATTATGGTTGAAGCACCAACAGAAGAATAATTAGCAGAGTTCAGCCAGTGCAGCGTCATATTTTGGTGCTATGATCGTCCAATCATATTGGGCGATTTTTGATTTCAATACAGCGACATCAACCTGAAATCTACCGTTCAGATGATGAGATAGCAATTGAACTAGTTTACCCTCTGGATAAAGACAAGCATGATGCAATGAATTTGGGATTAAGTAGGGATAATTCAAGCGTTTTGGCAAAATAGGGATACAGCCACAATAGATTGCTTCCGAGACAGACACACCAAAGAATTCTTGATGCGCTGTGCTTACGACATAATCCGCCATTTGCAACAGCTTCACATAGTCGCGGAATCCCTCTATGTAACCAAAGTGGATAAGTCTATCTTTTAGCTGTTTTTGCGCATCTTCAAATTCATCAGGTACTTGACGTAAATTTTCACCTGTGATGATTACTTGGAAGTCAAATCCCTGTTGTTGGAGCGAATATAGTGCCTCGAAAAATTCAATTGGATTCTTATCGGCTTCCCAACGATGATTCCACAGAATAATCGGCGTTTCATTGCGTGATACAAGGTTTGGGGCAAGATAAGGATCAAAACGCTGTAAGTCCAAACCAAGTGACAAAACAGACGCTTTTTCGCGCAATTCAGTGATCGTCTGTAATTCGTTAAAATCCGCGAAGTGCTTGAGCATCTGATGCAGTTGAGCAAAAAAATCATCGAGATGATATTGACTATTGAATAAAACCGCGTCACTCGCTAATGCGCTTGCATAATTGATAAACCCATATTGCCACCCGTGCTTTTGACGCGCATTTTGTGGATATGATAACTGGTTCTCATGGAAGTAAAGTGCTATTGGGATTTCAGTTCGCGTGATTGCCCGAAACAGGGACACATCCATCATATCGGATGCAATAATTACATTAGGAGAATAGTTACCCTCTTGGACTAATCGTGCTAAGGTAACTGCCCCACCCTGCATACGCCACTTCCAAAATTGCGCTGGAAGCGAAACAATATCAACTTGGTAGCTGGAGTATTTTTTGTACGCAACTGCCCATTGCTGGTGGCTACCACCAAAATAAGGTTCAAGCAATAATATTGATTTCACATCAACCAATTAATTTACGTGCATCACCTGCGAGTGTTTGTAGTGCTTCACCGGGTTTCACATTTAGGTGCTGATGCAACGATTCTTCAAAGCGGTTGAAGACATCTAAGGCATCGGTTGGCATATTCATCTTCAAATACAAATCCATGATGTATGCAATTAAGTCCTCCCGATGTGGGTTTGCACGCATTGCCCGAATATAAAAGCCTAAGGCATCTTGCAGTCGATCCTCGGCAATACGGTTTTCTGCCAAGCTGATGAGTGCTTCGCCGTACATCTGAAATAATTCTTCACGGCGGGATTTCGTCCAATTTGAATCAACACTGCTCAGAAAGGCACCTTTGTAGAGTGTCAGAGCTTGCTCTAATTTTGCGGAGGCTTCTGAGGGTGTTTCTAGCACACTGCTTTGTATCATCTCTGTAAATTGAATCACATCATAGGAAAGATCAATATCTGGCGAGATGCGATAAAAACCAGACCAATACACAGTGAGGTCAATCCCTAGAACTTCGCTGATCTTGCGCTTGGTCACATGAAAGACATTGGTCGCCTCACGCACAGATAGTTTGGGCCAAAAAACATCAAAAATGTCATTACGTGTAACCATACCGCGATCAATCAGATAGAAGAACAATGAGCGCGGCAATGCTCCATCCCAATGATCGATTGATGAGCCATTTAAATATACGCCACCATGACCAAATGAATGAACCTCAAGTAACAATCTATCAGAATTACGCTCTGCATAATCAACAAGCAACATTTGCTCGTCACTGGGGATAAAACGTGTGATTCCTTTTAAATGTTTGTCGCTCAGGATACGTGAAGAGATATTACGGCTAACAACAAGCACACGTCCAGATGGGATATCAGGCAATATGGAGGCAACGAATTTACTCATATGCTTGTCATCAAGACGATCACATTCATCCAAAATGAGCCAGCTTGCTTCCGCTAGTGGGATGGGTTGCTTGGATACTTTATCTGCAAATTGTGATTCAATATCGTCCTTTTTTAATTTCTTACCTTCAAAACGAATGTAAACTGTACCGGCTTGGTCAAGGAAGTCGCTGAGAAGCAAGCGATGTTTCAGATATAGTGGGTGTAGAACAACTATTTTTGTTGTATCAGCAAGTGAAACAAGTTGCTGTCGCCATAACTCTTGTGTTGCATCAACCATGAAAAAACTCCCCTGTAATGAACGTATATCTCCCACATTAGATAAACTATGTATATAATACCACAATAAGTAGTACGTTCATTAGGATAATTTGTTAATTATGTATTTCCGCGCAAGGCTTCTACTACGTTGGGGATACATTCAATCTTTGATAAGATGCGTGCTAATTGCTGATTATTCTCTAACTCAAGCTCAACATTGATCGTTGCAATAAGTTGGCGTGTGAGAACTTCTACTGACGTGATGTTGACTTTCTCATCTGCAATTACTGTTGTGATATCGCGGAGTAAACCTTCACGGTCATTGGCTATCACCTTAACAGGCACATGATAATAATGATTCTGCTGCGAATTATCATGCCCCCAAGACACATCAATGATACGAGGTGTATCAGTATTGGCTTGGATGTTTGGGCAATCTCGACGGTGTACAGTCACGCCACGTCCTCGCGTAATATAGCCGATGATCTCATCCCCGGGCATTGGGGTACAACAACGCGCAATATTCACCAATAAGCCACCCGTACCCAGTACTGTCACGCCATGTCCAGTAGCACCAACTACAGGCGTTCTTGTTTTCGGTTTGATGAGTTCGGCTTCTTCATGAGCGAGTTTGCTACGATTGCGTTCATCATCCAAAACTCGGTGTGTGATCTGTGCACCATTAATATCACCCGAGCCAACCGCAGCAAGAAAATCGTCTAGGCGTTCATAGTTGAACAAACGACTCACAACCTCAAACGATAGTTTGTCCAGTACACCTAAACGCTTGAGTTCGCGTTCGAGTGCATCACGCCCCATAGCAATATGTTTATCGCGGTTTTGTTTGCGAAGCCAATGACGAATTTTCGATTTTGCACGCGATGTCTTCACATAACCCAAATCAGAGTTGAGCCAATCCATGCTAGGTCCGCCGCGTTTAGCCGTAACAATATCAACTTGATCGCCCGTCTTAAGTTTGTAATTCAAAGGCACTAAACGACCATGAATTTTCGCGCCACGACACCGATGCCCGATTTCAGTATGGATATGGTAGGCAAAATCTATAGGTGTTGCATCAATAGGCAAATCGATAATGTCACCTTTTGGTGTAAAGGCATACACTCGATCCTGAAACACCTCCGATTTCATCGTATCGACAAAAGTCTCTGCATCGTCACGGACTTCCGGTCCAAACTCCATCAAACGACGCAAATAACCGATACGCTGTTCAAATGCTTTATCCCGTTCTGGATTATTGCCTTCTTTGTACCGCCAATGAGCAGCAATACCATATTCAGCATCTTCGTGCATTTGCCATGTACGGATTTGGACTTCTAATGTTTTACCTTGGCTGTCTAATACGGCGGTATGCAAACTACGGTAGAAGTTGTCTTTTGGATTAGCAACATAATCATCAAACTCACCGGGGATAGGTCGCCACAGATTATGCACAATGCCTAGAACAAGATAACATTGTGGCAGATTTTCCACTATCACACGCACAGCCCGCACATCATAGATTTGCTCGAGCGGGACTCCCTTACGCTGCATCTTCTTATAGATACTATTGATATGTTTGGGGCGCGCTGTAATCATCGCATCATATATGCCATGAACTTCTAATTCTTCTCGTAGGAGATTTGCAACACCACTCACATATTCTTCGCGGACTGTACGACGTTCATCGAGGCTTTTGGCAATCGCACGATAGGCATTGGGTTCTAAATAACGAAAACTCAAATCTTCTAGTTCCCATTTAATTTGCCAGATGCCAAGTCGGTTTGCAAGAGGGGCAAAAATATCCATCGTTTCGCGGGCGATTCGTTGTTGTTTATGCGGCGGCATATAGCCTAATGTCCGCATATTATGGAGCCTATCTGCGAGCTTTACCAAGACAACCCTCACATCGTCATCCATCGTAAGCAGCATTTTACGAAAATACTCCATTTCGCGGTTGACAGAGCTACTACGCCGATCTACATCCCCGCCATCGAGATTAATTGGCAATTTAGTCAATTTCGTCACACCATCAACCAATTTGGCAATGGTTAAACCAAACTCCTGTCGTAAATCGTCCAACGTAATTTCGGTATCTTCTATCGTATCATGAAGCAATCCTGCGGCAATCGCTTCGGAATCTAGGTGCATTTCAGCTAAAATGTTGGCGACTGCAACGCAGTGTGTAAAATACGGTTCCCCGGATTTGCGTTTTTGCCCATAATGTGCGTTTTCTGCACGGTGATATGCGCGTTCAATCAAGCCAAGATCATTGGGTTGGGGATCATATAGATTTTCTAAAAGGGCTTGTAAATCTTTGGGATAGGTCGTCGGCACAGTCACCATTACAGTATTCCCCACTGCTTAACCAACAGTATAACTATTTATTATACATCCAATTACGCAACTATACGAAAAATATACAAGATTAACGAAAGAAGCATGTTATAATTATTATAATTCACCAATATGCTCAATAAATGATAAGGATTTCATCGTGGCAAACTTGCTCAATGTTGATCGCGCCCTTGAACAAATTCTCATACAAATTGAGCAACTCCCGTCAGAAAAAATGTCTTTATCACAATCACTTGGTTGCGTTCTTGCACAGGACATCATTGCAGATACCAACTTACCCCCGTTTGCCAATTCTGCGGTTGATGGATTTGCTCTCATTGCAACAGATGCCACATTAGCATCTCAAGATAATCCAGTCACCCTACCTGTTTTACAGGATATTCCTGCCGGGAAAGCCCCAGATAAACCACTGTCAGATGGAGAAGCAGCTCGTATTATGACAGGCGCACCTCTCCCTCTTGGTGCAACTGCCGTCATTCCTGTTGAAGATACAGATAGCGATTGGTCACGCGATGGCAGTAGTCCTTTACCTGAATCCGTGACAATTCTGAAATCGATTGATGAAGGTGCAAATATTCGTCAAATTGGTGAAAATGTGCGTGAAGGTGATCTTGTCATACATGCAACTACCAAGCTCAGAGCGCAGGAAATCGGCATGTTGGCTGCACTGGGACACGCAGAAGTACCAGTTTATCGTAAGCCTCGCGTTGCGATATTGGGCACAGGTGATGAATTAGTGGATGTTCATGAGGCTGTACAACCCGGGCAAATTCGGGATGTTAATAGTTATACGTTAGAAGCATTGGTATCAACTTATGGAGGTGAGCCAATACGCTTACCAATCGCTAAAGATTCGTTAGCCGAAGTACGGAACCTGTTTGAGACTGCAATCGCCCATCAGCCAGACATTATCATAAGTTCAGCCGGCGTATCTGTTGGAACAGCCGATTTAATACATACAATTTTGGCTGAATTCGGGTCAATCGACTTTTGGCGAATTAACATGCGTCCGGGCAAGCCCGTTGCATTTGGTAAAATTGCCGGAGTTCCGTTTTTTGGTTTGCCGGGCAATCCGGTTTCAGCCATGGTCACGTTCGAGGTATTGGTACGCCCTGCTCTACTCAAGATGATGGGGCAAAATGACAACGCACGCTATATTCACGCGATCACTACACATGACATGAAGTCAGATGGTCGTAGAAGTTTTATTCGCGTCAAACTAATATCAGAGAATGGTGTGCTTCTCGCAGATTCTACAGGCACACAAAGCTCAGGAGCACTAATGTCGATGGTACTTGCAGATGGGCTATTGATCATACCCGAAGGAACAACCTTTGTACCCAAAGGGTCTAAGCTGCAAGTGCGTGATTTGAGGTGAGTTAAGGCGGCAGGATGCAGTTTCCACCCTGCCAATAGCGCATTGGTTATTCTAAGATTCTGAATGATCCCGCAAGGTGCGAGACAATATATCATCCTGAGAACGACGATTTTTCTGCTTCGACCTACCTGCACGTTTACCCCGGGCAGCAAGATCACCATCCTGACCAGCCATCGCACGACGGAACGCCTCAGCCATTGCAGTTGGCATTTCCTCTTCGTCTTCGTCCATGATCTGCACCTCTTCAACAGGCGTTTTCATACTCAGATCAATTTGTAGTTGACGGTTGCGACGATTTACTTTGATCACACGCACCTCTACCTCTTGCCCGATTGAGACAATATCGTTAGGTGACTGGACAAAACCATCAGCAATTTCAGAGACATGAACCATGCCCGGTCGTTCCGCACCAATATCGACAAATGCACCAAAACTCTCGATGCGAGTCACAGTGCCGGGGTATGTGCTACCCACCTTAATCTCCGCAACAGGGAGTTCAGGTGGTTTATTCATCGTAAGTGCTACACGTCCTTTTTCATGATCAACACGCAGGACAAACGCATCAATCTGATCTCCCGCATTGACTATGTCACCGGGATTACGGAAGTCCGTATTCTGAAATTGCGACACATGAAGCAAGGCATCACGCCCAACACCAATATCCACAAATGCGCCATAAATTTCTAAGCTAGAAACCTTACCAGATACAGCAATACCCGGTTTTAGGCTTTCCATTTCCATAGGGGCTTCCATTGTTTCATCTACCATTGCCCTAATCCTTCCCTGAAGTTATTCTATCTATTCCTCAAAGCCACAATCTAATCTTCAAGTGGCTCTGTATTTTCCGGTTCTTCGGTCACTTCTGTCAAATCATCTTCTGCCAACTCGGGTTCTGCCGTTATGTCAAACTCTTCATCGATATAATCAGCATAGGATTGATATCCATCCCACAAATAGAGATTTGTTGCAGCAATTGCTTCATTCATCACATCCTCAGTCATATAGATTGAGCCAACAATCTCGCTTGTCTCAGACAAGGTGCCTTCGGCTGTACCTGCGACAAACACATATACCATAATGAGATCGTCTGGATAAATTAATAGCATAAGTGCTTGATCTGCGGAGATTTCTACACCTGTTAGATATTCTGGCTCACCCAAAACATCTACCACATCACTCAATTGCATCTGTGGTGCTAATAGTAGTGTCAATGATTCAACAGTATCACCATCACTCGTTACCATTTGACAACAGGTTACACCTGCATCACCATCAGCCCAACTAATCACACTCACATCGTTTTCTTCATCGTCTACACGATCAACATTTGTCATTTGTGGATCATCTTCCACAATCACCAACGCATCACGCCAACTCGTTTCACCGGGCGTAATATTACGCCAACAAGGAGCTTCGCATGGCTCGCCTGTTATCAAGCTAGTATCTTTGAGAAGGTTTTCATCACGGAGATTGGGTGGTGGAGCACATGCACTGATAACCACTAAAACCGCAATAATCGGTAATAGCAACCGAAATTTCATCCAGACTCACTTTCAATGTATGTTAGGATGTTACGAACGAGGAAGATGTTAACAGAGAAGGCTATTCTTGTACAGCCTATTCGCGACAAATATTGAACATAATTGGGGCGAGAACTTGTTTCTCACCCTATCTGTAGTGATTTAATTTTGGCGCAGCAGCAGTGAGTAACCGCCTACTGTACCACCAAACAGTGTTGCATAGCGTGTCGCAACAATCACATACTGACCATCTTCTGGCAGCAGAAGTTGCGTGATTTCAGAATTTGTTGTTCGATTTGGACCAGATACAATTGCGTCATCATTATCTGCCAATTCGATACCACTTGGGGATACTAAAAACACTTTTGTATCCAACGTCGAGGCAACAGCCGACATATTGATCGTGACAATATCCCCTGCCAAGCCATCAAAGACATATACATCAAATGTATTTTGCCCAGAAATATTCCCGAAGACCTCTTGACCAGCCGGTATTTGAATAGCTGATTCAATTTCGGGGCGGTAACTCACTGTTTCACTGCCACCAGCATATCCCCCCAAACCAGCAGTTACGGAACCATCGGGCAAGATTTCAAGGCTAATCACAAAATTCTGCCCTAAAACTGGGCGTTGTGTTTCGACGATTGCAACTTCACCATTTACAATGGCAGTCAATGTAAATTCTATAGGGCGAATATCGCTACAATCCGCTTGATACCAAACATCCAATTCATAGGTGCCCGGACGTAAAGTTCCGACGGGCCAATATATGTAAGATAGCGGAGGTTGCGTTTCATCCACCGTACAATTTACATTGCCGTTTTCAAGTAGTGTACCCCCACTGATCGCAATAGGGTTATCATCAAAAACACCTTCACCTGCGGGGTCACGAACTAAGAGTTGCAAATCCGCATTGGTATTCCAAGTCAAGATCACTTGAATATCACCGACAGGTAAGTTCAAGTTAACAATTTCCGGTGGCACATCTGCCGATGGACCCGAAAGCACTAAATTGAATTCACCCTGTGTCCCCCCAAATTCTTTTCCATAACGAGTTGCGACAATATAGTAAGTTCCAGTCTGAATCAAACGTGCACTCGGGATAGAAGAATCTGTGCCATTGAAATCATCATTGAAGTAAATAACATTACCAGCTTCATCCATGACCTGAACTAAGGTATCAAGACTCCCAGAAAGTGCGGTCATTGTCGCGCTGATAACATCTCCTTGATTGCCAGTATATGTATAGGCTAAATAAGGTTGGCGACTATCAATTAGCCCCTGTACAGGTGAATCTAGTTGAATTGGCTGCGCATTGGCTTGTATTTCGGCGGGCAAAGCTGGCAAAATGCTCAAACTAGCGTCTGTATAGACACCGCCAGAAACAGAAAAGGCATTACCATCAGCGTCAAGTTCAAAGCGTGAGACATAAACACTGTCTTGGTTTGGTTGTGGGGGTGGTAAAGTTCCAGTAATTGGATCAAGAGCAACACCATTCACCGTGCCATTCACCGTAAATGAAACAGGGGCATTTGTATCACATCCTTGTCGATAAAATACAAGAATCTCGTAGCTACCTGTTGGAACAAACCCTGATGTCCAAGAAGCAGTTTCCGCAGGTTCAGTATCAATGACCTCGCAGAGTCCATTAGCATCAAACCCGAAACTACCCCCGATTGAAGATGTACGATTGTTCCAAAAAAGTGATTCTCCATTCGGATCGCGTACTTCCAAGTTCATATCAACAGCAGCATTCCAATTGAGAGTAACCTCCATACCACCAGAGATGAGTACAAGCGATTCCTCGCTAGTTGTATCTGTTGTTGTGGTATCCGCGACAACTGGTGCTGCTGTTGGTTGTGAATCTTCCGCAACCACATCAGGTTGAGCCGTTGCCGCAGCAACGGTTGGTTCTACAACAGCAGGTGTTGCTTCCGCAGCATCAAGGATTACAGAGCTACCAGAAGTTGTTGTGACAGCAACTTCAAAAGTTCCCTCTTTCGGGCTAAATACCCCGGGAGCCGCAAATACGATTAGATAATAATTACCCGCATCGGCAACTACCACATTTTCTAGGGTGACTGAACCTGTGGCTGAACTATCAATAGATTGAGCAGTGGAAACGCCTGTTTCGTCCGTGATGACTAGGGCTAGTGCCATTCCATTTTCGCTGGATGCTTGCACACTCAATGTATCACCAGCTGTTGCAGCAAACAGGAAAACACGCGCTAGATTATCAGCATCAAGGGTCGAGACGACTGCTTCACCAGAATTCAAAATATTCGGTTGTGCATCTTGGGCAAAAATATCTTGTGTTGGGAACAAACCCAAAACGAGGATAGTCATTATGCTTAAGTAAATGAACAGGGTACGAGAATTTAGCATTCGCACGGAGCCAATCTCCTTCGCAAATATGGCATCGTTATTAAATAGTAGTGTAGCTGAAAATAATGGCATGTGCTATCTAGCAAGCCTGACGATTAACCACCGGATTCAATCTCTGGTGTTTCTTCAGGTGTTAGCGTCACAGGCACAATTGTTGCAGGTTCAGACGGTTTCAACTCAACGAACCCCGTTGTGCCTTCAATTACAGAGACTTGTTGTACAACGCGCTCACCATTTATCGTCGCAATCACATCATAACGTCCTACGGGAACATCGGCGATAGCAAAGTTCTCACGCCAGATGGGGTCTGCATTCACATCGAATGCGGTATCCTGCAATACATAGCTTGTCATGGATTGATTCATCATTTCAGCCAAAACCGGATTAACTTTACCGGG
>Ga0207422_1004495_pt1 | contig 11462 bp, 15 predicted proteins | sample MarCyaLeptolynsp_FD_187757 | JGI IMG/M metagenome (GOLD analysis project Ga0207422, IMG submission 187757) | Marine cyanobacterial communities from Panama - species 1 Leptolyngbya sp. (SPAdes) | ecosystem: Environmental > Aquatic > Marine > Unclassified | place: Panama: Panama City | collected... | reverse complement strand
CAGTCATGCTGCAACTTGCGGATGGAGGTTGCGGCGGTAGCAACCACACTCGGTGGAAGACTGGCGGTGAAGACATAGGGCCGACACACCAACCGCATAATGTCGAACTTCGGATGGTTGGAAACGCAGAAACCGCCAACGGTTCCGACACTCTTGGAAAAGGTTCCGACGATAAAATCCACATCGTCGATCACGCCTTGCTCTTCGCACACGCCGCGCCCGTGCTCACCGATAAAGCCCATCGAATGCGCTTCGTCGACCAGCACCATTGCGCCATGCTTCTTGGAGATCGAGACCATTTCCTTGAGCGGTGCTACGTCGCCAAGCATCGAGTACACGCCTTCGAGTACGACCAGCTTGCCAGCACCTTCGGGAATCCGCCGCAGCCGCTTTTCGAGCGCTTCGACATTGTTGTGGCGGAACGGCACGATCTCGGCATTGCCCATCGCACAGCCATCGTAGATCGATGCATGGCTATCGATATCAAGAATGACGTAGTCGCCCTTGCCCGCAATGGTCGAGATGATTCCTAGGTTCGCCTGATAGCCGGTTGAGAACACCATTGCGTGGTCCATGTCATAGAACTCACGCAAAGCGTCTTCGCATTCCTTATGGCCTTGGTACGTCCCATTGAGGACGCGGCTTCCCGTAGTGCCTGAGCCGAAGTTGGTGAGCGCGTCATGGCCAGCTTCGATAACGTCGGGATCAAAGGTCATCCCCATGTAATTGTAAGTGCCGAGCAGGATTGTGTCGCGACCGTTGCAAATCGCTCTGGTCGGTGACAGCACCTTTTCCATCACCAAATTATATGGGTCTTCGACGCCGCTCGCGAGAAGCCCGGCGCGCATCTGAATGAGATCATCAAACTTGGAAAACAGATCGCCGGAGGGTGCGGTCTCAGTCAATGTGTCGCTCATTGAACTGCCCCCTTCATGAGTCCTGGAGCTTATGGACTGCTTCCACGAGCTGTCCATAATTCTCGATCTCAGCTTGCTGGTTCATGCTGATGATAACATCGAATTCATCTTCGATCTCGGCAACAAAATCCATCACAGTTAGGCTGTCAAACTCGAGATCATTGGCAAAAGTAGTGCCGTTTTCGATCGCGATACCCTTCTTGTTGAAGGGCTCAATCAAGGCGCGGATGCGCTCGTCGACATTGGCTTGATCCATGGAAAATACATACTTTCTCTAATCGGGGTGTGCCTGACCTTCGCACATGGTTGCGTCTGAAAAGCGGCCCGAGCGGGCAAATGTCAAGGGCACATGATGCGAGTTGAGCGCTTTGCTACGATGAAAGATACGCGAAGTTGCGCAATTGAGATGCGTCAAACCAACTCATTCACCGCGGCCATGAACGGACTGATTGAAACCGGCTTGGACAGATATCCTACGGCACCGGCGGCGCGAATGCGCTCCTCATCGCCCTTGCCGGCATAGGCGGTGACCGCCAAGATAGGGATCGATTGCAAAACTTTATCGCTCTTGGCCGCTTCGATCAGATCGACCCCAGAGATGCCCGGCAGTTGAATGTCCATGATGATCAAATCAGGGGTCACTGAACGCGCGGTTTCCAACACTTCGCTGCCGTCGGCAACTGGATCGACGTCAAAGCCATTGGCCTTCAACACGTCGCAGAACAATTTTCGGTTTAGATCGTTGTCCTCGACAACCAAGATACGCTTTGCCAATGCCCGCACTCCATTAACTTCAGGCAAACTAACGCCAGCGAAAGGACGTCACAATTCAAAATGAATCCCGCCTCGATCGTCAACCTGCGGATGTGCTCGCGCTTGCCGCATTGACCTGGGTGCTGGGCGATGACGATCGTGCGCAGCGATACCTTGCTTTAACGGGGATCGACCCCAATTCCCTCAGAGCCGGAATTGGGGATCCAGCAATCCTAGTCTCGGCGCTCGACTTTCTTGCCAATCACGAACCTGATCTGGTTCGCGCCGCGGAGGCATTGGCGATAACGCCGGAAGAGATAATTGCAGCGCGACAGGAGCTAGCCTAATGACCCGTCCTTTGATTATCAGCGATTGCGACGAGGTGCTGCTGCACATGGTCGTCCCTTTCAAGGAGTGGCTGGAAGAGACCCAGGGCGTCAATTTCCAGATGGAAGGCGGCAATTTCGCTAATGCGCTGCGTTGGCAGGCCAGTGGCGAGGTGCTCGAACCGGCAGAGATCTGGAAGTTTCTAGGTGGCTTTTTCGACACCGAGATGGGCCGGCAAATGCCGATTGCGGGCGCGGTAGAAGGGATCAACACGCTCGCGGAACACGCTGAAGTGGTTATTCTGACCAACCTCGTCGACAAACGCCGTGATATGCGCGCCGAGCAGCTTGCCAATCACGGCATTCATGCTCGTGTATTCACCAATCAAGGTCCTAAAGGGCCTGCGCTCCAAGCGATCATGGACGAGTATAAGCCGAGTCAGGCGTTTTTCATTGATGACCTAGCGCAGCATCACGCATCGGTTGCTGAGACCGTCCCGCATGTGACGCGACTGCATATGTGCGGTGAGCCAATGATCGCAAACGGCATCGATTGCGCGCACGAGGCAGGTCACGCAGCCGCCCGGATCGACGCATGGTCAGACGCATTGCCTTGGATGCTGGATCAACTGGGAGGAAAAACCGCATGAGCATTGAAGCGAGACTTGAACAATTGGGCATCGCGCTTCCCGCTGCGGCAGCGCCGGTCGCAAGCTATGTGCCGATCGTGATCCACGGGGGATTCGCCCATGTCTCAGGCCAATTGCCGTTTGTCGACGGCAAAGTCATCACTGGGAGGCTGGGAGACGATGTGTCACTGGAAGACGGGCTGGCTGCAGCGCGTGCCTGCGGCTTGATGATCGCGGCGCAGCTTAAGGCTGCGGACCTGCTGGAGCGAGTCGAGCGAGTCGTGAAACTCGGAGCGTTTGTCAATTCGACCCCAGAATTCACTGACCAGCCTAAGGTAGCCAATGGCGCCTCTGATCTGATGTTTGAAATCTTCGGCGAGAAAGGACGCCATGCAAGAGCGGCTGTCGGAGTGCCCGTATTGCCACTTGGCGCAGCAGTCGAGGTCGACGCGGTGATTGCTATCAGCGAATGAACCAGCGGGCTTCGCGAGCTTGGCTAGCCGAATGGGAATACGCCCACCGGGGATTGCACCGTCTTGGCGTGCCCGAAAACTCACTCGCTGCCGCGGACGCCGCTATCGCCGCGGGCATGGGCATTGAGTGCGACATCCAACGCAGCTTTGATGACGAGCCGGTGGTGTTTCACGATTGGGAGCTCGAGCGATTGACCGGCGAAACCGGCGATGTCGCAGATCGCATCGCTGATGCGCTTGAGCAGTCTCATTTGTTAGGGACCAATCAGACCCCAATACGGCTGACTGGGTTGCTCGAGCATGTCAGCGGGAGGGTGCCGCTGTTGGTCGAGATCAAGTCCTTGCCCGACTACGACGTTGAGTGGACATGTGTGAAGGTTGAAAGCGCGCTCCGCTCCTATCGAGGTGCATATGCTGTCATGAGTTTCGATCCGCGCGTGGCAGCATGGTTCGCAGCCAATGCACCGGCTGTAGTGCGCGGACTCGTTGGGACGGACACACTCGACAACGGCTTTCGCCATCTTTGGCACCAACCTGGTGCGATCGACCAAGCCAATCCTGATTTTCTCGCGATCGACATTCGCGATCTTCCGAATGCGCCGGCGGACAAATGGAGGGCAAGCGGGAAACCCTTGCTGTCCTGGACCGTTCGAACCTCTGAGTTGCGCGCGCATGCATTGCAGCATGCCGACGCGCTGATCAGCGAAGGCGAAGGGCTTGTATGACGGCTACCCCATCCTCCGATCCAGCGCTGAGAGATTTGACCGTTCGGCTGGCTCCTGGGGTCGGGTCTTTCGATTCTGCGCACTGGAACGCGCTAGGCGGTGACCGCAACCCGTTTGTCAGCCACGAATTTCTCACCGCACTCGAAGATTCGGGAAGCGTGGGCGAAGGGACGGGCTGGGACCCGGCACCAATCGCCATTACGGATGCACAAGACAATCTGCTGGCCGCGATGCCGAGCTATGCGAAGGGCCACAGCCAAGGCGAGTATGTGTTCGATCACTCCTGGGCCGACGCCTACCAGCGTGCAGGTGGGCGTTATTATCCCAAACTTCAGATCGCGGCGCCGTTCACGCCCGCAAATGGTCCTCGTTTGCTGTTGTCAGACCCGGCGCTTTCGCAGCACCTCTTGAAAGGCGCGGAGATTGTCTGCGAGCAGAACAAGCTCTCATCGGCGCACGCGACATTCGTGGACCGGGATCAACTTGAACTGTTTGAAGATGCGGGCTGGATGCTGCGCAGTGATCTCCAGTTCCACTGGTCAAATCGGGACTATGTGCGGTTTGACGATTTCCTTGACCAGTTGTCGTCGCGCAAACGCAAGAATCTCAAGAAGGAGCGCGCGGCGGCGCAGCAAGGGTTGCGGATCGAGCGATTGCGCGGAGCGGACATCAAGCCCGAGCATTGGGACGCGTTCTGGGTCTTCTATCAGGATACCGGTGCGCGGAAATGGGGCACGCCATATCTGACCCGCGAGGCGTTTGCTCTGTTCAGCGAGCGGATGGGTGACAGGCTGGTCCTAATTCTCGCTTCTGAGAACGGAACTCCGATCGCCGGGGCATTGAATTTTGTCGGCACGGACGCGCTTTATGGGCGCTATTGGGGCTGCACTCAGGAGGTGCGGTTCCTGCATTTCGAGCTGTGCTATTATCAGGCGATCGACATTGCGATCGAGCTAGGCCTCGATCGGGTCGAGGCGGGCGCCCAAGGCGGGCACAAACTGGCGCGGGGGTACGAACCGGTGCAAACATGGTCTGCGCACTGGATCGCGGATCCTGGCTTTCGCGCGGCTGTGTCAGACTTTCTGGAACGCGAACGCGAAGGCGTTGCGACCGATCAATTGTTCCTTGACCAGCGCACACCCTTCAAAAGGGACTAAGCCGCAAGCAAGGTGTTGATTGTGGCGAATCGGATCAGGCGACCCGGCGGCGGCCTTCTGCAAGCCATTCGCGGGCACGACGCTGTGCTTCAGCAATTTCACGCGCTGTCATTTCATCGGCGATATCGGCACGACACCAAGCCGCTTCTTCGTGGCCCTTCGCGGCGGCAATATTGAACCACTTGTGGGCTTCGATCAGATCGCATTCGGCGCCTTGACTGCCAGTCGAATAGGCAACGCCCAGATCGAAAAGTGCGGTGATGTTTCCTTGCGCAGCTGCAGCGAGATTGCGTGCGATTGCCATATCGACAGGCGTTTCGGTTACTTCCTCGGCGACCTCGCTTTTGATCGGTTTGAGTTCCATAGTCGGCTCTCCGTTTCGTACGAGAGAACACCCCCTGGCTCTCTCGCACAGACAGACCTCGCCAATCATGGTCAACAAATGGTTAACGCAGCCGCAAATTTTTGACATTTCCTTGCTCTGGCAGAGCGATTGCACGGGGATATTGCGCCTTTCACAGCTTGATTCTGCAATCCTGCTTGTGCCCTATCAACCACGCGCCTATAGGCGCGCCAACGCTCGATTTGGGTGCGGACGATTATCCTTGTCCGTAAGTGGTGCTGAAAAAATTCAGACCACGTGGGAACGGTCGAATGGCATTGGATTGGGTTAAGAGGACCACATGACGACCGCGGCTAGTGACGAAATAGACATTCTCGAAAAAGCCAAACGCGAACTTGCTCCGGATTACGTGCCGAGCGAGGACGAGGACTATATGGGCGATAAGCATCAGACGTATTTTCGGATGTTGCTGATCGAGTGGAAACGTTCGATTCACAGTGCGGCTGACCACACGTTGCAGTCGCTCAAAGACGGTCCAATTCGCGAGGCCGATCTGACCGATCGCGCTTCGAGTGAAACCGATTGGGGCATTGAACTTCGAACCCGCGATCGTCAGCGCAAGCTGATCGCCAAGATCGACTCCGCATTGCGGCGTATCGATCAAGGTGAGTATGGCTATTGCGAGGTGACTGGAGATCCGATCGGATTGAGACGGTTGATCGCACGGCCCGTAGCCACGATGACGGTAGAGGCGCAGGAAGCGCACGAGCGACGCGAGAAGATTTCGCGGGATGATTGATCATCACACGGCTTGTCTCTTGGCTGGTCTGATGCGCAATTGAGTGTCAGTTTGGGACGGATTGCAATTCTGCGCCCGTTCACGCGACAAACTTAAGACATCGTTAGGGCAACTTTTCTAGCTGTCGGTCGAACCGGCGCGATCGTGGTGGAGGACTTGGAAACCTCCTGCGATTCGCCCTAGTTGATGATGGAAACGACGGCACAGTGTGCTATTTTTTCGCAGGAGACGATCCGCAGATGACGGATTTCGAGACCAGAAGCGTAACACGAGATAGCCTCTTCTTGCTCGCGGATATTCAAGTCGAGCAATCGACGGAAACGCACCGTGTCCGGGTTCGCAATCTTTCCGACGGTGGAATGATGGGCGAGGGCACATTGCGGGTGAAGCGCGGCAATCGGCTCGCGATTGACTTGCGCAATGTTGGTACGATCGGTGGATCGGTCGCTTGGGTACAGGATGACCGGTTCGGAATTGCCTTTGATGAGGAAATCGATTCCGCGTTGGCTCGAAAACCGGCCGACAGCGGTGCATCGACAAGTCCCAAGCAAGCGCCCAGCTACGCTCACCGGGCACCACCGCCACCCGACTTCTCCTCAATCCGGAAAGTCTGAGAGCCCGCCAAGCGCAGCCAAACAGCTGTCCAATTTCGTGTAAGCTGCTAACTCAGTCGGTGATGCGATTCTGGCTGCCAATACTTGCAAGCTTGGGGCTCACAGCCTGTGGGCCTTCCGACGACTTTGGTCCGGTGAATGTCGGGATTATTGGCGATCCTCAAAGCCTGTTTGACGATGGCATCCGATTGTCGCCCGGGGCACAGCATATTGCGCTCGCCACCCAGGAAGGTCTGGTCGGCCTGGACCCTTCGGGGCAAATCGTTCCTGCGATCGCAGAAAGATGGATCGTTACTGACGATGGCCTGAGCTATATTTTCCGGTTGCGCGACCTTGTCTGGAGCGGTGAGGACGAAGTTAGCGCAGAGGATGTTCGAGGCGCGCTTCGCAATCGCCTGCGAGCGCTCGACGGAACATCACTTGGCCTTGACCTCGCGAAGATTACCGATGTCCGTGCCATGACCGGTCGCGTGATCGAAATTCGATTGAGCAGTCCCATGCCCGATTTTCTTCGCCTATTGGCGCAGCCGGAGCTCGGGATTACCAACGACGGCGGCGGTCTTGGCCCGATGTTGCTTGACCGCGAGGAAGACGACCTGCTTGCCGCGCTCGATGTGCTCCCGCCCGAGCAACGCGGTTACGCAGCGCAAGAAGACTGGTCCGAGATGGTGCGGCGATTGAACGTGCGAGCCTTGCCGGCTGAGCGCGCGGTTGAAGCCTTCTCTGGCGGTGAACTCGACATTATTATGGATGGAAGGCTCAGCACATTCCCGCTCTCGCAACTGGGGCCATTGTCGCGAGGCAATATCCAAGTCGACCCGGCACTTGGGTTGCTCGGGCTGGCGATTCGGAGCGACGAAGGCGTTCTTTCTGACCCCTCCAATCGCGAAGCCCTATCAATGGCAATTGATCGCTCAGCTTTGATCGCGCCGTTTGGCCTGGGGGGCTGGCAGCCGACCAGTTGGATTGTGCCCGCCAGTTTGTTTGAAAGCGCGGCAATACCTGTTGGCCGCTGGTCGGCTTTGAGTTTTGAGCAGCGGCAAGAATTGGCTGCTTCGCGCATAGCAGAATGGGAAGCGTCAAACGACAACGAAGCTGTTGTCCGCGTGGCGCTTCCTGAGGGTCCGGGAAGCGACTTGCTGTTCGAAGAGTTGTCGAATGCCTGGCGAGCGATCGGCGTGACCACCATTCGAGTGGGCTTGGGGGAGGGCGCGGAGATGGAATTGCGCGATCGTCTTGCGCGCTATTCATCGCCTCGCTGGTTCCTCAATCAGTTCAATTGCGAGCTCGAAATAGGGCTTTGCTCGGAGGAAGCTGACAGGATGGTGCAGGAGTCGCTTACGGTCCGTGACATCGCTGAAAAGCAGCGCCGTTTGACCGAAGCGCACACCTTGTTGGTCGAAGAGGAAGTGTTCATCCCGCTTGGTGCGCCGGTGCGCTGGTCATTGGTTCGGGGCGCTGTCGCAGGCTACCAAGCCAACCAATGGGGCTTACACCCCTTGTTTCCGCTGACCGAAGCACCCATTTAATAAAAATGGACGTTAATATGAACGGAAATGCAGACCGACCCGAGCAACCCCAGGTTGTCTCGTTGCAATTGCCGACGGGTACAGACCCGGTTTCGATCCGCCAACGGGTAGAAGCGATGGAGTTGTTGCTCGAGCGGAGCTTTCGCATTCCCGGCGTCAATATTCCAATCGGGCTGGATGCGCTGATTGGTCTGATTCCAGTGGTTGGCGATATCATAACCACCGCGCTTGGCGCTTACATGGTGTGGGAAGCGCGGAACCTTAATCTTCCTAAGTGGAAGCTCTGGCGCATGGGCGGCAACGTCGCGTTCGATGCCGTGATTGGCTTACTGCCGGTTGTCGGAGACGCCGCTGATGTCCTGTATCGCTCGAACACGCGCAACTTGCGGATCATCAAGAAGCACCTCGACAAGCATCATCCGGAAACGCGGATCATTGAAGGCTAGCGCACTCAATCGTTTCAATTGAGACCAATCCGGATTAGGTCATGGCCCCATGTCCAGTCAGGTTACCTATTCGAGCTATCTCGACCTCGACCGTATCCTCAATGCGCAGCACCCGAGTTCGGGGGCGCATGACGAAATGCTCTTTATCGTCGTTCACCAAGCGAGCGAGTTGTGGTTGAAATTGTGCTTGCACGAGCTGACCGAGGCGAGGCGGCACATGGCGAAAGACGAGTTGCGCCCGGCCTTCAAAATGCTTGCCCGCGTCGCCCGGGCTCAGCAGCAGCTGATCCAAAGCTGGGACGTGTTGAGCACAATGACGCCGCACGATTACTCGCGCGTGCGGCCGCATCTCGGGAATTCGAGCGGGTTTCAGTCGCCGCAGTATCGGATGATGGAATTCATGCTCGGCGGCCGCAATGCCAAGCATATCGCGCTCCACGCAAAGAACGCCGATTGGTCGGATCGCCTACGCGAAGAGATCGATCAAGCGAGCCTCTACGACGTCGCGATCGCCTTGCTCGCCAAACGCGGCTTCGTGATCGATCACGGTGTGACTGAGCGCGATCTCAAGGGGCCTTACCAGCACAATTCCTCGGTCGAAGCGGCGTGGGCGGACATCTATCGCGATCCGCAAGCGCATTGGGATCTGTACGAGCTGGCCGAGAAGCTGGTCGATCTCGAGTATCACTTTCAACGCTGGCGGTTTGGCCATCTCAAAACCGTGGAGCGGATCATTGGTTTTAAGACCGGCACTGGCGGTACCCCGGGCGTGCCGTATCTCGAAGGGGTGCTCAAACAGGCCTTCTTCCCCGAGCTTCTTAGCGTCAGGACAGCGATCTGATGAGCCGAAAGATATGGGACATATCGCAGCGGCTTGATCCTGCTTTGCCGGTCTGGCCTGGGGATACGCCGTTTCAGCAGGCGCGGACCTGGCAAATCGAAGACGGCTCGCCGGTCAATGTCTCTGCGTTGACCTTGTCGACCCACACCGGTGCGCACGCCGATGCTCCCTTGCATTACGCGCCGAATGCGCCGGACATCGCCTCAGTCGCGCTTGAGGCCTATCTCGGAGAATGCCTGGTGGTCGATGCGAGAGGTGTCGGCCCGCTAATCGAAGTCGGTGATCTCCCGCATTTGCATTCGGCTGATCGCGTGTTGTTCCGCACCTTCAAACAATTTCCACACTTGCATTGGGATCCGGCCACGGTCGCAATCGCTCCGGAAACGATCGAATGGCTCGCGCTCCAAGGCGTGAAGCTGGTTGGCCTTGATGGCCCCTCTATCGACCCTCAGGATTCCAAGACCATGGCGGCGCACAGGGCGGTGCTGAAACACGATATGCGGATCCTCGAGGGGTTGGTGCTCGATGACGTTCCTGAGGGGCGCTACGAATTGATAGCCTTGCCGCTTGCGATCGTCGGGGGAGACGCCTCGCCTGTGCGCGCGGTTCTGCGGGAGCTGCCAGATGCTTGATCAAGCGCGCGAACTTGACCGCGCCGATCCGCTCGCGCCGTATCGTGCGCGGTTTCATCTCCCAAACGGAGTGATCTATCTCGACGGCAATTCGCTCGGCGCCTTGCCCAAGGCGACCCCTCCGGCGATGCAGCGCGCGGTTGAGCAGCAATGGGGTGAAGGGCTGATCCGCTCCTGGAACGAATCCGAATTCGGGGCAGGTTGGTTCACGATGGGGAGCCGGATTGGCGCCAAGATTGCCCCGTTGATCGGAGCGCGTCCGCAAGAAGTGATCGCGACCGACACCGTCAGCATCAACCTTTTCAAGCTAATTTCCGCCGCGTTGGAGATGCGACCGGAACGCAAGGTCATCCTGAGCGAACCAGGTAATTTCCCGACCGATGTCTACATGGTTCAAGGTTTGGAAGCGCAGGGCTTGGCTGAGCGAAGATTGGTCGATCGCGCTCGGATCGCTGACGCACTCTGCGATGATGTTGCGCTGCTCATGCTCACCCACGCGCACTACAAGAGCGGCGCGCTGTTCGACATGAAGTCGCTTACCCATGCCGCGCACGAGGCGGGTGCGCTGGTGCTTTGGGATTTGTCGCACAGCACCGGGGCCATGCCGGTCGATCTGAATGCAGTGGGCGCGGACTTCGCCACTGGCTGCGGCTACAAATATCTTTGTGGCGGTCCAGGAGCACCGGCGTTCGCTTTTGTCGCCGAGCGCCACCTCAACGAGTTGAAGCAACCGCTGACGGGCTGGTTCGGCCACAGGCGCCCGTTCGAGTTTCTAGATGACTACGAATCAGCGCCGGGGATCGAGCGCTTGCAATGCGGGACCTCGCCGGTCCTTGGCCTCACTGCGCTCGAAGTGGGTGTCGATCTGATCGCTGAGATCGGGGTCGATCGGCTGTACGCAAAATCATGTGCGCTGTCTGAGTTTTTCCTCGATTGCATGGTCGACGCAGGCCTCTCGCTCAATTTGGTCAGTCCGCAAGACAGCGGTGCGCGGGGCAGCCAGCTCTCATTTCGGCATGAACACGCTTATGCAATTTGCCAGGCGCTGATTGCGCGCGGCGTGATTGGAGATTTCCGCGACCCTGACATCTTGCGGCTGGGTTTTGCTCCAGCCTATTTGCGTTTCGAAGACATGGCTGAAGCGGCGCGGCACCTGGCGGAAGTGATCAGCACTCGCGAGTTCGAACGCCCGGAATTCAACCAACGCGCGGCGGTGACCTAGCCGTTTTCCTCACCCTCGCCGACGTGCCAGAACCGCTCCATATGGAGATAGGTCAC
>Ga0207422_1004494_pt1 | contig 11466 bp, 8 predicted proteins | sample MarCyaLeptolynsp_FD_187757 | JGI IMG/M metagenome (GOLD analysis project Ga0207422, IMG submission 187757) | Marine cyanobacterial communities from Panama - species 1 Leptolyngbya sp. (SPAdes) | ecosystem: Environmental > Aquatic > Marine > Unclassified | place: Panama: Panama City | collected... | reverse complement strand
GGTTCATGAACGAGGCGGACCTGTTGGTCGTGCTCGGCGCGAGCTTTTCGAATCACACCGGGATCACGCCCAAGCTGCCGACGATTCAGATCGATCGCGATCCGATGGCGCTGGGCAAGTTTCACGCGATCGACGTGCCGGTGTGGGGCGAGATCGCAGCCACGGTGCGCGAGCTGAAGGCGGCGCTGTCGGGCGGCACGAACGCGGAAGACCAGCGCCCGCAGATTGTGGAGCGCTGGAAGATCTGGCGTGCCGAGAAGGCCCGGCGCGAAGCGGACGAGAGCGAGATCGGCCTGCCGTCGGCCGCGATCTTTGCCGCGATGAACCGGCTCGTTCCCGAGGATGCGATCATCGCGGTCGACGTCGGCAACAACACCTATTCGTTCGGCCGCTACTTCGAGTGCAAGCGCCAGGCGGTGTTGATGTCGGGCTACCTCGGGTCGATCGGCTTCGGTTTTCCCGCGGCGATGGGGGCGTGGGCGGCGACGCAGGAAAAGGGCACGCCGTTCTCGGGCCGCCCGGTCGTGGCGATCACGGGCGACGGTGGCTTTGGTCAATACATGGGCGAGCTGCTCACGGCCGTGAAGTACGGCATGAACATCACCCACGTCCTGCTCAACAACAGCGAGCTCGGCAAGATCAGCAAGGAGCAGCGAGCGGGGTCGTGGGACGTCTGGAAGACGTCGCTGCACAACCCGCGCTTTGCGAAGTACGCCGAGCTGTGCGGAGCGATGGGCGTCCTGGTGCAGTCCAAGAACGAGCTCGAAGGGGCGCTGCAGCAGGCGCTCGATCACGACGGACCGAGCCTGGTCGAGGTCGTCTGCGACCCGCTGTTGGTTTAGTCGACGTCGACGTCAACGGCGCGGATGGTGCCGTTGGTTCCGCGGAAGGCGAGGTAGAACACCCCGTCGACGCGGCCCTGTTCGATCATGAAGTCGCGCACGTCGGTGGTCACGCGAACCTCGAGGCCCGTGTCGAACTTGGTCGTGATGGTCTCGATGTCCGTCACCGGAACCTGCTCGGCCTCGCTCATGCTGCTCACCGGTTCGGGCGAGTAGAACAACTGCACGCTGATGCCCGAGCGCTTGTCCGGCTCGATGTAAGCGCGAGCGAGGATCTCGTCGCGGTTGGCGGACTGGTTGATCGCCTTGCCGATCGAACCCCACTGCGTGGTGGTGAACGCCACGCTGCGGCTGCAGTCCGAGAACGATCCCTTGCAGTGATGGTCGTTGTCGGGGGTGTCCGACGGACCAAAGAAGTCGGCCTTGCCCGAAGCCTCCGGAACGGCAGTTTCCTCGCCCTCGATGCTCTCGTCACAGCCGGTGACGACGATCAGACCGATGGCCAGGGGGATGAGGTGCAAGAACTTGTTCATGGTCGTGTCTCCTGAGTGAACGCCGGCTTCGGCATCCGACATCGTCGATGTCCTACATGTGCGGCAAGGTAGACAGTTTGTCTACATCAAACTGAAGATTTTGTTGCAAGTGGCTCGTAGACGCCCGTTTTGAGCAGCCCACGCAGCACCGACGCTGGACCCGCGCACCTCCCGCAGCCCAGCGCCCCCCGGGATTCAGGTCCCGGAGCTCAGTCCAGCAGCGCGTCGTAGTCGTCGGCGGCAGCGCGCACGAGGCACTCGGCATCGAGCATCGACAACAGCATCGAGGTCGGGTTGGGGCCGGAGACGAGGCCCTCCAGCGCCGCGAGATCGAGCTCGTCCTCCGCCCGATGCGTCACGACCAGACCGTCGCTGGGGCCGGCGCGCGTGTACGCAATGGGGCCGAGCGTCTCGGCACGGGCGTTTCCGACGAACGTCGAGATAGAGGCTTGGGTGGCCTCGGGCGTCGGTTCGCGAACGTAAATCGAGCCGAAGTCGATCTGATGCTCGAGGATCGCTCGGACCACCGCGCCGTACGAGCCGAGGAACTCTTCGGAGGCGAGGCGGTCGGAGGTGATGCCGGCTGCCCGGAGGCGTCCGGCCGCAAGCAGGTAACCGCCGGTCGAGAGCTCGTCGACCCACCCGGCACGTTTGTCCGCCAGCGTCGCGACGTCGTTGCCTTCGCTCTTTCGACCAATGATGGCGGCCTGGTACATGGAGCTGCCTGACCGCACCGCTTTGAACACCACGCGCGCCTGCGCTTGGACCTTGGCGCAGATGCCAGGGGGCGCCCACGCCATGTCGACGTCGGACGATGCGATCCGCTGGTGCAGCTCGGTGTACGACTCCGCCACCTCCACCGTGACGTAAGTGCCCAGCCGCTTGCCGAGCCAGTCCGTCAGCAGCTCGGCCCGCGCCGACGCGGTGACTTGGCCGAGTGACGGCGGGAACAGCAACGCGAGCGGCACGCGCCCATGGTACTGCGGCGGGCGGCCCCGAACTAGCGCCTCGCGGCGCCCTTCGGTTCGGGCCGAGGCTTGGCGAGCACGCGTTCGAGCAGCTCGTCGAGCGAGGCACCGCGGACAACGGGGCTGGTTGCGATGATCGTGCCCGTTTCGTCCACCAGGACGGCGTACGGAATGCCGGCGATGCCGAATAGCTCACCCGCCTGCGCGAAGCCGAGATGCGCGTGCCGCCAGGGCATCGGGTAGCGCTCTTTTCGGAACGCCGTCACTTCGTCCGTGGTCTTGTCGACCGAGACGCTCAGGATCTCGAACTCGCGGCCGTCTTTGCTGACCTTCCGCTGGGTTTTGTACTTGTCGTACGCGGCGTGAAGGCTGTCCATCTCGGCGACGCACGGCTTGCACCACGTGGCCCAGACATCGACGAGGAACACTTTGCCGCTCATGTCCTCGTTGGTGATCGTCTTTTGCCGGCCGTCCTTGCCGATGGTGGCGAACTCGAAGTCGGGAAACTTCTGCCCAGTCTGCATCGCGCGGTCGGGGTCGTACTGGCGCGAGACCGCGGCGAACACGGTGCCGGCGAAGCGCTCGGCCTGCAGCTGGTCGTAGGCCTTGCGCACGCCAGCCTCGTTTCCGTCGAGTGAGGCACCGACCAGGCGCATGAACAGCAGCTCGCCCGCCAACCCGATCGGCAACTCTTGGTCGAGGAGGGTATCGAGGCGCACCTGGTGACGCGGGTCGTCGGACAGCTCGGCGGCGCGGACCATCGACGAGGCAAACATCCCCCAAGCCGGATCATCGGCCGCGAGGTCGCCGATCAGCTCTTTGGCGCGCTCACGGTCCGCCGTCGTCGCATCGGTGGGCGAGTAGCTGCCCAAACTGAAGTACGTCGACAGCAGTGCGCGCCGAACCTGCGGGTGGCTCTCAGCATCGAGTGCATCGACCACGGCTGTACGCGCCGGGCCCCAGTCGTAGCGCTCGGCGACTGCCCGCGACTCCTGGGGCGAGACCGGAGCCGCCTCCATCATCATCGCGTCCATCTTCTCGCGCTCCGCGTCGGCCAGCGCGATGATCGGGAGCAAGCGACCCGTCGGCGACTTCGGATCGGCGAGCTCGATCGCACGCGTCCGACCTGCCGGGGGCAGCTGGCTCGGGTCGACCACGATCGTGACCTTGCCGTCCGTCGGCAGCACGATCGACCGATAGTCGCCGCCGCCGTCGTACTCGTAGGCGTGCGCCACCGGGCCGTTGACGATTCGCGAGGGACCAGCCGTGCCGTTGATCTGGTACCAGACCCGTTCGGCGTCGGTCTGCACCACGGTCTGGTACGTGCCGTCGTCTGCCTTGGACAGCGGTCGAGACCGCGGCGGATTCTTCTCGGGGTCGTCGGTCCAGATCGCCGCGACGAGCTCCCCCAGCGGCTCCGCGCGCTCGTACGTGCCCAGCTGAACGTCGAGCGTCAGCGGCACGTCGTCGACTACGGCGATGAAGCGCGTCTGCGCGTGGTCGATGCCGGTGACCTCCACGCGAAACAGCCCGGTCCGCGGTACCTCGAGCACAAAACGCCCTTCGTCGTCGGTGCGAGCCTGAGGTGGATCGTCGCCGCCGAGCACCCGGACGTGCGCCATCGACAGCGGTTGTCCGTCGTGCCCCACGACGCGCCCCTCGATCCGCGAGACCTGGGCGGGGTTGTCTGGCGCCGCCGCGGTCGCAGTCTCCGAGGGGGACGACGTCGGGGTCGTCTTGCCGGAGCACGCACCAACGAGCAGGCCCAGCGCCACGAGGGCCGTGCGAACAGACAGACGGGACATCGTCCCATCGTACACCCCACAGGGGCCTGGGTCGGGGCCTCAGTCGTTGTCGCCGCGAGCGCGGCGGGCGGCGAGGTGGGCCGCTCCCTGCATTGCCGCGCTGTCGTTGGTGACGATCCGAATCCCGATCGTCTCGAGCAGCGGGCGCAGACGACCCTTGGCGTCGAAGCGCTCGGTGAACTGCGAGCCCTTGAGCGCCTTGGCGATCTTCGGCGCGATGCGCCCGGCCACGAACATGCCGCCCGTAGCGAGGTACTTGAGCGCGACGTTGCCCGCCTCCGCCCCGTACAGGGCCATGAACCAATCGAGCACCTCGGTCGCCAGCGGATCGCCATCACGGGTCGCCGCCCGGATGAGCGCATCGACGGCGTCGCCGCCCCCGGCAATCGCATCGCGTACCGCCTCGGATTCGCGTGACGGATCGTCCTCGCGCAAGAACTCGTACAGGTGCAGCATTCCCGGGCCCGAGACCACGCGCTCCCACGAGACGTGCTCGCCGTACTTGGTCCGCAACCACCCCAGCAGCGCATCTTCCCGCTCATTGGTCGGGGCGAAGCTGGTGTGCCCGCCCTCGCACGCGAACGGGCGATGTTTCCGGCCATCCCAGTGCAGGCCAGCTTCGCCCAGGCCTCGGCCGGCGGCGAGTAGCCCCTGGTTGCCCACGGTGCCCGACGTCCCGGGCCGAAGCTCGGTGAAGTCCGCGTCGGCCAGGGTTGCAAGCCCGCGCGCCGTCGCCTCGAGGTCGTTGATCAGGTAGACGTTCCGAATGCCGAGCCCACGCTCGAGAATGTCGGCATCGAGCTGCCAGGGCAGGTTGGTCGTCTGGGCGCGGCGCCCGCGAACCGGTCCCGGAATCCCAAAACACGCGTAGTCGACTTCCACGGAGTTGCCCGCGACGAACTCGCGCGCGATGTCCTCGAGGCTCGCGTACTTGGAGCTGTCGTAGACCTCCTGGATGTCTCGGCGCACCGTCGTGCCGTCGACCTCGCAGATCGCGAGGCGAGCATTCGTGCCGCCAATGTCTCCGGCCAGGACCCTCATTCGGAGGGCAAAGGTAGTCCCTGCGTGGGGGCCGCGCCAGTTTCCGGACGTCTCACGGTGGTCTCCGGAGAGTCTGCGCATAAGCCGCAGGACGGCGCTAGCGTAAGCTGACGCAGCCATGACGGAGCATTTCGACGTGTTGGTGGTCGGTGCCGGTATCTCGGGAATCGGTGCGGGTTATCACCTTCAGGCGGAGTGTCCCGACCGTCGCTACGCCATCCTCGAGGGGCGCGACACCATCGGCGGCACCTGGGACCTGTTCCGTTATCCAGGCATCCGATCCGACTCGGACATGCACACGCTGGGTTACGCGTTCCGGCCGTGGACCGAAGGCTCCACGCTCGCCGATGGCCCGTCGATCCTGCGCTATCTCAACGATACGGCGCGCGAGTACGGCATCGATCAGCGCATTCGTTTCAACCACCGCGTCAAGCGGGCCTCGTGGTCGAGCGAACGATCGCGCTGGACGGTCGACGTCGAGCAGACCAAGACCGGCGAGACGGTCCAGATGTCGTGCAACTTCCTGCTGATGTGCAGCGGGTACTACGACTACGAGGAGGGGCACGCGCCCGAGTTTCCGGGCAGCGAGCGCTTCGGGGGCCGCATCGTTCATCCGCAGTTTTGGCCCGAGGATCTCGACTACACGGGCAAGCGCATCATCGTGATCGGCAGTGGCGCCACGGCGGTCACCCTGGTGCCCGAGCTGGCCAAGAAGGCCGAGCACGTCACGATGCTGCAGCGCTCGCCGACGTACGTCGTGTCGATTCCCAACATCGACGCCCTGTCGCGCAAGCTCAAGACCGCGCTGCCCGAGCCCATGGCCCACACGCTGACGCGGTGGAAGAACATTCTGTTCTCGATGGCGTTTTATCAGCTGTCGCAGCTGATGCCGGGTCAGGTCAAGCGCATCCTGATGGACGCGATCAAAAAGCAGGTCGGGGACGGCGTCGACGTCGACAAGCACTTCAACCCCCGCTACGACCCGTGGGATCAGCGGGTGTGCTTCGTTCCGGACGGCGACCTCTTCGACGCGCTGCGGGAGCGTCGGGCGTCGGTCGTCACCGATCACATCGAGTGCTTCAACGAGCGCGGGATCATGCTGCGTTCGGGGGAGCAGCTCGAGGCCGACCTCATCGTCACCGCGACCGGTCTCAAGGTCCTTCCGATGGCCGGCGTCACGCTGCAGATCGACGGCGAGGACGTGGACTTCTCGCAGCTACTGGCCTACCGCGCCTTGATGTTCTCTGGCGTTCCCAACTTCGCGCTGTGCTTCGGCTACACCAACGCCTCGTGGACGCTCAAGGCGGACCTCACCAGCGAGTTCGTCTGCCGCATCCTCAACCACATGCGTCGGGGTGGATATGCGTCGGCGACCCCCGTGCTCGACGACCCGGACGCGGTCAGCGAGGAGCCGTTCATGGCGCTGAGCTCCGGGTACATTCAGCGCGCGCTTCCGTACCTGCCCAAGCAGGGCAACAAGGCGCCCTGGCGGCTGCAGCAAAACTACCTGCTGGACGTGATCACGCTGCGCCACCGCAAGGTGGACGACGGCGTGCTGCGGTTTTCCTGAGCCGATGGCTGCCAAGTCGACCCCGCCGCCCGAGGGCGACCCCAAGCGCGTGGCGGCGCTGCTCGAGGCCGAGGCGCGACTCGGGGTGACGTTCCCGGCGTCGTATCGCGCCTTCGTGGCCCAGCCGCGTCGGCACACGATGGGCGTCAAGCGGGTGCGCTTCTTTCCCGTGCACCGGTGCGAGTGGCTCGAATCCTGTGAGGGCGTGGTGGTCGGCGAGGATTGGAACGGTGACGGACTGGCGCGGCTGGTGTTCAAGCTCCGCGCCGGACGCAGGCCCCGGTCCGACGCGCTATGGGCGTTGGACGACGGGCGGATGAAGCGGCTGCCGCCGTTCGCCGACTTCGTTCATCGCGAGCGGCACAACCCGCAGGTCAGCGACGACGAGCGGTTGCTGTGGGCGCAGCGACTGACCGGCGTGGCACGTCGTTGTTCGCGTTGCGGTACCGAGATCCGCATCGCGCAGGCGTGCACCTGCGGTCGCATCGGTGCTCGTGACGACGCAACGTACGAGATGAGTGCCGAGGACCGTGTGGCGGCAGGGATGGTCGCGACGGCCTGGGCGGTGCTCGAAACGGTCACCGGGGGTGGCTTCCGCGTTCCGCGGGGGCCGGCGCAGGTTGTCTTGTTGGCGAACCTTCTCGATCGACACCGGGAACCGAAGGTGACCGCCGACGCACTCATCGAGGCATGGCAGGCGCGCAGCGTTGGGTTCACGGCGACCTCCGAGGCCCTCGCCGCCGCCATCGCAAAGGCCCGCGACAGCGGTCAATAGGCGCGAAGATGACTTCGATCCGCACCCGCTTCGGTGACGCCGCCCCGCGGCACGCGTCGATCGAGGCGGAGCGGGCCTACGCGCGGACGCTCGAGCGCCTGGCCGGGATCGAGGCGGAGACGACGATGATTGGGCGCTATGAGGTCGTCGAGCGGCTGGGGGAGGGGGGAGCCGGCATCGTCTACGCGTGTCGCGATCCGGAGCTGGACCGCACTGCGGCGGTCAAGGTGCTGCGAACGCGAGGCCATGCTGACCTCGCCCGCGAAGCCGCCATGTTGGCGCAGCTCGCCCATCCCAACGTGGTGCAGGTCTACGACGTGGGCAGACACGACGGTCGCGTGTTCGTGGCGATGGAGCACGTGGCCGGCGTGTCCCTCGATCGGTGGCTGCAGGAGCACACCCGCACGTGGGAGCAGCTGCGGGACGTGTTCCGCCAGATCGCCGCGGGGCTCGCGGCGGCGCACGCAGCGGGTCTGGTGCACTGCGACGTCAAGCCCTCCAATGTGCTCGTCGGCGAGGATGGTCGCGCTCGGATCGCGGACTTTGGCCTTGCCCGGTTGGCCGAAGCAGACGACAGCTCGACGATCGCGGGGACCCCCGCGTACATGGCCCCGGAGCAGGCTGCGGGTCAACGACCCGACGCGCGCAGCGATCAGTTTGGCTACTTCGCCACGCTCTACGACGCGGTGCACGGCGTGCCGCCGCGGCGCGACGAGACACCCGTCGAAGTGGTGGCGCAGACCACCGGCTCGGATCGCAGCGAGCACCCACCGCTGAGGCGCTTGCCGCGGGGACTGCCCGCCGTGCTGCGACGCGGGCTCGATCCCGATCCGCAGCGACGCTTCGCGTCGATGGAGGCGGCCGCGGACGCGTTGCCTCGTCAGCCGGGCCGGGGGAGGAAGGGGTTGCTGCTGGTCATGACACTGGGACTTGCAGCGGCCGTGTGGGCTGGCTTCGTGGGTGGCGAGGCGGCGGTCGATTGCCCGCTGGAGAAGGGCGCTTGGTCATCCTCCGAGCGTGACGCGGCGATCGACGGGCTGGTGCCGCACCAGGCGGCGGCCCGCGTCGTGCCGATGCTGGACGCATACGCTTCGCGATGGCAACAGGCTCGAACACAGGCGTGCTCGGAGCGGCGAGACGATGCGCTTGCTTGTCTTCGGCACGCGCGTACGAACTACGTTGCCTTGTCCGAGGAGCTCGCCGTCGCAGGGCCGGGCACCGCGATGCTCGCGGCGAGGCTCGCTGGGCAACTCGTGCCGCCGCGCCAGTGCCTGGAGCGGGGTCCCCGTGCCCCGGTAACGTCGCCCCCCGAGGACCTCGAGCGCGCCGTCGCCGACGCACGCCGCGAGCTGCGGGCGATCGAGCCGCTCCTCTACGTCGACCGGCTCGAGGAGGCTCAGGCTCGGATGGAGGCACTGTTCGCGCAGCCGGTGGTCGGCCACTATGCACCGCTGCGGGCCGAGCTCGAGCATCTGAGGGGACTCATCGCCGAGCAGGCGGGTCGATATGCCGCGGCTCTCGAGCACTTCGAAAGCGCTCACCGGATCGGAACCGTCGCGCGACACGACCGGGTCGCGGCGAAGGCCGCCACCGCGATGGCGTTCTCGCTGCTGCAGCGCCATGGAGACCAGGGGCGGGCGGAGGTCTGGCGGCGGCACGCCGAGTCCGCGCTCGAACGTCTCGGATGGCCCGCGGATCTGACGACGACGTACGAGCGGCACCGTAACCTGGCTGCGATCGTGCGCAGCGACATGCCGGCTTCCCTCGCGCACGCGACCGCGGCGGCCCGTTCGGCCGAGGATGCGTTCGGCCCGGGCAACGGCATGCTGCTGCAGCATCTGGTGGACATGGCCGACGGCCACGCTCGCCTGGGACGCCTCGATGAAGCCAAGGCGCTGCTCGCCAGGATCGAGCCGGCGCTCGTGACCCGCTTCGGTCGTCGTCACATCCTGATCCAGCGCTTGCGTATGGCGCAAGGATCGGTCGCGCTGATCGAGCACGACCATCTCGCGGCGGCGGCGGCGTATCGCGAGGCCGAGCGCATCTTCGCCGAGCTACGCGGTCCAAACGACCTCGGCGCCCTGATGGCTCGGCAGAACTACGGCACCGTCTTGGTGCTGGCTGGTCTGGCGGACGAGGCCGTGCCGCTGTTTCGCGACACCCTGGAGCCGATGGCGACGTTGCTCCCGGCAGGGCACTCGGTGCTGCTGTACGCTCGTCTCATGTTCGCGACCGCCTTGTCTCGGGCCGGACGCGCGGAGGAAGCCGCCGAGGCGCTCGCCCCGCTCGAGTCGGGCTTCGAAGCGCTCGGCGACACCGCGGGCCTGGCCTCGCTGGCCGTCGAGCGGGCGATGTTGCTCCGCCAGGAAGGCAACCTCGAGCGCGCCCGGGCGATGGCCTCCCAAGGAGTCGAGCTGTGGGTGCGTGCGATGGGGCCCAACGATCCGGACGTCGCCGTCGCCTTGCGCGAGCTGGGGGCGATCGAGCAGGACCTTGGAAACCGCGAACAGGCTCGGGCGGCGTACTCGCGTGCCCTCGCCATCGACACCGCCTTCACCGGACCTGATGGCATTCCCGCAGCTCGAGACCGGACCGCTCTCGCGGGGGTCCTCTCCGAGGATGACGATGACGCCGGATGACGCAGCGCTGCTCGATGCTTGGGCCGAGGGCGACCGTGCCGCCGCGGCCGAGCTGACGCGCCGGCATTTCGACGGCCTGTACGGCTTTTTTCGGTCCAAGCTCGCGGGCGAGGTCGACGACCTGGTCCAAGACTCGTTGCTGCGGGCCCTCGAAACGCGCCGCAAGGGCACGCGCATCGAGGACGTGCGCGCCTACGTCTTCGCCGTCGCGCGCAACCTGCTCGTCGACCGACTCCGTGACAAGCAGCGCAGCTTCGACGCCGCCGTCACGTCGCTCGCCGATCTTGGACCCACCCCGAGCGCTGCGGTGGCCCGGCACGAACAGGAACGACTGCTGCTCGAGGCGCTGCGCACGATTCCCGTCGACCACCAGATTCTGCTCGAGCTGTACTACTGGGAGCAGATGTCGGGGTCGCAGCTCGCTTCGGTCTTCGACGTGCCGGAGGGAACCGTCCGCACTCGACTTCAGCGCGCCAAGGAGCTGCTGACGCGGCGGATCGCCGAGCTCGCCGGACGGGCGCTGACCCTGCGCGACACCCAGACACGGCTCGAGCAATGGGCCGCGCAACGGGATCAGGTCGCCACGTAGGAGCCGAATCGGTCGACGAGCAGCGTCACCTCGAACACGGGCATTCGGATCACGATGCCCCCGGGCAAGATCGCCTCGTGTTGGCGGTCGGTCAGCTCGGCCACCACGGCAACCTGGTCGCAGTAATTGGGGCCACACGTGAACTTCTTCTTCGAGCGGCGAAACTCGTCGGCCCATGCTTCGTTGCGGAACTCGAACCGGACCGGTGATGTGGAGTCGCGCATGGGCGTACTCGGCACGGGTAGGGTGAAGCTGGTGACCTGGCCATCGACGCGCAGGTTGTCGAGCTGGGCCGCCTGGGGAAACATCCGGAGCTCCCGGCCAGCAAAGGCATCGGGCCGGCGCATCAGGTCTTGGTAGATGAGCTCGTCGCCGGCGATGAGCGGCGTCCCGGCCTGGACCTCGATCAGCTCGTCGACCGTGCGCTTGTACGCGTCGAGCTTGGGCAGCTCCCCGAGTGCGGCGGAGGGCACGTAGCCATTGGTGACGCCGCCTTCGTGAATGTACATGACCGAATGGAGCTCACCGTCGGCGCTCGCGTCGAGGTACTCGTTGAGCGCGAGGTCCAAGCCTCCTTCGCAGGTCGGGGAAACGTCGCGGCTGGGGCAGACCCGAGCCCCCTCGGCGATCACGAACATCGGCAGCTTGATCGACTCAACCTGTTGTCGGTGGTTGGCGGCCGCCATGCCGAGCAGGACGACGCT
>Ga0207422_1004493_pt1 | contig 11471 bp, 11 predicted proteins | sample MarCyaLeptolynsp_FD_187757 | JGI IMG/M metagenome (GOLD analysis project Ga0207422, IMG submission 187757) | Marine cyanobacterial communities from Panama - species 1 Leptolyngbya sp. (SPAdes) | ecosystem: Environmental > Aquatic > Marine > Unclassified | place: Panama: Panama City | collected... | reverse complement strand
TTTTGCGCCGGATCCGCGCAATGAGAGCATTCTGATCAACGTCAATGGGGACATGGTCCCGCGCGCCGAAGCTAGCGTTTCGGTGTTCGATAGCGGCTTCATGCTGGGCGACGGCGTGTGGGAAGGGCTGCGCGTTCATGGCGGCAGGATTGCGTTTCTCGAAGCGCATCTCGACCGGCTCTATGAAGGCGCAAAAGCGATTGCGATGGATGTCGGACTCAGCCGAGATGAGCTGACCGCACGCCTCTACGAAACGATTGATGGCAATGACATGCGCGAGGCCGAAGGCGTACATATCCGCCTGATGGTGACGCGCGGCATCCGCTCAACACCCTATCAGGACCCGCGGGTGGTGATCTCACCTGCAACGATCGTGATCATCCCCGAAGTCAAAGCGCCACTGCCTTCCACGATCGAGACCGGCCTGAAACTGTTCACAGTCCATGTACGGCGCGGCGATCCCGCGGTGCAGGATCAGAAGCTCAATTCGCACTCAAAGCTCAATTGCATCACTGCCTGTATCCAGGCGACCGAGGCTGGTGCCGACGAGGCGCTGATGCTCGATCCCCATGGCTTTGTGGCGACTTGTAATTCGACGCATTTCTTCATCGTCCGCAAAGGCGAAGTATGGACGTCGAGCGGGGATTACTGCCTCGGCGGAATCACGCGCTCCAATGTGATCCAGATCTGCCGCGAAGCGGGGATTCCGGTGTTTGAGAAGAACTTCTCGCTGACCGATGTCTATGGCGCTGATGAGGCCTTCGTGACTGGCACCTTTGCCGGTGTTGTCCCGGTGACCGATATTGATGGCCGTCATCTGACCGATGCCAGGGGCCCAATGGTTGAACGGTTGCAGACGCTTTATCGCGAGCTGATCGATCGGGATGTGGCAGCATGAGCGATCCCATCCGCATCGCGATGTGGTCAGGTCCGCGCAATATCTCGACCGCAATGATGCGCAGCTTCGGTGCACGTGCAGATTGTGCGGTGAGCGATGAGCCATTCTATGGAGCGTTCCTCAAGGATAGCGGTGAGCCGCATCCGATGGCGTCCGAAACCATCGCTGACATGGAATGCGATTGGAACAGGGTCCTGGCTGAGCAATCCGGCGGCGCGCCTGAGGGCAAGCCGATCTGGTACCAGAAGCACATGCCGCACCACATGGTCGGATCGGTTGATATCCGGCACATGCCTGACCATCGTCACGCCTTCCTGATCCGCGCTCCCGAGCGAGTGGTTGCCAGCTACCGCAACAAGAACGAGCTGCGCCGTGCTGAGATGCTCGGCTTCGCACAGATCCGCGATTACTTTGAGATCGAAGCGGATCGCACCGGCCAGACCCCCGTGGTGGTGGATTCGGATGCGATTCTGCGCGATCCGGCTGGCATGCTTGAAAAGCTCTGTGTTGCGCTGGGCATCCAGTGGGATCCAGCGATGCTGTCATGGGAGAAAGGGCCGCATTCAAGCGACGGCATCTGGGGCTCGCATTGGTATGACAAGGTCAACGCGTCGACCGGGTTCGGCTCGGCGCCGGGTGAGCTGCCCCAACTCGAAGGTGCCTATCTGGCGGTCGCAGACGAATGCCGCGAAGATTACGAATTCCTGCTCAGCCAGGCGATCACCGGCGATTGAGCCTGATAACGATCAACGTGGACTAAAGGCATTCTGTCGATTAGCGGTTGTCGATCGATTGGCATTGCTCGCCAGCTGTGGAATGAAACCGCAATGCCCCAGACGCCCCAAACCATTTTCGCTGCCATCGCCGCCGTTTTTGCAGCCTTTCTGCCTACGCCTCTGACGCAGCCTGCCGTCGCGCAGGATAGCGAGATGACCTTCGACGCCTATGTCCAGGTGCTCGTCGCCCGGGCTCGTGCCGAGGGTGTCAGCGAAACAACGCTCGCGCGCATGACGAGCGATCTTTCAGTCAATGATCGCGTGATCCGGCTTGATCGCGGCCAACCGGGACGGCCGACGCGGCGCGGATATCCCGCGCTGGCGCCCTATATCCGCACCCATGTGAACTCGACGCGCATTGCCGGGGGGCGGGCCGTCTATCGCGACTATCGCAGCACTTTGCGCCGGATCGAGTCGGAATACGGCGTCCCCGCTTCAATCATTGTTGCGATCTTCGGGCATGAAACCAGCTACGGGCGCATCAAGGGCAATTTCGACCTTTCGCGCAGCCTCGCCACTTTGGCGTGGGAAGGGCGCCGTCGTGAGCTGTTCTCCGGCGAATGGGTCGCGCTGATGAAGGTGGCCGACAAGGGCTATTCGCGCTCCACCCTGGTGGGCAGCTATGCCGGCGCCTTTGGCAATCCGCAATTCCTGCCGTCGGTTTATCTGAGGCTGGCTGAGGATGGCGACGGTGATGGCCGCGCTGACATCTTCAACAACCGTTCTGACACCTTCGCATCGATCGCCAATTACTTTGTCGATGCCGGATGGCGCACCGGACAGCCTTGGGGTGTCCTCGCCAGCGTCCCCGATGGTTTTGACGTCGACGCATACAAAAACCCGCTCAAGGCGCCGGTCTGCCCGCGCGTGCATGAGCGTCACAGCCAGTGGAAGACCGTCAGCGAATGGCAGGAGCTTGGCGTGCGGCCACTGCGTCCGCTGCCCAGCGACACTCTGGTCTCGCTGTTCCAGCCTGATGGCCCGGGAACACGGGCCTGGCTCCTCACCGGTAACTACCGTGTGATCCTCGAATACAATTGCTCAAACTATTACGCGATGAGCGTTGGCCTGCTGGCTGACGAAATCGTGAACTGAGCGGGGGCGCTCGCTCGCCAAATGGCCAACAGGCCGATATAGCGCGGCTGTGATTTCAAACTGTTTCCGTTTGCTGTTGTTGATCCTGTGCGGCGCCTTCTCGGTCGCTGCGTCAGCCGCTGATGAAACGCCATTGGGTGTTCCAAGCGCTGACGAAGTGCCGATTGCCATGCTGGTCGATCTGTCCTCGGGCCAGGTCCTGCATGCGCGAGAGGAAAATCGCCGCTTTGTGCCAGCATCAATCACCAAAGTGATGACGGCCTATGTCGCGTTCGACTTGATCGAGCAGGGCCGGCTGGATCCGCGGCAAGTGTTCGAAGTGCGCCGTGAAACCGGAAACGAATGGGGAGGCAAGGGCTCTTCCATGTTCCTCGAAGCCGGAGACCGCGTGCTGGTGTCCGATCTGCTGACAGGCATCACCACCGTCTCTGCCAATGATGGCTCGATTGTTCTGGCAGAAGGACAGGCTGGCTCGGTCGAAGCGTGGATTGATTTGATGAACCAGACCGCGCGTCAGATTGGCATGGCAAATTCGCATTTCGGCACGCCCAATGGCTGGCCAGACGAAGGGCATACGTTCACGACAGCGAACGACCTTGTTGCGCTGGCGCAGGCTCTAATCTCCGATCATCCGCGCAAATATGCGCGCTATTTCGGACAGACCGGCTTTCGCTACAACAACATAGCGCAAGACAATCGCGACCCATGGGTGGGTAGGGTGAACGGGGCTGACGGGATCAAAACCGGATACACGAATGAAGCGGGTTTCGGGTTTCTCGGATCGGCCGAGCGCGATGGGCGCCGGCTTGTGGTCGTCGTTGCCGGGATAGACCGTCAGAGCATTCGCAACAGAGCGTCACGCGAATACCTTGAATGGGGCTTCTCCGCGTTCGAACAACGCCAGCTGTTCCGGAGCGGCGAAAGCGTAGGAAGTGTCCGCGTCCAAGGTGGGGCCTCGCGCGCGCTCAATGTCGTAACCGACAGACCCGTGCGGATTAACCTTCCGCGTAATGGCGAAGCGGAATTCAATGTAGCGATACAGTATGATGGCCCTCTGCGCGCGCCGATAGCCGCAGGAACGCGGGTGGCGAGCCTGCGCATCACAACGCCTGGCATGCAGCCGGCAATCGTACCTTTGCTGGCCGCTAACGACGTCGGCAAAGCCGATTTCTTCGATCGCCTGCTCAATGGTATTGCAGGGTGGTTCTCATGACTGATCCACAACCAGGAAAATTCATCGCCTTTGAAGGCGGCGAGGGGGCGGGCAAGTCGACCCAGGCCCGGATGCTTGCCAGCCATCTGCAAGCGCTTGGCATCGAGGTGGTTCTGACGCGTGAGCCTGGTGGCACGCCGGGCGCCGAAGCAATCCGCGAACTTCTGCTCAATCCACCGGGCGAAGGGTGGGGACCAGAGGCCGAAGCCCTGCTGTTTGCAGCGGCCCGGTCTGACCACGTTGCCCAGACCATCAGGCCGGCTATCGCGCGCGGTGCGTGGGTCTTGTCCGATCGCTTTGTCGATTCCAGTCGCGCTTATCAGGGCGGGGCTGGGGCGCTAGGCGACGATGTCATTCAGGCGCTGCACAAGATTGGCAGCCAGGGATTACGGCCTGATCTCACCATCCTGATTGAGGTCAGCGAGGAACACGTTCTGAGAAGGCTACAGGAGCGCGATGGAGACGATTCTGACGCGATTGGGGGTCGGAGCAGGGAATATCACAAAAGGGTCTCAGAAGCCTTTCTCGAGCTCTCTAGGCAGGACCCGCGAGGCTTTGCTGTCCTCTCTGGCGATGGCGATGCTGACGCTGTCCATCTAGCAGTGCTCAACGCCCTAGGCGATTGGCTGAACGAATGAGCGCGGATTGGCCCAACCACGCCGCCGCATGGCAGGAATGGCGCGCAGCCATGGCGGGCACGCGCATGCACCACGGCTGGATCCTTGCCGGCAAGCGCGGCTTGGGAAAGTCGGAATTCGCAAGGGCCGCCGCGCGTGAACTGGTTGCCGAGGACGGGATTCCGCAGCCGAGCGGAGACCATCCTGACATTCTGACGCTGACCCATCTTCCCAAGGACGAGAAGGAAGAAAAGAAGCGCGACGAAGGCAAGCCTTACGAGACCAAGCGCAACATTTCGGTTGCGCAAATCCGCGAGATGCAGAAGCGGTTGACGACGCGGCCAACCTTGGGTTCGCGCCGCGCGATTATCGTCGATCCAGCAGACGATCTTGAAACCTCGGCATCAAACGCGCTGCTCAAAAGCCTCGAAGAGCCGCCACGGGGAACATTCTTCATCCTGGTGTCGCACCGGCCCGCACGCTTGCTCCCCACAATCCGCTCACGCTGCAGGATCGTGCGCTTTGCGCCCCTCAATGCAGCGCAGTTAAGCGAAAAGCTGAGCGCTGAACACCAAGAACTTCCGCCCGAAGCGCTCGAAGCCGCTCGATTGGCGTCAGGTGGCTCATTAGGCGCTGCGCAAAGGTTCATTGATCAGGACCTCGCACCTTTGGCAGCCAAGATCGGCGAATTGGTCAGAAACGGCGATCCGCAATTCACCGCCAGGGGCCAATTGGCCGACCTGATCGGAGCGCGTCCGAACCGCGAACGGATCCAGGCTGTGCTCGAGCTGGCGCAAGCAATAGTGGCGCAGGCAGCGCGCGAGGCAGGGCCTGATCGCAGGATCGGATTGATCGACGCCTATCAGGAGCTGGTCGCTCTGGCAGGACAGGCGCCGACCTTCAATTTCGATGCCGGATTGCTGGCGATGGAAATAGGCAGCTTGCTCGCACGCGCTGCGCCCGCTAGCGAACGCGCCAATGTCTGAAATCGATACCTCTCCCTATTATATCACCACCGCGATCAGCTATCCCAATGGCCGACCGCATATTGGCCATGCCTATGAGGCGATCGCCGCCGATGTGATCGCGCGCTTTCAGCGCCTGCGTGGCCGCGATGTACGGTTTCAGACCGGCACTGACGAACATGGCCTCAAGATGGCTCGCAAAGCCGAAGAGCAAGGCCGCACCGCGCGCGATCTCGCCGACGAAATGGCGGGATATTTCCAGGACATGTGCGACGCGCTCAACGTCAAATATGATCGTTTCATCCGCACGGTCGAAGAGGATCACCACCTCGCGAGCCAGGCGATCTGGCAACGCATGGAAGCGGCGGGCGATCTCTATCTCGATCGCTATGAGGGTTGGTATTCGGTTCGCGACGAAGCTTATTACGACGAAAGCGAGCTGATCGAAGGGGAAGGGGACACCAAGCTCTCGCCCCAAGGCACGCCGGTCGAATGGACCGTGGAGGAAAGCTGGTTCTTCCGCCTTTCGAAATACCAGGATCAATTGCTGGAATTGCTGCGCACTCCTGGCTTCCTTGAGCCGGCGAGCCGCCGCAATGAAATGATCGCCTTTGTCGAGCAGGGCCTGCGCGATCTCTCAGTCAGCCGCACCAGCTTTGATTGGGGCGTCAAGGTTCCCGGTTCGGAAAACCATGTAATGTATGTCTGGGTAGATGCCCTGACCAATTACCTCACCGGTTTGGGCTTCCCTGACGAAACCGAGCACATGGCCAAATACTGGCCCGCCAATTTGCATCTGATCGGCAAGGATATCGTGCGCTTTCACACGATCTACTGGCCGGCATTTTTGATGAGCGCGGATCTGCCCGTGCCGCAGCATGTTTTTGGCCACGGTTTCCTGCTCGCTCGCGGCGGCGAGAAGATGAGCAAGAGCCTGGGCAATGTGGTTGATCCGCTGGCCTTGGCTGACACGTTCGGGGTCGATTCACTGCGCTATTTCCTGATGCGCGAAGTCGCCTTCGGCAAAGATGGCAGCTATTCGCCCGAAGCTATTGTCGAACGCAGCAATGGCGAACTCGGCAATGCGTTTGGCAATCTCGCGCAACGCACGCTCGGTTTCATTGCCAAGAACCTCGAAGGCAATCTGCCAGAGGTGTTTGGACACAGCGATAGCGACACTGCGCTGTTTGCAGCGGTTGATGTGGCCATCTCTACCGAGATCCCGGGTCACTTTAAGGATCTGTCGCTGCAGCAAGCCGTCGAAGCCTGGCTCAAGGCCGTGTTTGCCTGCAACGCCTATATTGATGCCGAAGCGCCCTGGGCTCTGCGCAAGACCGATCCAGAGCGGATGCAGACCGTCCTTGCGACGCTCTATATCTGCATCGCGCAATTGGCTGTGGCGATACAGCCTGTGATCCCTGCCAGCAGCGAGCGCTTGCTCGACGCTATGGGCGTTGATCCAAGCCTGAGGACCTATGAGGGCATTCGTAGCCATTGGTATTACCCACTGGCCGAAAGTGACTTTGCACTGGAAAAACCGACGCCCCTGTTCCCGCGGCTTGAGCTGCCCGAGGAAAAGGAGGGCGCCTAATGCTGATCGATAGCCACTGCCACCTCGAATATAAGGGCCTGGTTGAAGACCAGCAGGGTGTGTTGACCCGCGCACGCGAGGCCGGCGTTGGCGCGTTTCTGAACATCTCGACCAAGCAGAGCGAGTGGGACCAGGTGGTCGGGACTGCAACACGCGAAGGCGATGTGTTCGCCAGCGTTGGCATTCACCCGCATGAAGCCGATCAGCATGAGGATCTCGGGCAGGGCGTGTTGCTCGCCGCGACAGACAATCCGCGGGTGATCGCGATCGGCGAAAGCGGCCTCGACTATTATTACGATTATTCGGATCGCGACGTGCAGCAAAAGCTGTTTCGCATGCATATTGATGTCGCTCGGCAGACCAATCTGCCGCTGATCATCCACACGCGCGATGCCGAGGATGACACGTTTGCGATCCTCGAGGACGAGATGGGCAAGGGCGCGTTTCCCGCCCTTATCCATTGCTTCACGGCTTCGGCTGATTTTGGCCGCAAGGTGCTTGATCTGGGACTGACAATCTCGATCTCGGGCATCGTCACGTTCAAGAACGCCAAGGAATTGCAGGACGTGGCCAAATCGGTCCCCAATGATCGCCTGCTGGTGGAGACTGACAGCCCCTTCCTCGCGCCAGTCCCGCATCGCGGGAAGAAATGCGAACCAGCATTTGTCGCCAACACCGCGCAATTCCTGGCCGATCTGCGCGGCGAGGAGCTCGATGCCCTGGCCGACACCACCACCGGCAATTTCATCAAGCTGTTCAGCAAGGCTGCGCTGTGAAACTGATCATGCTCGGTTCGGGGACGTCGACCGGCGTTCCGCGGATTGGCAATGATTGGGGCGATTGCGATCCCAGCGAGCCTCGCAATAGGCGCACGCGGGTCTCCATCATCGTGGAGAATGACGCCGGATCGCGCCTCTTGGTCGACACTTCGACTGATCTCCGCGCGCAACTGCTCGCCAATGAGATTGAAAAGGTCGATGCGGTGTTCTGGACGCATGACCACGCCGATCACTGCCACGGGATCGATGATCTTCGCGTGATGCGATATGGCCGCGGCGGTCCGATCCCGGGATATGCATCGGATGACACAGCCCGGCGGTTGCGGCAGAGGTTTGGCTATGTGTTTGCAGGCCAGGAAGGTTATCCCACGATTGCGACGCTAGAGACGCTTGATCGGTTGCGGATGGCAGCGGGTTTCGGGGTCGAATGGTGTCAGATGGAGCATGGGCCCGGCGAAACGACGGGCTATCGCTTTGATTCCGATGGCAAGTCTATTGCTTATGCTACTGATTTTTCGTCAATTTCTGATGAAATGGTCGATCTCTTTCGCGGCGTCGACATCCTGGTGAGCGATTGTTTGCGGCGTCGACCGCATCCAACGCATGCGCATCTGGAACTCGCTCTGGAACTTGGCGAGCGTTGTAATGCCAAACAATTGGTGCTCAGCCATCTTGATAAGAGCATGGATTACCGCACATTGGTGGATGAAACACCCGACAATGTGGTGGTTGGTTATGACGGATTGGAGTTGCCGGCATGAATGAAGGTGCACTGGTATCCATTATCGCGCTGCTGGGATGGCTGATCCTGTGCGGCAGCGCTTTGGCGTCGTTTCGTTTGGGCTGGAGTAAGCTGGCGCAGTTGGCATTGATGTGGCTAGCGATATTCGCCGGAGGTTTCCTGATTGCGAGCTATTTCGGAGCGTCGCATTGAGGAGGGTGCGCAGCCGAAGCACCAAGTCATCCCACATTTAACATAATATATATTATCAATCCAATGCCAATCCGTAGTCTGAGATGAGTGACGAACCATCAATCCGCCCCATTGACCGCTTGCTATCAATCATGGCGCGGCTGCGTGATCCTGTGAACGGATGCGATTGGGATACCGCCCAAACATTCGAGACGATCGCCCCCTATACGATCGAAGAAGCCTACGAGGTCGCCGACGCGATTGAGCGCAGCGATCTCAATGATTTGCGCGATGAACTTGGCGATCTGCTGCTGCAAGTCGTCTTTCACGCGCGTATGGCTGAGGAATATGGCCAATTTGACTTTGATGATGTCGCCAATTCGATCTCTGACAAGATGGAACAGCGCCATCCGCACATTTTCGGCGATCAGACGGGCTCAATGGGCGAAACCCGGTGGGAGAATCTCAAAGCCAAGGAACGTGAAGAGAAGGGCGCTCTGAGCGCTCTTGATGGGGTCGCTCTAGCCCTTCCCGCCTTGATGCGCGCGCAAAAACTTCAGAAACGCGCAGCCAGGACCGGATTTGACTGGCCTGATCCAAGCGGATCGGAATCCAAGATAAACGAAGAAACCGAGGAGCTTAAGCAGGCAAGTTCAGAAGCGGAGCGAATCGACGAAGCTGGCGACCTGCTCTTCGCAGCGGTCAATTTCGTCCGTGCTCATGGCGTAAGCGCCGAAGATGCGCTCAAAGCTGCTAACGCCAAGTTCGAGCGGCGATTTCGAGCCATGGAGGCTCTGGGAGGCGCGGAATTCCCCGATCTGTCGCTCGATCAGCAAGAAGAACTGTGGGTGCGCGTCAAAGCGTCCGAGCGAGGCCAAAACGGTTCCGACGCGAGCTAGAGCGTCTCATACTGCCCCAATTCCTTGGGGTTCAGCCTCACTGTCAGCTTTCTCAACGGCCCTTCATCGCCTGTTCCGGCATCATCTTCAGCAATCACGTCGCCATGGGCGTGCAGCCACGCCAATCGGCGGCCATCGCTAGCTGGAATCGTGACTGTGATCTGCTTGGCCTTGGAAGTGAGCATCTCTCCGATATTTGCGAGCAGGGCATCAACCCCCTCGCCAGTCGCTGCAGAGATGATCGCAGAACTTTCCGGCGCGCGCTCTGCAAGCGCGTCCAATTGTTGTTGATCCAGCAGATCGGCCTTGTTCCATACTTCGAGCACGGGAATATCCGATTGTTCGGTCTCAGGATCCAGCACACCCAAATCACCAAGCACTTCGAGCACCTGTTTCTTCTGCGCCTGATGCGCGGGATTGGACATGTCGCGGACGTGGCAAATGATGTCGGCGCCGGTCACTTCCTCGAGCGTTGCCCGGAATGCAGCAACCAGCTGTGTGGGAAGATCAGAGATGAAGCCCACTGTGTCAGACAGGATCGCTTTCTCGACGCCAGGCAAGCTGATCGCCCGCATAGTCGGGTCGAGCGTGGCGAACAGCAAGTCTTCGGCCATCACTTCAGCGCCCGTGAGGCGGTTGAAAAGCGTTGATTTGCCCGCATTGGTGTAGCCAACCAGCGCGATCACCGGCCAGGGTGCCCTTCCCCGTCTTTCTCGATGAAGAGCGCGCGTCTTGCGCACCTGTTCAAGCTCGCGACGGAGCCTGCCCATGCGCTGGCGTATCATACGGCGGTCAGCCTCGATCTGCGTCTCGCCGGGGCCACCAAGGAATCCGAAACCACCGCGTTGCCGCTCAAGGTGGGTCCAACTTCGGACCAGGCGGCTCTGCTGGTAGTCGAGATGCGCGAGTTCGACCTGCAGCCGACCTTCTGCCGTGGCCGCCCGTTCGCCAAAGATTTCCAGGATCAATCCGGTCCGATCAATGACTTTGCGTTTGAGCTTTTCCTCAAGATTGCGCTGCTGGATTGGCGAGAGCGCGCCATCGACAATGATCAGCTCTGCCTCATGCAATTCGCACCAGGTGGCAATATTCTGCACCTGACCCGAACCGAACAAGGTGTTCGGCTGCATCTGCCGGATCGGCAGGATTTCCGAATGCGCGATCACAACGCCTATCGCGAGCGCCAAGCCTTCGGCCTCCTCGAGCCGCTCAGGCGCGTCGAGATCGTATTTCAGGCTGCGGATATCCGGGCACAGGACAAGCGCCCGGGCACCCCGGGTCACTTCATCCTGCAGGTCGTCGTCAAAGCTCAGTCTTCGTCGTCCGCAAATTCGTCGGCATCCGTGTCGGTCAAATCGACCGGCGAAGCAGGTTGAATTGTCGAAACGGCATGCTTGTAGGCAAGCTGCACGGCGCCATCGCGCTCAAGCAGCATGCAAAACAGATCGTATGACGCAATGCGGCCCTGGAGCATGACGCCATTGACCAGGAACATGGTCACCTGGACTTCCGCCTCGCTGACGCGATTGAGAAATACGTCCTGCAAGAGCTTCTGCTTCTTGTTGCCGGTTCGTATCTGGAATTGTTCCGCGTCGACAGGTTGACCAGGCATGATCGTCGATATGGCGTGCTTGTAGACCAATTGAGATTGGCCATCGCGGCGCAGCAAGATCGAGAAATTGTCGAACCAGGTTACGATGCCTTGAAGCTTCACACCTTTGACCA
>Ga0207422_1004492_pt1 | contig 11474 bp, 7 predicted proteins | sample MarCyaLeptolynsp_FD_187757 | JGI IMG/M metagenome (GOLD analysis project Ga0207422, IMG submission 187757) | Marine cyanobacterial communities from Panama - species 1 Leptolyngbya sp. (SPAdes) | ecosystem: Environmental > Aquatic > Marine > Unclassified | place: Panama: Panama City | collected... | reverse complement strand
GAGCGCCTCGAACACGCACGCGGCGAGCGAAAACTGATCGCTGGCCGCGGTCGCCAGCCCGCCCTCGTGCTGTTCGGGTGCCATGTAGCGCGGGGTACCGACCACCTTGCCGGCCTGGGTCACCTCGGCGCCAGTCTCCAGGTCGAGGGCGTCGACGACCTCCATCGGCTCGGTATCGTCGAGCTCGGTGCTCGGCCGCGGCTCGGTCCGCGTGGCGAGGCCGAGGTCGACGAGCTTGGGCACCCCTTTATCGTCGAGCACGATGTTGTCGGGCTTGACGTCGCGGTGGACCAGACCCGCGGCATGAATGGCACTCAGCCCGGCCGCCACGCGGTCGAAAAGCGCGAGGATGTCCTTGCGGGATCGCGGTGCGTCGGCCAGCCAGTTCGGCAGCGCGCCGCCGGCCAGGTACTCCATCACGATGTAGACATGCGGCCGGTCGCCTTGGACCAGGCCGATGTCGTAGACCGACACCACGCTCTCGTGCGACAGCGATGCGAGCGACCGCGCTTCCCGGAGGACCTTGCGGTGCGACGCATCGGCCCCCGTCGTCGGCAGGCTGACCACCTTGATCGCGACGTCACGGCGCAGCTCCGGATCGTGGGCGAGCAGCACGGTGCCGAACGCACCCCGACCAAGTCGCTCGACGACGTCGTAGCGCCCCTGTTGGGGATACTCGGTGCGCCCGATCAGCGACTCTGCCACGCGGGCCATCGCCAAACGCTCGTCCACCTCGACGCCCTGGTCCGCTTCATCACGGATCAGCCAGTCGAACGGCGATGATCGCCGATCCCAGTCCCGCACCCGATCAATCTACCAGGCTGTGGACGGCTCGTTGCGCCTTGTGGTGGTCGGATCGAGCACTCGCTTCGATGCTCGCGTAGGGCAGACCACCGGAGGTTCGACGGCGGTCGAACACGCTCACGGCGGAGATCGCTACGGCAGCGGGGTCACGAAATAAACGCCGAGGCACATCTCGTCGTTGGTGCCCTCGCCCCAGTTGACGTCCTCGTCGTTGTCCGCGTTGTCCCACTGGCAGGTCAGCGACAAGACGTCGCCCGGCTCGAGCACCTTGGGCTCGACGAAGCGGTATCGCGTCTGCCAGTTGAAGTCGTAGTTGGGGATCTCGACCAGGCAGTCGTCGCTGCCGTCTTTGCGCTTGATGACCTGCTGCGCGGCTTTGCCTCGCAGGTGCATGTGGTGCGATGCCGAGTGGATCTGAATCGGCTGAAACGCCGGCACCGCATCGGTCAAGATCGACAGCGCGAGCGTCGGGTCGAGCTCCCAGGTGTATGTCGTATCGCCCGAGCCAGCGGGGATCCGCATTCCACCCGAGAGCCAGTCCGGATCGGCCCACGGCATCATGTAGGCCTCACGCTCGACGGTCGCATCGACCTTGTAGTCGACGGTCGACTGGTCCGGCCCGATGACGTCCGCGGAGCTGTTGTAGTGGATCTGCACCACCACCTTCGACCCCGGTTCCATGCGCAGGCCCGTGCCTTCGGGAAAGTCGGTATTGCGCGCTCCAGGAGCCCACGCGCCCAACCAGCGCCCCGCGGCCCAGTCGCCCGAGCCGCCGCCCGGCCCCCCGAAGCACGTGTAGCCCGGGCCAGGATCGGCCTCGTCGAGCGCCTCGTACGTCGCGACCGAGCCCGGTTCGATCGCGTACGTGATGACGTGGTGCACCGTCTCGAGGTTGTCGGGCTGGACCTGAAACCCCGTGATGAACGAGGTCTCGGTTTCCGGCCAGTCCATCAGGAAGCAGCGATAGTCGTCGGGCTGCAGCTGCGGCGTGTAGGGCTCGGGCAGCGTCAGGCTCAGGTCGGTCCGCGACAGCTCGAGCGGCTCTGGGAGCTCGGGCGGGACGAACTCCTCGGGGTTGCCCTGCGGTCCATCCTCCGCGGCCCACCCCGCAATCATGGCGAGCTCCTCGTCGGTGAGCGACGGATCGCCGCTGTAGTCGGCGCAACCCGGGCGCGGATTCCACGGAGGCATCGATCGCTCCGCCACCGCGATCGCGATCGCCTCCCGCAGCGGCCACACCTCGTCGTAGGACGTGAAAGCGAACGGAGCGATCTGGCCATCTTGGTGACACGAAACGCAGTGCCGTTCGATCAGCGGGCGCACGTCTCGGTGATAGGTGAACGTTCCATCCTCGGGCCCACCGGGAGCGCCCGTCGTGTCGGGCTGTTCGCCGGTCGAAGCCTGCGCCCCATCGGCGTCCTCGTCCTCGGCATCACCCGTTGCGGAGGACTCCTCTTGCGGCTGGGTCTCGTCCCCTAACGGCGCACAGCCGACGAGGACCGACGCGGCGACCATCGCGGCGGCTCGAAGCTTCATGGGCGCGGGCCCAGTGTCATTCGAGGCAGAAAGGTTCCCGCGACGCCACGTTACGATGGTCACGCCGCAGCGCAGCCCTCGCGCTCGATATCGGGGCCTTGGGGGGGCTCAGTGACATGGACCCCGTCAGTTCGTAGTGTCGGACGCGAGATGGCAAAGACCACGATCTCCTCGCTCGCCGACCTCCAGAGCATCGAAGGCAAAGCGCTCGGCACGACGGACTGGCACACGATCACGTTCGAGGAGATCGTGGCGTTCGCGGACGCCACCGGCGACCACCAATGGATTCACGTCGACCGTGAACGCGCGCAAAAGGAATCCCCCTTCGGCGGCCCCGTCGCCCACGGCTACTGGGGCATCGCCCGGATCGGCGGACTGTTCGGCGAGCTGGTCGACACGAGCGGGTGTGCGCTGGTGATCAACTATGGGATCAACAAGGCACGGTTCCCCGCCGCGGTCGTGGCGGGGGCTCGCTACCGGCTCGCGATCAGCCATCAGTCGACGACCGACAAAGGCGAGTTCGCCGACGCGATCTTCGTTGCGACGATCGAGGTCGATGGCAGTGACAAGCCGGCCTGCGTGGCCGAGGTCGTCTATCGCTTCGCCTTTTCGAAGTAGCCCGTCCTACATGCAGGTCTCGTTGAGGGCCGAGGGCGTGCCGACGTCGGTCCCCTCGAACATCATCGACGAAAAGCACCAGTTGGTCGCCATGTCGTTGGCAACCGCATCGATGTTGCCCGCGTCGAGCTGCCAGGAGGCCCCTGGAGCGGGGGCGGAGTCGGCCGGATACAGCGCCGTCTGGTCGATGATGTTGCCCATCGTGTCGAGGATTGCGACCAGGTCGTCGCCGCTGTTGTTGAACGCGGGCCCGTCTCCGAAGTAGGCCTCGGCCGTGGTCGTGTAGCCCCAGCTCATCGCGTCTCCCACGCCGACGGTCGCGTAGGCCCCAGCCGGGATCGTGACGCTGTCGGTCACGGTGCCCGTGGCGCTGAAGTTCTCGTCTTGCACCTGAAGGCCGAGCAGGTTCACCGACGAGCCGCTGGCATTGAAGATCTCGAACCACTCACAGGTCGCATCCGAGCACACGGCGGGGTTGAACATGACCTCGGTGATGACCAGGTCGCCGGCGATCAGCTCGTCCACCGAGAGCGAGTCGCTGAAGTCCTCGCAGCCTGAGCCGTTGGCCACGCCGGGCGAGCCTTGCTCGTCGACCATGCCGACCGTTTCGAACGGCGACGGCGAGTGGCACCAATTGGCGGCCATGTCGTTGCTGACGGCGTCGTTGGTCGCCGGGTCCAGGCGCCACGAAAAGCCCTCGGCGTTGGCGGTCATCGTCCACGCCGCGGTCTGGTCGAGGATCGCGGTCGAGTTGCGCACGATGACCGCATCCCCGTCGTTGTTCAGGCCCAGATTGGGGCCGTAAAAGCCGAGCGGCGTGAAGCTCACGTACGGGAACGACATCGCGTCCCCGCGGGCAATCACCCCGTACGCATTGGGACCGAGGAGGGTCTCGCCGGCGATCGTCCCCTCCATGCCGCCCATGTCGGCGGAGTTCCGCACGATGAGACCATCGAGATCCACCGTGCCCACCGTCGCGTTGTAGATCTCGATCCACTCGCAGTCATCCGCAACACACGAGGGGTCGTACATGATCTCGGTGACGACGATGTCGCCGGGCATCAGATCCTCGATGCTCGTGGCCGGGCCTGCGCCGGGTTCCATGTAGTCCGGCAGATCGGATTCCATGCGCGGCGCGATCTTGTAGTCGCCGAACGTGAAGTTGACCGGACCGGTGATCGAAGAAAAGCTCGCCCCGAGCCCGAAGTTCGGGAACGTCATCGCCTCGGCGTAGACGCTGTACAGGAAGTTGTCGATCCGGGTCGTCCCCGTGTCCATGTCGTCGGTGACGAAGAACTCGGAGAAGCCGGGCTCGCCGCTCACCGTCAGCGGGGCCCCGCTGATCTGAACGAGCACGCCCTCCCAGGGCTCGCCCGTTCCCTCTGCCTCGAGCGCGTCGGTGCCGATCGACGCCGGGGTCAGCACCATCGAACCGCCGGTCTGGGTGACGGATCCGGCCTGCGCATCGACCTCGGTCAGGTCGCCGTCCTCGTTGGTCGTACCGATGATGTCGACCTCGTCCCACAGCGACAGGCCGGCGGTGTTGCCCGAGCCCACGCGCACGAACACGCCGCTGTACTCACCCCCGCCGGGCTCCTGCGCGAAGAACCCGATGTCGTGAATGCCGGTGATGAACACGCCCTGCAGATCGACGTCCTGCCCGGTTCCGATCGTGCCGTCCTGGACTTCGTAGATGGTGTCGTCGTCCACCATCATCATGCCGGTCGACGTCGAGCCCTCCGTGTCACCGGTCGTGGTCGAGGTGCTGTCGTCGTCATCGTCGTCGTCACCCGTGGTCGTCGACGTCGTGTCGTCGTCATCGTCGTCGTCACCCGTGGTCGTGACGTCGTCGTCGTCGTCATCGCCGGTCGTCGAATCGACGCTCGACGTGCTGCCGGTGTCCATCGGCGCCGTGGTCATCGTGGTGACGGTGGTGACCCCCGTCATCGTCGCGTCGCTTCCGGTCGACGTGGAGTCCGCCCCCTCGGTGTCATCGCTCGAGGTGTCGTCGCCGGGGCAACCAGCGGCCAGGGCAAGGGTGCAAAGCAAGACGTAAGCGCGGCGATCGAGATAGGTCATCATCGGCGTGAGCACGCTAGCGGGACCCGCCGCCCAAGACCATCACGGGGGCGTCACGACACGTTGTGCCGACTCACAGCCGGCCGTCACCGATGGATGATCGGCGCGTCGCAGCGTCGTAGGGAACTGCCGCAAAGTTCGGCTGCGGCTGCACGCGGATCGCCGGTGCTGAGCATGCCAGACACGTCATCCGCAGCCGTCGGGCTGGAGTCGCGAGACGCGTTTCGCGCTTGGCATGACCCATCCAACGGGTGTTTGATGGTGCGGTGACCCGCGCCCTTGCCATTGGCTGTGCCCTGCCCCTCGTTGCGTGCGGCTCGGACCCCGCAAGCGAGAACCCGGCGGACACGGAGGCCGGCACGGGCACGACGAGCGCCGCTGGCTCCGAGGACTCCACGAGCAGCACCCCCGATCCGTCCACCACGGCCGGGCCGAGCGACACGACCCGTGGGGGTGACGACGCGTCCACCGGCGGCGACACGATGCCCCCCGGGGATTCCTCCTCGGACTCGAGCGGGGGTGACCCGGCGCGCACCTGCGACAACACCGACTACCTGCTGTGCCTGGACTTCGAGGACACGCCGGTCGGCGAGATCCCAGAGGGATGGGTACGCAACGGCGATCTCGTGAGCGTGCAGGACGACTTTGCCCATCTCGGTACGCATGCGCTGCGCACCGACGCGCAGCCCAACTGGCGCCGGCGGATCGAGCACGACGCTTCGATGATCGGTTCGGCGCACTGGGGTCGGGTCTTCTACCGCGTCCAGCTTCCGATCCCGGTTGCCGACCTCGTGCACTCGACCCACGTCAGTTTCGTCGGCGTCGGCCCGACCGTCGGAGAGGCGGAGTACCGCTACTTCGACACGGTCAAAGCCGGGGCCGATGCGCAGGGCATCGAAGATCGGATCCAGTACATCTTCAACGTGCAGCCCGACGGGCCCGAGTTCGCCCAGGGTACCGGATGGCTCGAGCGCTACTACGAGGACACGTGGCACTGCGCGGAGTGGCACGTCGACGCCGCGGACCAGAGCTTCACCTTCTGGGACGACGGCGAGGAGATGTTCACGTTCACCAACGGGCCGGGCAACTACCAGGACTCGGAGATCCCCGACAGCTACTCGATCGTGACGCTGGGGTGGACCAACTACCAGGATGCCGCACCGGGCTTCGTCGCGTGGTACGACGACTTCGCGCTGGACGACGAGCGCATCGGCTGCGAGTAGACCGCCCGGCACGCGCAACGAGGCCATGACCCACCGGGACCCGATCTCGTTACCCGAGCGCGAGCTCGCCGATCCCGTCGATGCCGAGCGGGTCCTGGCGAACGTCAGCGCGGGGTTGTTCGGGACGCCGTCGAAGCCGACGAAGATCGGCCGGTTCACGCTGCTGGACCGAGTCGGTGCCGGTGCGATGGGCACGGTCTACGCCGCGTACGACCCCGAGCTCGACCGCAGGGTCGCGATCAAGGTCTTGCACGGCGCCCTCGACGATGCCCCCGATCGCGTGCAGAGCCAGCTGCTCCGCGAGGCGCGAGCGCTGGCCAAGCTCGACCACGCCAACGTCGCGACGGTCTACGAGGTCGGCACCGTGGACGGGCGCTTGTTCATGGCGATGGAGTTCGTCGACGGGGACCCGCTCGAGCGATGGATCACCGGAGCACACGGGTGGCGCGAGGTTGTTCGCGTGTTCGCCGACGCGGCGGCCGGACTCGCGGCAGCGCACGCCGCCGGGCTCGTGCATCGGGATTTCAAGCCGGGCAACGTGGTGCTTCGTCGAGACGGGCGGGTCGTCGTGCTCGACTTCGGTCTGGCTCGCGTCGCGGACGCGATGTCCGCGTCACAGAACAGCGCGGCAAGCCCCGACGCGCTCGAGTCGGTGACCCAGACCGGCGCCATCGTCGGGACGCCGGCGTACATGGCCCCGGAGCAGCATCAGGGGCAGCCAGCGACGGAACGCTCGGACCAGTTCGCCTTTTGCGTCTCGTTGTTCGAGGCGCTCTACGGACAGCGGCCGTTCGGCGGCACGACTCGCAGCGCGGTTCTCGACGCGATCGAACGCGGTGATGTCGAGGTGCCCTCCGGGCGCGACGTGCCCCGACGCTGCTTGGCCGCGATCACGCGAGGCCTGAAGTCGGACCAAAGTGAGCGATGGCCCAGCATGTCGGCGCTCGCCGCAGCGCTGACCGACGATCCGGGTGCGCGGTGGCGGCGACGCGCCCTGGTTCCAGTCGTGGTCGCCGCCGCGGTCGCCGTCACGTGGTCGCTGCGTAACTCCCCAGCGGCGAGCTTCGACGACCCGTGCGCATCGGCGAGCGCCGCAGTGGACTCGCTGTGGAACGACGACGCGCGTGGCGACATCGAGGCCGCCATCACCGCCAGCGGGCTGCCATCAGCGCCCTTCGTGCTGCCCCGCGTCGTCGCGGGCCTCGACGCCTATGCCGACGCGTATCGAGCCGAAGCCCGCGCCCTGTGTCGCGACGAGCAGGCCGCGGACGCCGTGGCGGGCCTCGCCGACCGGGAGCGATGCCTGCAGTCGCGCCTCGTCGACCTGCAAGCCGCGGTGGGGGTCCTGCGTGCTCCCAGCGATCTGATGGTCACCAACGTGCTCTACGCTCTGCCCGCCGCAGCGGACGTCTCTGCGTGCCGTCGTGCCGTCGTTCGGCCCACGCTCGCCGCGGCGGACGCCAACCGGCGGATCGATCTGTCGTCGGCCCGCGCCCGCTTGCTCGCCCGGGGACAAGTCGCCGATGAGAGCCTCGAGGCCGCCGAAGACGCGGCGGAGCGCGCCCGTGCGGCGGGCGACCTGCACTCCCTGTCGCGCGCGCTGTCCGCCAAGGGGCGCTCCCTGTCCTCGCTGGGCAAGTTTGCCGAGGCCGAGCCGGTTCTGTTCGAGGCGTTCGTGCTCGCGGAGCGGGTCGACGACCTCGAGGGCAAGTTCGAAGCGCTCGATCCGCTCGGACGCGTGCTGCTCGAGACGTCGAAGCTCGAACAGGCCGACCGCATCACCCAGCTCGCGATCGCCGTGCACGAGCGCTTGGGCATTCGCGCCCCGACCTGGACGGTGTCGCTCGAGACCCTGCTCGGGGACCTCGCCGCGGCGCGCGAAGACTTCGACGCATCGTTCGAACACTTCGAACGCGCACGGCAGGCGGCCGAGCATCCCGAGGCGCTCGCCGTCGATCGCATCGCGGCCGCGATCTCGATGGCGCGGCCCTACCTCGGGCGGCGCCAGTACCGAGAGGCGATTCCGCTCCTTCGCTACGCCGCGGACCTCACCGAGGACCTGCTCGGACCGACCCACGACGCCCGGGCTTCGGCGCTCAACAACCTCGCCATCGCCTACTACTTCACCGCGAACATGGCCGCAGCGGAGTCGGCATTTCGCGAAGCCATCGCAATCCGTCGACAACTCGAAGGCGAGGACGCGCCGGGTGCCGCGGCCGCGTTGATGGGGCTCGGAGGCGTGGTGATGAATCACGACCCCGAGGAGGCGGTGAGGATCTACGAGGAGGCACTCGCGGCGCACACCCGCGGGCGCGGTCCCGAGAGTCGCAATGCCGCCGCCACCCGACTCAACCTCGCCATTGCGCTGCGCCGACTCGGTCGCAACGACGAGGCCCGCACTGCGCTCGAGCACGGGGTCCGAACGCTCGAGGCGGCCGACGTCTCCCCCTCGGCCCGCCTGCGCGGGCTGATGCACTTGGTCGAGATCGATGTCGACCAAGCCGACTGCGCCGCGGCGGCCCCGCGCATCGCCAAGGCCAATACGCTGGCGGACCCCGCCAACCCGGGACGACGCGCCTCCACGATCCGACTGCGCGTTGCCGAGGCACGCTGCCAACCCGCCCCAAGTGCGCGCATCCGGGGACTCGAGGATGCGCTCGCGGCATGCAAGGAGCACGGCGTCGACGGCTACCCGCGCGCCAAGGCGGCAGTCGCCCTCGCCGAGGCGCTGCAAGACGCCGACGTGGCCCGCGTGCATGAGCTGTTGCTGATGGCCCACCGCGACCTTCCCTTGCGAACCGGGGTCGACCCCCGATTCATCGCCCACCTCGACGCGCTCTCCGAAACGGTTGCGCTCCCAACCACGCCGGCGCCGTCGCTGCGTCGCGAGCCGCCCCCTCAGGCGGACAACCCGACGACCTCGCCGATGTGACGGCCCTGCTCAGCCTCCCGGCGGAGGAAGTTGGCGACGCCGGCTCGGGAGATGGTGCCGCCCTCGCGGTCGGACGTTCGGTAGGTGCCGTCGGCATCGTCGGTGAGGAACCCGGTCCGGGCGATCGTCCAGTCGAGGCCCGACGACTGGATCGTGTCCTCCATGCGGCGGGCGGCGGCGACGATTCTCGGGACGAGCAGCCTGAGCATCCGATCGAAGAATCGGCGACTCGGGAACAGCATCGCAGAAGAGGTGACCAGCAGACGCGTCACCCCGCTGACGCGCATCGCTTCGACAATGGCGGACGCGCTGTCGGGGTAGACGGCGCTCGCCGACTTCGTGGGTCGACGTGGACCCAACGCAGACACGACGACGTCGTGACCCGGCATCACGGTGGCCAGAAGCGCCGGGTCGCAGGGGTCGCCCACGCACACCCGCAGGCGCGGATGGTGCACATCAGCCAGCCGGTCGGCGCCACGCACAACGGCGGTCACGTGACCGCCGGCGGAAAGCACGCGGTCGATGAATTGGCGGCCAGTTCGGCCGTTTGCACCCAAAACGAGGCTCTTCATGCCCTGAGGATGTGTGTGCGCCGCCGCTCTGTCGATGCGCATATCCAGTACATCACTGTGCAACAGTGCACAGCGTGAACTGGAACGACATGGCGTACGTCCTGGCTGTTGCCCGCAGTCGCACGCTGCTCGGAGCCGCCGCGTCCCTCGGCGTCGCGCATACCACCGTCGGTCGACGACTCCGGACGCTCGAGGACGAGCTGGGGGTTCGGCTGTTCGATCGCACGCCCGATGGACTGGTGGCAACCGCGGCGGGCGACGATGTCGTGGCGGTCGCCGAGCGCATGGAGGACGAAGTTCTCTCGGTTCAGGGCCGGGTGCTCGGACGAGATGCGCAGCTGCGGGGCGAGCTCCGGGTCGCGACCTTCGACACCTTGTTCTACTGCTTCGAGCCCACGTTCACGTCGTTCATGAACCGCTACCCGAGCATCGAGTTGTCGATCGCGTTCTCGCCCGACACGGTCTCGCTGACGCGCCGCGAGGCCGACATCGCGGTGCGACTCTCGAACGCACCACCCGACAACCTGCATGGACGCAAGGTCGGCACCATGCAGTTCGGGGTCTACGCCTCGACGTCTCTCGTCGAGCGCATCGGCGACGACGCACCGCTGGGTACCTTTCCGTGGATCGGCTGGGCGGGAGGGCAGAACCTGCAGTGGTTCGAGCGCTGGCTCGGCGAACATGCCAAGGGCGCGAAGACGGTGCTCCGGATCGGAGACCGCGGGCTGCTCATGACCCGCGCCGTACGGGCGGGCCTCGGCGCCCAGATCCTGCCTTGCGTGCTCGGCGATCCCGATCCTCTATTGCAGCGGATCGCACCGCTCGACGAGTTGTTTCGCCTGGACCTGTGGCTGCTGACCCTTCCCGAGCTGCGAAACAACCGCCGCGTGCGTGCCTTCCTCGACCACATGCCCGCCGCGCTTGCACCCCACCGCCCGGCGCTCGCGGGCCTCGAGTAGCGACCCTCAGGCGTTGAAGCGACCGAGCTCGACCGAGCCGACCGCCTCCATCAGCACGAACGGCCGGTCGTGAAAGGTCAGCTTGCCTTGGCCGTCGTGGCTGATCGAGGAGACCATGCCCATCGCGTAGCCCATGGCGCCCTTGTCGAAGTAGCGCACGCGGGCGGAGACGGCGGAGGGGCGGTCCTTGCCGCGGCTGATCCATGCCTCGGGGCCGAAGCCGGTGCGCACGTCCGCGTGGCGACGCCCGCGTCCGCGGCCGAGCGGGTCGACGAGGATGTCGACGTCGGTCGCGTCCGTCTCCCAATCGGCCACCAGGCGCAGAGACGGCTTGGACGCCGGCCGTACGCCCGCCGCGCGAAGCCTGGCTTCGACTTCGGGGTTGCTTCCGTCGGCCAGCCATGCGGCGGCGATCAGGCGACGGTCCTCTGCGAGGAGCGCTTTGACGCCGGCGAACCGACCAACGGGAACACGGGTGTCGAGCGCCGCGGTCAGAACTTCGAAAGCCTCCTCGAGGTCGCCGTCCTTGGCGAGCCCCCACGCGAGCAGGCGATGCCCGTTGAGCTGATCCGGGCGCAGCTCGACTGCCTTTTGGTAGCTGTCCAGCGCGAGCGCGCGCGACGAGCCACCGATCGCTTCGAGCCGTGCTCCCGCGGCGCGACGCATGTCCGCGCGATGGGGATGCAGGTCGATGAGCGATCCGTAGACCCGTGCCGCAAGCCGCGGGCGCTTCTCGAGCTCGAGCAGCTCG
>Ga0207422_1004490_pt1 | contig 11478 bp, 10 predicted proteins | sample MarCyaLeptolynsp_FD_187757 | JGI IMG/M metagenome (GOLD analysis project Ga0207422, IMG submission 187757) | Marine cyanobacterial communities from Panama - species 1 Leptolyngbya sp. (SPAdes) | ecosystem: Environmental > Aquatic > Marine > Unclassified | place: Panama: Panama City | collected... | reverse complement strand
CGTTCATCGCCATGGCCGCATCGAGGTCACCTGTGGCCGACAAACCCATGGCCCGGACAGTGTGGGCGCGGATAAGGAGCTTCCTGTCGTCATTACCCTTGGCGATGAACGCTTCGCAGGCACTGAGAACCTCTTTGATGCTGAGCTTGCCGTCGAAGCACGGATCCTCTGGTTTCTCCTCGGCGAGCGCAGGCCCGGTAAGCATGAGCGCGGCGGTCGCCATGCCGGCGGAAAGCAGTGAAATGGCGCGAAGGCGCATGGAAAACCTCCTTGGAACGCTTGGAACTTTGCTGTTTGCCGTAGGTTTAAAAGGGCTCGCCCGGTGGCGTCAATTGAACATCCGTTCATGTTTAAAGGGCATTTTGGCAACAGGGTGAGGGTAAAGAGGCTAAGGGGGCCTCCATGTCGTTCGAAGCCATTTTGCTGCCCATGCTGGTGCAGGTCGCGCTGACCTTCGTGCTGCTGTTCTGGACGATCCTCCTGCGGCTCGGGGCCATCCGGCGCGGGACGGTCACGGCAGACTCAGTCGCGCTGCGGGAACCGCATTGGCCGCCTTACGTGCAGCAGGTGGGCAACGCCTTCCACAACTCGGTGGAGATGCCCACGCTGTTCTATGTGGTGGTGCTGCTCGGATTGATCACCAAGACGCTCGATGTCACCGTCTATGTCCTGATGTGGATGTTCGTGCTGTCGCGCATCGCCCATGCCGCCATTCACGTCACCAGCAACAGGCTGTCTCACCGCACGCCCTTGTTCCTGGTGGGCGCCATCGCACTGGCGCTTATCTGGATCATCATCTGCGGCCGCATCTTCGCCTTCCAGTCGCTCTCATGACGCCAGGGGGCCGCGTCAGCGCCGCCATTGAGGTGCTGAGCGAGATTGCCGCGCACAAGCGTCCCGCCTCCGAGGCGCTGAAGGACTGGGGCGCGCGTCACCGTTTTGCCGGCTCCGGAGATCGCGCGGCCATCGGCAATCTCGTGTTCGATGTGTTGCGCAAGCGCGCCTCGGCTGCCGCTGTCATGGGGGAGGACACCCCGCGCGCGCTTGTCCTGCGCACACTCGTGACGGACTGGAATATGATTCCGGGGGAAGTTGCCGCACTCTGCGACGGCAGCCGGTTCGCGCCGGGCCCGCTCAGCGCCGGCGAGCTGCAGGGCTTGGAAGCGGAGCTGCCCGACGATGCGCCGGCCCACATCCGGGGCGACTATCCGGACTGGCTACCAACGGCGTTCGGCGAGGTGTTCGGGTCTGGTGCCGCCGCGGAAGGTGCGGGTCTTGCCGCCCGCGCACCGGTCGATCTCAGGGTCAACACGCTCAAAGCCGACCGCGGCAAGGTCTTGAAAGCGCTGACACGGTTCCAGCCGGTTGAGGCGCCGTTCTCGCCTGTCGGCGTGCGCATCCCGCCGCGCCAAGGCCCCGCGCGCAGTCCCCATGTCGAGGCAGACGCCGGCCACGGCAAAGGCTGGTTTGAGGTGCAGGACGAGGGCTCGCAAATTGCGGCGCGTCTGACCGGCGCGGCACCGCGTCAGCAGATCATCGATCTATGCGCAGGTGCGGGCGGCAAGACCCTGGCCTTGGCGGCGCAGATGGAGAACACCGGCCAGCTCTACGCGTACGATGCGAACCGTTTGCGTTTGCGTCCCATCTTCGAGCGGCTGAAGCGCGCGGGCGCGCGCAATGTTCAGGTGCTGCCTGCTGGAGAACGCGAGAGCCTCGACGCCCTTCAAGGCAAGATGGACTGCGTCATGATCGATGCGCCGTGCACGGGATCGGGTGTGTGGCGGCGGCGCCCCGACGCCAAGTGGCGCCTGACACCTGCGATGCTGGAGACGCGGCTGGCCGAGCAGCACGCCGTGCTGGAGGAGGGTGCGGCGCTGGTGAAGCCCGGCGGGCGGCTTGCCTATATCACCTGCTCGGTCCTGCCCCAGGAGAACACGGCGCAAGTCGCGAGCTTCCTGACGCGCCACACGGCGTTCACTGTCGTGCCGTGGCGCGATCTGTGGTCCGCCGCCATTCCCGTTTCGGCACCGGCGTCCGCCGACGGGTCGGACGAGACGCTGCTGATGACGCCACGCTCCCACGGCACGGACGGATTCTTCGTCTGTGTGCTGGAGCGAACGGCCTAAACGCGCGGGCGGATTCACGAGTCCTTTGAATCAGTTGGCGCCTACGGCTGTGGCTCCGATTCAGGGCGTCTTACGTCAATGAAGGTGAGGCCCCCATACGTCCGCTTGTCCTCGGCAATTGTGAGCCCCGCCTCGGCGATCAGAGTTTCCATCTCGGCTTTTGTTCGTGCCTTGCCGCCGGCAATGGCCATCATATGCAGGTCGAGCATGATTGCGGCGGGGTCGTCCATCGCGTTCTCCGGCATGAGCCGCTCAAAGACGATGAGCCGCGCGCCCGGCTTCATGGCCGCGCGGCAGTTCTCCAGGATCGTTTGCGCGCGCCCGTCGTCATGCTGCTGAAGCACGCCCTTCAAAAAGTAGATGTCCGCCTCGACAGGGATGCCCTTCAAGATGTCCCCAGCGACGAATGTGACCCGGTCCTGCAGGCCAAAGGCTTGGAACATCGGTTCCGCGTCGTCCGCCACCTTGGGTGTGTCGAACACGATGGCCTTGATCTCGGGAAGGCCGATCAAGAACGGCACTAGGAATCCGCCATAACCGCCGCCAATGCTGGCCAGGATGTCGCCTTCCTCGATGACATCGAACGATTGCATCAAGTCGTCGGCGTTCTCGGCCTTCATCTCCTCCTTGGCGAGATAGCGGTAGAAGGGCTCGCCTCCCTCCTTCTCCGCGGCCCGCCAGTCCGAGATCGTCATGCCGAAGAATTGGTCGAAGGCCGGCTTGCCGGTCTCCAAGCTGTACTTTAGGGCGACCCAGGACAGCCAGTATTGCCCAACCACCACTTCCGCCTTGAAACGCAGGGCCGAGTGGCTACCCACCGCAAGCGATTCTCCCGCCGGCGTCAGCACGAAACGCCCGTCCTCAAGCTCCTTGCAGAGGCGCATAGTGACGAGCCCGCGCAGGAAACGGCGCAAAGGTTCGGGTTGCATGTCGAGCTCCGACGCCAGCATTTCCGGTGTTTGGCAGCCCAACTTCACAAGGTCCGGAATGTGCGCGGTGACGGCCGTGTAGACCATCGCTCCCTCGTGATAGGCCTCGATCTGCCGCTTCAGGTGCTCCTCGATCTCGAGCCGTTCGGCGTCGTCCATGGGCCGTCTCCCTTTCAGGACCAGGGAACCACGTCGGCCATTGCCGACTCAAGGTTCCTGCTATAACCACCGGCCATGACGGATACCGACAACGTTCTGGCCGAGGAAAGAGAAGACAGCACTGGAGACCGGGTGCTGATCGTCGATTTCGGCAGCCAAGTCACCCAGCTCATCGCCCGGCGCGTGCGCGAGGCGGGGGTCTACTCTGAGATCGTGCCCTACGACGCGGCTGAGGCGGCGCTCCAGCGCGGCACCCCTCGCGGCATCATCCTCTCCGGCGGCCCGGCTTCGGTGCATGAAAGCGGCACGCCCCAGGCGCCCGGCGCCCTCTTCAGCGCGGGCGTGCCCGTGCTCGGCATCTGCTATGGCGAGCAGGCCATGGTGGCGGCACTCGGCGGCCAGGTCGAGGCGGGGCACGAACGGGAATTCGGCCGCGCGGAGCTTCAGATCATCGACGAGACGCCGCTGTTCGACGGGGTGTTCGAAGAGGGCGAGCGCGCGCAAGTCTGGATGAGCCATGGCGACCGGGTCACAAAGCTGCCGCCGGGCTTCCGCGCAGTCGGCATCTCCACCGGCGCGCCGTTTGCGGCCATCGCCGACGATTCCCGCCGGCTCTACGGCGTGCAGTTCCACCCGGAGGTGGTGCATACGCCGAAAGGTGCTGCGCTCATCGCCAATTTCGTACGGGAGATCGCCGGGGCCGCGGGCGATTGGAGCATGGCGCAGTTCCGTGAGGCGGAAATCGCGCGCATCCGCGAACAAGTCGACGAGGGGCGCGTGGTGTGCGGGCTGTCCGGCGGGGTCGATTCCGCCGTCGCCGCGCTTCTCATTCACGAAGCCATCGGCGATCAGCTCACTTGCATTTTCGTGGACCATGGCCTGCTGCGCCAAGGCGAGGCGGAGGAGGTCGTCGACCTGTTCCGCGGCCATTACAACATCCCGCTTGTTGCTGTGGATGCGAGCGAACGCTTCCTGCGCGCGCTGGAGGGCATCACCGACCCGGAAGCCAAACGCAAGATCATCGGACGGCTGTTCGTCGAGGTGTTCGAAGAGGAGTCGGAGAAGCTGGACGACGCGGAGTTCCTGGCGCAAGGCACGCTCTACCCGGACGTGATCGAGAGCGTGTCGGCACTCGGCGGTCCGAGCGTCACCATCAAGTCGCACCACAATGTGGGTGGCCTACCGGAGACCATGAAGCTGAAGCTCGTGGAGCCCTTGCGCATGCTGTTCAAGGACGAGGTGCGCGACCTCGGCCGCGAACTGGGGCTCCCGGACGCGTTTGTCGGGCGGCATCCATTTCCGGGGCCGGGGCTCGCCATCCGGATTCCCGGCGAGATCACCGAAGAGAAGCTCGGCATCCTGCGCCAGGCGGACGCCATCTATCTGGAGGAGATCCGCAAAGCCGGCCTCTACGACGAGATCTGGCAGGCCTTCGCCGTGCTGCTTCCCGTTCGTACAGTGGGCGTCATGGGCGATGCGCGCACTTACGACTTCGTGTGCGGCTTGCGCGCCGTCACCTCGACCGACGGCATGACCGCGGACTACTACGACTTCTCCCACGAGTTTCTAGGCCGCACCGCCACGCGCATCATCAACGAAGTGCGCGGCATCAACCGCGTGGTCTACGACATCACCTCCAAACCCCCCGGCACCATCGAGTGGGAGTAGGTTGCAGAGCAGAAAGCAACTAGAAGTTGCGCCCCTCGCCGTATAGCATCCTAAAGGCGCTGATACGAAGTCGCCTGCAAGCGAGGAGGATGGCTCATGAATTTCGTTCCGGGAGAGGACTATTTCGTCGCCAAGCCGTCAGTGATGCTCCGCGCTGAACCTGATGGACGTGCCGACAGTTTGAACCAGCTTATCTTTGGAGATTGGACTCGTTGTAGAGCGCCAGAGACTGATGGATGGGTGAAGATCTTCAGTCGTCGCAACACGGGCTTTGTGCGATCTGACGAACTCACGAGTGAACGCGCTCTAGAGGTGAATTTTCTGGATATCGGCCAAGGGGACAGCGCGCATGTGGTTACGCCTAGAGACGAAGTTTTTCTCATTGATGGCGGCCAAACCGACAACCTCTATCGTTTCATTGCGTGGCGCTACAATCTGAGAGACCGAAGGGTGCCAGGCGTTGACGGCGTTACTGCTGATGATCCTGGAGTCAGAGACCCTTTCGCGATCGACTACGTCGTTATCAGCCATCCAGACAAAGATCACTACTACGGACTGCGCCATGTTTTCGGAGAGCGGAAACTGGCCGTGCGACGGGTTTTGCACAACGGGATTTTCGAACGCAAAGAAGGTCTTGAAACCGACCGGGATGAGGCTTCGGGGTTCAAGTGGTTTCATGATCTCGGTCGTTCGTTTCGTGCTGGGCGCAGTTATCTTTTGGATCTGGTCCGAACGTCTGAGGACATGGACGCGGTTCTGGATCGTCAAGCTGAGTTGAGTAGTGGAAAACAGTACTACAGCACGCTCAAGAAGCTGCGTGAGAACCCATCGTCGGCAGACTGCTCCTATCAAATGGTGGAGAAACAGCAAGGCCACTTAGAAGGGTTCGAAGCAGACAAGATTCTGGCAATCGAGATTCTTGGTCCCGTGACGGAAACTATCGAGGTGGAAGGAGAAAGCCTAAACGTTCTAAGAACGCTGGGGAGTGAGGGCAAAACGAAGAATGGACACTCCGTGGTCTTCCGTTTTTCCATCGGGCATCTTCGCGTTCTCTTGGGCGGCGACCTCAATACCGAGGCGGAAGATTACCTTCTGCGCTACTACACCGGCGTCGATGCAGACGCTTCTGACCTTGAGAAAGACATCTATGAACTGGAGGCGAAGGGCGATACCCTGACGCACGACGAGAGGCAAATTCTCCATGATGCACGTGCTGTTCAACAGCAAATCGTCGAGCAGGCAAAGAAGTCCTTGGAGGTCGATGTCGCCAAGGCGTGTCATCACGGAAGCCATCACTTCTCTGAGACGTTCCTTCAAGCACTGAATTCAATCGCCGTCGTCATTTCGAGTGGGGATGAGGAAAAGTACGGTCATCCTCGCCCCGATGCGCTTGGCGCTTTCGGAAAACACGGGCGTGGGCATCGACCACTTATCTTCAGTACCGAAATTGCTCGGTCGACGCGTGAATTCACACCGCTCATGAAGTACTTCGAGAAGCTTCAGGAGTTTCAGCGCGATATCGAGGAGGCGGCGACGGAGGAAGAGGCCGACGCCATTCGAAAGCAGATGGAGGAGGCAAAGGACAGCAATGTCGCACTTTATGGGATGGTGACGCTCCGTTCAGATGGTGCAACGACGATCATTGCCACCAAGCTCGAAGTGCCGAATGGCGACATCAAATGGGACATTCACCAACTCGTGCACAATGATAAGACGGGCCAAATGGAATACAAGGACCGCACCAAGGAGCACTGACGAGGTGCGCGGCATCAACCGCGTGGTCTACGACATCACCTCAAAGCGCCCCGGCACCATTGAGTGGGAGTAGGGGAGGTAGGCGCGGCTTTGTCTCTCCAGCTGACAATGCCGACGGTTGAAAGCCTAAACGTGTTGGCGTGACGGGCTAGCGCTTGATTTGCTGTCCTTCAGGTTTTGGCGGCCGTCCGACGTCAACGCGAAGATGCCTCGCGCGACACGCTCGAACCAGCCGTAGTGATTGTCTGACATCATGCGCGTTGCGCGCTCAACACCAGTTGCTTTGGCAACGGCCGATCCGCGGCTTGGGCCCTTTGCCTTCAGAAACGCGGCGCACTTCAGGGCATCCTGCCGATAGGCGGTCACCAAATTGCGCCGGGTCGACCCTCCGGTATTTGGGTCGCCCATTCGCCGGGCGAACTCTCTCAGCAACAGGTCTTTGCGCCGTTTGGATTTGCGCGGCGCGTAAGGCGCCGGGTCCACGTGCACTTCGACAAGCTTGTCGGACAGCCTGACGGTCATCAGACCAATCCCAAGCCGCCGTGCGAGATTGAGATTGCTCTTCAGGCTCTGTTGGAATCGCCGGCCCGATCCGCGCGCCACGGCGATGTAGACCGCGTCGGTGATGGCTTGCCGGGCAATCGCTTGATGGAAGAGGCTCAGTGAGAAACCAGACTTGAGCTCAACGATCACCGGCTCCGCATCGCAGCGGCGGGCAACAACGTCCGCCGCACCGATTTCGGCCTTCACCTCGTATCCCTGCTCGGTCAGGAAGGACTTGATCGGGAGGTAGAGCTCACTTTCGGCCGTTCGGGTCATGTTTGTGTCTCCCGCCTCTATGTCTCCCGTGGTGCGGCATCGGTCGCCTCGTTTTGTCTCAAACCCCTAACACGATCCTGTGAGAGGGGACTCAAATCCATCGAACCCGATATCCTCAAATGTTATCGTCCGGGCCGGGGGAAACCGAAGGAGACGCTGATGCGCTATTTTGCTTTAGCCGTTCTTGCTCTGACCCTTTCGTTCGCGAGTGGCCCGAGTGAGGCCGCCCCGAAGTGGATCGAACAGGTCTGTTTTCATGAGTCGTCCAAGCGGGCATTCAACGGCCGCGGGGAGCGGGAGCAGTTCGTCACGAACTGTATCGCTGACCTCGTTGCCGCGCCCGCGAGCGAGCGGCGCGCCTACAGGAAGCGCTACAAGGGCCGGTATTAGGATCACGGCTCGAACGGGCCGCGCTTGAGGCGTTGCGCCCAGGCGCTCGCGCCCAAGGCGTCGACGCCTGAGGCCGCTGGGCGGCGCTGCATCTGTTGGTTGCAAAGCGCCGCCTGCCGGCCCGGCGCCGTTTAGGCCCGATTAATCCCTCCGGCCCCATAACACCCGACGACACGAATTTCCTGACGATCCGGAACGGGGGTCTCGGCGTTTGGCTATGCGCGGGGCCGTTCGGCTCCGGGCCCAGTGTGCCTTGCGTTGATGAGGAGTTCGGCTTTCGTGCGGGCGGCATCCTTTCATTTGGCCTGTCTTCTGCTGGTCTTGACGAGCTTCAGTCTCGCCACGTTCCCGGGGTCAAACCGGGCCGTTGCCCAAGAGCTGCCGTGGCGCGTCTCTCCGGTTCCGCCCCCTCCGCCCATGCCGGCGGTGCCGTTCGCATCAGGACTGCCGGCCTGGCTACATGCGCATATCGGCGACGGCGCAGGGCAAATCTCGGCCGTGGTGCTGCGGCGGGCGCGGGGGCTTTACCTGCAGAAGCGCCGGGAGGGCAAGGTCAGCAATCCTTGCTACTTCGCCAAGGATGCGACGCGGCCCGCGGGAACCGGGCGCCGCTTCTACGTGATCTGCGAAGCCTCACGGACGTTCCACGCCATCCCGTCGGGGCACGGCAAGGGCCGCGCCTTGAAGCGGCTTCCGGATTTCTCCAATGGCACCCGCTGCGCCAAGAACTTCAGCAATGCGGAAGACTCGTGGCTGACGACGGGCGGGCCTTACGTGACCGCGGAGATCCGGACGACGTTCCGGGGCTATTACCGAACCTCCGATGGAGAACTCAGGCCGCTCAATCGCTCCTTCGTGCAGTTCGACGGCACGGGCGAGACGGCCAACGCTAGGCCGCGCGCCATCGGCGGTCATGCGGCGGTGATCGTGCGCTCCGTGTGCCGGATGAAGGCGCCGCGCAGCCCCCACGCGGACGACGACGGCTATGTGCGGTTCGGCAAGCTGATCGACTACAGCGCCGGGCGCAGCAATGGCTGCACCAGCTGGTTCCCGGGAGATTCGGATCGGATCATGGCGCTGATCGAGAAACGGCCGACGACGCTCTACATCTATCCGGAATCGCGCGACATCGTCGCCGTGGCGCGCGCGGTGAAGGCGGGCATGCCGCCCCGGCAGGCCGGGCTCTATTGGAATACGTCGTGCTTAGGGGAAATCGGCGCGCCGAATTTCTGGCCCCGGGAGACGCTGGAGCCCGTGCTCCTGAAGCTCCGGAAGGATCAGCCGAAGCGGCGGCCGCAGTCCTTGCCATTGTGCAAGGGGCAATACGCGCGCCTCGGCGACTAGGCTGCAAGCGCCATAGGCCCGAGGCCTTCGCAAGGCTCAGTCGTCGGCGTCAGAGCTGGAATCGGCGAGAAAGATGGCGGTGCCGACGACCAAAGGTGCCAAGAGGACCACGCCGACCAAGACGAATATCACCGCAGCAAAAATCGGGTTGGCGTCCGCCCAGACGAGACTGCCAAGCCCCCATGCATCGGTCAGCAGGATCAGCGTCGCAAAGACCGTGACGAAGCTGGCGCCGACGGCCCATTGTCTGACCACAAACTTGATTAAGTCTGGCATGGCTTTGAGTTTATCATCGGCTGGTTGCCCGGCCAGTGAGAATTATGCACGGTCCGGCTGTGGCGCTGCTTAAGACGCAGGCAAGATCGGGTCTGCTATTCTAGGCGGCTCGAGGGTCCTCCGATTCGGCGGCGTTCGGCGTCGGACCATCGGACCGGCCTTGGATAGGAGATTTGAGCGCGTGCGCTTGGTATCTCTCCTCGCTAGCGGTTTTTGCCTCACCGCCCTCGCGGCAGTGCCGGGGGTCCCTGGCGCTTTCGCTGCGGAGGATCTTGCGGACATCCCGCCGTGGCTCCGTGCCCACGTTGGCACAAGCGATGGCAAGATCGCACCGGTGGTGCTCAAGCGCGCGCGGTCGCTCTACTTCGACAAGGTCATGTCCGGCGAGGCCAAGAACCCGTGCTACTTCGCCAAGGACGCCACGCGCCCGGCCGGGCAGGGACGCCGCTTCTACATCATCTGCGAAGCCGACAAGTCGTTCCGCGCGGTCTCCTCAGGCCATGGCAATGGGCGCAGATTGAAGGGCGCCAATTTCGCCAACGGCATTCGCTGTGCGAAGAACTTCAGCAACGCGGAAGGCTCAAAGCTGACCACAGGCGGCGCCTACATGACCGCCGAGACGCGCACGTCGTTCAAGGGCTATTACTGGCGTTCGGGCAAGCGTGTGGCCTTGGTCCGTCCGTTCCTGCAATTCGAAGGGGAGGGCGACACGGCGAATGCGCGCGAGCGTGCCATCGGCGGTCATGCTGCGGTGATGCTCCGGGGGATGTGCCGCCGGAAGGACACGAAGAGCCCTTACGCCAATGATGAGGGCTACGTGGCCTACGGACGGCTGGTGAACTACAGCGCCGGACGCAGCAATGGCTGCACGAGTTGGACGCCGAAGGACTCCGACCACATCTTCGAGGTCTTGGCGGACAAGCCGACGACGATCTACCTCTATCCGGAGTCGACCGACATCGAGGCCGTAGCGCAAGCGGTGAAGGCCGGTAAGTCGCCGGCGCGCGCGGGGCTCTATTGGAACGCGTCCTGCTTGCGGGAGATTCGCGCGCCGAAGTTCTGGCCTAAAGAAAAGCTGCAGCCAGTGATCGACGCATACCGGAAGGCCAACCCGCCGGGTCCGCCGCGGCCCTTACCGATCTGCAAACGCTAGCGCGCAACGTTTGAGCCGGAGCCTTTATTGACCTTGGGCGTTGGGCGCATGAGGATCGCGAGAGGCCAATGCTCCATGAGGTTCGTCATGCGTCCGCTGTTGAGGACTCTCTTCGGTTTCGCCGCCGCCGTGCACGCACAGAGCGTGGCGGCGCATGATCTCGATTACGATCATGAGATGTCGGGCGCGCTGAAAACGTTTCTGCACGCCGTCGATCCGAACGCGGTTCTGCAGTCCGGTCCGGCCGTGGACTGCACGCTCTCCGGCGGCACCAAGACTCAATGCTTGAAGCTGACACTGACACCGGCGCCGAAGCGGACGCCAGGGCCGTGGTGTCCAAACTACATCAGTGATGGTCCGGAGGCTGGCGGTTTCTGGATCTCCGGCGGGGAGGTCTTCGACGTCGACGGCCCGTTCGTGAAGAATCTGGCGGCGTTCTACAAGAACCCCAAGTGGAAGCTCTACGATCCCGAAACAGGCGCCATTAAGGTCACGCGCTCGTTCGATGGCTGCTTCGCTGCGGCGCGGCCTGACGTGCCGTTGGCGTATTACGATTACTGCGTGCAGTGCGAGGTCGATCAGACCGTCGCCGCGTCGGCAGCGACCTTCTTTGTTCCCTTAGAGCCCGTGGTGGCGGCGAAGCCGGCGCCGTTGCGTGAGAATCCCGGAGTCGGTGTTGCACTGGACGGCGTCCGGCTCAATGGGCCGGCACCTTATGACGCCATCATTAAGGCGCGGAACATCGCGCCATTCGACGACTGCGGCGGGCACGTCAATCCCTATGCCGGGTATCACTATCACTTCGTGACCGATTGCGTGCAGGCCGTGGCACCTAACGGCGGGCATGCCTTGCGCCTTG
>Ga0207422_1004489_pt1 | contig 11478 bp, 9 predicted proteins | sample MarCyaLeptolynsp_FD_187757 | JGI IMG/M metagenome (GOLD analysis project Ga0207422, IMG submission 187757) | Marine cyanobacterial communities from Panama - species 1 Leptolyngbya sp. (SPAdes) | ecosystem: Environmental > Aquatic > Marine > Unclassified | place: Panama: Panama City | collected... | reverse complement strand
CGCTGACCTGGCGCTTGCCCTCCTCGGCGGCAAAGCGGGCCATGAAATGCCGGGCCAGTTCGGGTATATCTTCCGGTCGTTCGCGCAGCGGCGGAATCCAGATCGGGAACACGTTGAGCCGGTAATAAAGATCTTCCCGGAAATTGCCGTCCTTGACCAGGTCGAGCATGGATCTGTTGGTTGCGGAAATCAGCCGGAAATCGACCCGCGACGGCTTTTTGCCGCCGATTGGATCGATCTCGCCTTCCTGAACGGCGCGGAGCAGTTTGACCTGGATGTCCAGGGGCAGTTCGCCGACTTCATCGAGAAAAAGCGTGCCACCGTGGGCTTCCTGGAATTTCCCGACATGTTTGTCCACCGCACCCGTAAAAGCGCCCTTTTCATGGCCGAACAGGATGCTCTCGACAAGATTGTCGGGGATCGCGCCGCAATTGACGGTGACGAAGGTTTTCGATTTTCGCGTGCTGGTGCCCTGAATCGCCCGCGCAACCAGTTCCTTGCCGACGCCGGATTCACCTTCGATCAGAATCGGAATGTTGGATTTCGCCGCCCGCTCGCCCAGCCGGATGACTTTGTCCATCAACGGGCTGCGGGTCACGATGTCCTTGAATGTGAGAATGCCCTTGTGGCTCTTCTTGATTCGCTGGATTTCGCCCTCAAGTGCATTCACCTTCAGCGCATTGTTGATCGAGACCTCAATCCGTTCCGGCGAAACCGGCTTGACCACGAAGTCGTTGGCGCCGGCGCGCATGGCGTTGACCACCGTGTCGATTCCGCCGTGGGCGGTCTGGACAATCACGGGATGCGGGCAGGATGCGCGCCGCATTTCGCCGAGCACCATCATGCCGTCGACATCGGGCATGACCAGGTCGAGGATAACCAGGTTTATGTCCGCAGCGTTGGGGCCGAGCAGGATTTCGAGCGCCTTGGCGCCATCCTCCACGGAAACGACCGAGTGACCCAGCCGGTTGACCGCCGCTTCAAGCAATCTGCGCTGAACCGGGTCGTCATCGACAATCAGAATACTGTTTTTCATAACGCTACGCAGGACCTTTGCCCAAACACTTGATACAAACATGGCCAGGGCGACCAACCCGGCCAGTCTGCCCCTCCTGGGTAAACATGCCCTTAAACAGGAGCGATCTTTTCGGGAAACGGGCAAAGGCCGCCCCAGGGTCAAAACGTTGCCGCTGCTGCTTACAATTGGAGGAATCCGGTGCTACTGGTTCCGTCCGGAGGGGTGGCGAATTGTAGCGAATTTGTGAGTAAGCCCGGACTTTAAACGGTTGACCGGTCCGTTTTGCGCGCTAAATCCGGTTTCTGAAACGTGTTTAGGACACTATGAATGACAAGAAATGATGTTTCCCGGGAAGCGGGTTCGGAAGCGGCGCTCGGGGCGCTGCCGGAATGGGATCTGGCCGACCTGTATGCGTCGATTTCCGCGCCGGAAGTCCGCCGCGATCTCGATCGGGCGAAAACCAGCGCACAGGACTTTGAGGAAACGTACAAGGGCAAGCTCGAACCGGCTTTCTCCGACGGCAGCGACATCGCGGCCGCGGCCGAGACCCTGTTGGCGGCAATCCGGGACTATGAAGCCCTGGAAGATCTGCTCGGCCGGCTGATTTCATTCGCGGGGCTGGTCTATTCCGGTGACACAACGGATGCGGAACGGACAAAGTTCTATGGGGACGTGCAGGAAAAGATTACCGCCGCCAGCGCCCATCTTCTCTTCTTCAGCCTCGAGCTCAACCGCATATCCGAGGACGATCTGCGCCAGGCGCTGATCCATGACGGGCTCGCCGCCTACCGGCCCTGGCTTGAAGATGTGCGTAAGGAAAAGCCTTACCAGCTCGAAGACCGGGTAGAGCAATTGTTCCATGAAAAATCGGTGACCGGGCAGGGGGCCTGGAACCGGTTGTTCGATGAAACGATCGCCGGACTGCGATTTTCGGTGGATGGGGCCGACCTGACGCTGGAAGCGACACTGCACCTGATGCAGTCGGACGTCGAGGCGAAGCGAAAGGCCGCGTCGGAGGCTCTGGCAAAAACGTTTCGGGCAAATCTGCGCACGTTTTCACTGATCACCAACACGTTGGCCAAGGACAAGGAGATTTCCGACCGCTGGCGCGGTTTCGAGGATGTCGCGCAGGCCCGGCATCTCGCAAACCGGGTCGAGCCCGAGGTGGTCGCCGCCCTGGTCGACGCCGTACGCGACGCCTATCCGCGGCTGTCGCATCGCTATTATGCGATGAAGGCGCGCTGGCTCGGCAAGGACCGCCTGGCCCATTGGGATCGCAACGCGCCCCTGCCGGACGCGGATACGCGCCCCATACCCTGGGACGAGGCGCGCAACACGGTGCTGGAAGCCTATTCAGGATTTTCTCCGGACATGGCCGAGATCGCCGACCGCTTCTTCCAGCACAGCTGGATCGACGCGCCCAGCCGGCCGGGCAAGGCGCCTGGTGCGTTCTCACACCCGACCGTACCGAGCGCGCACCCCTATGTTCTGGTAAACTACAAGGGGACGACCCGGGATGTGATGACCCTTGCTCATGAACTCGGCCACGGCGTGCACCAGGTCCTTGCCGGTCCGCAAGGAGCGCTGATGGCGCCGACACCGCTGACATTGGCGGAAACCGCCAGCGTGTTCGGCGAAATGCTGACGTTCCGCTCGCTGCTTGACAAGGCTGAAACCAAGCTCAGCCGCAAGATCATGCTGGCCGGCAAGGTCGAGGACATGATCAACACCGTGGTGCGTCAGATCGCGTTCTACTGGTTTGAGCGCAAGATCCACCTCGAACGTCGCAACGGCGAACTGACCGCCGACAAGATCTGCGAATTGTGGATGAGCGTTCAGGCCGAGAGCCTGGGGCCCCATATCGAACTGCACGAGGGTTATGAAACCTTCTGGGCCTACATTCCGCATTTCATCCACTCTCCGTTTTATGTCTATGCCTATGCGTTCGGCGATTGTCTGGTGAACTCGCTCTACGCGGTCTACCAGAATGCCGATCCGGACTTTCAGACCAAATATTTCGATCTCTTGAAGGCCGGCGGCACCAAACATCATTCGGAGCTTCTTGCGCCATTCGGGCTTGATGCCGGCGACCCCGCGTTCTGGCAGATGGGCCTGTCCGTGATCGAGGGGCTGATTGACGAACTGGAGGCAATGGAAGCATTGGAAGCCTCCTGATCCGGCGGATGTCCCTGAAAGGGCACTGGTTCATGGCAACCGCGGAGGCGCAAGGCGGTTAGCGTGCGAAACAGGCGAGCTAACCGACCTCCAGAACGATCTTGCCCGTATAACCCTTTGCCGCAAAAGCCTCCTGAGCCCTGCCGATGTCTTTTAGGGGATATGTCTCGGCAACCAGCGGCCTGATCTCGGCCCTCTCTATCCGGCCCACAAGGTTTGCGAAAACCTGTGGCTCCAGAATGGTGCAGCCGAAAAAGCTCAAATCCTTGAGGTAAAGCGTGCGGACATCGAGCTCGACGATCGGTCCGCCAATCGCGCCGGCGACGGCGTAACGTCCACCAGGACGCAGGATATCGAGCAGTGCCGGCCATTTCGGACCCGCCACAAGGTCGACGACCACGTCGACCGCACCGGTGCCGAGATCAGCGACCAGGTCTGCATTCCGGTCGAGAATCGTTTCGGCGCCGAGGTCGCGCAGTGAGGCGGCCTTGGCCGGGCTGGTAACCGCGATCACATGCGCGTCCCGGGCACGGGCCAACTGGATGGCGGCCGAGCCGACGCCGCCGGACGCACCGGTGATCAAGACCGTTTCGCCGGCCTGCAGGCCGGCGCGGGTCAGCATGTTCTCGGCTGTCGAATAGGAACACGGGAAAGATGCCAGTTCCGCATCGGTGAGCGAACACGTTACGGCATAGGCATGAACTGCCGCCACCCGGGCATATTGGGCGAAACCGCCGTCGCATTCGGAGCCGAAATACCAGGGCGTTGCAAGCGAATTGCCGCCGGCGTACCGAATGCAGGGCTCGACCAGAACCCGTTCGCCGATGCGTGCGGCATCGACGCCTTCGCCGACGGCAACAATTGTACCGCAGACATCGGCGCCCTGTATGCGCGGGAAGGACAGGGGAGTCCCCGACCATGTGGCGTCTTCGGCTTCGGCATCGCCCTTGGAATACCATGCCGTGCGTGTGTTGATGTCGGTATTGTTCACGCCGGCGGACCCGACCCGAACCAGGACATCGCCAATGCCGGGAACGGGCAGGGCAAGGTCGTCGCGCCATTCGAGCATTTCGGGACCGCCATGGCCCTTCAGGATTATGCCGTTCATGGTGTCGGGGAGGGTCATGGGAATCACCTGGTAGAATATCTGTTCTACTTGTGTGTGTAGAAGGTTCATTCTACATGGTCAAGAATGACCGATACGATGACCAGGATTGCCGCCGGACTGGAGCGGGCCTTTGCGGAACACGGATTCGCCGAACCGAATGTGGAGACCCTGCGGGACGCGGCCGGCGTAAGTCTGAGAACGCTTTACAAATATGCCCCGTCACGTGGTGAGATGGTACGCGCCGCGCTGGTACACCGGCACCGGCGATATATCGACCATGTCTTTACCGGTCTCCCGGAAACGGCAGAAAACGTCATGGATGCTGTCATCGACCGCATTGCGGAATGGATGAGGCGCGAGGCGTCGCACGGGTGCCTGTTTCACGCGGCTGTCGCGGCGGCACCGCACGATTCCGGGCTGAAGTCGCTTCTGCAACGGCACAAGGCGGAAGTCGCCGCCAGTGCCGCGCGGGTGACCGGTCTGCGTGGCCGCGAAATTGAACTGACGCTGATAATTGAAGGCCTTACGCAAAGCTGGCCGCTTCATGGAGACGCCGCATCCGTGAGCGCCAAACGCCTAGGAGGCATCCTGGCAAAGAGGGACGTTCTGACAAGGTGAACCGAGATGATGCCGTTGAATTGTCACCACGCCCAAGATGCGTGACTACTGGAACGGCTTCTTCCAAGGTTGGTTTTTCAGAATAGGCATATCTTTGTCCATGTGACGTCGATTTCGAACGTTGCGCTCCAGGGGGCCGAAATATTGGTGGGATTTTCGATTCTATAGTGGGATCTTTGTCATTCGTGTCTTTCCCTTGCGCGATATTTGGTATTTACTCTTGCCCGATATCTGAAGGAGGGTTTGGCGTGAGCACTTTTTACATCGATATCATCAAGCCGTCCCATTACGACGACGATGGTTACGTCCTGCAATGGTGGAAGGCCTGGATTCCGTCCAATTCGATGGCCAGCCTGTTCGCGATCGCAAAAGACAGTGCCGCGCGAATGGTGCTTGGACCGGATGTGGACATCGTGGTCAATGCCTACGATGAGATGACGATGCGGGTTCCGACCCGGGAGATCGTGAAACGCGCCAGATCTTCCGGCAATCAGGGGATCGTCTGCCTTGTTGGTGTGCAGTCCAATCAATATCCACGCGCCATGGAAATCGCCAAACACCTGCGCTCCGAAGGCGTAACGGTTGCGATCGGCGGATTTCATATTTCCGGCTGCATATCGATGCTGAACGAAATTCCCGCCGACCTGCAGGAAGCGCTCGATCTCGGTGTCACATTGTATGCCGGCGAGGCCGAGGATCAGTTCGACAATTTCCTGCTGGATGCGAAACAGGGCAGCCTGAAACCGATTTACAACTACATGAACGATCTGCCCGGTCTGCAGAATCAGGTGCCGCCCCTCTTGCCGGAATCGATCGTGCGCAAATATGAAGGCAGCATTTCGTCGTTCGACGCTGGCCGCGGCTGCCCGTTCCAGTGCTCGTTCTGCACGATCATCAACGTGCAGGGACGGAAATCGCGCTGGCGCGACGCCGACGACATCGAAAAACTGATCCGCGCCAATCATGCGCAGGGCGTCACCTCGTTTTTCATCACCGACGACAATTTTGCCCGAAACAAAAACTGGGAAGCGATCTACGACCGGATCATCGAACTGAGGGAAAACGAAGGGATCCGGATCCAGTTCGTCATCCAGGTGGACACGCTGGCGCACAAACTGCCCAACTTTATTGAGAAGTCGGCGCGGGCCGGATGTGTCTATGTGTTTATCGGGTTGGAAAGCATCAATCCGGAAAGTCTGGCCGCCATGAAGAAGGGGCAGAACCGCATCACCGAATACCGCAAGATGTTCCAGATGTGGAAGGACAACGGCATCATCACCTATGCCGGTTACATTATGGGGCTTCCGAACGACACGCCCGAGAGCCTGAAACGCGATATCGAAATCGTGCAGCGGGAACTGCCGGTCGACATGCTCGAATTCACCATGCTGACCCCGTTGCCCGGATCGGAAGATCACAAGAAGCTTTATGAAAAGGGCGTCTGGCTCAATCCGGACCTGAACCGGTATGATCTCGAACACACGACCTGCGAACATCCGCAGATGAGTCCGCAAGTGTGGCAAAAGACCTATCACGACATGTGGGACTGGTACTATACCGACGAACATGTCGAGACCCTGATGCGCCGCAATGCGGCCTACGGTATCAAGCCGGTCAAGATCTGGCGCCTTTGCCTGCAGATTTACGGCGCGATGAAGTTCGAAGGTATTCACCCGCAGCAATGCGGTTATCTGCGCTGGAAGGATCCGGCCCAGCGGCGTCCGGGGAAACCCCGAATTCCGGCGCTGCTCTATTATCCGGTTTTCGCCTTTGAAACCCTGGCCAAATATTACAGATTCGGCGCCTATGCCTGGAAGATCCACAAGATCCGCAAGCGGGTTCAAAAAGAGGCGCGCAATGGAACCTATTTGGATTTCGCGATCAAGCCGGTGGAAAATGCCGAAGCCGAAAAACTTGAGATCTTCGAACTGAACGACGCCGCCCGTGCCGCCGTAGGAAAAGCCAGAAAACAGGCGGAACGGTCGCGCAAGGTTGCGGGCGTGGAAGATCAAGTCCCCGTCGACGCCGCGGAATAGGGTCTATCCTTCTGACCTGACCCGCTCCAGGTGCGGATCTTCAGCCTGGTGTTTGAGCCATTCTATTGTGCGGGAGACGGCGATACCCGGCGTTCGTCCCTGCTCGCTGACGAGCCAATAGGCGTTCGATAGTTCAACGCTGGCGTCGGCGAAGGGACGCATGAGGGTTCCAAGCGCCAGATCCTCTTCCGCCAGGCGGCCACGTGCGAGCGCGACGCCGAGCCCCTGTGCCGCGGCGCGCAGTACCAGGTCGGACGAAGCGAAACGCGGCCCGGCCAGGGTGTCCATGCCTTTCAATCCAATGGTTTCGCACCAGAGTTCCCACGATGTGGATGGATCCCGGTCATGAAGGAGCCTCAGGCCGGCGAGATCGGCAAGGCTCTCAGGTCGCCCGCACCACTCCCACATGCGCGGTGACATGACCGGAAACAGCAAATCGTTCATGAGCGGCTGGCAATCGACATTGTCCCAGGGGCCAGTGCCCATTCGAATGCCGATATCGGCGCGTCTGTCACCCGGAAAGGACAGAAGCTGATCCGCAATCACTGACAATTCGATCCAGGGATAGGCTTCATTGAAATGCTGCAGGCGCGGCAACAGCCACCTGGCGGCGACCGAAGGGGGCGTTGTGATCTGCACCGAATTGCCCCTGCGTCTTTCCCGCACGGCGGCGACCGCGGTTTCCAGATCGCGAAAACTCTTCAGGCCGGCCTTGCCGAGCGCTTCGCCATTGACCGTGAACGACAGGGTTCGCGACGGCGCGGATTTGTCAAGCAGGTCCGTCCCGAGCCACTCCTCGAGCTCGCGCACATGCCGACTGACGGAGGAATGGGCAACTTTCATTTCCCGCGCCGCCGGACGGATGCCGCCAGTCTCGTAGACGATGGCAAAGGCGCGCAATGCATTGAGAGGAAGCAGATCCATAGTCTGTAATTTAGACCAATTTGATCGAAAGTGAGAACAGAAAAATCTCCGGTCCGCTGCTATCGTCCGGAACGAAAGGAGCATGTGATGGGAATGATCGTTGACGGACAATGGACCGACGAGGACCGGATTATTGCAAACACCCGCTATGTCAGGGAGGTCAGCGTATTCGCCGCTCCCCTGGGCGAAGACCGTCTGACACAATTGCGGACGGCGCCGGAACGGTTTCACCTCATTGGCTCACCGTCCTGCCAATGGTCACACCGGGTTGTCATCGCGCGGTTGCTGAAAGGGTGGACCGACCGGATCCCGCTGACCCTCGCGCATGGACCGCGCGTCGAAGGGTATGCGGTGAACGGTGGGCTGGACTGGACGGTTCCCGGATCCGACGTGGCCATCCGGCACCTGCATCAGCTCTATACGTTCAGCCATCCCGGTTATACGGGGCGCGCCACAGTTCCGGTTTTGTGGGATAGCCGGGAGCAGTGCGTCGTCAGCAACGAGTCCTCGCGGATATTCGAAGCCATTGACCGATTGGGTCCGCCATCCGGATGCTTCGATTTTCGTCTTGGTACGGTCCATCCCGATCCGGAGATGACGCGGCTCATGGAGCGCATCCATACGGGTCTTTCGAACGGGGTATACCGGGCCGGTTTTGCCGAATCCCAGGCCGCTTACGACGAGGCGGTGACCGAGGTTTTTGAAACCCTGGATGCGCTCGAAACCCGCCTGGATAGTCGCCGTTATCTCGGCGGGTCGGTCGTGACGGCCGCGGACTGGTTTTTGTTCACCACGCTGGTGCGGTTCGATTGTGTCTATCACGTGCTGCACCGATGTTGCCGCCGGCGCCTCGTCGATTATCCGCATTTGTGGGCCTATGCCCGTGATCTCTATTCCTGGCATGGGATTGACCGCACAGTCGATTTCGAGGCGATCCGCTCGGCAAGTTATGCCAATGACACGGCGGTCAATCCTTTCGGCATTGTCGCCATCGCCCCGGATGCGGATTGGCGGGAACCGCACGGCCGAGACCGGTTCGGACCGGCACAAGTCTTGCGTGAAAACGATGAGCCGATATGCGTCGATCCCCGGACCTTCGGCTGCAAACCCGGGAGGTGAGCCGGCATGGATGCGATCATGGCGGTTGCCGGGATCATAATTGTTGCGATGATCACGCCGGGTCCCAACAATTTCATCGTGATGGGCGCGGCTTCGCGCCTGGGGTTTCGCGCGAGCCTGCCGGCAATGGCCGGTATCATTTCCGGCAGCACGGCTCTGTTGGTCGGCGTCTGGGCCGGCGCCGCGACGGCCTTTGACTTTGTCCCGGAATTGCGCCGGGTGCTGATGGTTTCCGGGGTCACCTATCTCGTCTGGCTTGGCGGAAGCCTGATGTGGGCGACCGGCCGACCGGCCGGACCGGGGGCTCCGTCGCTGGACTCTCCGTTTCCGGCAACCTTTGCCGGGGTTTTTGCCTTCCAGTTCTTCAATCCCAAGGCCTGGGTTCTGGTTCTGACATCCACGGCGGCCATCGCCTCGTCCTATTCCGGTCCGCTGGCGCTCGGCATCCTGGTGACGCTTTATGTGTGCATACCGCTTGCCTGCCTGTCGCTTTGGGCGGCGGGCGGTGTTGTGCTCGCGCTCTGGCTTGAGAGCGGCCGCGTGCGGCGGGCGTTCGATTTCTGCATGGGCGCACTGCTTGCGGGATCGGCGCTTTTTCTGCTTTTCTGAAGCCTGTGCGGATAGGGGCGGAGTGGACTGATTGTTGTCGGTGCGCAGGAGCCGGTTTTCGGAGAGCCCCATGATCCTGCGTCACGTTGCAGAATTTGGACCCTCGGGTGAATGATTGCGCAGGTGATGATACGATCCGCGTTGGAAACCGATGCAATCTGATGCGAGTGAAGTCAAGGTGTCAAAGCCGCGTGACATTGTCGGCAACGCATTGGTCTGGATATTGTTAGGGATGCTTCCGCGACGCTGGCGGCGATACCACAGGATACGGCGCGGTGGCTCGCCGATCAGGGATATCGGGCGGATGATCTGCCTGCCTGCGGTCCGGATTGCCTGGAAGCGTTGACGGAGAACCTGCTCGGTGCCGGGTACAGTGCGCAGGAGTGCCATGGCATTCTCGGAGCAAACTGGCTCCGACTCGCATGCGAGGTCTGGAGGATGCCGGCTTGACGCTGGATATGTCAGTCGTCGAAAAGCCACCCGACAGCGAAATCGGCACGTAAGCGTCAAATGAAAGGCGGTCGGGTTTTGGCGTGCGGGCCAATGCAAGGCGTCGAACGCCTGAGGTCCGTCGTCCATATCAAGGGCGATCGGCATGACTTGAACAGTTCCCCCGTCTTGGTCATAGTCCGGCGTCATCGGTGAACCAGGGAGGTCGGTCCATGATCAAGGCAATGATTTTCGACGTGTTCGGAACGGTCGTCGACTGGCGAACCGGCGTGTCGCGGGCCGCGGCGGCGTATTTTTCAGAACGCGGCCTTGATGTCGACACACTGGCGTTCGCCGATGCGTGGCGGGGGAAGTACCAACCGGCCATGGAGGTGATCCGCAGCGGCGGACGCGGATATGTTGCGCTGGATATCCTGCACCGGGAAAATCTCGATGCGACGCTGGCGGATTTCGGGCTTCAGGATCAGGTGCCGGAAGCCGACCGCAACGATCTCAACCGGGCCTGGGAGAAACTTCCGCCCTGGCCGGATTGTGTCGAAGGCCTGAAGATCCTCAAGCAAAGCTATGCCATTGCGCCGTGCTCAAACGGTTCGATCGCCTTGATGACATGGCTCGCCCGGTATGGCGGACTGCCATGGGACACGGTGCTCGGCGCCGAGATTGCCCGGGACTACAAACCGCAATTGGCGGTATACCGGGCCTCGGCCGCGGCGCTTGGACTGGCGCCGGAGGAAACCATGATGGTTGCGGCACACAATTCCGACCTCGAAGCCGCGCGGGAAGCGGGCCTGAAGACGGCGTTCTTTCCAAGGCCGCACGAACATGGCGCGGGGCAGGCAATCGATCTTGCCGCGGCGTCGGACTGGGATGTGGTTGCCGAAGACATGATCGATCTCGCACAGCGAATGGTGTCGCAGGATTGACGATCCGGCGACATCAGGTACGCACCAGTTCCTTAACAATAAGGCGCAAACCGAAGACAGTAAAAAGCGCCCCGATCGTCGCCTCGATCCAGCGCCGGAACCGCAAATAGATCCGGCGCGGCGTCGGGCGCAGGAACAGCCATCCGAGAAAGCCGAGATAGGCCGAATTCATGATGATCATGACGGCGATGCAAACCAGACCCGTTGCCAGGTTGGCCTTCAGGATGCCGGTTACGGCGAAGATCGAGGTGATAAACACGATCGCCTGGGCGTTCGACAGCGCCGTGGCGAATCCGAGCCCGAAGATTTTCCAGCCGGCGACCTGTTTCGGACCGGCGGGTTCGGGCACGGTGTTGACCGCATCGGCACGGCGCGACCGGTTCAAGAGCAGCGCCCCGAAATAGATCAGGTAGAGACCGCCAAAGACATGCACCGCCAATCGCAACCAGGGAAAGGCGTTCAACAGGATTGCCATGCCGAGCAGGGCGCACATCGCCA
>Ga0207422_1004486_pt1 | contig 11495 bp, 10 predicted proteins | sample MarCyaLeptolynsp_FD_187757 | JGI IMG/M metagenome (GOLD analysis project Ga0207422, IMG submission 187757) | Marine cyanobacterial communities from Panama - species 1 Leptolyngbya sp. (SPAdes) | ecosystem: Environmental > Aquatic > Marine > Unclassified | place: Panama: Panama City | collected... | reverse complement strand
ATTCCGGCAAGCAAGCAGAAATTGCCAAGAACCATGAGCCGCTGGATGTGGTGAGCGTGGGCATTGTTGTTCGTCGAGCGAATGCAATCGGCTAGGCAACGCATCTTGGTGTCGCCGGTCCAAAAGAATTCCGGCAGTGGCCGGCTTGCATCTAGCTCATTCGCCGAGGCGAGCGCTGGCATGAAGTGCCAATAGAATCCGCGGACATATTCGCGCCATCCGATGATCTGGCGGATGAAACCCTCAACCGAGTTGAGGGGAGCCTTTCCGTCACGATAGGCCTGCTCAGCGCGAAGACAGAGATCGAGCGGATCAAGCAAGCCAATATTGATGCTCGTGGACAGCATCGAGTGATAGAGATCATCCTCTCCAAAAATCATCGCATCTTGGTAGGGCCCGAAATTCTCAATGCGTTCCTGAAAGAACGCGTCTGCAGCTTTGCATGCTTGAGCGTGGGTAACGGGCCACTCGAATGGCTCAAGCTGGCCAAAATGGTCTCCAAATCTGGATTCGACCAGGGTCAGGACTTCTTGAGTGATCGGATCCGGTTCGAAGCGAGGACGTGAAGGTACGAACATTGCACCATCCAGCGCTTGTCGATTCTCAGAGTCAAAGTTCCACTTGCCGCCCTCCGGCTTGCCATCTGCATTCATCAGGAGTCCGGTTTTCTTTCGCATCTCGCGATAAAACAGCTCCATTGTGAGCTGCTTGCGACCCTCGGCCCAGTGGTCAAATTCCGAGTGTGAGCAGATGAAGCGGTCGTCAGCCAGGACTTCGATCGCGCAAGGAAATTTATCGTCCCATTCGTCGATCGCGCGCTGAACTCTGCACTCACTTGCTTGAGTGATCCGAATTCGTTGAGGATTGTGCCGCTCAATGGCGCGAGCGACCTCACCAGAAAAGCTGCCGGCATTTTCTTGATCAGTGAGTTGAATGTAGTCGACCGTCCACCCGTCATCTCGCAGCGCAGCGGCAAAGTGTCGCATTGCCGAGAAGATCAGCGCGATCTTCTGCTTGTGATGTTTGACGTAGGTTGCCTCATCCGACACCTCCATCATCAGGACCACAGTGGAATCCTTGGCCTGCCCTTGCAGGCTCGAAATCGCCGGTGTCAGCTGGTCACCAAGAATGGGTATGAGGACGGTCTGTTCAGCCATTATGGTGCAATGCTTGGCTCGAGCGTTTGTGCCTCAGACAAAGCTGTAGGGATCGATATCCACGCCGACGCGCAGGCCGGGAGCGAATTCGTGGCTGTCGAGCCAGCAAGTGATGACTTCCTGCAGATTGGCGGATCGGCGTGCATTGACAAGGAACCGATAGCGATAGCGCCCACGTAGCAAGGCAAGCGGGGCAGGGGCAGGGCCGAGGATGTAGAGGTCATCGGATTCCGGGCGCGTATCGCCAAGCCGATTGGCAGCTTCACGGGCTTCTCTCTCGTCTTCCGACGACAGAATGATCGCAGCCCAGCGTCCGAACGGGGGCGCGCCTGCATCGCGGCGGGCGTCGGTTTCGGCGGCGTAGAACGCATCGCGATCCCCCGCTTCCAACGCAGCGATCACGGGAGCATCCGGATGCCGGGTCTGCAAGAATACTTCGCCGGGCTTGGATCCGCGTCCCGCGCGTCCTGCCACCTGCGCCACTTGCTGATAGGTTCGCTCTGCCGCGCGCAAATCGCCGCCTTCAAGGCCAAGATCCGCATCAACCACTCCCACCAGTGTCAGCTCAGGGAAGTGGAAGCCCTTGGTCACCAATTGAGTGCCGACAATCACATCGATGGCACCGCTTTCCGCTTCAGCAATGAACTGCGCCGCGCGTTCAGGTGATCCAAGCGTGTCGGACGTGGCGATTGCAACGCGCGCCTCGGGCAGGATCTCGGCAACTTCATCCGCGATCCGTTCGACGCCCGGCCCGCATGCTACCAGACAGTCTGGCTCGCCACATTCAGGACAGACCTGAGGCGGTGCCGTTTCATGTCCGCAATGATGGCAGGTGAGCCGTGCCGAGAGACGGTGTTCAACCAGCCATGCGCTGCAATTGGGGCACTGGAATCGGTGGCCGCAATTGCGGCACAGAGTGAGCGGTGCGTAGCCGCGGCGATTGAGGAACAGTAGGCTTTGCTCGCCCTTGGCCAATCGATCTTCGAGCGCAGCGACGAGCGGCGGCGCAAGCCATTTGCCCACGCCGGGCTTCTCCTCTGTCAGATTGATCAGCTCGATCCGGGGCATCACCGCCCCGCCAAACCGATTGGGCAGTTCGAGCCGCTCATATGTACCACTAGCTGCCATGTGCAGGCTCTCAAGCGCAGGCGTGGCGCTCGCCAGTACAACTGGCACCTTTTCATACCGCGCCCGCATCACGGAGACGTCTCGCGCATTGTAGCGCACGCCGTCACCCTGTTTGAAGCTGATCTCGTGCGCCTCGTCCACGATGATTAGGCCCAGCTGCTTGTAAGGCAGGAACAGGGCAGAGCGGGCGCCGACGATCACTTGCGCTTCACCATTGGCGATGGCGCGCCAGGCCCGCCGGCGCTCGGTCGATTTGAGCGAGGAATGCCACTGCACGGGTGCCGCTCCAAACCGCTCTTCGAACCGCACCAGGAAGTTTTCGGTCAGCGCGATCTCAGGCAGTAAGACCAGCACCTGACGGCCCATCCGAACGGCTTCGGCCACTGGCTCGAAATAGGTCTCCGTCTTGCCGGACCCGGTCACCCCGTCCAGCAGAAACGGGGCGAATTCCTGGGCCTCGACAGCTTTGACCAGCCGCTTCGCCACCGTCAGCTGATCACCCGACAGAGCGGGCTGGTGGTAGTCGGGATCTGAGATCTCAAACGGTCGATCGATCGCCACCGATACCGGCTCGATCACTCCTTGATTGACTAGGCCGCGCAGGACGCCTTCGGACACACCAGAGAGGCCCGCCAGCTCGCGAATGGTTGCTTGTTCGCCTTCAAGCGCCTCGATCGCTTGCTCGCGCTGCGGGGTCATGCGCTCGGGCATGCCGCCGCTGAGGCGGTACTCGGTCATCGTCGTCGGCCCGCCAATCGCGCCGCCGCTCGACAACACCATGCGTGCTACGCTGGCGAGGGGCGCGCAATAATAGTCTGCGGTCCATTCGATCAGCCTGCGCAAGGGCTCGGCCAGCGGCGGTACCGGCAGCACTTCGCGCAGCGCCCGCAGCCTTGAGGCGTCAATCTCGGGACCGGGCAGGCGGCCCGCATCCCATACTATCCCGGTCACCGTGCGCGGACCCAGCGGCGCGACCACCACCTGGCCGGGGGCGACCTCGACCCCCTCGGGCAGCTTGTAGTCAAGCGGACCGAGCGCGGCGTTGAGGATGAGGAGACGGACGCGTTGCATCGCCCTACATATGGTGGCGATGCCCTGCATTGGGCAAGCCCGGACAGCGAGGCAATCGTCAGCTCAGTCGCAAATCAGAAGGTGAAATCGATCCCGATTGAAGGCGCATAGGCGATCTCATCGGGAGCGTTGTCCTCAAACCCCTGCTGGCGAATGAATGTCAGGCCAAGCGCTAGATTGTCGCTCACCTCATAGTCGACGCCGACCTGGGTCCTCAGAGCCGTGATCCCCGTGTCGCCGCCAATGCTGGTGCTGCGCAAGGTCCAGAACAATTCGGCGGATGTCCCCGCGCTCCAGCGGCCGTCATCACTTAGGGGGAACTCCAGACCCAGGCGAGGCCGGGCGCGCAGACCCATCCGACCGCCTCGGTTCTCTGAAAAGCGCTGTTCGATCCGAAAGCGCGTTTTGAGCGCGCCATGGCTGGCTGAGATCTGCTGCAGCGCGCGGAATTCATTGCGTCCGCCATCATTTTCTCGATGCTCAACCGCGCCCGCCAAGGTGACATTGTCCGCCACTTTCTGCTTGAGCCAGAGCCGGAAGAAGTAGGTGTCGACCCGACCATCGCTGGCGGATCGAAATCGCTGCGAGGTGCTCAACTCAACACTGGTGTCGTCATCCAGGCTCGTACCAACCGAGGGGTTGAGCCAGAATTCAAAGGCCTCGTCACTTGCGAGGCTGGGGGTCGCTGAGAGGAATAATGATGCGGCCAGAACGCCGCTAAGCACGCGATAAATCATCACAATCGTGTCCGTTCTCAGTCTATGAGACTATGTAACCCCACCTCGCCTGGAGTGTTCCCGCAAATGTATCCACTTTCGCGCCTTGGCCAGCGCTGGCCTGCGCAGCGAGGCTGTGTCAATCAGTCCTCCGCGATTCGGGTTTTGGAGGGAGTGCTGATCCATGAAATTCTTCGTCGACACTGCAGAGATTGATGACATCAAGGACTTGGCGGCCACTGGTTTGCTTGACGGTGTCACCACCAATCCCTCGCTGATCGCCAAATCTGGCCGTGATTTCATGGAAGTCACCAAGGAAATCTGCGACATCGTTGACGGCCCGGTTTCGGCTGAAGTGGTCGCGCTCGATCACGAGACGATGATGAAAGAGGCAGAGGTCCTGCGCAAGATCGCGGACAATGTCTGCATCAAGGTTCCGCTTACTGTCGACGGGCTCAAGACCTGCAAAGCGCTGACCAGCGATGGCACCATGGTCAATGTCACTTTGTGCTTCTCGGCCAACCAAGCCCTGCTGGCGGCGAAAGCGGGTGCGACTTTCATTTCGCCTTTTGTCGGTCGCCATGATGACAATGGCTTCGATGGGATGGATCTGATCGAAGATATCCGGCTGATCTACGACAATTACCTGTTCGAGACCGAAATTCTGGTCGCCAGCGTGCGCCATGTCACGCACGTGCTTGAAAGCGCCAAGATCGGTGCTGATGTGATGACCGCGCCACCCAAAGTCATCCACGGCCTGTTCAAGCATGTCCTGACCGACAAGGGCATTGAAGGCTTCCTCAAGGACTGGGAAAAAACTGGTCAAACTATCGGGTAGCCGTGCGGGACCTAAGTCCCTAAATGCAACGTGAATGGCTGAAGAATCCCCTCTCGATAGGTTCAAACATGCATTGACTGGGGCCTCGCGGGCAATCGCACGCGACGCTGAAGTTGAGGTGGCATGGAGTGCCGATGTGCCAGGCGCGGCTGGCAATCGCTTTCGTGTGCCGCTGCCCGGCCGCGACCTGCCACCAGAACAAGTCACCGAGGCGCGGGGCTTTGCCGATTCCTTCTCGCTCAAATTGCGGCACCACAATGAAGGGCTCCACGCCAGGTCTGCGCCGCCAGAGCCGATTGCACGCGCCTGCTACGACGCGATCGAGCAGGCCCGGTATGAAGCGCTGGGATCAAACGCCTATGGCGGCGTGAAGAGCAATCTCGACGCGGCGGTCGAACTGCGCATGTCGTCTGACCCGATAGCTCGGGCGCAAAACGAAAGCGAAGTCCCGCTACAGACGGCTCTCTCGCTGATGGTGCGCGAGCAACTCACCGGCGAGGCCGTGCCTGATCGTGCCAAAGCCGGTGTCGATATGGTTCGCGACTTCATCCAAGATGCAGTGGGCGACGCGTTTGATGACCTCGTCAATTCGCTGGAGGATCAGGAAGCGTTTCAGCAGCTCGCGCTCGATATGCTGCGCGATCTTGATCTGACCCGGCCGCAAGACGCGCCCGAAGATTCCGACGATGACAATGGTGAAGACGAAGACGGCGCCGACGATCAGGATGGCAGCGACGACCAGCAGGAAGGCGATGCCGATCCGCAGGCCAGCGAAATGGCCGGCGAAATGGCCGAAGGCGACGGCGAGGCTGACAGCGACAGTGAAATGTCGGCCGAAGAAGAAATGCAGGATGGCGAGCCGGGTGAAGAAGGCGACGCTTCCAACGCGCCGGTCCGTCCCAACCGTCCGCAGACTGAGATTCCCGACAATCTCGACTACAAATCGTACACCGAGCGGTTCGACGAAGAGATCGAAGCGCCCGAACTGTGCGACGCCGAAGAGCTCGATCGGCTGCGGGCCTATCTTGATAGCCAGCTGACCGGGCTACAGGGTGTAGTGACGCGCCTCGCCAACCGGCTCCAGCGTCGCCTGATGGCGCAGCAAAACCGCAGCTGGGACTTTGACCAGGAAGAGGGCATTCTTGACGCGGCGCGCCTGTCGCGCGTGGTCGTCTCTCCGGGTACGGCGCTGTCCTACAAGGTCGAGCGCGACATTGAGTTTCGCGACACTGTGGTGACTTTGCTGATCGACAATTCCGGCTCGATGCGCGGACGACCGATCAGCATCGCCGCGATCAGCGCTGATATCCTTGCGCGCACGCTTGAGCGTTGCGGCGTGAAGACCGAGATTCTCGGCTTCACCACGCGCGCCTGGAAGGGCGGGCAATCGCGCGAGGCATGGCTCGCCGATGGCAAACCGCAGAATCCCGGGCGCCTCAACGATCTGCGCCACATCGTCTACAAACAGGCGGATGAGCCGTGGCGTCGCGCCCGGCGCAATCTGGGCCTGATGATGCGCGAGGGCCTGCTCAAGGAAAACATCGATGGCGAAGCGCTGATGTGGGCGCATTCGCGGCTGATCGCACGGCCCGAGGAACGCCGCATCATGATGGTGATCTCGGACGGCGCTCCGGTTGATGACAGCACGCTCAGCGTCAACAGCGCAGGCTATCTTGAAGCCCATTTGCGCCATGTGATCGAATGGATCGAAAAGGTCTCACCAGTGCAGCTGGTGGCGATTGGGATCGGTCACGATGTGACGCGCTATTATCGCCGCGCGGTGACGATCATGGATGTCGAGCAGCTTGGCGGCACGATCATGGAACAGCTCGCAGAACTGTTCGATGATGAGAAGGGGCCAAAGCGACGGTGAGCGTCCGGCACGCATCTGAGACACCGCTGGCGTGGATCTCGCTGCTCGCGACCACGACGCATTTCGTCCTCGAAACCTGGTACCACGTCGTTTGGGGCCAACCGCTGCAAGCGCTGATCGTCGACTATATTGGTAACGCATTGATGGTCTTCGCTGCGATTGCGTCGCTGCGGATCAAGCCGAGAAGCGCGGCTGGGCTGCTCGCGGGTGCATGGTGCTTCTATCTCGGCTTTGGCTGGCGCAGCGTGTTTGGCCGACTTGAACTGGCCCAATCCGGGCAGGCGAATGTGAATGGCGAAGCGGGATTCGTGCTGCCCTTGATCGGTTTTGGCCTCGTGGTCGTTGCAATTTGCATGATCTGGGCTTTGTGGCTGGCGTATCGACAGGCCGTTTCGGCAGGAGATTCGGAATGAGCACAGGTGATACGGGTGCGACCGAGACGGTTACTCTCTGGAGACCGACCGGCCCTGAGGAATTGAAGCTGGTTGAAGAGGCAGACTGGCAGGCTTGGCCTCCGCGACTGCCCGAGCAGCCGATCTTCTATCCCGTCACGACTGAGGAATACGCGATCAAGATCGCTCGGGATTGGAATGTCAGGGCCAGCGGCTCCGGCTTTGTCACCCGTTTTGATGTCCGCAAGGATCATCTCAACAAATACGAAGTGCAGCTCGCTGGTGGTAAGGAACACGCCGAATTTTGGATCCCGGCGGAAGAGCTGGATGATTTCAATGCAGCCATTGTTGGCAAGATCGAAGTGACAAGGACATTTCCAGAATGAACGTAACTGAAGCCGTCACAAGTCGCCGTTCTGTGCGCGAATTCCTCGACAAGCCGGTTGGGCTCGAAACCATCCGTAGGGTGCTCGACAAGGCACGCTGGGCCGCCTCAGGCTGCAATTATCAGCCATGGGAAGCCGCTGTGGTCACCGGCCAATCGCTCAAGGATTTGCAGGCCAAGATCACCACCACACCGCCGCAGGAAGCCGAATATGACTGGACGGCGCCCGGCCAGGAAGACGAATATAAGCAGCGCCTCAATGCCGTGTCCAAGGGCATGTTCGGCTCCATGAATATTGCGCGCGACGATGGCGAAGGCCGGATGAAGGCGATGATGCGCAACGCGACCTCGTTTGACGCGCCTGCGGTCATGTTCACCTATTTCCCGCGCCTGATGAAAGAGGCGCAATGGTCAGACACAGGCATGTGGCTGCAGACGGTTGCGCTGCTGCTGCGCGAGGAGGGGCTCGATAGCTGCTTCCAGGAATATATGGCGCTCTACGCCAATGTGATCCGCGATCACCTGGGCCTCGATCATGATCGCTACATGCTCTTCTGCGGCATGGCGATCGGCTATCGCGATCCCGACGCGCCGCTCAACAATTTCGAGCGCGAGCGAGTGCCGCTTGATGATCATGTCAGCTTTCTCGGCTGGGAGTAGACGCGATGTCACGGATCGATCCACCGGCTGATGACAGACTGACGCCTGAGATCAAGCAGGGCTTTGCGATGGCCGAGGCATTTATGGGCTTCCTGCCGAATTCCTCGATCGACATGGCGCATTGGCCTGAGCTGGCGCAGACATTCGGGCCATTCGCCGCCAATATCCTTGCTGGCGGTGAGCTTGATCGTGGGCTCAAGAACATGATCGCCGCCGTGGCCAGCAATGCTGCGGGCTGTCGCTATTGTTCGGCGCACACAACCCATCAGGCCGCGCATGCGGGCGCCGATGCCGAGAAGGTGGCCAAGGTTTGGGAATATCAGACCAGTGATCTCTTCAGCGATGCAGAACGCGCAGCGCTCGAACTTGCTCTGGTTGGCGGTCAGGTGCCCAATGGCGCCAGCGACGCGCACTTCGCCGAGCTCAAGAAGCATTATTCTGACAAGCAGATCGTCGAGATTGTCGCGGTGATTGCGCTGTTTGGATTCCTCAACCGCTGGAACGATACTTTGGGCACGCAGCTGGAGGATATTCCGCTCGATTTTGCCAAGGCCAACTTCGCCGATCGCGACTGGAGCGAGGGCTAACGCTTGACCGCGCCTACATAGGCCAGCAAAGGCCACATCTATGACCGACGCGCCGCTCAAACTGTTCAACTCGCTCACGCGCGAGCTGGAGACCTTCACCCCCGTCCATCCCGGCGAGGCGCGTGTCTATACGTGTGGGCCGACGGTCTACAATTACCCGCATATCGGCAATATGCGCGCCTATGTGTTTGCAGATATCCTGGGCCGGACATTGAGCCACAAAGGCCTCAAGCTGACGCATGTCATCAACATCACCGATGTCGGTCACCTCACCGACGATGCGGATGAGGGCGAAGACAAGATGGAAAAGATGGCCGCTGAAAAGGCGCAGTCGATCTGGGACATCGCGCGGCACTACACCGAAGCCTATTGGGAAGACGTCAAGGCGCTCAACATCCGTCAGCCGGCCAAATGGTCGGTTGCAACCGACTATATCGAAGAGATGCTCGAATTCGCGACGAGCATCGCTGACAAGCATTGCTACGAACTGGCGAGCGGGCTCTATTTCGACGTCTCGACGATCGAAGACTACGGGCGCCTTGCGCGCGCCGTGACCGAGGAAGGCGAGGGGCGGATCGACACGGTCGAGGGCAAGCGCAACGCCGCTGATTTTGCGATCTGGCGCAAGACCCCTCCCGGCGAAAAACGCCAGATGGAGTGGGATTCGCCCTGGGGGCCGGGCGCGCCTGGCTGGCACCTTGAATGCTCGGTGATGGGTGAGAAGCTGCTCGGCTTTCCGTTCGACATTCACACGGGCGGGATCGATCACCGCGAAATCCACCATCCCAACGAGATCGCGCAAAACCAGGCCTTTTGCGGCTGCGGAGGGCTGGAGACGCCGCGCAATTCGGGCGCCAATATCTGGATGCACAACAATTTCCTGGTCGAGCGATCTGGCAAGATGTCGAAGTCGTCGGGCGAGTTCCTGCGGCTGCAATTGGTGATCGACAAGGGTTATCACCCGCTGGCCTATCGGATGATGTGCCTGCAGGCGCATTATCGCAGCGAGCTTGAGTTCAGTTGGGAAGGGCTTGAGGCGGCGCTGACGCGGCTCAAGCGTATCGTGATGGCTGTCGGGCGTCTTTCAGATGCGCCGAGCGGCGGCGCTATCGATCACCCCAAATTCGCACCGGCGCTTGAGAAGTTCGAAGCCGCGATTTCGGATGACCTCAACACGCCGATCGCGCTCACTGCGCTCGAAGATGCGCTGGCAACCAAGAAGGTCGATCAAGGCATCAAGCGAGCAGTGGTCGAACACATGGATATGGTCCTGGGGCTCAACCTGTTTGGATTGTCGCGCGAAGATTTGCGTCTGCGACCGGTCAATGCTCAGATCAGCGAGAACGAAATCGAAGACGCGCTTGAGCGGCGCAAAGCTGCGCGGGCAGACAAGGACTTTGCCACATCGGATGCCATTCGCGACGAGCTCGCAGCAAAGGGTGTCGAAGTGATGGACGGTGATCCCTTGGGTTGGGAGTGGAAATTATGACCAAAGTCGCAATCTCGGGGCTCATCCGCCCGCTGCTCGAGCCGCAATTGCCGGATGATCTCGATGTAAGCTGGTTCCTCACCCATGAGGAAGCTCTCGAGGTCGTTCCCGACGCAGAGATCGGCTGGTTCGATATGAATGACCAGCAGGCAATGGCTGAGACCTTGAAGGCGGCGACCAGCCTCAAATGGCTCAATTCGATCTATGCCGGGCTCGATTTCCTGCCGATGGATGTGCTGATCGAACGCGACATCACCGTCACCAATGGCGCCGGGATCAACGCCATCACGATCGCTGAATATGTGGTCATGGGCATGCTCAACATCGCCAAGGGCTATCGCGATGTCATGCGCGCGCAAGAGCGCAGGGAATGGCTGACCGACAGTCCCGGCAAGCGCGAACTCCATGGTTCCAAAGCGCTGCTGCTCGGGTTTGGCGCGATCGGCAAGCTGATCAAGCCGCGGCTCGAAGCGTTCGATGTCGACGTCACCGTGGTGCGTCGTTCGGGCGGAGACGGTGTGTTGACGCCCGACCAATGGCGCGACCAACTGGGCGAGTTCGACTGGGTGATCCTGGCCGTCCCTGCCACCCCAGAGACTGACGGTATGATTGGTGCAGACGAGCTGGCAGCGATGAAAATTGACGCCGTGATCGTGAACATCGCGCGCGGCGCCGTGATCGACCAACCAGCGCTGGTCGACGCGCTCAAATCCCGCACGATTGGCGGGGCATTCCTCGACGTGACCACCCCCGAACCGCTGCCGGCTGAGCATGAGCTGTGGACACTCGACAACGCCCATATCAGCATGCATCTGTCAGGCCGTGCGCAAGACAAGATGTTCTATCGCAGCGCTGAAAGATTCCTCGATAATCTCGCCAAATATCGCCGTGGCGAGGCTGTCGGTCCGATATTTGATCCCAAACGCGGCTATTGATCCTGAAGCGCTTCGGCGCAAGATTGTCGCATCGGAACAAGCGTTAGTTGCGCTAAGGCGGTCTTATGCCTGCCACAGCCAGGGTGTAACGCTTTGCTGCGAGGGCGCGAACTGGGAGTGAGTTCACCGTGCCGATCCAATTCGGTGCGCCGATATGAGGGGAACCAATATGAGCGAGACCAAGAAAGCCTCCGACCTGTTTGTCGAGTGCCTGGAAGCGGAGGGGGTCGAGTATGTCTTTGGCGTCCCTGGCGAGGAAAACCT
>Ga0207422_1004485_pt1 | contig 11498 bp, 13 predicted proteins | sample MarCyaLeptolynsp_FD_187757 | JGI IMG/M metagenome (GOLD analysis project Ga0207422, IMG submission 187757) | Marine cyanobacterial communities from Panama - species 1 Leptolyngbya sp. (SPAdes) | ecosystem: Environmental > Aquatic > Marine > Unclassified | place: Panama: Panama City | collected... | reverse complement strand
GCCGCCGCCATTGACCAAGATCGCGGGGAATCGGGCCGGTAGAACAGTTGGCTCGGTTTCGCTTTCATCATAGTTCGGCTGGAAATCGACGGTATCCTTATCGATATCGTCGAGCATCGTCTCCGCAGCCTTTGCGAGACGCGCTTCCGTGTACCGCATGGCGGCTGCCGCGTCGCCATCCATGGAGCCAAAATTACCCTGCCCGTCGATCAAAGGAACACGCAGAGAGAAGTCCTGAGCCATGCGGACCATGGCATCGTAAATCGCGCTGTCGCCGTGCGGATGATACTTACCCATGACATCGCCAACGATGCGTGCAGACTTACGGTATGGCTTCGTCGAATCGTAGCCGTTTTCCTTCATCGTATAGAGGATACGGCGATGCACTGGCTTCAACCCGTCGCGCACATCAGGCAGCGCACGGCTGACGATCACGCTCATAGCGTAATCCAGGTAACTACGACGCATCTCGTCTTCGATGAGGACGGACGAGATATCGAAATCAGTGCTGTTATCGGACTCGTTTGACACGGGTGACCGGCTATTCCTGGCTTGATTGGATATGAGCGCCGCTGCGGACGCATGGGCGAATCATGTCGTACCAATATGTAGCATATTCGGCCTCTTTCTAACAACAAAATACGCCAGATTTTGCGGTTTTTGAGCAATTTGCGGAGCACGCTGAAATGTCGTGGCGATTGTGCCGAATAAAGCGCTAAACTCGCGCCCGATATGGCCGAAAATGATCCCCTCAGCGTGGTCCTGATCACCCATGAGCGTCCTCGAGCTCATGACAGTGCTTCCGATTATTTGGAGGCACTCGGCTACCGTTTAGAGTGGGTCTGTCCCGCGCTCGGTGACAGGCTCCCGCTAATCGAAAAGCGACATGTCGGCACCATCGTCTACGGTGGCCAATACTCACCCACAGAAACCCGGCGCTTTCCGTTCATGGCAGATGAACTTGCCTGGGTACGGCAATGGCTTGCGACGGGAAGGCCCTTTCTCGGACTTGGGCTTGGTGCTCAGATCTTAGCAGTCGAACTGGGCTCTTCGTTGTATTCGCATCCCGATGGGCTATCCGAAGTCGGGTTTTACACGATCGATGCCACAGACGCAGGCCGGGCGATGTTTCCGCCCCGTATGCACGTTCCGGAGTGGCATTTCCTAGGCTTCGACTGCCCAAGCTCCGCAACACTGCTCGCGACGTCCGGGTATTTCGAAAACCAGGCGATCCGATACGCAGAAAATGCCTTCGGTTTTCAGTTTCACCCCGAACTGAGCATGAACCAACATGAGATTTGGCTGGAAGAGAAGATCGATATGACAACGATCCCAGGCGCTCAGGATCTACATACGCAACGCAGCTTGGCAGATATTTATCTACCCCAGGTGCAGGACTGGTTTATCGGATTTCTAGACAAATGGATTAAGGGAGCGGTGCCTGAATAAACAGACACCCCACCCTGCGACCCGGCCAAATCCCTAGAACGGGATTTCGTCATCCAAATCGGCGCTATAGTCGCGACCACCACCGCCACCGCCGGAACCGCCGCCCTGATCATCGTAACCACCGCCATAGGAATCACCGCGACCACGGTCGTCATAACCGCCGCCGCCACCGCCGCCGAAGCCACCGCCTCCGCCGCCGTCACGGCTATCCAGCATAGTCATGTTGCCAGAGAACCCACGGACCACGACTTCAGTCGAGTAACGGTCTTGCCCGGACTGATCCTGCCACTTACGGGTCTGCAACTGGCCTTCGATTAGAACCTTGGACCCTTTTCGAAGGTAGCGCTCTGCGACATCCGCAACGCGTCCGAAAATTACCACACGGTGCCACTCCGTGCGTTCTTGTTGATTGCCGTCACGGTCTTTCCAGCGCTCAGACGTTGCCACTGCGAGATTGGCGACCTTGTCGCCGCTTTGCATGCTGCGCACTTCCGGGTCCCGGCCCAGGTTTCCTACCAAAATTACCTTATTCAAACTGCCGGACATGGCACCCCCTGGAGCATATGAATTGAAGATTGCACGAAGCGACCGGGCGGCGATCGCCCCGCGTTGGGATAACTATGACACGAGAAACAGGTAGAAAAAACCGAGAATGAAGGAGAAACAGGCTTAACCCATCTCACCTTGAACAACTTCGTTGAGCGCCTTCACAACTTCCTGGGCGATCTCGTCACCCGACCCCTTAATCGACTGATCGTAAACCACCTGAAGAGCTCTTACGTGCTGTACTATGAGAGCAGGTTTGACTGTTTTCTCCGGCGGACGTTCCCGAACATAGCGGCAGAAATTACGGCCGATTTCTGTAATCAGCGGGAATCCAAAGGTGGCGCCCTGCCCCCGCATATTGTGAATAAGACGGAAAAGCTTATCCAAATTATCCTGGGAGGGGTCATCACGGTACGCGTTGGCCAGCCCCTTCATCGTCTCGATATCGGTACCGAGCTTGTCGACATAGTCCGACGACATTTTCTCGACGATCTTCTCGGCATCCTTGAACGCCTTCTCCGGGTTCACGCCGCCTGTTTTCGGAACCTTCTTCGCCAGCTCATTCGGGCGCTCGACAACCTGGTGCCAAGACTTACCCGCATCCACTGGAACTTCAGGGAGTTTTTCGTTGCTCATTACCGAACCCATTTCATTTCGGGATAAGCCTACGCCGAAGCCCGCTTAGATTTCAATCGCTTCTGCCTGATTCCGACGATCGGGACCATCGAAACTCGGCAGGTTTAAGCGACGACGGCAGGGTCCGAAAAACGTCGCCGTTCTAACAAAGGGGCGCGGGTTCTCAATCACATTTACCAATCGGGCATGGAGTGAACGCGCAGCAACCGGTTTCGCCAGGAACTCTGTGATCCCGATATCCCGGGCCCCCATTACCTTGGCTTTTTCGGTATACCCCGTCAGCATTACGACAGGAATGTATCGGTTCGGGCTGTCTGGATCCATGCGGATGCGCTGCACCAAGGCGGCGCCGTCTTCCGGTTCCATTTCCCAATCCGTGATGAGGATATCGAACTCGTCCCCCGACAAGTATTCCCAAGCATCGATCCCGTCGCTGGCAGCGCGGATATATCCCACGCCAAGCGCTTCAAGCATGCGCTCCAGAATATTGCGCATGAACTTGCAGTCATCGACAATCAGCATACGGATGTTTCTGAAGTCATAGCTTTTCGCCATATTCTCGCACCCCGCGCCGCTTCGCGGCCCGCACTCCCTTTTTCTCTTTGGGCGACTCTTACACGAAATAGGCCAAGAGGAAAACCGCACTATCCCAGCACCGTAAATCCGCTTTTTGCTGGTCTTGTTGTGCCAAAGCATGGGACGTAAAGTTGTTAGCCTAGCGATCGGAAATTATCAGGTAGTCTCGACGTGCTTAAGGGTCCTAAACTTCTTAACCGCAGGGTGTTTTATCCCGGCGACGTCGTATTCAATGAAGGCGACCGGGGAAGTCAGGCCTATGTCCTGCAGTCGGGCCGCATCCGGATTGAAAAGAAGCTCTCGTCTGACGAAAGCGTCACCCTTGGATATGTCGAGCCTGGGGGGATTTTTGGCGAAATGGCGCTGATTGATAATTCACCGCGCATGGCGAGTGCGATTGCCGATCAAACAGCGTCCTGCATCTCTATTTCTGAGGACGTTCTCAACAGAAAGATGGCTGGCTCAGATCCTGCTATCCGAATGATCATCCAAATGCTGATCCGCCTCTTGCGACGAACAGCAGACGATATCCCTATCCCCCGGCGCGACCTAGAAGCACTTGCCAAAGCGGCAGAAGAAGCGGACGGCCAATGACTGCCGACATCATCTCACAGAAAAAGCTCGCGCATGGAGATATTCTATTCATAGAGGGAGACGATGCGGAACACCTCTACATCGTTCACTCCGGCGAAATAGAAGTCACCAAGCGTGGCGGCGATGGCATGCACGATATCATTCGAACGGCAAAAACCGGCGATGTCGTCGGCGAAATCTCGCTGTCCGGCAGCCGTCACTACGACACCGGCGCACGGGCAAACGGATCTTCTAGTGCTGTCGTGATAGAACGGCGCAAGCTATTGAAATTACTGCGCAAAGAAGACAAGTTTGTTCAGGCTCTTTTCCGAATTCTAGTTGGTAATCTACTGTCCGTGATGGATCATAAGAACGAAGCGGATCAGATGAAGGCTGAAACAGAATTGGAAAATTTGGCCGATACCGGGGAACCCGACACCACCCCGTAAAAAGACGAAAGCCTACTTCTTGGCACGCAGTCTTGCGCGCGCATTGGCGCGATGATGCAGCCGACCCATATTTCCCAGCGACAGGATGTGGGAGACGGCGAGCGCACTCCATCCCCGCCGGAACCACTTCAGCGCCGCATCGTCTTCAATCTGACGAAGTCTCTCCTGATCGATCACTTTGAACCCGGAAAAAACGATCTGCTGGCCAGTCGCGAGTGTGATATCCATCCGGCGCGAGACCAAAAGGTTGTTCTCGACGCACGCATTAACAAAAGTTTTGGTCCGGGTCTGCTCCTTGGAATAGGCGGCCGCGAAATTCCCCATCTGTGCCACCACTTCCGTCGGTTTCCCGTTCTCGAAGAGCGGAGCACCCTCATCCATCGAGACCAAAGGCGATTCGACATCAAGGCACAGGCTGACACCTTGCCGCCCACCTTTACTGTCTTCCATCAGCACAAACGGTGCGCGCCGCAGGATTGCGGGAACATAGCACCCTTCCTTCCAACGGCCCTTGGCATTGACGAAAAGGTTCTCACCAGGCTGCAAGCCCAAAAGTGCTACGGGAAATACATTCTCATCCCCGGCGAAGATGATCGGATAATGCCGCGCCGACGGCATAAACTCGACGGCGCTCAAAGGGATCGTATGGAGGCCGGATACGAACTGAAAGTCCCTTCCGGATACGACCCTAAGGTCCTTATGCCGCTCGGGGTCTAGTTTTTCTGCGCGGCGCAACAGCTGGCCCATATCGTCGTCGACACCAGTATGGGTCGCACGATCGCCTACCGCTTCTTTCGCCGTTTTTGTATCTGCGCTCGCTTGGCTCATAACCCCACCAATACTTGGTTTCTGAGCATGTATTAAGGCACCCTTCCCATGCAACCCCGCATGAGAGGTAGAGAATTACGCACTCAGTTATTTTCTGACTGTTCGATAAGCCCGTCCGTCAACGTCACGACACGATCCATGCGATTGGCAAGGGCAATATTATGCGTCGCGATCAACGCACTCATCCCCCGCTCGCGCACGAGTTCAAGAAGGAGGTCGAAGACAATATCCGACGTCCCAGGATCCAGGTTCCCGGTCGGCTCATCGGCTAACAGGATTGACGGATTGTTGGCCAAGGCACGGGCCACGGCAACGCGCTGTTGTTCCCCGCCAGAGAGCTTTGCCGGGCGATGCGATGCCCGGGCGCTCAGACCGACACGGTTAATCAGATCGTCGGCACTTTGCGTTGCATCGCGGCGGGACTTGCCCGCAACCATGGGCGGCAAGGCCACATTTTCTAGAGCCGTGAACTCTGGCAACAGATGATGAAACTGATACACAAAGCCGATCTTGTCGCGGCGCAATTTTGTGCGCGCCTTGTCATCCAATGATCCGCAGGATTGACCATCGATGAGGACATCGCCGCCGTTGGGCCATTCCAGCAATCCAGCGACATGCAACAGGGTAGATTTTCCGGTTCCGCTCGGCGCAATCAATCCCACAAGCTCTCCGCGCCCAATGCTGAGGTCGGTCCCATCAAGAACGGTCAGCGGCCCGGCCGCGGTCGTGTACGTCCGTACGACTTTCTGGAGTTCGAGCACCGGTGCCTCACTCATAGCGCAACACTTCAACCGGATCGAGGCGCGCGGCACGCCACGCAGGATAGACAGATGCCAAAAGGCTTAGTGTCAGCGCAAAAGTCACAGTGAGGATCACCTCGGTCGGATCAATCTTGGCTGGAAGCTGAGACAGAAAGTAAATCTCCGCCTGGAAGAGCTCGGTGTTGGTCAGCGTCTCCAACCAGCGCCGTATTTGTTCGATATTCGCTGCGAACGAGATTCCAAGCGCGGATCCTGCCATAGTCCCGATCACGCCGACCGAACTGCCCGTCATAAAGAAGATGCGTAAGATAGAATCCCTACTCGCGCCGATGGTCCGCAGGATCGCAATCCCGCGAGACTTGTCCTGTACCAACATGATTTGCGAGGAGATGACATTAAAAGCCGCGACGACAACAATCAGCGAAAGGATCACCGCCATCACGTTCCGTTCCGTCTGAAGCGCATTGAAAAAGCTTTGATTGACGCGCTGCCACCCCGTTGCCCGATACCCGGGACCGAGTTCGGTTTCCATCTCCAAGGCGATGACCCGCGCGATATCAGGGTTCTCGACGATCACCTCGATCGATCCAACACTGTCCCCGGTTCGAAAGAAAATCTGGGCCGCATCCAACGGCACATAAATATACGTGCTGTCGAACTCATACATGCCGACTTCGAACAATGCCGAGACGGTGTAGGTCTTCGTTCTGGGAAGCGATCCAAAGGCCGTCGCCGTGCTGCTTGGTGAGATTACCGTCAAATCATCACCGACCGAAACACCCAGCCGGTTCGCCATTCTAATCCCAATAAGGATTCCGTCGCCTTCCTGGAAAAGGTCCAAATCGCCGGCAACGAGACTCTCTGCCAAAATCGGGCGCGCCTGAAAATCTTCGATGCGGATACCTCGCACCAAAGCGCCATTCGCTCCTGCGCCAGAAGACGCGAGCACTTGGCCTTCGATCATCGGCGTTGCGTGAATCACATCACTCCGCGCCATCAGCAGGTCGGTCACGGCTTCATAGTCAGGTATGCTCCGCTCAAACGTCGAGACCGTGACATGGCCGTTCAGCCCGATAATCCGACCCAGAAGCTCCGCCCGAAAACCGTTCATGACAGACATAACGATAATCAGCGTGGCGACGCCCAGCATAATGCCAAGGAAAGAGAACCATGCGACGAAAGAGATAAAACCTTCTTGCCGTTTGGCGCGCAGGTAACGAAAGGCGATGAGCCATTCCAGGGAAAGATTCATCCGGTTCGAACCCTACCCAGCAAGCTTCGCGACGGCTGCGTCCGGTGCCAATTCCACGGTTTCCCCGGTCTTACGGGATTTAAGCTCTACGATCCCGGCGGCGACGCCTTTCGGACCGACTACGATGTGCCAGGGAACACCGATCAAATCCATGTCGGCAAACTTTACGCCGGCACGTTCTGAGCGGTCGTCGTAGATAACCTCAACGCCGGCTTTCTGCAGTTTCGCGTAGAGATCTTCGCAAGCGGCATCGCAGGCGTCATCGCCCTGCCGAAGATTGACGATACCAGCTCGGAACGGCGCAACGGGTTCCGGCCATATGATGCCGCGATCGTCATGGCTCGCTTCGATGATGGCACCGGCCAGACGCGAGACACCGACACCATAAGACCCACTGTGCACCGGTACAGCCGCGCCGTCTGCAGTCTGGACTTTCGCACCGATCGGGTCCGAGTATTTCGTTCCGAAGAAGAAGATATGTCCGACTTCAATTCCGCGCGCGGAAACACGTTTTTCTTCAGGCACTTCCGCCTGAAACTTTTCTTCGTCGTGCTGCTCGTCCGTGGCCGCATAGTAGGACGTCACCTCATCGATAACGTCACGCATTTTAGCCGCATCGCGATGGTCTACATCGGCGTTAAGAAGATCGAGCTCCAGAAGGTCCTTGTGGCACCAAACCTGGCTTTCGCCAGTCTCGGCCAGGATGATGAACTCATGGCTCATATCTCCACCGATCGGTCCGGTATCTGCCGCCATCGGGATCGCCTGCAGTCCCATTCGTGCGTAGAGGCGCAGATAGGCGACAAAGTTCTTGTTGTAGGAGATACGACCGTCTTCGGGCGTCAGGTCGAAGGAGTATCCATCCTTCATGAAAAACTCACGACCGCGCATCACGCCAAACCGGGGCCGAACCTCGTCCCGGAACTTCCACTGGATGTGATACATCATGCTCGGAACGTCTTTGTAGCTTTTGGCATGCTCAGCAAAGATGTCCGTGATCATCTCTTCATTCGTTGGACCGAACAGCATTTCCCGTTCGTGACGATCCTGAATGCGCAGCATCTCCTTGCCGTAGTCGTCATACCGGCCAGACTTGCGCCACAAATCGGCGGACTGAATGGTCGGCATCAGAACTTCGTGATAGCCGATACGGTCCATCTCTTCGCGCACGATCTGTTCGATCTTTTTCAGCACCCGAAATCCAAGCGGGAGCCAGGAGTAAATTCCGGCAGACTCCTGCCGAATCATGCCGGCTCGGAGCATTAGGCGATGCGAGACAATCTCCGCTTCGCTTGGCGTCTCACGCAATGTCGGCAGGAAGTACTCGCTAAGGCGCACGGCGGGAGACAGACGCATGACAGGAAAGCCCTTCTCGGTTCGGCTTGGACCAGATTGGATTGCGCGGCAATCTAAGGATTACGACACGTCAGGTAAAGCCGAAGCTGTGTCTGCTTCCATTACAGATTTTGATGCCGCGGCGGATGACGTCACGGGTATCACTTCGAACTCGACCAGATCGGACCAAAAGGCAATCCAAGGCTCCAACTCAGCGGGATCGTTACACTCCATTAATTGGAAGCAGCGGGATCGATCTATGTCGACCCAACTATCGACATACCTGACACCATCGGGAATGCCCCGCCCCTTCTCCGACAGCCGCTGATAAACCGAGCTCGCGTCACCGTCCTTAAATGTCTCAATCACCATGAAGAGCATTCCTCAGCTCCCAAGTGCATTCCGACAAAGGTCTAGCATTTCACTCTCCGTGCCATCGTCGAGCCTTTGGCCGTCCAGGGTCAGAGCACCTGATGCTAGATTGTACTCAATTGTCCCGAAGCTCGTTGACGAATCGGAAAATACGCTTGCGAGCGTGCTGTTTCCCGCGAAACTCAATGGATTGAGCGACAGTTCAAAGGCAATCGATTCCGGGATTAAATCAGACGCAGTCAGCGTTCCCTCCAAATCTGCGCCACGTACGGAATTCCCACGAACATCGACGCCAGGGACATAATCAGCACCAGGCACATTGGCGCGGCGAATCAGTCGTTCGCAATCCCTCTTCGACATCTGCAGCATGACTTCCCCGCCACCTTGCGGTTGCGGTGGAGGTGCGGTCGTCGTCGTTGTAGTTGTCGTTGAGAACGCACTGGAACCGCCGCTCTGGGAAGAGGCTGACGGGGCTGGAAGCGTTTCCGTCTGTACCGTACCACTCGTTCCGTCTCCACCTTCGTTTGAGAATGGATTGGCGGGAGCCTGCGCGTGAGTGGTATGCGCCATTCCCAGAAGGACACTAGCAGCGGATGCAATGCTGACCTTACGAAAACGTGTCACGAACTCCCCCTTGATCGAATTGGCCCTTGTATTACGGTTTCTGCAGGCCGACTTGAAAGCTGTCGGCAAAAAGTAACACAGCGGCCCGCTGTTATGGTCGCTAAGATTATCCGCGGTGCGTAGCCACACACGGTCTGTCCGGTTTTATGCAAGAGGTATTCCGATTTCATGACTTCCAGAACCTTTGGTCTAACGTTTTTCTGCATCACGGTCATGATGGTCGGCGTGCTGACGGCTCCGATCTCCGGGGTTTCTTTCGCCCAGCAAAAAGAGGGTACGCCAAACGCCGCGCCAGATAAGGAAGGCGGCGACAGTCGCGCAGGCGAAGAAGAGCTGCGTGCATTGTATCACAACTGCACGGGCGGATTTGAGTCCGCCCAGCCACGGGTCGAAGCCTGCAGCGAACTGCTGGAGAATCCCGACGCGACCGATGAGGAACGCGCACTCCTATTGGCGTTTCGCGCCTCCGCCCGCTTAGAGATCTATGACTATTCTTCGGCCTTGCAGGATTTTTCCGAAGCGCTTGAAATTGAACCGGACAACGCGACCTACCTGAACGGCCGTGCTCGGGCTCTGGGGCTGTTGGGTGAGACCCAACTGGCCATCCAGGATCTGGATCATGCGATCGAGGTCGCGCCATCTTTTGGTTGGCTTTTTGTTTCCCGCGCGATCGCCTTCACGGAGGTTGGAAACGACGAAGCCGCCCTTCGGGACTTGGCGCAGGCCGAAGAACTCGATCCGACCGACCCGGATCTCTACAACGTACGCGGCGGCGTGTATCTGAACCTGGAAGATTACGATTCCGCAGTCGCGGACTTCTCTCATGCCATTGATTTGGCGCCAGGACATGAGCCTTTCTATGAGCGGCGCGGCTTCGCATATCTTTTGGCCGATGACCCCAGCGCGGCGGTCGACGATTTCACATATGCAATCGACTCCGACCCGTCGTCCCCTAGCGCCTTTTACTATCGCGCTATCGGGTTCGAAGAACTGGAGGATATGGAGCGAGCGCTAGCAGATTACTCTGCGGCGGTCGACTTGGACCCGACCCTGGCGCGCGCCTGGCATTCACGTGGACTCATCTGGAACGAGTTAGAGGACTACAGCCGTGCCAGAGAGGATCTGGAGTTGGCGGCGCAAATCTCGCCGAACTCTAACTACCTGAACGCCATTGCTTGGCTCTTGGTCTCGGCAGGCGATCAGGAGCATCGCGATCCGCAGGTCGCGCTCGGTTATGTGGATCAATCCATGGAGTTAGACCTTAATGCCGACAATGTAGATACCGCAGGCGGAGTACACACCTTGTTGGGCAATATCGACCGCGCCATGGAATACTATGTTCAATCCATGGACTTGGGTGGCGAAGACCGGGTGTTGCTCTATCAGGAATTCCTTGCGGAGCGGGACTATTATACCGGCGAAGTCGATGGCATTGACGGGCCGGCCACGCGCGACGCGATCCGTGCATTTGCGGAAGATGGAAAGGTCATGTTGGCCGACTAAAGAAAGACCGGACGCAGGTTCGGTAAAGACCTAGAGCCACATATCTCCGCCTACGCCATCTGGATACCAATGCATACCAAGCACGACTGCGATCGACGTCTGCTCCACCTTCTGTACCACCTACATCGGCTTATTAGATGATCTGCAATGAGCAGTTTGCTTCAGTTTTCCGTTTACCTTAGGTCCGGAATGGTTAAACTCGGCCCCGGTCAACAAACAAGCATTGCTTAGCAGCGCTGTTTATCAGGCCCGAGTTTAGGGAGGATTTCAGTTCGGCATCTCAATGTTCTGACCATAGAAGTCAGAAAGGCTGTCGATCGGTTTCACGGAGCAGGCACCCCCTGCTCCGTTTCTTTTTGAGCCGCTATTGGTCTCCAAAGCGATGGGTCAAAAAGAAATTCAGCTCCATTAAATTTTCCTATTGACCCGAATTTCATTCCGGTTTACCCATTTGCTCAGCGCCGATTTGAAGCTCAGCTTGCGGGCGCTTAAGAAATGCAGCTAAAGCGGGTCGGCACTGAGACCGCCCGGCATACGCTGCGGCGGTTTTTTCATTTGGTCTTCCATTCGGACCCAAGAAAAAGCCGACCGCCC
>Ga0207422_1004483_pt1 | contig 11500 bp, 5 predicted proteins | sample MarCyaLeptolynsp_FD_187757 | JGI IMG/M metagenome (GOLD analysis project Ga0207422, IMG submission 187757) | Marine cyanobacterial communities from Panama - species 1 Leptolyngbya sp. (SPAdes) | ecosystem: Environmental > Aquatic > Marine > Unclassified | place: Panama: Panama City | collected... | reverse complement strand
GCCTCCGCCATCTCCTCGTAGCTCATCCCATGAACCTCGCGTAGGACGATGGCCGTGCGGTGGTTGTCGCTCAGCGTCTCCAGCGCCGCCTGCATCTGGCGGGCGAGCTCTTTGCGACGCATCACCTTCGACGGGTTGGTCCCCATCCGGCTTGGCGCCAGATCGCCACCTCCGCCGTGATCCTCCTCGCGCTTGATTGTGTCGTCGTAATCGACGCTGTGCACCCGGCTTGTCTTGCGCTTGTGGTCGATCCCGAGGTTGACCACGATTCGGTAGAGCCAGGTGTAGAAGCTGGAGGTGCCTTTGAAGTTGGGCAGGTTGCGGTGCACCTTGATGAACGCATCTTGCGTCAGGTCAAGGGCGTCCTCGCGGTTGCGCACGACCCCGTAGGCGATGGAGTAGACCTTGCGCTGATACCGCTCCACCAACTGGCGGAAGGCCTCCTCGTCGCCGTTCTGGGCGCGAATTACCAGGTTTTTGTCGGTCTCTTCTTGATCCGCCACGCGCGTGCCCCACCTGACCGTGTAACGCAGGTCGGGAGTCTACGCAGACCAGGCCGGTTGATTCAAGGCCCAACCGGGCAAAAGCCCATCATGACCCGATCTGCTCAAACACGATCGCGGTCACGTTGTCCGACGCGCCCGCCTCCAATGCTGCGGTCATCAGCGCGTCGCAGGACTTCGTCACGCTCGGCGAGCGGCCCAGAGCCTGGCTCAGCGACAACGGCGTGAGCGCCCCGTAAAGCCCGTCGCTCGCCAGCTGTTCCCAATCGAGCTGCTTCAGCGCCTGCTCGGCTTCGGGGCGATCGGAAAGGCGTAGTGCTCCTGGAAACCAGACCACAATGAGGTCGGAGCAGTCGCACTTCGGGTCCTTGGCCGGCTGGTAGGAAGACAGCTCCGCGATGCAGACAATCGAAGCGGCGGCGACCGTGGCATCACGCCCACCTGCCGATCGCGTCGGCTTCGCGACACATCCTACGAAGCGACGCTCGGGTACAATGCTCGCGGGTGAGGAGCGCAGGCAAAGCGCTTGCCGCTGCCGTGTTCGGAGCAGTGGTCGGCTGCAGTTTTGGATCGACCGAACCAGGTGCCGGAGCGGGAGACGGTGGTACGTCCGCCGGCGAAAGCACTGGCCTGCCGAGCAGCACGTCAGGCTCGCCACCCAGCGGGACCGGAGGCGGCGACGCCAGTTCCGGTGAGTTCCCGGTCGACGGGACGGACACGACCAGCGCAGACAGCTCGCAAAGCACGACCACCGAAGGCGACTCGACGAGCAGCACCGGCGGCAACGAGAGCAGCACCGGCGGCGACGAGAGCAGTACCGGCGGCGACGACGTCGAGGTCTGTGACGGAAGGGACAACGATGGCGATGGCGGCGTCGACGAGGGGTCGCCGCGCAACTCGATGTGCAACGGCTGCCTGTTCGTGCTGTCCACCGACACGCTCTCCTACTTCGCGATCTGCCCCGACGAGGTCGTGTGGCAAGAGGCCCGCGAGGCTTGCAAGGTCTTCGGCCCATCCTCCGACCTGGCTACGATCGACAACGCCGACGACAACGAGCTGCTCATCAGTCTGACCGCCGAAGATCACTTCATCGGTCTGAGCGACCTCGACGAAGAGGGCGAGTGGCTGTGGCTCGACGGAACGATATCGATCACCGGCGGAGTGAAGCAGGACTACAACGGTTGGTCGTCCACGCAACCCAGCGGAGGCGCCTCGCAGAACTGCGGCGAGCTCGACCCCAACCAGGACGGTTGGGCCGATGCGGGCTGTGGAGCCACGCAGCGCTACATCTGCGAGCACCCCGTGTGAGGGCGGCTCGGTTTTGCCCCACGCCGACCAAACACGCGCACCACGTAGACCCCTCAGCCCTTCGCCGCCCTTCTGTCGGTGAGTGGGTAGCCGTGATACCCAAAAGAGGGTGACCGACTTCGGGTCTGAGGACGCGACGCTGAGCCAGCGATTGGGGGACGGACAGTCTGAACCCACGCTCGCCGTGGCCGATGGACCCGCGAAAGAAGCCCCACCGCTGCAGCCGCGGACGACCCTGGAGCGCTACGTCATTCTCGAGGTGCTGGGCAGAGGAGGGATGGGGGTCGTCTATAGCGCCTACGACCCCGAGCTCGACCGCCGCATCGCGATCAAGGTTCTCGGCCGCAAGTCGAACGACCGAGGCAACGCGCGAATGCTCCGCGAAGCCCGTGCCATGGCTCGGCTCAGCCATCCCAACGTCGTCAAAGTCCACGACGTCGGCACCGTGGAGGGGTCCGTGTTCATCGCGATGGAGTCGGTCGATGGCGAAACGTTCGAGGGCCTGCGAGTGTCCCATTCATGCTCGGTGCGGGAGGTCGTCGACGCCTACATCGAGGCAGCGAAAGGTCTCGCCGCAGCGCACGAGGTCGGGCTGATCCATCGCGACTTCAAGCCCGCCAACGTCATGCGCACACACGACGGCCGGGTCGTCGTTCTCGACTTCGGGCTGGCGCAACCGACCGTGCTGGGGACCATTCCGAACGAGCACGAGGACTATCCGGCGTCCCTGACGGCAACTGGCGCGGTCATGGGCACGCCGGCGTACATGTCTCCGGAACAGTACGCGGGCGATCGGGTCGAGGCCTTCACCGATCAGTTCTCGTTGTGCGTTTCTCTCTACGAGGCGCTCTTTGGCCAGCGCCCTTTCGAAGACATGCTCCGAGCGGCTCGTCGTCCACGACCGCAAGGGGTCGAGGTCCCGGGGGCGGTCGAACGCGTTCTCGACACCGGGCTTCGGCTCGATCCGAAGAAACGCTATCCCTCGATGTCGGCGCTGATCGACGAGCTCGAGACCCGGCCGGCCGAGCACCGACGCCGACGATGGCCGACCATCGTCCTCGTCGGGCTTGCGACTGCCGGTTCCGTCGGTCTGCTGCTGCCATCCCAATCGTCGGAAGAGTGCGCGGGCCCGTTCTCCCGGTTGGAGGAGGCCTACGGGACCCAGCGACGCAACGCGGTCGTCGCTGCCTTCGGTGCCCTGTCGGTCGAGGGGGCTGAAGCGGCCGGCGAGCGGATCGTGAGTCAGCTGGACCACTACGCGTCCGAGTGGACCGCGGCGCGAACCGCCGCCTGCGAAGCCGAGAACGAGGCGGACGAGTCCGCCGAGATGCACGTGCAGCGTCTGATGTGTCTCGACGAGCGTCTCTTCGCCCTCGAGTCCGTGGCCACGGCAGTCACCGAGGTCGAAGCGAACGAGATCAACGACGCAATCCTCAGCGTTGCGGATCTCCCGGCGATTGGTCAGTGCGGCGATCGGAGATTCCTGCTGGCGGAGGTTCGCCCGCCTGCGGACGCCGACTTGGCGGAGCAGGTTGGCGACATCCGGCGCGAGCTCGCCGGCATGGCCTATCGGATCAACTTCACGCCCCTTCCCATGCAGGTCGAGGGACTGGTCGAGCGCGCACGGGCACTCGAGTACGACCCGTTGCTCACGGAGGTGCTTTCGACCGCCTCGGACATGGTGGTGACCCACGACCGAAAAAAGGGGCGAAGCCTTGCACGTCAGGCCCTGCTCGCCGCGGAGAGGAGTCGCTACGATCGCGGCATCCTGATCAGCCGCCTTTCGCTCGCAAAGCTAGAGCACCAAGAAGGCCACCGGGATATCGCGCTCGAGCATCTGCGGCTTGCCGAGGTCGTCCACGAGAGGATGGGTTCGCCAGAGCATCTGGAAGTCGAGTTGCTCGAGGCCCGAGGTCGTTTCGCCGCCCTCGACTATCGGCCAGACGACGCACGGACCCACCTCCTCCGTGCCATGGAGCTCCGCAAGGCGGATGGGACCTACGACACGATGCTGGCCGTTGCCGCGGGCGCGTTCTTGGCCGAAGCGTGTCTCAAGCTGGACGACTACGCCTGCGCGCGCGAGCAGATGGACCACTCTCTGCAAGTCACCAAGCGCCAGCTCGGCGAACAACATCCATTTCGCGGTCAGCTGCTGGTCCTCGCGGCAGACGTCGCCGTGGCGGAAGGCGACGCGGACCGCAGCCTCGAGCTCTACGACCGAGCCACCGTGATCTTCGAGGGGATGGACGAGAGCGAGTTCAACCAGGCCGTGTTGGCGAACAACCGCTCGAGCGCACTCATGCTCAAGGGTGACTTTGGCGCGGCGGAAGCGTCCTTCAAAGGGGCGATCACCATCACGGAAGCGGCCTACGACTCGCAGCACCCGATGATCACGATGTTTCAATCGAATCTCGCGGAGCTGCTCGTCCGCGCGGGACGACAGGACGAGGCTTGCCGCACGGTCGCCGAAGCCATGCCCCGGATCCGCGCGCACGCCGGGATTCGAAACGCAGCGCGTCGCCTCGAAGCGCTGCATGGGGACTGCCGGCGACGAGCCGGGGATACCGACGGCGCCCGCACCTTCTACGACCGTGCCCTCGCCCTGGACCAAGGCGAGAAGACGGGCAAGGGGGTGGGATACGTCCTGGGCCTACTCGGCCTCGCGGAACTGGAGCTCGAGCAGGGCAACCTGGACCGCGCGGAGCAGCTCGCGAGCGATGTCCGCCCGCTCTGTCCGGCCAATGACATCGAAGGTTTCGCCGCCCTGGCAACGTTCACGCTCGCGCGGGTCCGCGCCAAAGCCGGCGACGTCGACAGCGCCATCGAGCTCGCTCGGCAGGCCGAAAAAGACCTCGCCCGGTTCGCAAATTGGCCCCACGAGCTTGCCCTGGTTCGGAGTTGGCTAGCCGCCCGCGGTTCCAAGTAAGCTGCGACTGCGGTGGACGATGAGCAGTCCGAGACGGTGACGCTTCGCCCCGGCCGAAGCCAGCACGACGATCATGCCGCGACCGAGGCTGGGCTCGATCCATCCGGGCCCGATCCATTGATCGACCGCGGGACGTCACTGGGGCGCTACGTCATCCTCGACACACTCGGCGAGGGCGGAATGGGGGTCGTCTACGCTGCCTACGACCCCGAGCTCGACCGACGCATTGCGATCAAGCTACTGCGCCACGCCACTTCTGCGGAGGGCAACGCCCGCCTGCTCCGCGAGGCACGAGCGATGGCCCGACTCAACCACCGCAACGTCGCAACCGTGCACGACGTCGGCACGGTCGACGGTTCGGTGTTCATCGCGATGGAATTCCTCGAGGGGGAGACGCTCAAGCGGCATCTTGCCGCCCATGTTGGCCCGCAGCGTCTCGGCTTCCGGGAGGTGCTTCGCCTGTTCATCGCCGCAGGCGAAGGTCTTGCGGCGGCGCATCGCGCTGGTTTCATTCATCGCGACTTCAAGCCCGAGAACGTCATGCTCACGGCCGACGGGCGCGTTGTCGTTCTCGATTTTGGACTCGCAGCGCCGCCGGCCGAAGGCACCTCGAGCGATGGCGACTACGCTCCGGCCTTCGAGAACTCGAGCCTCACGGTCACCGGCACGATCATGGGCACGCCCGCGTATATGTCGCCCGAGCAGATGTCGGGCAAACCGGTCGGCCCCGCGAGCGATCAGTTCTCGTTCTGCGTTGCGCTGTTCGAGGGCTTGTTCGGCGAGCGCCCGTTTCGAGGTGAGAACTACGTCGAGCTGTTCGACAACCTCAGCAGCGGAGACCGACGGGCGCGTCCCGATCCGCGAGACGTGCCCAGCTGGGTGCAACGCGCGGTGGATCGAGGTCTCGAGGTCTCACCTGACGACCGCTTCGCAACGATGGGCGAGCTCATCACCGCGCTGCGCGACGACCCGAGCATCCGCCGTCGCCGAATGATCGTGCCGGCCTTCGCAACCCTCGCGATCGGCACCCTCGCGGCGGTGGGCTGGTTGGTGACGCCAGAGGAAGAAGACCTCTGCGCAAACGCGACGACGGCGATGTCCGACGTCTATGGTGACGCGCAGCGGAACATGATTCGTGATCTCGAGGTGGATGCGGGTACGCGACTCGTACAGCGCCTCGATCAGTACGCGGAGCAGTGGTCGAACGCCCGCCTCGAGTCCTGCCGAGCGAATCGCATCCGGCACGAGGAGACCGATGAACTGCATGATCGTCGCCTGGTTTGCCTGGACGAGCGTCTGTACGCGCTCGAGTCGTTCGTGGCACGCCTGACCCAAGACGCCGAAGCTGATGTCGCGGCGGCGCTGATGCAGTGGAGTCGATTGCCGGCCGTTGGTCTTTGCGAGCTCGATGCATTCGTTCTGCTCGATGTGCAACCTCCGACCGACCGGGAGGTCGCAGCCGAGGTCCGCGACATCCGCCGTCGCCTCGCGCTCCAGACCCGTCGCTCCCACCAAATGGGGTCCATTGCCGCCAGGAACACCTCCGTCCCGTTGCTCGAGCGTGCACGAGCAACCGGCTACGGGCCGGTCGTCGCCGAAGTCCTGGGAGACGAGGCAAGAGTCGCGCATCTCACCGCCGACCCGAAAGCGAAGGAGCTCGCTCAGGAAGCGCTGCTGACCGCCGAGCGATACCGGCACGACCGCATCGTGTTTCAATCGCTTCAGACCCTCGCCCGCGTCGAAACGGCCGCTCAGCGCCGCCAGCGAGCCAAAGAGCATCTCGAACGCGCCGGGGCGGTGCTCGACCGGCTCGGAAATCCCGAGGTCCTCGAGCTCGCCCTACTACGCTCGACTGCCGAGCTCGCGATCCGAAACTACAACGCCACCGAAGCCCGTCGGGCGATGGAGGAGGCGCTGGAGATCCGACGGGCGAACGGAACGTACGACGAGTTGTGGTCCGTGACCGACTCGGCGATCTTGGCCGAGGCCTGCCTGGTCTTGGGTGACTACGAGTGCGGGCGCGATAGCGCCGACCATGCTCTGGCCGTCGGTCGCGAGCACCTAGGCCCGCTGCATCCAACGCTCGGGGAGCTCAGCGCCATCGCCGGCAACGTCGCGCTCGCGGATGGGAAATCGGAGGTCGCCCTGCAGTACTACGCGGAGGCTACCGAACGCTTCATCGCCTCCGGCGAGGGCGCTTTCAATCGATGCGCGGTGAGCAACCAGACGGCACAGGCTCACATCATCGCGGGCAATCTCGAGACGGCCGAGAGCGAGCTGCTCAACGGGTTGAATCTCGCGGCCGGCAACCTCCCCGACGACCTACCGAACGTCATCGGGATGCGAAGCAACTATCTCGAGTTCCTCGTCGAGCGAGGTCGACTCGAGGAGGCGTGCGCGCAGCTCGAGGAAGTACAGCAACTGGCCGCGAAAGCGATGTCGCGCCAGTGGTCGATTGGCCGCACGAGCGCGAGTCTATGGGGCGACTGCATGCTCGCCGACGGGCAGCTCGCTCGTGCCCAAGAGGCGTACGAGCGCGCGACCGTTGTCCCCGAAGGCGAGACGGGCGACCAAGGCTACGTCATGGGACTGGAGGGACTGGCTCGCGTCGCGCTCGCCGAAGGCAAGCTCGAGGAGGCAGCAAGGTACGCGCGCCGCGGCGCCGCTGTCGACATCGGCAAGGACCTCTTTGCCGTGAGCGCAAGCGTCTGGTTCACGCTGGCGGAAGCCCTCGAGGCGGCCGGCCACTCGGAGGAGGCCATCGAAGCCGCACGAAAATCGAAGGCGAAGTACGCCGGTACCGGGTGCTGCCCCGAAGCGGCGGCCAGGGTGAACGACTGGATCACCGCCCGAGAGGCGGAGTGACGGCGCATGTCGGACGCCCACACCAATACGCCGACGTTTGGCGGACGCCCCGGGGAGGAGGAGACGATCCAGGCGGGAAACGGTGGGCCGATCGCTTCGCCGGAGCCCTCGGCCGGACGAGGGACGGCGCTCGGTCGCTACGTCATTTTGGACACGCTCGGTCAGGGCGGCATGGGTGTCGTGTACTCGGCCTACGATCCGCAGCTCGACCGGCGGATCGCGATCAAGCTGCTGCGGCACACCCACTCGGAAGAAGGGAATGCTCGGTTGCTTCGCGAGGCTCGGGCGATGGCTCGACTCAATCATCGCAACGTTGCCACGGTGCACGACGTCGGCACCGTGAACGGCTCGGTCTTCGTCGCGATGGAATTCGTCGAGGGCGAGACGATGAAGCACTGGATCAACAACAGCGCAGGGACGGACCGGAGTGTCGAGAAGGTGCTCGCGCTCTATCTCGATGCGGGCGAAGGCCTGGCTGCGGCACACGACGCTGGGCTCATCCATCGGGACTTCAAGCCCGAGAACGTCATGCTCACTCCGCAGGGCCGCGTGGTGGTGCTCGACTTCGGGCTCGCGGCCCCTCCGGCCGACAGCGCAACGGGGGGAGCACACGCCTTTGAACACAACGACCTCACTCTGACGGGAACGATCATGGGGACACCCGCATATATGTCCCCCGAGCAGATCACCGGGTCACCGGTGGGCCCGGCGAGCGACCAGTTCTCGTTTTGCGTTGCGCTGTACGAGGGTCTGTTCGGAGCGCGTCCCTACGCCGGCAACTCACTCGACGACCTCCGGGGTCAACTGACCAGTGGCGAGCGCAGCGCTCCTCCACCAGACCACGACGTGCCCGGATGGATCCTGCAGTCGCTCGAGCGTGGGCTGCAGCGGCATCCGAAGGATCGCCACCGCTCGATGCGAGAGCTCCTCGCCGCGCTGCGAGCAGACCCGGCCAAGAAACGGCGACGGATTGTCGTCCCCACGCTCACGATCTTGGGGCTCGGGGGTCTCGGCGCAATCGGACTCATCGCCGACCCGCCCACTGCGAAGCCGTGTGCCGACGCCGACGGTGGCATGCGACGAACGTACGGCGACGAACAAAGGGCTTCGATCCGCAACGCTTTTGATGCCCTCGCGACGCCAACCGCCGCCGACACAGCCAACAGAGTGATCCTGAATCTCGATCGCTACGCGAACGATTGGTCGAAGCTGAGAATCGCAGCTTGTGAGGCCAACGAAGTCAGCCACGAAGAGACCGACGAGCTCTACGGGCGGCGGCTCATCTGTCTCGACGAGCGCCTGTACGCACTGGATGCCCATGTCAGTCGCCTCGGGTCCCTCGATGCTGCTGCGGCGCAGCGCGTGGTGATCGACACCGCCGAGCTTCCTCCGGTGGATCTATGCCGCGACGACGAGTACCTGCGCGCCGACGTCCGGCCGCCCACCGACCCCAAGGTGGCCGACGAGGTGCAGCGGCTGCGCCGGGAGATCACCGCCAACGAGCGGCGATCGAGCTTCCGCCGGGCTCGCGAGATCCGCGATCAGGCCGCGGCCATCGTCGACCAAGCCCGCGAGTCGGGATACCAGCCAGTGGTTGCCGAAGCGCTCCTCTCACAGGGAGTGATCGAGCACAGCCACGACGACACGGAGCATGCAGCAGAGATCCTCATGGACGCGATGCTGACCGGTGAGCGGAGTCGACACGACCGATTCATCTTCAAGTCGCTGGTGAAGCTGGCCCAGATTGCGTCGGAGAAGGACGACCACGAGCTCGCCGGATCACGGCTAGCTCGCGCGGAAGCGGTCCTCTATCGTCTTGGGGCGCCGAACGCTCTGCGGCTCGAGCTCCTTCGCAATCGCGCGCGCCATGGCATGGCCATCGGTCAGTTCGTCGAAGCTCGCCGCGATGTGGAGGAAGCGCTCGAGATTCGGAAAGAAGACGGTTCCTACGAACGCATCGGGGTGCTGGTCGACGCGACGCTCTACTCCCAGCTCAGCGTACAGCTGGGGGAGGTCGACAGTGCCCTGGAGACGGCTGCCCACGCTCGCGACGTGGCAATCAGGGAGCTGGGTGCGAGCCACCCGTTTCTTGGCCAGTTGACGATGGTCGCGGGGACCATGGCGCTGGCTGCTGGGGACACGCAGCAGGCGCTGGAGTACTACGCCGATGCCGAGGCGCGCTTCATTCGAGACGGCGAGCGCGAGCAGAACCGGGCGATCCTGGCGGGTCAAACCGGCCTGGCGCATATCTTGAGCGGACAGTTCGAGCAGGGGCAACTGGCACTGGAGCGCGCGGTCGAGTTGTCGACGAGGGCCATGGGACCCGAGCACTCCACGACGATCACCTTTCGCTCGAATCTCGCAGAGCTCTACGTTGCCCAGGGGAAGCTCGACATCGCGTGCCCGATGCTCGAGAAGTTGCTCGAGGTGACCACAACGGCTTTGGGGGCCAACAGCGAGGCTGCGCGCAACGTGCTGGGACACCTCGGAGGCTGCCGGCTCGCCGAAGGTGACCGCGAAGGAGCGCGCGACCTTTTCGCACGCGCGAGAGCTTCGGAAATCGACGACTCGGGGGTGCTCTTGGGTCTCGTAGGACAAGTCGCTTTGGACGTCGAAGATGGAAGGGCCGAGGAGGCGTTGGCCGCAGCGCGTCGAGCGATGAAGATCCCGCTCGGCAACGACGTCTCCGGCTATGGAGCACGGGCCCGCTTCGCGCTTGCGAAGGCCCTGGCTGCCAATGGCAGGCTCGACGATGCTCGACGAGAGGCGGAATCCGCAGCCGAAGAGCTCGCGGCGCTCAAGGCCACGCCGGCCGTGCTGGCGAAAGTACGCGCGTGGCTGGATCGCCACCCCGAGCAGTGAGTGCTCAGGAGGGGTTGTTGCGGGTCGCGAGCCAAGCTCGCATCTCGGCCGCGGGCCCCGGCAGCCCCCACTCCTCGTAGAGGCGCGCCGCTTCGTTGGTCAGCTCGGCGATCTCCGACTCGTGTTGACCGAGCTTGTCGTACGCCTGCGCGAGCTCGAACCGCGGACCGCCGATCTCGTCCGGGTGGTATTTCGTCGGTCCCGGGCGAAGCTCGATGGTCCGCTTCAGATCGGGGATCGCGTCCTCCCAGCGCTCGAGGCTCATGAGCACCGTCGCCTTGGTGTACGTCAGGCGCGCGATGCTGGGGTTGTTGTCGTCGTAGGCCTTCTCCGCGATCGCGAGCGCACGCTCGGCATGCGGAAGGGCGGCGTTCGGATCGCGCTCGAGCTCGGTGAGCGCGAGCTTGGCCAACGTCAGGCACAGACGCGGATGCTCGGGACCGTACGCCTTCTCGTAGATCTCAAGGGTGCGCTCAAAGTACGTCATCGCGTCGTCCCACTTCCCCTGCCAGTAGTGGGTCATGCCCAGGCCGTAGGTCGGACCGCCGTGGGACGGGTGGTCGGCGGGCATGGTCGCTCGGTAGATCGCGAGCGCTTGCTTGTCGTACTCGACGGCGGCGGGCCAATCTTCGAGATCGCGGCTCGTCTCGGCGAGCGTATGGAGTGGAATCGTCAGTCGGGAGTGGTTGGGCCCGTGGGCGCGCTTCCAAACGTCGAGGACATGCTCGGCCATCGTGCGCCCTTCCGCGATCTTTCCGTTGCGGGCGCGAATGTTCGCGAGATTCGCGAGAGGGATCACCGCGTCCGGGTGCTCTGGGCCCAGTGCCTCGGCCCAGATGTCGGCTGCTTCTTCGTAGCGATCACGCGCCTCGTCGGGGTCCGCGGTGCGCTGAGCGACGTTGCCGAGATTGTTCACGGCTCGGGCGACCTTCTCGTGGCGCTTGCCGTAGGCCTGCTCGAGCAGGGTGCGGGCCTCCTCATAGTGTTCCCGTGCTTCGTCGAAACTCGCGAGGCCCTCATGCGCGTTGCCGAGGTA
>Ga0207422_1004482_pt1 | contig 11503 bp, 10 predicted proteins | sample MarCyaLeptolynsp_FD_187757 | JGI IMG/M metagenome (GOLD analysis project Ga0207422, IMG submission 187757) | Marine cyanobacterial communities from Panama - species 1 Leptolyngbya sp. (SPAdes) | ecosystem: Environmental > Aquatic > Marine > Unclassified | place: Panama: Panama City | collected... | reverse complement strand
CGCGGCGGCTGCGGACGGCATCAGTTCAAGAACAGGGGCGGTCGGGAACCGACCTTTTTTGCGCTGCTTCAAGCGTCGGGATCTTGGATACATCGACGGTTCGTTCCGCAACCGACAGATCATGGTCCCGCTGCAAAGCGATCCAGAACCGGCCACCGTTGCCGAAGACCTTGCCCAGCCGCACAGCCATTTCAGCAGTGACCGCCTGCCTTTCCCGCAGGATCGAATAAAGGGTCTGGCGGGAGACGCCGAGGGCGCTGGCGACGTCCTGCTTTGACAGTCTGACTGCGGGCAGATTCACCTCCCGGTGCAGGTCGCCCGGATGGGTCGGGGGGATCGACGGGCGGCGCTTGAGCATCAGTGGCAATCCAGTATGTCGACCATTTTGAGACCGTCATCTCGGATTCCGGCGTCAGTAACACAAATAACGATCCTGTTCAGCACCGATGATGTCTGAGAATCAAGTGACAGGAACTAAATTACGGACTTTGCCGAAACCCGCCGGCGCCTTGCAGCGGGCTCAATGCCTCCCTGAACGCGCCGCGGATCAGCTCGAATCCTTCCCAAACCGCGCCCGCTCGATTTGCCCCAGGTCGCACAGGACATCGACCATGGCGGAAAAGTCCTGACCGCCATAGCCGCGCGCCCGTGCCGTGGAAAAGGCTTCCCGCGCGGCGGCGGCGACCGGGACCGGGACGCGCGCCGTGTTGGCCGCGCCGACGATCAGCGACAGGTCCTTGTGTGCGAGATCGATGGTGAAGCCCGGATCCGTGTCGCCGGCCAGCACCTTGTTCGGCCAGTTGACCTTCAATTGCCCGTTGGTCGCCGTCGTTCCATGGATCACTTCAAGCGTGGTTTCCAGGTCGAGGCCGAAACGGTTGCTGAGCGACAGCGCCTCGGCGTTGAGCTGGCAGGAAATGATTGCGAGGTAATTGTTGACCAGCTTGGTGCGGGTGCCTGTGCCGCCCTTGCCGCAATAATGGATCGTGGTGCCCATCGCGTCGAGCAGCGGCTTGATTTCCTCGTAGTCGGCGCGTTCGCCGCCGACCATGAACAGGCTCTCGCCGCGGTCGGCATGCCAGGCGAGGCGGCCGATCGGCGCGTCGACGGCGCGAAAGCCCTTTGCCCGCGCCGTCTCGTGCAGATCGTCGGTCGTCTCCGGATCGATGGTCGAAAGGTCGAGCACCAGGGTGCCGGGAGCGGCATGGGCAAACAGGCCGTCGGCGCCCATGACGACCTCGCGCACCTCGCGCCCGGTCGGCAGCACGGTGACGATGACCGAACAATCCCGGGCGATTTCGGCCGGGCTCGCCGCCGAGCGTGCGCCGAGCGCGACAAGCTCTTCCACCGGACCGGGATTGAGGTCGTTGACGACCAGGGTGAAGCCCTTGCGCACGCAATTTGCGGCCATGCCCTTGCCCATGGCGCCGAGCCCGATAAATCCGATGGTCTGATCCGTGAGTGTCATGGTCTGGGTCCTTGAAAGAATGGCCCGGCCAGGTGCGGGCAAGAAGAGGTTGCCGGACGATATCAGATTGAAGGGGAGCTTCAACCGCGTGGAAATGTCCACATCCATCCCGTGCGGCCGCGCGGCATACGGATCCCCATCAACCGAGTGTGTGTTGCCTGTGAACCGGCCGGCATGATTTGCATGATGGCGGGCGGGGGCGTTGCACCGGTGTCGAGGGGCCGGGCGAGCACGGAGCCTGGCGCCGCGGAGGACATGGATTTGCCGTTCCTGACACCTGAAGAGATCGCCGCCTATCCGGCCGACCGCGCGGATCTTCGCCCCGCTGAGGCGCGCAAGCGCCTGCGCGAGACCATGCAGAGTCAGGGGCTGGACGGCCCCGGCCAGACCGCCGGCCATTTCTGGGCCGTCGCCTGCGTCAGTCTCGAAATCTCCCAGCGCTGCAATCTGGATTGCAGCCTGTGTTATCTCTCCGATCATTCCGAAGCGACCCACGACCTGCCGCTTGACGAACTCCTCCGCCGCATCGACCGCACCGCCGAAACCTATGGCCCCGGCACGGTGGTGCAGGTGTCCGGCGGCGAGCCGACCCTGCGCCGGCGCGACGAGCTCGTTGCGATCGTCCGGGCCCTTGACGAACGCGGTCTCGTCCCGGCTTTGTTTACAAACGGCATCCGCGCCACCCGCGACCTCCTGTCTGAGCTGAAGGATGCGGGCCTGCGCGACGTGGCGTTTCACGTCGACATGACCCAGCACCGGACCGGATATGCATCCGAAGGGGCGCTGAACGGTTTGCGCCGGGCCTATATCGCGCGCGCAAAGGGCCTTGGCCTTCGCATCATGTTCAACACCACGATCTTTGCCGGCAATTATGAGGACGTGCCGGACCTTGCCGGATTTTTCATCGAGCACGCGGAGAGCGTCGCGCTGGCATCGTTCCAGATACAGGCGGAGACCGGACGCGGCCTGCTTCGCAGTCACGCCGGCGCCATCACCCGGGATGGCCTGATCCGGCGGCTGGAGGCTGGCGCCGGAACGCCCCTGTCGTTCGATGTGCCCGAAATCGGGCATCCCGATTGCAATCGCTATGCCGGCCTCCTGGTCGTGAACGGCAGGGCGGAGGCACTGTTCGACGACGCTCCCCTTTGGCGGCGAATGTTCCGGGCATTCCGGCGTTTTCCGCTTCGCGCCCAGCAGCCGGTTCGCAATCCGATGCGCGTGGCGGCGACCTTTGTTCTAGCGCCCGTGTCGCTTTTGCGGTTCGCCGCCTATGCGGTGAAGCGGATCTGGCGTTTGCGCGCGCCCCTGATCGCCACGCGCGGCCGGGTCGAAAAGCTCAGCTTTCATATCCACAATTTCATGGATGAAACCCGGCTCGACCGCGACCGGTGCGCGGCCTGCATATTCAAGGTGGCGACCGCCGAAGGCGCCATTTCCATGTGCGTGCACAATGCCAAGCGCGACAGCTACATTCTGCAACCCGTAACGCGCATGATCGGCGGACGGTTGCGAATGTGGGACCCGATGACGGGTCAGCTGGTCGCTGAAGGACAACCGGTCGCTGAGGGAGAGGGGCGGCAACCGGCTGCCCCGGCAATCCCGCGAAAACGCCTGAAGGGCCGGCTCCGCAACCGGCCCGACCCTGCGGGCGCAACCGCTGAAGAGAACCCCGCTCAGGACCCCGCGGCCGTGCGCTGATCGTTGAGCGCCCAATCGTAGGCATGTCCATCGATGCGCTTGGCTTTGGAGAGTTTTCCGGCGAGGTCCGGCTTTGCATATTGTCTCAGTTCGGCAAGCACGCCTTTCGCATTGCCGCCGAAATCCTCGATGAACCAGCCGTAGATCTTGGATGCCGTCACCTTGCCTCGACCGGACACCGACACGGCCCTTGGGTGGTTGACATAGGCGCGCGCGGCCTTGTCCATCTCCGCGACGATATTTGCGCCGGAAAAGGCTTTCTTGCCGAGATTGGGGCAACCGAGCGCCGCACAGTTCAGGACATAATGAACCCGCCGGTCGCGAAACAGCGGACGCACGATCCGGTGTTCGATATCGTTCAGACTGAGGGCGCGGCCCTCGACGGTCAGGAGTTTCTTGCTCCAGGGGCCGGCGGAGAAGGCCCCGAACTTGATGTCGCGTATGCTCTTGACCGGGTAATGGTCGAGCACGACCGACAGGGTCTTTGCATTGTAGAGATTGACCCAGTAGGCAAGCTGCGCTTTGCGGCTGGCCGCTGTGACCTTCTGCTGTTCCAGGGTTTTGACATAGGCGGCCAGACCGGCCTTGTCCGCCTTGGTGACCTTGCCGTAGGCCACCCGGTTTATGCCGGATCTGTCGGTACGCACATACTTGTCGAGAAACGCCTGATAGGGGCCGTTCACGTCAAGGGTGGCCGTGCCGGATTTTTTCCAGTGGGCATCGTCGAGCTTCGCGGCCGGAATGCCGAGCCGTTCCAGGCTGGTGAAGCCGGCGGTGAAGGCGACCGGGACCAGAACCGCAGCGAGCCGCAGAAGTTTCATGGTGCGCGGCCGTGCCGGGGACCGCCGAGGGGAAGCGCGTGTGGAATGTGTCTGCATGATTGCCTGCTTGAAATTCATGAATTCAGCCCGTCACCTTCTGGCCCGTCGCAATCTGAAATGTATAGCACCAAGTGATAAACTGATTTCACAACACATGCCGTCCGTTTCACGATGCGGTTGGGTGTTTGTGTGTCTGAACGGCTGGCGGCGGCGTCATGTGCGCTTGACGAAGCCGGATTGTGCGATCACGGTTTCGTCGGAGCGGTCCCGTCTGGGCTCCTATAGGCCGAACCCCTAAAGGCCGGACATTGAAACCGGACGGCGGCCCCGGAGTGATCATTGGGAGGATATTGGGTGCGAAGTGTAATCGTGACCGGAGCAGCCGGCGGCATTGGCCGCGAGATGTTGCAGGTGCTGGCGGCAGACGGGCTGGAACTTGTCTGTGTTGATGTGGACCCGCAACGGCTGGACAGTTTGATTGACGAATTCCGCGACCTTCCCGGGCACCGGGTGGCGCATTGTTCCGGGCTTGAGGATGTCGCGGCCTGCAGGGCCGCGGTCGCCAGTGCCCGGGGCGCCGTCTGCGGCCTTGTGCATCTGGCCGGTGTCTTTGAAGTCGATCCCGACGCAATCGATGACATGGCGGTCTATGATCGCGCCATCCAGCACAATCTGACCAATGGCTACATGATCGGCAATGCGGTCGCCGAAAGCGTCCCCGACGGCGTCATCGGATCTATGGTGTTTGTGTCCTCGCTGGCGTTTCGCCGCGGATCGCCCGACCATGTCCCCTACGCGGCCGCCAAGGGCGGGCTTGTCGGATTGACCCGGGCAATGGCGCGCCGCCTGGCCCCGCGCATCCGCGTCAACGCGGTGGCGCCCGGCATTATCGACACGTCGATGCCGGCGCAGTTGATCGCCATGCGCGGCCTCGACCGGGTGACGGCCGATATCCCGATGAAGCGGCTCGGCGGGCCGCGGGAGGTGGCATCGGTCATCGGATTTCTGATGGGCGAGGGCGCGTCCTACATGACCGGCCAGTGCCTCAATGTGGATGGAGGCATGATTGCATCGTGAGCGGGATCGGACCACGGGCCCTTTCGATGAAAGCTGACGCCGCGAAAATCCTGGTCTCCGGTGTTTCCGTCGTCGATTTTGTTTTCCAGCTCGATCACTTTCCCGACCGCGGGGAAAAATACCGGGCCCGGGATGTCGCGACGGTCGGCGGCGGCAACGCCGCCAATGCCGCGGTCGCCGCCGCCAGGCTCGGCGGCCGGGTCTCGCTCGCATCCCGGCTCGGCGACGATGCGGTAGGAGACATGATCCTTGCCGACATCGAGCGCGAGGGGGTCGATTGCCGGCTCGTGAAACGTTTTGCCGGACACCGCTCCCCGCTCTCTTCGATCTATGTCGACGGTGCGGGGGAACGGCAGATCGTGAACTTTCAGGATCGGGACATCCCGGTTGATGCGGACTGGCTTACCGAACAGATGCCCGCGGACCTGGATGCGACGCTTGCGGATACGCGCTGGGGCGAGGGGGCGATTGCCGCAATGCGGGCCGCCCGTGCGATGAAAATACCCGGGATCATCGATGCCGAGGCGCCGATCGGCGATACCGAACAAGCCATGCAACTGGCGACCCACGTGGCGTTTTCAGCCCAGGGCCTGCGCGCCTATACCGGATGCGGCAAACTCGAGGACGGGCTGATCGCGGCTGCCGAGCGGTTGCCGGGCTGGCTGTGCGTGACCGATGGCGAAAACGGCGTTTTCATCCGGGAAAACCGGGCAACACACCACATCGGGGCGTTTGCGGTCGATCCCGTCGATACGCTCGGCGCCGGGGATGTCTGGCATGGTGCGTTTGCCCTGCGCATGGGCGAGGGGGACCGCGAGGACGATGCCGTGCGTTTCGCCAATGCGGTGGCCGCCCTCAAATGCACGCGGTTCGGCGGGCGACGCGGAACGCCGGGCCGCGAGGAGACCCTGGCGTTTCTTGATGACGCTTGCCCGTCCGGGGATCGCCGTCGGTCCGATGACACCAACGGACGTCCATAGACGGCGACCTGCCCGTTCCGTCTGGTCCGAAGGCAGGTCGCCTGAACAGGCGCCGCCATTCGACGGCGCCCGAAAGCCTATTCGGACGCTATCGCGATTTTTTTCGTATTCGCCGCGACCGTGGGCGACTTCGGCATGGTGATCGTCAATATCCCGTTCTTGAACTTTGCATCGATCTTGTCGCTGTCGACCTCGCAGGGCAGGCGCACCATCCGTTCAAAGGCGCCATAGGCTCGTTCAACCAGGCGGTAATCCTTTTCCGTCTTGTCGGTTTCCGACTTCTTTTCGCCTTTGACGGTCAGTCTGTCGTCGGTGAGGCTGATATCGATTTCGTTGTCGTCGACGCCGGGCAGTTCCATCGTCACTTCGATGGCGCCGTCGGTTTCACTGACATCGATGCGCGGGCTGAGTTTCCCGTTGCCCGGGCTGAGTGCGGCAAAGGGCCAGTCCTCCCGATCGTTGAACTGATCGAACACACGGTTTATCTCACGGTGCAGCGAGGAAAACATGTCGCCGCCGTTTTTTTGATCGCTCCAGAGTTTGGGGAGCAGAGAGTGTGTCATCTGAAATCCTCCTGTTGCGAAAATGTGGATTGGATGACGGAACTCTAGCGGGCGATCGCCGGAAGGATTTGATACCGATCAAGCGTGGACGGAGATTCCCGGGAAAGTGGCGCCGGGAATGAATGATCCGCACGGAACAGGCGGCTGGCTATTCCAGAATTCCAAGTTCGCGATAGGCGCGAACGGCGCCGGGATGCAGCGGCGCGGACAGTCCGACCTTGGCCATGTCCTTTGAGTTCATGTCGGCAAAGGCCGGATGCAGCACCGTGAACAGGTCGATATTTTCGTGCACGCTCTTGACGATCGCATGGACCACATCCTCGCTGACTTCGCTGTTGGTCACCAGGGTCGCGAGCACGCCGAGTGTGCGGACATTCTTTGTCGTGGTGAAATAGGTGCCCTCCGGGATCGTGGTCCAGCGATAATAGGGCGCCCGTTCGACCAGATCCCGGATGATCGGTGTGTTGACGTCGATGATGGTGCCGTCGCACCCGTCCGTCGCCTGGGCGATGCTGGCATTGGGGACGCCGACCGTGAAGGCGAAGGCGTCGATATCGTTGTTGCACAGGGCCGACGCCTGCAGGCTCGATTCCAGTTCCGAGACGGCGGCGAAGCTTGACAGATCCTGATCGTGCGCCCGGATCAGCTCTTCGAACGTCGCCCGCTGCCCGGATCCGACATTGCCGATATTGACCCGTTTCCCGGCCAGATCGTCCCAGCTTTCGATATCGGCGCCCTTGCGGGCGACGATCTGGAACGGTTCCACGTGGATGGAAAACAGCGACCGGATGTTTTCATGCCGATCGTCCTCGAAGATGCTCGATCCGTTGAAGGCGTGAAACTGCCAGTCCGATTGCACGATTGCGAATTGGATCTTGCCGGCCCGCAATTGCTCCAGATTGTCGATCGATCCGCCGCTTGGCGGCGCCGCGCAATTGATCCGGGTCGAACGGTCCTTTCGCGCATTCAGGCGCACCATGCGGCAGATCGCGTTGCCGACGACAAAATAGACGCCGGCCGACCCGCCGGTGCCAATGGTGATGCGGGTGCGCTCCTGCGCCAGACCGAGAGTGGCGGCTGACAGGGTCGCAACGGAAAATGCTACCAGTACCGAAAGGGTTGCGCGCAGAAAGGTGCTCATCGACTGTCCACTCAAATCTGTCCCGAACGAGGCCGTCGGCCCGTGTCACAGGGGTCGTGACCCGGGCACGGCCGCAATGTTACCATTACGGACCTGTCCTGCAATCGGATTATTGTCGGTTTGAGCGCTTTCACATGCCCGATGAAACGGCAACGCGTACGAGTTCGGCAAACGTGCCGACGGACAATCGTTTCATCATCTTCGCCCGGTGAAATTCGACGGTTCGCGGGCTGATGTCGAGTTTGTAGGCAATGACCTTGTTCTGATCGCCGTCGAGCAACAGCCGCAACACCTGCTGTTCGCGCTTGGACAGGATCTCCAGCGGTGTGTTTTCGAAGGGATCGCTTTGTGCGTCGCCTGCCTCGGTGTCGAACTGCCGCTGCGAATCTTCGATTGCCGCGACCAGTTCGTCCGGTTCGAAGGGCTTTTCGATAAAGTCGACGGCCCCCGCCTTGACTGCCTTGACCGCCATGCTGATGTCGCCATAGCCGGAAATCATGACGACCGGGAGACGGATGTCGCGCTGTCTGAGGCGGTCCAGAAGCTCCAGGCCGTCCATTCCCGGCATCTTTACGTCCAAAAGCACGGATCCGAAGGCAAGCCCGTCGACCACATCGAGAAAATCATGTGCAGACGTGAAGGGCGAGACCTGAAAGGAGGCCGCTTCAAGAATGCCGACAATGGTTTTGCGCACCAGATGATCGTCGTCGACCAGATAGACGCGACGCAAACCCTCGCTCATTGCACCTTCCCCATGGATCCGCCTCCGGCATCGACTGTATAGGCGATCATGCACCGGCAGGATGATCGGTCAACACACTTTAGACCACTGCGACGATCCGGTTCAATTGCGCAGATGGATCTTCCTGCGTCTTTACCCCGTTTCGGTCTTCCTGCCGGCCCACTCTCAAGCCGATCCTAGTCCGCCATTGCGTATCCGTCCACGACCTCTCGCAGTTTGATTTCCAGGTCATTTTGTTTGTATGGCTTGGGAAGCAGGTTGCCTTCGTCCTTCAGGCCGGTCATCTCTTCCGAATAGCCGGTCGTGAACAGCACCTTGATGTCCGGCCGCAGGGATTTAGCGCTGTTGGCCAATTCAAGTCCGGATGTGCCCGGCATGACAACGTCGGTGAAAAGGACCGTGATATCGTCGTGTTTTTGCAGGAGGTCGAGCGCTTCCTCCGCATTGCCGGCCTGCAGGACCCGATAGCCGAGATTTTCCAGCCTGATGACCGTGACTTCGCGCACGCGCGGATTGTCCTCGACGGCCAGAATGAGCGCGTCCTCGGTGCGGTTTGGCGCCGGGGCCGGCGCCGGTGCCGCGCGCGGCGGCGCCTCCGCCGGCAGGGACGGCAGGTAAATCGAGGCGACCGTCCCGGATCCGACTTCGCTTTCCAGAATCAGAAACCCGCCGGACTGTTTGATGAAGCCGTAAACCGTGCTGAGGCCGAGGCCGGTTCCTTCGCCCTGGGCCTTGGTCGTGAAAAACGGCTCGACCACCTTGCGCAGCGTTTCCGGATCCATTCCGGTGCCGGTGTCGCGCACGCGCAGCGCCGCATATTTCCCGACGCTGGCCGCGGAATGCGTTTTTGCGAACGCCGCATCAACATCGACGTTTTCCGTTTGCAGCGTCAGACATCCGCCATCGGGCATGGCGTCCCGGGCATTCAGGGAGAGGTTCAACAGGGCAATCTGCAATTGCGATTTGTCGATGAGGACCTTGGCAATGTCCGGCGTCAGATCGACGGTCAGATCGATCGCGTCGCCGACCGAGGCCCGCAGCAATCCCTGCAGGTCGTCGACCAGGGTGTTCAGATCCAGGCGTTCAGGATCCAGCGGTTGTCGGCGGGCGAAGGCCAGAAGCCTTTGCGTCAGTTTGGTGCCCAGGTCGACGGCCTCGCTGGAAATGTCGAGGAACGAGCGTTCCGGCGCCTCGCTGCGCACGTGTTTCTTGAGCATCTCCAGATTGCCGGTCAGCACCATCAGGAGGTTGTTGAAATCGTGGGCGATGCCTCCGGTCAGCTTGCCGATCGTCTCCAGTTTCTGGGCCTGATGCAGGCTTCTTTCGGTTTCGATTCGTTTTGTGACGTCCCGGCCGATGCCGCGATATCCGACAAAGGCGCCCTGATCGTCGAGCATCGCCTTGCCGCTGGTCGAGATGATCCGCTTTTCGCCCTGCGGCGTTCGCAGCGTGAAAATGAAATCCCTCCAGTTCTTCCGCGCCCCGACCAGACCCGCATAGGTCTCAAGCAGGGCCCGCTCGTCTTCCGCCTCCGGCGGGCTCGCGCCGCACCATTGCGTTTGTCCGATGAGCGATTGCGGGGGAATGCCCAGCGCTTTTTCAAAGGCCGGCGAGATGAACGTGAACCGCAAGTCCTCATCCAGTTCGAAAAACCAGTCCGAGGCCGCTTCCGCATGGTCCTTGAACCGCGCCTCGGCCGCCTCGCGTTCGGAGATCGACCGGGCGAGCGCCCGGTTCAGGCGCATGACCGAAACATAGCGCCACAGGCCGACGGTCGCGACGGACCCGGCAAGCAGGATGGCGGCGAGAATCATCGCCTGCTGCAGATCGATCAGCGGCGACGGGTTTCCGATCCAGGACCGGCGCGCCCGTGCGAACGCATCGGACCCGATATAGGATTCGACTGCCGGCTGAAGCACCGAATAGAGCTGGAAGTTCGATTTGGCGACCGCCATTGAAAACCGGAGTTCGTGCATGGCCGGCGTCAGCGGCTTGATCAGGGTTGCAAGCCCGAGCGGGCGCGCGTGCTGCAACAGCACTTCGTCCTGAAACAGCAGTGCGTGACTGGTGCGGGAGATAACGGCGTAGAGCGCCTCTTCGACGCGTTTGTGCCGGATCGTCAGCTCGCCGCGATAGGAGCGCATGATGTGGTCGCCGATATCGTCGGTGACCACCGACACGCGCCGGCCGCGCAGATCCGCGTTGCTGCGGATATCGGTGTTGTCGTTGCGGACAAAAACGCTCATCGGCGCCGTGTAGAGGATCGAAGACAGGTTGAAGGCCGCGATCGTGTCCGTGTCGACGGGTAACAGGGGCACCATGTCGATCTTGCCGGCTTCCGCCGCGGCGATCAGCTCCTGCCAGCTTGCATAGGTCCGGTATTGGATATCGAGGTCGGCCTCGCGGGCAATGTCGGTGAGGATGTCGATGGCGAACCCGGCGGGGTTTCCAAACTCTTTTTCCGTCACATAGTGAGGCGGATAGTTCGCCAGAACCCCCGCGCGCACGACCTGTTGCGCGGCTGCGCGATCGCCGGGCATGGCCCAGACAAACCCGATCGCACAAACGACAGCCAGAATTCCACGCCAGCCCATGAGCAGTCCCGATCCGAATTGTGACACGGTGAAGCCGGGTGCGGAACGAAAAGGTTCCGCAAGTGCCGCCAGCCTACACCAAATGGGTGGGCGAAAGTCAACGCGCCATGCGCCCGGCATCGCGAAGGGGGGAAGCGGAGCGGGTTCGTCCCGTGTCGGTCGGTGGTTTTGCCGCGGAAATCCGGCTTTTCCGACCCGCCGGGATCGGCAAACCGGTAATATACCGAGGTTGACGGTCGGGCTCCATATTTGCCCAGATGGTAGACTGAAACAGGGCGATAAATCGTCTTACTACGGGGAAGGAATCCTAGATGAAATTACGTTATGGCGCTTTTGGCGCAGCTTTGCTGGGAGCCGTTGGTCTGACGGGCACCGCATTTGCGGAACAGTTCGTGACGATCGGCACCGGCGGACAGACC
>Ga0207422_1004480_pt1 | contig 11506 bp, 5 predicted proteins | sample MarCyaLeptolynsp_FD_187757 | JGI IMG/M metagenome (GOLD analysis project Ga0207422, IMG submission 187757) | Marine cyanobacterial communities from Panama - species 1 Leptolyngbya sp. (SPAdes) | ecosystem: Environmental > Aquatic > Marine > Unclassified | place: Panama: Panama City | collected... | reverse complement strand
GGATAGCGGCCGGGCAACGGCTCCGTCTCGTAGTTGAAGTCGATCAACAGGGCCTTGTCGTGCCCCGTCTCGATGAAGCAGTTGGCGTGGCCGTCGAAATCCGGTCGAGGCTCGCGCCCTTCGACGTAGCGGACGATGTTGTCGTGCACGACCTCGCTCTGAAAGTGTGCGACCGATCCCGCTTTGGAGGTCGGCACGTTGGTGGCATCGCCCAGGACGAAAATCTCCTCGTATGCCGAGCTCTGCAAAGTGTGCTTGTCCGTCGGAACAAAGCCCATGTCGTCGCCCAGTCCCGACGCCACAATCGGCTCGGCGCCGTAGTGCAGCGGCACCGAGACGAGCAGGTCGTACTCGAGACTCCGGTCGTCGTAACTCGAGATCGTCTGCGACTGGCCGTCCACGCTCGCGACCACGAAGTCCGTCTCGAGCACGATGCTCTTGCGCGTCAGCAGATCCACGAGCATCTTGGCCGCGACCGGCTTGGTGAACGCGGCATCGAGCGGCGTGGCGTAGACGATCTCGACCGCATCTCGCATCTTGCGTCGCGTGAAGTAGGCGTCAGCCAAGAAGGCGAACTCGAGCGGCGCGACCGGGCACTTGATCGGCATCGATGCGATGTTGATGACCAGGCGCCCTCCCTTGAACCCATCGAGCATTCGACCGAGCGCGACCGAGCCCTCCACGGAATAGAAGTCCGTCGCCGTGGTCCGCCATCCCTCGGCGGCCAGGCCATCGGTCGCCTCGGGGACCGTCCGACAACCCGTCGCGATCACGAGCACGTCGTAGGGGAGACGCTGTGCCCCCACGAGGTTCACGACCCGCCCCGGCGCGTCGATGCTTTCGACCGCGCAGGTGCGAAAGTCGACGCCGCCAGGCAGCAGGCTGGCACGCGGCCGAACCAAATCCTCCTCGCGATACTCGCCGAACGGCAGCAGCAGCAGACCGGGCTGGTAGACGTGGCGATCGTCCTGGTCCACGACCGTGATCGCCCACAATCGCTCGTTGAGGGTCTTGCGCAACCGATGCGCGAGGGTCGTGCCGCCCGTTCCGGCACCGACAATGACGAGGTTCTTCACGGCGACCGAGCCCTAAGCGCGCCCGGGACGGCCCATCCCGCACAAATCTGGGCGATGAGGCGGCGGGACCTCACACCGAGCCGAGAAACCTGCGCGGTCCCTGCCTGGTCTGAGCGGCAGTCGTCCGTGTTGCGACTGCCGGAGCCCCCGCGTCGGGCGCGGCGCCGCGGACGGCGGGGGCACACCATGCAAGCTCGACTGACGATCCGCGACCTCCACAAGACGTATGCCGGGGGCGTTCGCGCGCTCCAGGGCGTGGACCTGGACATCCTTCCCGGCATGTTCGGACTGCTCGGCCCCAACGGCGCCGGAAAATCCACCCTGATGCGCACGATCGCCACGCTGCAGGAGCCCGACCGGGGGTCGATTCAACTCGGTGAGCTCGACGTGCTGGCCGAGCCCGATCGGGTCCGCCAGGTCCTCGGCTACCTGCCGCAGGACTTCGGAGTCTATCCGCAGCTCGATGCGGTCTCGTTGCTCGATCACTTCGCGGTCCTCAAGGGAATCAACTCCCGGAGCGAGCGCAAGTCCGTCGTCGAGGCGCTGCTGCGGCGCGTCAACCTGTGGGACCACCGCAAGAAGAAGCTCGGCGGATACTCCGGAGGGATGCGTCAGCGCTTCGGGATCGCGCAAGCGCTGATCGGTCAGCCCAAGCTCATCATCGTCGACGAGCCGACCGCCGGCCTCGACCCGGAAGAGCGCACCCGCTTTCTCAACCTGCTCGCGGAGATCGGCGAGCAGGTCGTCGTGTTGCTCTCGACGCACATCGTCGACGATGTCGCGGACCTGTGCGCGAACATGGCGATCATCGCCGGTGGCCGGGTGCTTCGCTCGGGTCGTCCCCGCTCCGCGATCGACGAGCTGTCGGGCAAGACGTGGCGCAAGGTCATCGACAAGAAGGACCTGCCCGAGCATGAGCGCGACAACACGATCATCTCCACGCGGCTCGTCGGCGGGCGCACGGTGATTCACGTATTCGCCGACGGGCGCCCGGACGACTCCTTCGACGAGGTCTCGCCCGATCTCGAGGACGTCTACTTCACCACGCTCAAGAAGGCGGCCTGATCCAATGCTGCACTTCTTGTCGTTCGAGCTCCGCTACCGGATGCGCCAGCCCGCGGTGTGGCTGTTCGCGCTGATGTTCGGGGTGATGACCTTCGCCGCCGCGACCACGGACGCGGTGGTCATCGGTGGCGCGGCGGGCCAGACCGCAATCGACTCGCCCTTCGTCATCACCCAGTTCCTGTCGATCATGAGCCTGCTCGGCGTGCTCATCGTGGTGGCCTTCACCGCTGGCTCGGTGGTGCGCGACTTCGAGATGGGCACCTACCCGCTGTTCTTCACGCGGCCGATCAAGCGCTCGAGCTATCTGATCGGGCGCTACCTCGGGGGCACCGCGACCACGATGGTCGTGATGTTCGGCGCCGCCCTCGGACTCGCGCTCGGCGGCATGATGCCGTGGCTGGACTCCGAGCGCCTGGTGGGCTTTTCGCCCGTGCCCTACGCCCACGTGCTGACCTTCGTGGTGCTGCCGAACCTGCTGGTCACCGGCGCGCTCTTCTTTGCGCTGGCCAGCCTCACCCGACGCATGTTGTTTGCGTGGGTCGGGGTGATCGCCTTCTTCGTGGTCTACGGGGTCTCGCAGGCGTTCATCGCCGATCTGGACAACGAGCTGCTCGCCGCGCTCGCCGATCCGTTCGGGCTGTCGGCCATCGAGCTCGCGACGCGGTACTGGACCCCGTCCGAGCGCAACACCCTCCTCGTTCCGCTGTCGGGGGCCTTCGCCCTCAACCGCGCCGTGTGGCTCGGCGCAGCCGGTCTCACGATCGCGGTCACCGTCGCGCGGTTCTCGATGCGCGCGCCGCAATTTGGTTCGTCCAAGCGCGCCGCGGTCGACGTCGGGGCGCCAGCGCCCGTCGACGTCGCCGTCCCGGTCGCGTCCCGCAGCTTCGGTCCCCGAGCCCAGCTGGCGATGTTCATGCGACTGGCCCGCACCGAGCTGCGCCAGATCGTGCGCAGCACGCCGTTCATCGTGATCTCGGTGTTCGCCTTCGCCAACGTGTTCGCGTCGGCGTTCGGCACCACGGACGCGATGTACGGCACCTCCGTCTATCCCGTCACCCAGCTGATGCTGCGGCTGCTCAACGGGGCCCTCGGGCTGTTCCTGATCATCGTGCTGACGTTCTACGCCGGCGAGATGGTCTGGCGTGACCGCAAGTTCGGCATCGCGGACGTCGTCGACGCCCTGCCGATCCCGAACTGGGTACCACTGCTGTCCAAGCTGTGTGCGCTGTGGGCCTCGCTGGTCGTGCTGATGGTCGTCGGCACCAGCGCGACCATGCTGTTCCAGCTGTCCAAGGGCTACACCGTGTTCGAGCTCGACCTGTACGGCTCGATGCTCTTCGGTATGGACCTGCCGATGTGGATTGCGGTCTCGTGCCTGGCACTGGTCTTTCAGGTCGTGTCCGGGCACAAGTTCGCGGGCTACGGCCTGATGATCGCCTACTACGTCCTGCGGGCTGCCCTGCCCCAGATGGGACTGTCGCATCCGCTGTATCGCTACGCCTCGATGCCCGGCGCGCCGTACTCGGACATGAATGGGTTTGGGCACTACGTCGAGCCCGCCTTCTGGTTCCGGCTGTACTGGGCGCTCGCCGCTCTCGTGCTGGTGCTCATCGCCAACTTGATGTGGCTGCGCGGCACGGACCGGCGTTTCCGGCTGCGTCTTCGTCAGGCGCGCAAGCGGATCACCCGACTCAACACCGCCCTGCTCGCCGCGGGCACGCTCGGCTTCTTCGCCGTGGGCGGCGTCATCTACTACAACACCAACGTCCTCAACACGTACACGAGCCGGGACGATCAACAGGACCAGCAGCAGCGCTATGAGGAGACCTTCGGTCAGCACGCCACGCTGGCGCAGCCGCGCGTCATCGCGGCAGACCTCGAGGCGGACCTGTTCCCCCAAGAGCGCCGCCTCGAGATGCGCGGCACCTTCACCCTGAAGAACAAGACCGACGAGACCATCGAGACGCTCCACGTGCGGCTGGATCCCGAGATGCGCGTCAATGCACTGAGCCTGGCGTCGCTTTCGATCGCGGAGCAGGACGAGGAGCTCGGCTACACGATCTATCGGCTCGAGCAGCCGCTGGCCCCCGGCGCCGAAATGGCCGTGTCGTTCGACCTGACGTACCACGAGCCCGGGTTCAAGGCGCAGGGCTCGTCCACGGACATCGTGCATAACGGCTCGTTCTTCCACAACAGCCGCTACGTCCCCCACTTCGGCTACAGCAAGGGCCTCGAGCTCTCCGACCCCAACGAGCGACGCAAGCGAGGGTTGCCCGAGCGCGACCGCATGCCCGACCTCGACGACGAAGCCGCACGCGCCAACACGTACATTTCCGACGAAGCGGACTGGATCGAGTTCTCGGCCACGGTCAGCACCAGCGCCGACCAGACCGCCCTGGCACCAGGGTACCTGGTCAAGCAGTGGGACGAAGGGGACCGCCACTACTTCCGCTACGAGATGGACGCGCCCATCCTCAACCTCTACGCATTCTTGTCGGGAGTCTACGAGGTCGAGCGCGCCAAGTGGAAGGACGTCGACATCGCCGTCTACTACCACGCACCACACCGCTACAACGTCGAGCGCATGATCGAAGCGGTGGGCAAGTCGCTGGACTACTACACCGAGCACTTCAGCCCGTACCAGCACCGCCAGCTGCGGATCGTGGAGTTTCCACGCTACGCCTCGTTCGCGCAGTCGCTCCCGAACATCGTGCCGTACTCCGAGAGCATCGGGTTCATCGCCGACCTCCGCGACCCGGACGCGATCGACTACGTCTTCTACGTCACCGCCCACGAGGTGGCGCACCAGTGGTGGGCGCACCAGGTCATCGGCGCCAACGTGCAGGGCGGCACGGTGATGTCGGAGACGCTCGCCCAGTACTCCGCGCTGATGGTGATGGAAAAGGAGTATGGCCGCGACAAGATGGCCAAGTTCCTGGACTACGAGCTCAATCGGTACCTGATCGGTCGCGCCACGGAGACCCACCGCGAGGTCCCGCTGATGCGCGTCGAAAACCAGCCGTACATCCACTACAACAAGGGCAGCCTCGTGATGTACCAGCTGCGCGAGTACCTCGGCGAGGACGTCCTCAACGGAGCACTGGCGCGCTACATCGAGCGCGTTGGCTTTCAGGAGCCGCCCTACACGACCTCGCGCGACCTGGTCGAAGAGATCCGGCGGGTCACCCCGGACAAATACGCCTACCTCATCGAGGACCTGTTCGAGGCGATCACGATCTACGACAACCGAGCGATGTCGGTGTCGGCGACCGAGCGCGACGACGGCAAGTGGGACGTCACGATGGAGCTCCAGACCCACAAGTATCGTGCCGACGAGCGCGGCGCCGAGACCCGGGTGGACGTGGACGACTTCATCCCGATCGGGGTGCTGGGCAAGGATGAGGACGGCGAAGACGTGACGCTCTACGAGGAGCTGCACCGTCTCGCGGGCGACACCCACACGATCACCGTGACCGTGGACCAAAAGCCCACCCGGGCCGGGGTCGACCCGCGGGTGCTGCTCATCGACCGCAAGCCGGACGACAATCTCAAGAAGATTCGCTGAACGGCTTCAGAACTTGCCGTTGTCGTTGTTCCACTCGGACTTCGGCGCGACCGCTTCGATCGTGTTCCAGTGCTCGACGACCTTGCCGTCGGCGAGCCGGAACAGGTCGTAGATCGCCGAGTGCTTGGTCGCGCGGGCCCCCTCGCTCACCGTGAGCACGAACGAGCCCTCGGCGAGCACCCGGTGCAGCGTCTGGTACTCGAGCAAGGGTCGACCGGCCTCCGTCGCCTCGAGGGCGGCGCGCCACGCCTCGTTGCCGTCTTCGAGCTCGGGGTCGTGCTGGACGAGGCCGTTGGGATCGAGGTAGCCGTCGAGCGCGTCGAAGCGTCGCTCGATCAGGACCGACTGCACGAGCTCGCGGGCGCGCGCGCGGTTGGCTTCGGTCTTGTCGAGGTCGGTCGGCTCGGTTGGACCGTCGACCATGCTGCGCCCCGCGGGGTTGGGCCCCTTGCGCGGCTGAATGTTGTCCCAGTGCTCGACCGCGCGATCGCCCTCGAAGCGAAAGACCTCGAACCCGATCCGACGGGTGGAAAAATCGTACTCGGTGTGCCCGAAGACGAAGTCGCCGTCGGCGAAGATGCGCACGATGTTGACCCGCGGATTGGTCTTTGCGAGCCGAGCGAAGAGCTGCGCGAGCCCCTCGCTCCCCTCGTGGGTCTGCGGGTTGTGCTGGATGTACTTCGCCTCGTCGACGACCGCGACCGCATCGGGGTCCCCCGTCTCCAGACCTTTGAGCAGGCGAACGATCTGGGCTTTGCGGTGCTCGGGCGACGTCATCGGCGTCCGCGAGGCTGAGCCCCCGCGGGGGGAATTGCAACCAGGAGCGGGATGACAGCGCGCGTTTCGCACAGCAAAAAAGTCCGCGGACGCAGTGATCAAAACGGGCCGCGCACGGACATCGGCGCCGGACCGCATTCATGGCTTTCCGCGAACCCGATGCCACGCCGACGACGGCGACGTTCGACTATCCCTTGCCCCGCCAGGCCGTGGCGCGGCGCTACGCCGCCGACGACGGTGAGCGCCTCGATGCCCTCGCGGGGACCTGGGCCGCCGTCTTCTATCTGAGCTGGGCCGGCCTGCTGCTCGGATGGTGGCCGCCCGGCGCGTTCGCGCTCGTCGGGCTGGTCGCGTTCATCCGCAACTTCAACGCCCTGCACGAGGCCTTTCACGCCCGTCGAAGTCGGGACCGGGCGTGGCTGGGACGGGTGCTGATGGTGGTGACCAGCCCCCTGATGCTGGGCTACGGACCGCTGCGCGACAACCACCTTCAGCACCACACGTGGGCCGGCCAGGCGGGACGCGACCCGGACCACTACCTGCTCGCAGGGCGCTGGTACGTGGCGCTCTTTCATGCGCTGACCCAGCCCGAGCAGGCCGTCTTCCGCTACGTACGACGCTGCGGCTGGTCGGGCTCACTCATCGCAACGCTGGCCGGCCACACCGTCGTGTTCGCCGCGATCGCCGTCATCGGCTGGAGCGCTCCACTGGTGTGGTGGCTCGGGGTGACGCGCGTCGGCAATGCCGCGTCGTGGTTCATCTTCGACTGGTGTCTGCACCACCCGCAACGCTGGGGTGACGACGGGCCGCCGGGGCTTCCGGCACCGCTGCGCTGGGTTTGGGTCGTGCTCTTTTCCCGCGACAACCTCTACGGCGTCGAGTTCCACCACGTCCATCATCAATACCCCTTCGTCCGCGACGCAGACCTGCCCAAGCTGTCCAAGGAGCTGCTGCAATGTCGGTGACCCGGGTGGAAGGCGAGGCGGCCGCGCGCGAACGCTGGGGCGCGATGGCACAACGGGTGGCGGGGTCGTACTCGGTCGGCGATCCGCTCGCGGACGAGGCCGTTGCGAGCATGAACGGTCACCTCGAGCTTGCACACCGAGCACTCTCGGTTGCGCTGGATGGCGGAACCGTCGACGGCCCCGAGCCACTGCGGCGCTTTGCCCACGAGGCTCGAGCACCGCGCGCCTGGCAAGACGACCGCCGGTGCGAACGCGGGGCGGCCGTACTGCGTCGCTGGGCGCCGTGGGTCGCGCTGGTGCTGCGATGCGAAGCCCTGCCTCGCGCGTACGCATCCCCGATCGGCAACAAGCCACTGGCGCTGACTCGGCGACTGGCGCAGGACACCAAGCAGCGCCTGACGTACACCGCACGCTTCGTGTGGAGCACCCAGCAGACGGGCGCGATGGGTGTCGACGGTGCGGGGACGCGCGCGTGCATTCGCGTTCGCTGGACCCACGCCGTCGTGCGCGATCGCCTGTTGCGGACCGGCTTCGACCCCGCCTGGGGTGTCCCGATGCCGCAGCCCGATCTCGCCGCGACGGCGCTGCTGTTCGGGGTCGTTGCGATCGAAGGCCTGCGACGCCTCGGCGCCGAAATTGCCGAGCATGATGCCGACGCGGTCGCGCACCTGTATCGCGTCGTGGCGGATCGCGTCGGTGTGAGCCCCGAGCTGCAGACGGACACGCACGCCGATGGATGCGACCGCTTTGCGCTGCTGACCGCGATGCATGGGCCCCCAGACGCAGACAGCCGCACGCTGACCGATGCGTTGATGTCCACGCCGGTCACGGCAGCAAAGACGGGTCTGGAGCGCGCGGCTGGGCACGCGGCACGCTGGGCCATGCGCGGCGTCGCCGGAGGACTGCTCGGCCCGCTTGCGCCGGGCTTGGGGCTGCCCCGCTCCCGACGCCGATTCGCCGCCGCAGGCCGACTGCTGCGACTACTCCCTGCTCCGGTTCCTGCGCAGGCGCAGCTCATTGAGCGGTTGCTGCGCTGAGCCACAAGCCGTACACCACTGCCCCGACCCGTGAGCCAACGATCCGAGCCGTCGCCCCCCGAAACGCCGCGCCCCCCTCGCGTGGCCGACCGCGTGGGTCTGGCCAAGTCGCGCGCGACGGTGGCCCGCCGCTTGTTCGGGCGCGACGGCGAGCCCCCGCTGACGGTCGGGCGCTATCGAATCGAGCACCGTCTCGGCGCCGGCGGCATGGGCATCGTCTACGCGGCGCACGACGAAGAGCTCGATCGGCAGATCGCGGTCAAGCTCATCGCCGGCGGAACGGACGACGACAACGAGCGTACGACCTCACGGCTGCGGCGCGAAGCCAAGGCAATGGCTCGCGTCTCGCACCCCAACGTGGCGACGGTGTTCGAGGTCGGGCGCCACGACGGCGAAGTGTTCGTCGCCATGGAGCTCGCCCCAGGGGACACGCTGCGCGGTTGGTTGGCACAGTCGCGTACGACAGACGAAATCCTCGGGGTACTGGCCCAGGCGGCGCGGGGACTGGCCGCCGCTCACGACGCGGGTATCGTGCATCGCGACTTCAAACCCGAGAACGTCATGGTCGGTGACGATGGTGTCGTCAAGGTACTCGACTTTGGAGTCGCCGCATCGGTGGGAGCGCTCGACGATGCGACCACCGAAGACGGGCTCGTCGTTGCGCTGGACCGGGTCACGCGGACCGGTCACCTCGTGGGCACGCCGATCTACATGGCCCCCGAGCAGCTGCGGGGCGAGCCCCCCGACCCACGCTCGGACCAGTTCAGCTTCTTCGTCGTGGCGTACGAGGCTCTGCTCGGGCGGCGGCCGTACGAGGCCACGACGCTGGAGGAGCTGCGGCGTGCGGTGGAGCAGCCCGTCCGGTTCCCCACCGAGAACCGGGCGCTGCCACGGCACATCGAAAGCGCGATCCGGCAGGGAACTTCCCCCGAACCGGCCGAGCGTTTCGCCAGTCTGCACGCCGTCGCGGACGTTCTCGCGTCCGATCCGGCCAAGGCCCGTCGACGGCGCGTACTGACCGGGCTGACGATCGTCGCCGTGGGCGCTGGTGCGTTCGCGGTCGCGCGAGGCACCGAGGAGACCCGCTGCCTCGAGGGACGCGACCGGGTGTCGAAGCGCTGGAGTGCGTCCGAGCGCGAGCGCTTGGCCGAGGCGTTTTCCGCGACGGGGCTCGGATTCGCCGAGTCGACCTGGACGAACCTCGATCCGGTGCTCACGGCCTGGTCGGAGCGGTGGGCCCAAGCGCACGGCCAAGCGTGCGAGGCCGCGCGCGTGTTCGAGACACAGCCGGAGGCGGTGTGGCAGCTCCAGCGCGCATGCCTCGACGAGGCTTGGCGGCGCTTCGATCTGCTCGTCGAAGCCCTGGGCACCCCGGATGGCACGGCGGTGCGCCAGGCCCCGAACGCGGCCGGCCAACTGCCGAGTGCCCAGCGTTGCCTCGAAATTCGGAGCGTGGAGGACGGGCAAGCGCCCCGCACCGACCAAGAGCGCGACGCCGTCGCGGCCCTCGAGCCCAAGCTGGCCGAGGTCGAGACCCTCTACGCACTGGGACGCTGGCGCGAGGCGTTCGACACCGCAACTCCCTTGGCAACCCAAGCCGAGGCGATCGAGCACCCGCCCACGCGAGCGCGAGCCTTGACCGTGCACGCCCGAGCCGCGGCGGCCCTACGCTCCGATCGGCGGACCATCGAGACCCTCGAGCGTGCGAGGGTCGAGGCCCTGGCCGCGAACGACCACGGGCGGTTCGTGCGGCTGTCGATCGACCTCGCGGGGATTCTCGACGACGGCCCCGACCAGCGCGAGCGGGCCCTCGAAATCCTGGCGCTCGCCGAGGGCGCGCTGCGATTTCTCGGCCAACCCGAGCGTCTGCGAATCTCGTGGCTGCTCGCCCGAGAAGCCACACTCAACGGGTTGTCCCGCTACGATGAGGCGGCCAAGACCCTGCAGCGCGCGCTCGAGCGGGCCGAAGCGTGGCCGGAGGCGTCCCAGTCGCTGCTCGTTCGGATCCGAAGTCGCAAGGCGTACCGGAACAGTGCGCGACGCGACACTCCGGACGCGACCGCCGCACTCCAGACGGCCGTCGAGTCCTGCGAGGCGACGCTCGGCGAGACGCATCCGGACTGTGCGGTCCTTCGCAAGCTCACCGCCGAGATGCTCTTCGACGAGATGAAGTACGCGGAGGCGGCCGAGCAGGCGCAGCTTGCCGTGACCCGGCTCGAAGCCGCACTGGGACCCGACGCGTTGCCGCTCGTCAACGCGCTGCAGACCCTCGGCGGTGCCCAAGTGCGCCAAGCGGAGTACGACGCGGCGGACAAAACGCTGCAGCGTGCGCTCGAGCTCGGGGTCGCGCTGCGCGGCGACAACAGCTTCGAGGAGTCGATCACCCACAACCGGATCGCACACTTGCGGGGCGCGCAGGGACGAATGGCCGAGTCGCTCGCGGCCTTCCGGCGCGAGCTCGAGATTCTCGAAGCGACATCAGGCGGGCCCTCGATCGGGATCGCCCACGCGCGGTTCAATCTGGCCCGCACGCTGTCGGCCACCGATCCGGATGCGGCGGCGCCGATGATCGAGCGGGCCATCGAGACCTACCGGGAGGTGGGCGCCGAGGATCACCGCGCGGCGATCGGGGCGCGCTCGATGGCAGGGCTCATCGCGCGACGACGGGGCGATCGAGCGGGCGCACTGCGTCACGCCCAGGCGGGGGTCGCTCAGGCCGAGGCGCACTTCGACGGCCCCCACCCCGACGTCGCGGTGGCGTACATCTACCTGTCTCGAGCGCAGCGCGATCTGGACGACGCCGCCGGCATGCAGGCGAGCCTCGAGCGAGCCGTCGAGATCATGGACGGCTCGGAGGGGACCAACCCACTGGCGTCCGCCAACGCCCGTTTCGACCTCGCGGACATCTACTGGAAGGACGCGAAGCGCCGAGACGCGGCGCTCGAGTTGGCCAAGCAAGCCCAGACCGAGATCGGGGCCCACGACCCCGACCTGCTCGCCGAGATCGACGCCTGGTTGGCC
>Ga0207422_1004479_pt1 | contig 11506 bp, 9 predicted proteins | sample MarCyaLeptolynsp_FD_187757 | JGI IMG/M metagenome (GOLD analysis project Ga0207422, IMG submission 187757) | Marine cyanobacterial communities from Panama - species 1 Leptolyngbya sp. (SPAdes) | ecosystem: Environmental > Aquatic > Marine > Unclassified | place: Panama: Panama City | collected... | reverse complement strand
CGTGATACGGCTGACGCGAAGTCAAATATTGCTTCCACATCAATATCAAACAAATCTGAAAGGGGTTTAAGTTGCTCTAATGGTAAATTTGAAAGTGCGATGTTGCGTTCGGCAGCAAGCTGCACCATTTGCCCTACAATATGGTGCGCTTCACGAAATGGCATTCCCTTACGAACTAGATAATCTGCGACATCTGTTGCGAGCATTTCTTCGGCTAGTGCGTTCTCCATTTTTGCAGGGTTGAGTTTTAGCGTATGAATCACAGCCGTACAGACAGGCAATAATTTTTTCAGCGTATCGACTGCATCAAACAAGGCTTCTTTGTCTTCTTGCAAATCTTTGTTATAGCCACTCGGAAGCCCCTTGAGCGTTGTCATTAATCCGCTTAAATGTCCAATTAACCGCCCGGCTTTGCCGCGTGCTAATTCCATTGGATCAGCATTGCGTTTTTGCGGCATTAAGCTAGACCCCGTGCTGTAACGATCATTGAGAGTGATGTAGCCAAATAACGGGTTACTATAGAGAATAATGTCTTCAGCGAGTCGGCTTAAATGAGTGCCCAACAAAGCCAATGCAAATAGTGTTTCAGCGACGAAATCGCGATCACTAACTGCATCAAGGCTATTTTGACTGTGGGAAGCAAAGCCAAGTGATTCTGCTAATTTTGCACGATTCAATCCAAAGGGATGCCCCGCTAATGCACCAGAACCCAAAGGAGAAACAGACATGCGTTTTTGGGCATCATGCAAACGATCTCTATCGCGTTTGAGCATCCAGAAGAAGCTCATTAACCAATGTGCTGCTGTGATCGGTTGGGCAGGTTGGAGATGAGTATAACCGGGCATGAGTGTTTCGGTATGTTGTTCAGCCTGTTGGATTAGAGCCTTTTGCATCGCTTCGATCAATGGATCAACTTCATCAATTGACTGAATCGTCCATAGGCGAAAATCCGTTGCAACTTGATCGTTGCGGCTACGTCCCGTGTGCAGTTTTCCACCAACAGACCCAACGATTTCAATCAATCGACGTTCAACAGCCGTGTGAATATCCTCGTCGCCGTGCTTAAAATCAAATTCACCGGATTCAAACTCAGCTAGAACTTGATTTAAGCCATCAATGATTGTTTCAGCTTCGGCATCTGTGATAACACCTGCTTCGGCAATTGCATGAGCATAAGCTACACTCCCTGCAATATCTTGTGAATACATTTGTTGATCAAAACTGATACTGTCATTGAGTGCTTTTAAATCGTCATCTGTTGGTTCTGAAAACCGTCCGCCCCATAATCCCATCAATCTATCCAATCTATGTTCAGAGGGCGCACAAGCTAAGATGCACCCTCATAATTATCTGCTTTAGAATTAGTCGCGTTTGAACTTACTGTAGTCTGGTTTACGGTAGCGGCTTTCACCGGAGCCATCAATTGAAAGCAAAGCATCAACCTTCAATGGCAAGCCAAACAGTTGAATAAAGCCTTCCGCATCTTTTTGGTTGTAGACATCTTCTTCACCAAATGAGGCATAATCTTCACGATAGAGGCTGAAGGGGCTTTTACGTCCAGCAATAATCAGATTGCCTTTATACAATTTGAGTTTGACTGTGCCTGTAACAGAACGCTGTGAAACCGATACAAATGCGTCCAAAGATTCGCGTAATTGCGTAAACCACATGCCGTTGTAAACCAATTCAGCATATTTCACGGCGATGAAATCTTTAAAGTGCATCATGTGCTTATCAAGGCAGATGCTTTCCAGTGCTTGATGCGCACGGCGAATTACGGTGCCAGCAGGGGTTTCATACACACCATGGCTTTTCATCCCCACAAGGCGATTTTCTACAATATCCACACGACCAACACCATGCTCCCCTGCCAATTTATTCAGTTTGATGAACAAATCAACAGCCGATATTTCCTCACCATTTAAGCTGACAGGGCTACCCTCTTTAAAGCCAATTTCGACATAAACACCTTCATCGGGTGCTTCTTCTGGGCTATTGGATAATTGGAACATCGTAGAGTCAGGCTCGTTCCAAGGATTTTCCAGTAAACCACCTTCATGCGAAAGATGGAAAATGTTACGGTCACGACTGTAGATGTCTTTTTCAGTATGCGATACTGGCACATTGAATTCAGCAGCATATGCCAACGCATCTTCACGGCTACGAATATCCCATTCACGCCAAGGTGCAATGATGGTCAGTTTTGGGTTCAGTGCCATTGTCGTCAGTTCAAAGCGCACTTGATCGTTGCCTTTACCAGTACAACCATGCGCTACAGCATCAGCACCTTCTGCTTCCGCAATTTCAACCATGTGCTTGGCAATCAATGGACGTGCAAATGAGGTTCCAAGCAGATATTCACGTTCATAGACTGCGCCTGCCTGCATCGTCGGGAAGACATAATCGGTCAAGAATTCTTCGCGCAAATCACGGATGTAGAGCTTGCTCGCGCCGGATTTAATCGCTTTTTCTTCCAAGCCATCCAGTTCTTCTTCCTGACCTAGATCGGCAGTGAAACAGATGACTTCACAATCTTCGTAGTTGTTCTTCAGCCAAGGCACGATAACAGATGTATCCAATCCACCGCTATACGCCAAGACAACTTTTTTGACACCACTTTTTGACATGTTCTTCTAGCTCCTGTCTGTACACATGACTTGCTATATTCGATCTATCGCTATAAATAAAAAAAACCCCGATATATTCATATCGAGGTATTGTTCGCAAATTTAGCGCAATAACTAACTGGAACGCCACAATACCCCGGACATAGGTCGGGTACGACGGCGACGACGAATTGTTGTTTGAGTTAGTCTTATCATGCGCTCAAGCATAGCGTGTGATGTGATATTGTCAAGCATTTGCTCTATGGAAGTGCAAAATCACAAGCGCCTGCTGATATACTGCAAGTAGTGAGAAGTTCAGCATCACGCCGCACACGAAACGAGTTTGTATTCACCCAGAAGATTTGATCTACACTAACGGCAATCCAAGCATGGCGATAATTACAGCCATTTGGTATCGCTTGGAATTCAGTTCCCGCTTGCCAAAGTTGCAAACAATCACCGGATGGGAAAGCACTCAGTGGGCGCGATAGCGATTCCACATTCCAGCGTGAGGCAACCATCACACCGCTATCGCTCTCAAAAGCTAAACGACTCAAATCGAGGTCACGACCTGATGTATTGATGAGTGCAAAGGATGTAGGTGAATAAGCAAGTCGAACATCATTGGGACCAATGCGTTGGCTTGTATCAATACTATTGGTTTGGGGTACGTTCGCCGATTCGTTTGCAATCGTGCCGACACGACTCGACAGCGTAATATCACATACCCCGTTTAAGGCATTGCAAACCCCGATAATATCATTACCTCGACTAATAGAAAAAGTCTGCGTATTCAACCAAAATTGACTATCGGGTGGGATAGCAACCCAACCATGACGTACCACACAAATATCAGGTTGAGGTAGAATGTCGCGCACAGTATTTTGCCAGACTTGCAAACAATCATTCGCGGAAAAATTGGTCAATGGTTGCGACAAAAACTCTGTTTCCCAGCGTCCAATTTCCATGGCACCAGTTTCACCCCTGAAAAATAATCCGCTTAAATCCAGAGGTCGTCCTGAAACGTTCACCAGCGAAAAACTATTAGCATCATAAAAGAAACGCAAATCAGCTTGGGGTAGATTGGTATTTGGTGCAGATGTCGGAATGACCGATAGCTGTTCGCCAGACAAATCAACATCACAAACACCTGCTGCAACATCACAAATCGCAATTAATCGACCATCACGTAAAACATTAAATGTTGGTGTATTGCGCCAAAAATCAAACTCTTCACCGACTGCAATCCATGCATGACGTGTCAGACATTCTGATGGCATCGGTGGGGTACTTGTCGTATTGACCATCCAAACCTGTAAACAATCATTAGGGGTGAATCCACCTAAAGATTGCGACAAAAACTCTGTTTCCCAGCGCGCTGCATCCATCACACCTGAATCACTCTCGAAGCGCAACCCACGAATATTCACGATTTCGCCAGAAATGTTAATTAAGGTTAAGCCATTCTGATCATAGAGTAAGCGTAAATCGTTAGAAACCACTGCTTGAGCTTCAGTTGGAATCAGTGTTGGTTGGACAATTTGAGGTGCCTCGACTTGTGTGAATTCAATTGACCAAAACCAGCTCCATACAGCGCGGAAACCCAACATACTGCTTGTAGTCTGGATTTCTTGAGCGGATGTCGGTAGCGATTGAATCGGTGTTACTGTTGCAAGCGATAGAGTCGGCGGCTGATTGGTCGGTTGTGGTAATGCAGCCACCTCAGTCGGCAGGATTTGTGTTGAGAAAGGCGTTGGCAAATCAGAGATAGCAGTTGGTACTGCCACTGTGGGGATTGGCGTTGCTGGAATCTGGGTAACTGTAGGAATTGCAGTCGGCGGGGCAATGGTTGGGATGGACGTTGGTGGTATCGATGTCGCCGATGGAAGAACAGAGATGGGTGTTTGCGTCGGCGGCACAAACGTAGCTGTTGGTGGGGGTAAGGGTGTTGATTCTACAATTGCAGATGCCTCAACGCCTGCACGCGCTCCCAACACCATCGTAAAATAATAAGCACCCGATGCCGCCTGAGCATATGCTATACCAATTTCAACATAAGCCGCATTCATGTAATTGGTGCGATGCGGCGGACTATTCAACCATTGATCGTATGCGCCTGCCCCACTCGTATCCCAACGCATGAGAACATTTTCTGCGCCTGTGGTCAACACATAACCCGCATCGCTCATACGCACCCAGAATTCTGAACCGTCGGAGCCTGTATGGGTGAGCGTATCAGTCGCAGCCATATCATTGCTGTGGCGTTGTGCTGCCACAACTAACGACTGGTTCATTGTCAGGCTATGGATTCCTGAATGGTTACGCTCTTGATTAACTAAATCAAGGACTTCCCATGCGGCGGCATCCTGACCAACTACAGGTCGGCTAACTAGTAGCAATATTATCAAGGTCAACAATAGTGAAAGTCGTTGTCGCATTTCTTTACACCTCAAATTCACTTCCGTTTCAGCAATCTACATGAGATTATGTTAAATATCCGCTTGTCGATTAGAAGCGAGAACGTTATGATTCAATGTATTGTAGATCAATCAGCAGGATTGAGGCAGTTGGAATGGATTTTATAGAACAACTCAAGCAAAAACGTGATGAGAAAGCAGTTCCTCACCTAGAGCAATATGCGCCTGTTTGGATCGTGGATGAGCAAATTTTTGCCGAAGAAGAAGCGATACAGTTTAATATTGTGTTTCAGCACAATCGCTACCAATGGGTGAATCGTCGTTATCGCTATGACGGATTCAACAATGTGCTGTATCACAAAGGGCAAACAACACTCGAAGAAGATGATGTGCTGGAATTACAGGAACAAGACCCCTATATTCCAGCCAGCATCGCGGATATTCCGAACTCATACGGCGGCTGATCGTTTTTCCAGTTTCACAGATTCAAAAATTGCCAGCAACCGATCTGCGATTTTTCTCCACGCATATTTTTGGGCGTGTTCAGCAGCAGAACGTGCCATTTGCTGGCTTTTTTCCTTGTCACTTAACAACCAAACAATGCGCTCCGCCAATAGGTTTGGGTCACGGACAGGCACCAAGTAGCCTGTTTCTTGGTCTTGTACTAAAAACGCCAATCCACCTACTTGAGAAGCAATTACAGGAGTACCAGATGCCATTGCTTCCAGTGCAACCATCCCAAATGATTCATAATCCGATGGCATGACAACAGCCGTCGCTGCTGCATAGTAGCTCGGCAGTTGTGTCTGATCTTTCGCACCCAAGAAATGCACTATATCTTCTAGCTCAAGGTCTTTGACCAGGCATTGTAGGCGCATCATCTCCGCATCAAGGCGATCCAACGGATCACCACCGATGATGGCACAGCATAGATTTTGTACAATTTTCGGTGATTCATGTCTAGCGATTGCAATCGCCTCAATGAGCGTATCGACCGCTTTCAAACGTTCAATACGTCCGACAAACAGCAGCAATTTACAGTCCTCATCAAAGCCCATCTGCTGGCGAACTACCTGCGACGACTGCGGATAAAATCGATTGACATTTACCCCCGGCGGCACAATTTCAATCTTGCGCCGATCTGAGCGATATAACCAGCGCAATTGCGTCTGTTCGGCTGGCGTTGCTGCCACAAGACGATCTGCCCAATCAACAATTTCCGTTTCAACGTTGATACGCATCTCGGGGGTAGTCGCAGTGGCTCCGGCAATTCGTTCTTTCATCTGTCCCAATGTATGGAACATCTGAACAAATGGGGTGCCACTAGCTTCTTTCAGCTTTTGTGCAACCCACCCACTGAGCCAATAATGACTATACACAATGTCATAACTTAGTCCTTGTAATGTCATGAACGCCATCATACGTGCCGTAAATTCCGACAAATAGGGATAGATTTCATCGGGTGACATGGGTTGGACTGGACCCGCTTGCAGATAAATCACACGTACATTATCGCCGATGCCACTATCGATTTTGAGTTCTTCTGCTGAAGATCGGCGTGTGAAAATATCAACTTGGATACCACGACTTCCAAGTTCTTGTGCTAATTCACGAATATAAACGTTCATACCACCCGTTTTTTTACCACCCATCGGGGCAAGCGGACTAGTATGAACACTGAGCATAGCGATTCGTTTTATTTGCATCGCTCACCTTTGTAACTATTGTGCTTGAAGACTAAACACACCTGTATCAATAGCACCCATTCGATATTTGTAGGTCTCGTTCCCGCGCAGGAAATCGAAAACAGAGCGTTCATTCTCGATAGCATCTCGTATGAGATGTCCTAGCAAAACGATTCCCGGACTAAACTCCCCGAAATCCACAAAATTCAAACCAGAGTTATAGACCAGTACCTGATTGCGATAAATAAAGTTCAAGTATGCAGCAGCCGGTTGCCCACCAATGATCAGAAAAGATAATTCCAGCCAGCCGCGTTCATGCGCAATTTGGACAAAGTTCTTAAAGAATTCGACATGCTGTGAATCTTCGAGAAATTTCGCTTTTTCAGGATCACTGGCTGCCATCAATTGCAAGAATTTCTCTAGCTCACTGTCGATATCAGCATCTGAAGTGATAAAGAACCAATCGACCTCTCCCGGTGCGCCATTGATACGTCGCATTTTCCGGCGAATTTCATGACGCTGTTTCTTGTTTAGGTTGCCAAGATACTCATCCCAAGATTGAGGTAATTGAATGATCGGGCAAACCTCTAATTGAGTTTCACTTACATCAAACCCACAAAGGGAAAGTGATTCCGCAAAAGACGTGCGTGTGATTGAGTTTTCTGGGATGTTGCAGAGATTGATTTTGTTGAATTGTTGACGATTGGCAGCTAAATGATCGGCGAGGCAATGAAAGACATCCTCAACATGATTCTCATCCACAATCACATCAAGGTAATCTGTAACATCTTCACAGCCAATACATCGCACAACCCGCTTACCATCTTCGTGACTGATAAACCAAGGCGCAATGCCTACCAATTTTTCATTTTCATCACGCACTGTCAAAACCCATAATTCACCGGGCTGATAGGCACGCCACCATGTCGACTGCCATTCCCATGTGAGAAAAATCATATCTGAGATGCTACGATGCACCAGATCATTCCATTCCGCACGCAAATCACTAAAGAGATTCTCGTCATTGAATACATCGAGCTTCACAGTAAGGTTTATCCTTGTTTGCATACGTGTAACCTACTTTGAAATTGTATAGTTGATACATTGGATTTAGATAAGACCATAATGTATAGAGATGTTGTCATACTAGATACTTACAAAAATCTAGCAAAAATGAGCAATTTCTCATCTTTCAATTGGTTTTGTAGGATCATTTCCCCACTCTTTCCATGAGCCATCATATAACTTGATATTCTCATAACCCAATTGTTGTAGCGCAAGCATGATAAAACTTGCAGATACACCTGAATTGCAATAGACAACGATGTTGTCGGCATTGTCTGCAATACCTGTCTCACTTACTTTCATACGTAATTCAGTAAGTGGGAGCAAGGTCATATCATCAGCTAAGAGAGATTTTCGGGGAATATTGATAGCTCCCGGAATCCTCCCTTTTCGTTCGGCACGTGATGTTTGCCCGTTGAATTCTGGCAATGAACGAACATCAATCAGTGCAACATTACCCGATAATTTCCTAAGGATTTCGTCTGCGGTAATACGTAAATTGAGTTGAAGATTTGGTGTAAAGACAGTTGGTTCAATTTTAGGGATTTCTGCCGTGACTGGATGAGATTCTGCAAGCCACTTTTGCCAACCACCATCCAAAATCGCTGCATTTTCATGACCATAATAGCGCAATGTCCACAAGAATCTTGCTGCAAACATGCTGCCCGCATCATCATACACGATAACTTTAGTTTGATTGTCGATCCCAAGTTTGCCCATCAGGGCAGCATACTGGTCTGGTGACGCAACATCATAAGATGGCGATTGAGGATCAACAATATCGGTCGTCCAGTCAACAAAAACTGCACCCGGAATATGTGATTCTATGTAATCATCTCGATGACTAAAATAGTGCGGCAGTGGTTCACTCGCGGGTAAAACTTTGCCGCGAATGTCAACAATCCGAAGATTATCATCATCTACATGCTCTGCAAGCCAATCAGTTGTGACTATATATTTCATGATGTTCCTTTTTCTAGTTCGTCTTCGCCTTGCCAAATTCTCGACTTATCCCGCCTACCCCAAACCCATTTATCATCAACAAGCCGAATAGTCATATCATCCTTCACAGTGATTTGGCAAGAAAGACGGGGATAGCCAAATCTTGCAGCCAGTTTATCATGCCAATGTTGTGGAGCCGATTCCTTTTCCTCAACCCACACGCCACAAGTTGCACAAATGCCACGCCCTCCACAATTCGCATATTGGGTTAATCTTGTATAAGGAGATAACGCCTCTCTCAGCAAGACTTCTCGCAAATTTGAATCAGCATTTACCTCAATTTGGAATAATTTTTCGCCATCTAATACTGTGATAATAGGCATAAATCACATCCATAAATTCGACTTTTCGCATACTCTGTCACGAATCGATCATCACGAACTTAGATGAAGTTAAGCAAATACTGAGAAATCTTGATGCGAACATCAGGAAGGATATGTTATGCTAGTTCTATAGTTAGCAATTTGGTGATCTATGATTGATATTCCACTTTTCCCGTTAAATACTGTCCTTTTTCCGGGTATGCCGCTCAAACTACATATTTTTGAGGAACGCTACAAAACAATGGTCAATGAGTGCCTCGAGAATGATATGCCATTTGGTGTTGTCCTTATACAGAGCGGTGTAGAAGCAATGGGTCCATTAGCAAAGCCTCATATGATCGGTTGCACAGCCCAAATCTCGCAAGTCAAACGGCTAGCATTTGGTCGCATGAATATTGTAGCAGTTGGACAAAGCCGATTTCGGATTCACACTCTTAACTATGATCAACCATATCTCAAAGGGACTGTGGAATTATTGCAACTTGATGATTCGTCATTGACTACTGCTAATAAAAGCCTACGGCTCATGCCATTATTAAAACGCTATCTGGAAACATTAGAGAGTGCAGGTCAAGTCCAGTTTGACTTCACTCAACTACCCAATGACCCGATGTCAATCGCATATTTGGCGGCTGTGCTACTGCAAACAGAAAGTGATCAAAAGCAGAGCTTACTGGCTGAAGACGATAGCACAAAATTATTGGATACGCTGCTGCAAACTTATCGTCGGGAAGTAACAATTCTTGAGAAGTTAGTGACACCGCCAGAAACCATTAGTGATTCTGGACCGTTTTCTCCAAATTAAGTGTCGAAGAAATAGCACAGGCTAGCTTCATTGACTCGTATTGAATCTATGTTATGATTTTAGTTTGTATTTTTTTGCTAGAGGGAGAACAGGCAATGAAAGAAGTATTTGATGTGGCTTGGCATCGATTTACTGTCATCACATCTGTCGTAGCAGACGCACAGTCACGTTTTATCTCTACACTCTTTTATTTCACGATTCTTGTACCGTTTGGTATTGGCTCAATTTTGTTTACGGACCCACTGCGCCGCAAAGCAAAAGGACCGGAATGGCTCAAGCGTGATCCTGTACCCACAGACCTCGAATCCGCAAAAGAACAAGGGTAAGCCATGTATATTCTTGGCATTTCAGCATTTTATCATGACTCCGCAGCAGCACTCATCAAAGACGGTGAACTCATCGCAGCCTCGATGGAAGAACGTTTTTCGCGCAAAAAACATGACAATGGCTTTCCAACACAAGCCATTCAATTCTGCCTAGAACAAGCAGGCATCACAGCAAATGATCTCGACTACGCAGTTTTTTATGAAAAACCATTAGTCAAATTTGAACGTATCATGTTGACTACACTGAACACTTTCCCCAATTCTTGGGATGTGTGGAAAGAGGCGATGGTCAGTTGGCTTAAAGAAAAACTGTGGGTTCGCACCGCAATCGCCAATGATTTGCATATTCCTTACGACAAAATTCTATTCTGCGATCATCACATGAGCCATGCAGCAAGTGCCTATTTTGCTAGCCCGTTTGATGAAGCAGCCGTCTTCACGGTAGATGGTGTTGGTGAGTGGACAACAACTACACTAGGAATCGGTAGAAGCAAGATTGGTGATGATACAGATTCACCTACCCTTGAATTATTCGATGAGCAACGGTTCCCACATTCACTTGGACTGCTGTATTCGACATTTACCGCATGGCTGGGTTTTCGCGTAAACAACGGCGAGTATAAAGTCATGGGGATGACCCCTTACGGTGAACCCAATTACGTGGATAAAGTTGAAAAAGTATTCAATCTGAATCGGGCTGATGGTAGCTTTAGCCTCAACATGGAATACTACGATTTCCATCAATCCATTGAACGCAGTTATAGCAACAAGTTCCTAGATTTATTTGGTCCCAATCGCCCGCCTGATTTAGAATTTTTCACGCAGGCAACCAACCCAGAACGCTCTGCCGAAAAAGCAGCAATGGACAAAAACCAATACTATGCCGATGTCGCTGCGAGCATTCAGTACATGACAGAAGAAGCCCTCATCAGCATTGCTAATCACCTACATAAGACCACAGGCATGAAAAAATTGGTGATGGCGGGTGGTGTCGCGCTGAATACCAAAGCCAACTATCGCCTACTGAACGAAACGCCATTTGAGGAAATCTATATTCAACCTGCCGCAGGGGATGATGGTGGTGCGCTCGGTGCAGCACTTTGGGCACATCATATTGTTTTAGGCAAACCTCGTAAATGGGTCATGCCACATGCCTATTGGGGCAAAGAATATAGCAACGCGGAATGCCGTGAGTTCCTCGATAGTCATGGTCTCAAATACGAATCTTTCGAAGATCAAGAAGAAAAACTTGTGGAGACCATCGTAGATGATATGCT
>Ga0207422_1004476_pt1 | contig 11513 bp, 11 predicted proteins | sample MarCyaLeptolynsp_FD_187757 | JGI IMG/M metagenome (GOLD analysis project Ga0207422, IMG submission 187757) | Marine cyanobacterial communities from Panama - species 1 Leptolyngbya sp. (SPAdes) | ecosystem: Environmental > Aquatic > Marine > Unclassified | place: Panama: Panama City | collected... | reverse complement strand
GCCAACCACATCCATCGCGACGATCGTTATTAGCTTTCGTTCCATGATCGCGATCAGGGCGATGCCGCCACCGAGGCCCACGGCGGCAGTGAGGCCCGACGTGAAAAAGCTTGCAAGGATCAGCGTGGCGATGGAAAGGGACCCGAGCTCATCGGGGAGGACCGCTGCCAGGAATTCCATCGGATCAGGACCACCTCGATCTTGCGTAATTCAGGGCCTCGCGCACATCGAGCTGGCGGGTGGAGTTTCCGCTTCGAACGTAGAAGACCGAAGACTTGCCGTCCTCCATGTAAACGGCACGTGGAGCCGGACGAATGATGATCATCGCGACATCCTTGCTGTCGACGCTTGCAAACACCGTGTGAATGGAGGGGCAAAGGTCGCCGCCGAGGTTCTTGGAAACGATATCGTTGACCGTGCGCTCAAAAGAGTCGAGATCCGCGCTCTTGAGCGTGGAGAGGTCCTTTTCAAGCCCGAGCGCATTTCCGTTGTCATCGACACCGACCAGAAGATAACCGCCATCGGCGTTGAAAAATCCGGCAATCGTCTTGGCGATGACCTTTTCCAGTCCCCGGTTGATGCGGTTCTCCCTCATGTCCCAGCGCAGCGAGGACTTGAACTCGACGCCGTCGGTTTCACCGCCCTGCATGATGCTCGGTATGTGCGCCGTCTGTTCCTGCCGCAGGGACCGGTAGGCCTCGGAGGTGCGCATGTAGTTGCGGCTGAAGATGCCGAAGGCGAGACCGACAACTGCGCCGAGTAACGTGTAGGCAATGGCGACATCCAGGTGGCGTGGCAACAGCAACAGCCAAAGCCGGGCGGACAGGAACTCGATCAGATCGGGGGCAGTTTCGGAAAAACGGGCAAGTTCCCACCAGACAACCACGAGATTGAGGGGATGGATGACAAGGACACCGACAACTGCACCAACCAGCACGTAAGACGCGAGGAAAGGAAGCTTGAAGGGTTGAGGTGTCATGTCGAAATGCCCAAAAGAAAACGCCGGCCGGAACCGGCGTCAGTCATATAGTGATTTCAGGCCGTCGTCATCCCGTTGGGCGTTGATTGAAACAGGTCGGCCTGAAGCATCCGGTCTGTCGCAGTCCCGTCTCCGTTGGCACGCGGTCAGACACGGGCCCTCATGTTTGTGGCGAGGCAACGGCATGGACTGCAGGGTCGAGCGCTGCAATGACGGAGGAGAAGCGAAGGACGGCACCGCGATGTCGCCTCATCCTGAGGAAGGCCGGAGGCCTGTCTCGAAGGATGGGCCGCATATTCGCACGCTTGCCGGCTATCCTTCGAGGCTCCGCTGCGCTTCGCACCTCAGGATGAGGGCGATGCTGCGGACATGCTGCCGTGAAGCGCATGATCAAGGCGTGCCAACCCAAATTGGTCATGCCATGACTTGATCCTAGCATCCATGCCGATACGCGGCCGGTCACTGAGGAGAGGCAATGGTATGGATTGCAGTGTCACCCCCTGTAACGACCCGGAGAGGGAAGCCCGCGTGTCCGGCCAAGGCTGTCAGGCGGCCTTGGCTGGCAGGGCGGTTTCCACGAGCTTGACCCAGTAGGAACAGCCGACCGGAATCAGCTCGTCGTTAAAGTCATATTCGGGGTGGTGCAGACCGGCCGTGTCACCGTTGCCGGCGAAGATGAAAGCCCCCGGACGTTCCTCGAGCATATAGGAAAAGTCCTCACCGCCCATCATCGGTTCAATGCTTCGGTTGACCTTGCCATCACCGGCAATGCCCTCGGCGATCTCTGCCGCGAAATCCGTCTGTTCGTCGTGGTTCCGTGTCACGGGGTAGCCACGGCGGAACTCGAGCTTGGCGGTCGCGTCGAAGGCGGCTGCGATCGAGGTGACAATATCGCCCATACGCTTTTCAGCCAGGTCTCTCATGTCCGCGTTCAGACTGCGTACGGTGCCGCGCAGGACCGCATCCTGCGGGATCACGTTGAATGCGCTGCCGGCGTTGAACACGGTGACCGAGACCACGACGGAATCAAGCGGGTTGGCGTTCCGGCTGGCGATTGTCTGAAGCGCGGAGACGATCTTTGAACCGACAACAACCGGATCGACAGTCTGGTGTGGCTTGGCAGCGTGGCCGCCCTTGCCGGTGACCGTGATGCGGAACTCGTCAGTTGCGGCCATGATCGGGCCCTTGCAGATCGCAAACTCTCCGACCGGCATTCCGGGATAGTTGTGCATGCCATAGACCTCGTCCATCGGCCAGCGGGTCATCAGACCGTCGTCGATCATGGCCTTCGCGCCTGCGCCGCCTTCTTCCGCAGGCTGGAAAATCACCACGACGGTTCCGTCGAAATTCCGGGTCTCGGACAGATATTTTGCCGCGCCAAGCAGCATGGCTGTGTGGCCGTCATGGCCGCAGGCGTGCATCTTTCCCGGAACCTTCGAGGCGTAGGGCTTCTGGGTTTCCTCTTCGATCGGCAAGGCGTCCATATCGGCGCGCAGACCAACGGTCCTGCCCGCGCCGCCATTGCGGCCCTTGATCACGCCAACCACGCCTGTCTTGCCGATGCCTGTCGCCACCTCGTCCACGCCGAAGCTCTCCAGAAGTTCGGCAACCTTCCCGGCGGTTCTGACGGTTTCATAGAGAACTTCCGGGTTCTCGTGGAAGTCACGGCGCCAGGCCGTGATCTCGTCAGCGAGGTCGGCAAGTCGGTTAACGATGGGCATGGGGGGCTCCTGGGAGGACTTCTTTGAACACTTTGTGCCGCTAACCTATCGCAAGAACTGGAAAGGGGAAGACCCGAACGGCAAAAACTTCTGTAGATCGTTGTGGGATAAGAATTCTCACGGTGAAATTGCAACGTGTGTCGTCAGCTTTTGCCAACACGGTAGACAGCGGTTTTCTTGATTTCATAGTCTTCCAGAGCACCGACGACCGGGACTTCGTACACGCCAAGCTCGGTCAGACGCACCTTGGGCAGATAGGATCTGCCAGGGTCTCCGACCAAAACTGTGATGCCGGCCGCGAGCAGCCGGTCCAGAAAGCCGATTACGGCATCCGCCAGGGTCCGGTCGTAGAAAACATCACCGCAGAAAACGATATCTGCCGAAGGTGTGGCTTGCCGGGTGAGGTCAGCGATTTCGAGATCGAGCCGGACACCGTTCAGGTCTGCGTTGAGACCCGCCGCGGCAATCGCGAAGGGATCGATGTCGACCGCGCGGCAGCTATTCGCACCTGCCAGCATTGCCGCAATTCCGACCAGTCCGGAACCGCAGGCAAAGTCGATTGCGTTCTTGCCTGCAACCAGGGAGGGCGTGTCCAGAATGTAGCGCGCAAGACCCTGGCCGCCCGCCCAGGCAAAGGCCCAAAAAGGCGGATCGAGGCCGAGTTCACCCAGATCCTCCTCCGTCTTCTGCCAGAGGTCCATCGCTTCGTCAGCGACGTGGAGCCTGATTTCCTCCGCATGCGGAACCGGTTTGACCGTGGTCTCCCGGCGTATGAAATCGACGGGGTCGTCGATGGGCGGCATGGATCTTACCGTTTCAAACTTGCGCCAAACAGCTCTCCCGGTAGGAGAAGGAACGAGGCCGCGTGCACCGGCCCTATCCGCGTTTGCTCACGCCGGGTCTTTCAGGCCGCCCATCTCGCACACGATGTTCCATTCGACTTCGGTGACCGGCTGAACCGAGAGGCGCGTGTTGGCGACAAGTGCCATTTTCTCAAGGCGCGGTTCGGCCTTAACATCGGCAAGCGTGACCGGTTTCGGCATGTCGCAAACGGCCTTGAAATCCACGCATTCCCAACGCGGGTCGTCGGTCGTGGTGTCTGGATGAATGTCGCTGCAGACCTCGACGATGCCGACCACTTCCTTGCCGATGTTGGAGTGGTAGAAGAAGGCCTTGTCGCCGATCTCCATTGCACGCATGTTGTTGCGCGCCTGGTAGTTTCTGATGCCGTCCCATTGCTCGCCGGCATCGCCCTTGGCTTTCTGCTGATCCCAGGACCATTTGTCGGGTTCGGACTTGATCAACCAGTACTGCACTTAACGGACCTCCGGATTCTTGATCACCCAGTTCCACGGGCGGATCTCGACGCTTTCGAAGAGACCGGCAATGGCATAGGGGTCTTCCTGCGAAATGGCGAGGGCCTCGTCCCTGTTTGCTGCTTCAATCACAACAAGGGAACCGGACATGTTGCCGTCGTCGTCAAGGAAGGGCCCGGCTGCCTTGAGACCGTCGCCGAGGCCCTTGAGAAAGGCAATGTGGTTGTCGCGGTTGTCGAGACGTGTTTGCAGAGCACCGGGCTTATCGGTGCAGATCAGGGCATAGAGCATGGCTGAGGTTCCTGGTTGTCGGCACTTTGTGCGAACCTAGGGCCGAGTTGTCATAAACTCAATGCCGGATTGCGTGTGTCAAAGGCTTTCCGTCTCCGCCTTGAGCGGACGTGCCATCAGGGTGTTGAGCGCATCATCGATCGAGAGGTCCTCATCGATCATCCGCGCGACCGTTTCGCAGATCGGGACGTCGATCTCGTGTTTTTGTCCCAGTTTCACGGCAACCCTTGCCGAATAGGCGCCTTCTGCGAGCTTGCCGCCGGCCGAGATCAGCTCCGAGGCCATGAACCCCTCGCCCAGCCTCAGTCCAAACGAAAAATTCCGGGATTGGGTTGAAGAGCAGGTCAGCACGAGATCGCCGAGGCCGGACAGGCCTGTCAGGGTTTCACTCTGTGCCCCCATGGCGGTGCCCAGCCGGGTCAGCTCCGCAAAGCCGCGCGCGGTCAGCGCAGCCTGAGCGCTTGCGCCGAGCTTCCGGCCGACGACCGCTCCGCAGGCAATTGCCAGAACGTTCTTCAGCGACCCGCCGATCTGGGCGCCCAGGATGTCGATCGAGGCGTAGGGCCGGAAACATGCGGACTGAAGCGCTTCGCACAGGCTCAGAGCGGTCTTGGCCGAGTTCGCTGCCACGGTGACGGCCGTCGGCAGACCGCGGGCGACATCATCGGCAAAGCTCGGTCCGGACAGGACACCTGGTTCAACGCCAGGCAGCTCCTCGCTCATCACTCGGGACAGAAGCTTGCCCGAGGTCTGCTCGATGCCCTTGGCGCACAGAACCACCGGACCGGTGACAGAACCTGTTTGCTTCAACGCGGCCAGCACGGCACGTGTCGTCTGCGCCGGGGTGACAAGCAAAATGGCGTCCGCCCCCGCTATGTCCTCCAGCGACTCGGTCGCATTGAGATCTTCATCAAAGGTGATGCCGGGCAGGTAGCGCGTGTTCTGCCGCCGCGAACGGATCGTGGACACCGTCTCCGGGTCCCGTGCCCAAAGCCGGACATTGCGGCCCGCGCGCGCTGCCGTCAGGGCGAGGGCCGTTCCCCAGGCGCCACCGCCGATGACGCCGACTGTGTTAATGGCGCCCATTGCTTTGCCTTTCCATGCGCGACCGTAGTGTCTCAAGCTGTGCTCCAAAGCCTTCGAAAAACCGGGCCTCCTGGGTCACATCGCTTGCGAACAGGTCGATCCAGAACAGGCGGAACCGGATCGGGGGCCCACCTGCGCTCGGAGAGGATTCGAAATGTTCCCACTCTTCGGCAACCTTTTCCCGGACGGTCCCGTGAAAATGCCGCCGCCGATGCAATCCATCGAGGCAATCTGGAACATTCTTGAGGATCCGATCCTGATCGGCGAACGATTCGAGCGCGATATCCAACGAAAGTCCGGTCTCTTCGCGAAACTCCCGCCGGGCCGCCTGCAGATAGCTTTCCCCCGGGTCGAGCGTGCCGCCGGGAACCTGCAAACCGACATGCGGGAAGTCCGGTTCCGAAAAAACGAGCAGGTCCGTGCCGCAAGTCAGGTAAACGTAAGCCTTGTGGTAGACGTCCATGCCGCCGGGTTCCTTTTGCGATGGGAAGCGCAGTTAAGAGCATGTCCGATCGATTCCGACCGCACATGCGTTGATCTAACAGGGTCCCTGCACGTGCAAAAGGGCAAGTTTGTGTTCGAGGCAAGATTTTGCGGAAGGTGCCGGACCGGTCAGACCTTGGCGCCTTTTTTGCCCGCGCCCAGCCTGCCGGCCCGTTCTGAGTCCAGCGGCCAACGGGGACGGGGAGACAGGTTCATGTCGTCGACCGGACCTGTGCGCAAGCGTTCTATGCCTGCCCATGCAATCATGGCCGCGTTGTCAGTACAAAGCCGCATCGGCGGCGCAATGAATCTTGCCCCTGCTTGTTCCGTGGCGGTCGTCAGGGCCTTTCGGATCTCCTGGTTTGCGGCTACGCCACCGGCGACCACAATCACCGGAGCGGTATCAGGGTGGCGGGTCCGGAAGAGATCGAGTGCCGACTTCGTCCGTGTCGCCAGGACATCCGCAACAGCCTGCTGGAATGCGGCGCACAGATCGGCAACGGTCTGATCGTCCACCGGTTCAAGCTTTTTTGCCTGTGTACGCAGCGCTGTCTTCAAACCGGCAAAGGACATGTCCAGGCCGGGCCTGTCGAGAAGCGGGCGTGGCAAGCGAAACCGGCCGGCATCACCCTTATGAGCCATTTTCTCGACGTGCGGGCCACCTGGATAGGGAAGTCCGAGCAGTTTGGCGGTCTTGTCGAAAGCCTCGCCAATGGCATCGTCGATGGTGGTGCCGAGCCGTTCATAGTCGCCGACTCCGCGGACAAGCAGAAACTGGCTGTGACCGCCGGAGACCAGAAGCAGAAGGAAAGGAAAATCCAGATCGTCCGTAAGACGCGCCGTGAGGGCGTGACCTTCCAGATGATTGACGCCGATGAGGGTCTTGCCCGCTGCCATGGCGATCGCCTTGGCCGTCATGAAGCCGACGATCACACCGCCGATCAGGCCCGGTCCGGCGGTCGCAGCAACCGCGTCTATGTCATCCCAGCCGCAATCCGCCTCGCGCATGGCTTCTGCGACAATCCGGTCGAGGATCTCGATATGCGCGCGTGCTGCGATTTCAGGGACGACACCGCCGAACTCCGTATGCTCGTCGATCTGCGAGCGAATGGTGTTGGACAGGATTTCCCGGGCCTCCGGCCCACGGACGACGGCGGCCGCCGTCTCGTCGCAGCTGGTTTCAATGCCAAGGACGGTCAGATTCGTCGCATTGCTATTTGAATTGACTGAAGTCATTGGTTTAGTGATCACGGCCTGTGATAGGACTGGGGCAGACAATTTCATCCCGCGTCCAGCTCAATTGTGCCGGGCGTAACATCTGGACGGTTAACCTTGCAATCAAATCCTTTGCGAATCGGAACCCGGGGCAGTGCCCTTGCGCTGGCGCAGGCCCACGAAACCAGAGACCGGCTCAAGGCTGCGCACGGGCTTGGCGACGATGCTTTCGAGATCGTGGTGATCAAGACATCGGGTGACCGTATTCAGGACAGGCCACTGTCCGAGGTCGGCGGAAAGGGGCTTTTCACGAAGGAGATCGAAGAGGCTCTGCTCGACAAACGCATCGATATCGCCGTTCATTCTTCTAAGGATATGCCGACGGTTCTGCCCGATGGTCTCGCGCTCACCGCTTTTCTCCCGCGTGAGGATGTCAGGGATGCGTTTCTGTCTCCCAAGGTGACGTCCCTGCAGGCGTTGCCGCAGGGTGCGGTGGTCGGCTCAAGTTCGCTGCGCCGGCAGGCCATGATCAAGCGGCTCAGACCCGACATCGAGGTGGTGATGTATCGCGGCAATCTGCAAACCCGCCTCAAGAAACTTGCGGATGGCGCGGTCGATGCGACGCTGCTGGCGGCTGCCGGTCTGAAGCGTCTAGGACTGGAAGCCGAAATTACCAGCATGCTTTCGATCGACGAGTTTCTGCCCGCGGTCGGTCAGGGCGCGATCTGCATCGAGAGCCGGGAAGACGATGCGGCAACACTGGAAAAACTTGGACCCATTCACGATCCGGAAACGCAGGTCCGGCTTGATGCCGAGCGTGCCTTCCTTGGTGTTCTCGATGGCTCGTGCCGAACGCCGATCGGCGGCCTTGCGACGGTTTCGAACGGAACTCTTCACTTCAAGGGCATTGTTCTCAAACCGGACGGAAGCGCATGTCACGAAGCTGACGACAGCGGTCCGGTGGAAAATGCGATTTCCATTGGAATTTCGGTTGGAGAAGCCCTCAAGGAGCGCATGGGGCCCGGCTTTCTGTCCGGTCACTGACCCGATGCGCTTTCTGGTGACACGGCCACAACCCGAGTGCAGACGGACCGCCGACCTGATCCGGGCTGCCGGCCACATCGCCGACGAGATGCCGCTTCTGAAGTTCCGGGCCGAGGCGCCGTCGCAATTCGACCTGAAGGCCGTCTCCGCGCTGGCCTTTACCAGCCCCAGGGCGCTGGATGCGCTTGCAGCGCATCAGCAACTGGAGCAGATGCGCGATCTTCCGGTCTTCACGGTCGGCGACCGGACAGCGGCGGCCTGTCGTCAGGCGGGGTTCAAATCGGTGTCGTCCGCAGATGGCGATGCCGCGGTGCTCGGAGCCCTTCTTGCCGCCAATCGTCACGTCGTTGAGGGCGGCAAGGTCCTTTACCCGGCTGCAAGGGATCGGAGCGCGGACTTCGAGGCATTGCTGGAAGAGCGCGACATTCATTGTGACACGGTGATTGTCTACAGCATGGTGGCCGCGGCAGCGCTTGCCGACGATGTCCGGAACGTGTTGTGCGAGGGTGGCTACGACGGAATTGTGGTTTATTCCCGTAGAACCGCCGAGACGTTGCTGCAGTTGCTCAAATCCGGTTGTCCCGATGCCATTTTTTCGGACTTACGTGTCTATGCGATCTCGCAACGGGCGGGAGAGCCCTTATCTGGGTATATGAGCGTTGAAGCGGCTGACGCGCCTAGTGAAAAGGCATTAATGGAACTGGTCTTAGGCGCGTGTTAACCAGATCCGGTGGAGTCGTTGTTTTGCAGCGCGCAAAAGTCTTTGGCGAGGCGCTACCGCTTCGTCATCAGGTGTGTATAGTGTGACCGGAAGGTTCAGGAGGAGAGCAGATGGCGACGGACAACAAATCTTCTGGCGGTGCATCCTCATCAGGCGGAAGCGGATCCGGTTCCGGAGACAAGCCTGGCAGCACCGACAAGCCATCCACAGGTTCGGGAGCCGGTGCGAAGCGCCCGGTGACGATCGACCTCAAGGCCGAAAAAGTGAATGAAAAGGCTGGAAGTGCGGGCACTGGTTCTCCTTCGTCCACCTCGTCTTCCACCCCGTCGTCCGGCATTCCCAAGACCGGCACCACGTCTTCGGCAGACAAAAAACCAGCCGATGCCAAGAAGGACAGCCCGCGCACCGCGGGCGCAAAACCTGCTGCCACGGGCACAATGTCCTCAACCAGCGGCAAAAGCGCAGCCGGTGCGACCGGGTCGGCAGGATCAACCCCGGCTTCGAAGACATCTGGCGCGGGCGCTTCAGCGCAGACCGGAACCGGCAAGACATCTCCGGGAGCGTCGGGCGCTCCGAAATCAGGTCCGGGAGCGGCATCGTCTTCCTCGGCGACCAGTTCCGCCAAGAGCGCGGCGACAAGGTCCGCAACACCTCCCTCTTCTGCAAAGTCATCAGGCTCCTCCTTTTCAACCCCGCCGGCAGCTCAGGAGCCGGGCGGCGTCGGCGCTTTTGGCGTTCTGATTGCGGCCGTTATCGGTGGGATCATTGTGGTGGGCGGCGGGTTCGGTCTTCACCAGGCGGGCATCCTGAAACTGACGCCGGAACAGGACCAACAAGTTACAAACGCCCTTTCGGCAGCGGAGCAGAAGATCGCGGAGCTTGAGCAGAAACTCGGTGATCTCGGCGCAAACGCGACCGACCAGTCAGCGGGGCAGGCGCTTGCCGCGCTTGAGACCAAGGTTTCTTCGCTGGAAAGCGCACTGGAAAGCGCTGCCTCGTCCGCCTCTTCGGATGTGACGCCGGCAATCGACGCGCTGAAACAGGATTTTGAAAGCCTGCGTAGTGAGGTTGCGTCCGCCGGGGGGGCTGCATCGGGAAGTGTATCGGTTGATCTGAAGCCGCTGGAAAGCCGGCTGGATGCGCTTGAGGGGGCGACCAGTCAGCAGACGTCCGTCGATCTGAGCCCATTGGAAGGCCGCCTTTCCAAACTTGAAAGCGAGGCTGCCGCATCAACGAGCGAAACCGGCAAGCTGACGGGTTCGGTTTCCGGCATCGAAACAGAGCTGGGCGGTCTCAAAACACAGTTTGCGGATGTCGAAAACCGTCTCCAGAACGCCGAAGCCACAGCAAAGGCAGCGCAGACCGCCGTCTCGACGTCCGATGTGTCCCTGAAGACACTTGCCGACAGCCAGGCGCGCGCCACGGAGACGCTGTCCAGCCTGTCGTCCGATATCAGTTCGGTGGGTGCAGCCAACACAGCGGCTTTGGAGAGCATTCGGGCTGAGCTGGAGTCGCTCTCAAAACGGTTGCAGCAGGTCGAAGGCACGATGGGCGATGCGACCGCACGCGAAGTCGCCGCCCGGGCCCTGTCCGTCTCGGCGCTGAAGTCGGCCGTCGATTCAGGCCGGCCCTATGAAACAGAACTCGCAGCAGTCAAGGCAGGCCTGCCGGCGGACATAGACGTCAACGCGCTTGAGGCACATGCCAAGACCGGCGTTGAACCGGTGTCCGTGCTGATTGCCCAGTTCCCGCCGGTCGCCCGGAAGATTTACCAGACCTTCTCGGAACCGGATCACTCGGACGATGTTCTTGACAGCCTACTGGCGAGTGCAAGGTCGATCGTAGCCGTGCGCGGGCCGGGTGATGCGGACGGCACGGGGCCTGAGGCGGCCTTGCGCCGGATGGAAAATGCTGTTTCGAATGGGAACCTTTCAGGGGCGATCGCTGCCTATCAGGACCTTCCCGAAGCCGCGAAGACTGCAGGAAGCGAGTGGGTTGCCCGTGCCGAGGCCCGTGTCCAGGTGGACGGGCTGACGGAAAAGGCTTCACAGGAAGTGCTCAATGCACTTGCTGCGAAGGACAGTTAAGCGACGACCGCTGGTCGGCCGTCGGCGCAGTTGTTGTTTTAAGCCGGAGTCGCCCGGCGACGCTTGGGAGCGAGCTATATGATCCGCGTCTTTTTGTTCTTTCTCCTGCTGTTTGGCCTGGCAGCCGGTTTCGCCTGGTTGGCGGACGTGCCCGGGACCATTTCCATCAGCTGGAACGGATATGTCTGGGAACAGCCGCCGGTCGTCGTCGCACTTGTTGCCGGTGCGGCGCTCGTTGCCTTTTTGCTTGTCGTCTGGGTGATCCGGACAATTCTTCAGTCGCCTCAAATCGCTGGCAGGTTTTTTCGCCGCCGCCGCAAGGACAAGGGCTATACGGCGCTGTCCCACGGTCTGATCGCGCTTGGTACCGGCAATGCCAAGCTCGCGAGGCGCTACGGACTGGACGCGGACAAACTGCTGCCGGAAGAGCCCGCAGCCAAGCTTCTGCTTGCCCAGACCGCACAGCTTGCCGGCAAGGACGACGAGGCGCGTCAGCGTTTCGAGGCGATGCTGGATGAACCGGAAACCAAGGCACTCGGTCTTCACGGCCTGTTCGTCGAGGCAGAACGC
>Ga0207422_1004475_pt1 | contig 11524 bp, 9 predicted proteins | sample MarCyaLeptolynsp_FD_187757 | JGI IMG/M metagenome (GOLD analysis project Ga0207422, IMG submission 187757) | Marine cyanobacterial communities from Panama - species 1 Leptolyngbya sp. (SPAdes) | ecosystem: Environmental > Aquatic > Marine > Unclassified | place: Panama: Panama City | collected... | reverse complement strand
GGTCTTGCGCACACGCTTTGCCACGAGGTTGGACATATGCTCATCGGTCAGATCTATACCCATGGATCACTACCTGGAAGTTGAGTACGACCTGTCCGACGTGATGTTCGTGACCACGGCCAACACGCTCAACATTCCCGGACCCCTGATGGACCGGATGGAGATCATTCGGATTGCCGGTTACACGGAAGAAGAAAAGGTCGAAATCTGCCGCCGTCACCTGATCCCCAAAGCGGAGAAGGATCACGGTCTGAGGGAAGGTGAATTCGCGATCGAAGACGATGCTCTGCAATTCGTCGTGCGTCGCTACACCCGTGAAGCCGGTGTCCGTAATCTTGAGCGTGAAATGGCGACCCTGGCCCGTAAGGCGGTCAAGGACATCCTCATGAGCGACAAGGAGAGCATCACGGTGACGCCCGAAGTCGTCGAGGATTACCTCGGTGTTCCGCGGTATCGCTACGGTGAAGCCGAGCTGGAAGACCAGGTTGGTGTTGTTACCGGACTTGCGTGGACGGAAGTCGGCGGTGAACTCCTGACGATCGAAGGGGTGATGATGCCTGGCAAGGGCAAGATGACCGTCACCGGCAACCTGAAGGACGTCATGAAGGAGTCCATCTCGGCGGCGGCGTCCTATGTAAGGTCGCGGGCTGTCGACTTTGGCATCGAACCGCCGAATTTCGACAAGAAGGATATCCACGTGCACGTACCTGAAGGCGCAACGCCCAAGGATGGTCCGTCTGCGGGTATCGCCATGGCGACGGCGGTTATCTCGACCATGACCGGTATCCCGGTGCGCAGGGATGTCGCCATGACTGGTGAGATCACGCTTCGTGGAAGGGTACTGCCGATCGGTGGCCTGAAGGAAAAGCTGCTGGCGGCTCTTCGTGGCGGGATCAAGCTTGTGATGATCCCGGAAGACAACGCGAAGGACCTGGCGGACATTCCGGATTCGGTGAAAAACTCTCTCGAGATCATTCCGGTTTCCGGGATGGAAGAGGTGCTGAAAAACGCACTTGTTCGTTTGCCGGACCCGATCGAGTGGGATGAAAGTGCCGCTGAAGCCGCCGCGAAGGCGAGTGAATCGGACAAGGACAAGTCGGGCGTTTTGGCGCACTAAAACCCGGTTTGCACCGCACAAAACGACGAGCCCCGGAGATTCCGGGGCTTTTCTTTTGAATAATCGGTAGAAATGGCGGTTTTCTGCGAAAAAACCACTTGCGTTTCGCGTCAATTCGCCCGAATTTCGCGCAACGGCGCTGACAGGAATCGTCGGCACTCTGCCGTTTCTTAGAAAGGTATCTGCTATGAATAAGAACGATCTGGTCGCAGCTGTTGCAGAAAAGACCGGCCTCACCAAGGCGCAGGCGGGTGAAGCAGTTGACGCAACTTTTGAAGCAGTCACGGAAACGCTGAAAGGCGGCGACGAAGTGCGCATCATCGGCTTCGGCAACTTCACCGTTTCCGCACGTGCTGCAACTGAAGGCCGCAATCCGCGGACTGGCGAAACGATCCAGATCCCGGCTTCCAAGACGCCGAAGTTCAAGGCTGGTAAGGGCCTGAAAGACGCCGTGAACGCATAAGTTCACTCGCGCAATCTTTCTTCAAAGCCCCGTTCCCGGCTCTCGGGAGCGGGGTTTTTCTGTTTAATCTATGCGATCCGGGACGGGGCCGTGTTTGCTGCACTGTTTTCGGTGTAGTCTGGATGCCTTGAGGATCACGAACGCATGGTGGTTTTCCATGAGCTTGCAGGCATTGATCGGGCGGCGTCAAAGAGCATTGTTCGACGCCTGGGTCCGCAACCCGCTGGTACAGGTACAAGTCGAACACCCGGACAGCCTCGGACGGCTGGTTTTTCTGAATGAGTTCGATGAGGATGTCGAAACGGAGAAGGCAGGGCGGCGCAGTCTGAAGAATGTCGCGATCGTCAGCAAACCGGGAAACCCTGACGAGAACGCCAGCGTCTGGGTGAGGGCAGGATATTCGTCCTACCAGAAGGCCTGGCTGGGTTTTGTGAACCAGGTCTACGATATCAAGGCAACGAGCAAGGATCTTGCCGGTTACAATATCGATCATCTCCTGAACAAGGCCCGAAGCCCCAACAAGGAGGGGTTCATCCGCATCGAGGCGATCAATGATGCGGTGAACCAGGCTTGGGGCGGATTGTTCGAACGGGCGGCCAGCAATCCCGAATTTTCAGCCAACAAGACCAGGTACCGTCGAACCATGTCCTGGATCATAGCGGCAAAACTCATGGAGCAGGCGCCGCCAAGAGGTCCGGATGATCACCAGGGAATTGCGAGACTGGCGCGGTTTTTCTCCCGGAACGGCCTCGCAGACGACAACCCGCAGCAGGGCCTGACCGAAATGCTGAGATTTGCATATCGTTTTCGCTAGAGAACGGCGGTACGCGCTGGTCTGACAACCGGGTCTTGCTCTGTCACGTGTTCAGGTGATCCGGATTTCCGGTTTGGTTCAGACCTCTGATTTTGAATGGATTTCAACAATTTCACCCGAGCGGAATCGGCAACAAATACTGTTTTCGCAAATCATCCACAGGCAGAAAAGCAGAGACAAAAATCTTTGAAATTCTACTTGCCAAGAGAGGAGGGACCACCTAAAAGGCGTCTCACCTCGTTGAGGGCGATTAGCTCAGTTGGTAGAGCGCTTCGTTTACACCGAAGATGTCGGGAGTTCGAGTCTCTCATCGCCCACCATTCTCCTTATCATATCCGGTCATTCTCCCCTGTGGTGTGGTTTTGCATGAACCGCACTGGATCATTGTGGGATCAATCCCGATACAGGCTCGCCCGAAGGTCTTCCAGAGCCTGAATGATGCTCTCCGGTTGTGCCTCTGGGACAACCGTGGACCGGTTCTTCCTTCAATTGGCCAGGTCATCTCAAATCCTTCGTGTTCAGGCGAGTGAGTGTGCTTCGATCTGCACTGAGTGCGCTTTTTTCTTGTATTTTGTACTGTTTGGGTCTATAAAATTCACCGGCTAAATAAAAAAACAGCGAAAATTTATAGACTTACGATAGATGGCCTTTCTATTTCTGCTTCAGATTGCCGGTGCCGTGATGTTGCTGCTATACGCGGTTCGTATGGTTCGGACCGGATTTGAGCGCGCCACCGGCCCGGCTTTGAGACGATCAATCAGCCGAGCGGCGTCCGGTCCATTGGTCGGTGTGTTCTCAGGAATGACAGTTGCGGTCATGTTGCAGAGTGCAACAGCTGTGACAGTGCTGGCGGCCGGGTTGGCCTTGTCAGGCATTTTAACGACATCAGCCGGACTGGCTGTGCTTCTTGGAGCGGATCTTGGTTCTGCGCTCGTCGTGCAGTTTCTGGTATTCGACCTCAGCTGGCTGGTTCCGCTGCTGCTTGCCGTTGGCGCCTGGCTCTTTTTGAAGATCGAAAACCGGACCGTGAAACAGGCAGGGCGCATTCTGATCGGAATTGCGCTTGTTCTGATTGCGCTCCAGATGATTGGAGAATCGACGACGCCTCTGAAACAGGCGCGATTCATGCCTCATGTCGCCGCCTATCTCGCGTCCGATATGTTCACAGCACTTGCTGTCGGTGCTCTGCTGGCATTCTTGATGCACTCGAGTGTGGCCACCGTACTGATGGTTGCGGCTTTTGCCCAGAAGGCTGTTTTGCCACTTGAGGCGGCAATTCCACTGGTTCTTGGCGCGAATATCGGAGCTGGGTTAGTTGCCCTCTGGCTGACAAGAGGCATGGATCGAACCGCAAGGCTTTTGCCTCTCGGCAATTTCATCTTCAGATTTGCGGGCGCTGTTGTGACGCTGTTGCTTCTGACGTCGTTTCAAATTCCGCTGGAGAAAGTTAGCAGCCTGCCTGCGCAACAACTTGTCGCGATCCATATTCTCTTTAATCTTGTGCTGGTCCTGGTGTGCGTGCCGCTCACATCTCCTATGGCGTGGCTCGTTGAACGCATCTTGCCGGAGCAGGTTTCTGCGAATGAAGCTGAGCCCAATACTCCCAAGAGTGCCTTGGATCAGCGGGTGTTCAATGTTCCGCGCCTGGCACTTGCAAGCGCAACACGTGAGCTGCTTCGAATGGGAGAACTGGTCGAAGCGATGACACGACCGGTCATGATGATGCTGGACAACGGCAGCATTGCAGAAATTCGCCGCTTGCAGCAGATGGACACAAACATCAATGTCATCCATTCGGACATTAAGCTTTACGTTGCTGAATTGAACCGGGGCAGGCTCACCTCCGAAGAGGCAGAGCGCAGCCTTGAGCTTGCCAGTTTCGCGATCAACCTGGAACGTGCCGGTGATCTTGTTTCGAAGAACCTGCTTGAACGCGCCGTGCAGCTTCAAAAGAGCGGGATCAGTTTTTCAAAAGAAGGGCAGCTGGAACTGGAAAGCATGCACGACCGCGTTCTGGCCAATATGCAACTTGCGCTCAATGTGCTTGTGTCCGGTGATGTCGCCTCTGCCCGCGAACTGATCGCCGAAAAAGATATGATGCGGCAAATTGAAAAGACTTGCCATGAACAGCATCTCGACCGGCTCAAATCTCGCATGCCGGAAAGCATTGAAACAAGCAACGCGCATATGGAAGTCGTGCGGAGCCTGAAGGAGATCAATTCCCTTTTCGCCACAGTTGGCGTGCCCATCCTGGCAAGGGAAGGGCAGCTTAGAAACAGTCGCCTGGTCCCTGCGCAATAGTGGCTGCATCCGAGAATTCAATCGATATGCGCATAGTTTCATTTGGGCCGGGCGATCAGACGGTTCCGCTGCCCCCGCGGTCGAGGAGTGGCCAGCGTCGAAATTTTTCATTGCCGGCTGATCGGTTTTCCACATTGAAAAACAAGGCACTTCGGAGCAAAAAAAGCAGGTTGCCTGCTGCTCGATCCAAAATCCGTCATTCGGATGCATTGGGGTGCTTGACTTCGCATCTCAGCCGCCGTACATCAGCGCGACTTCACGGCAACACGCTGTTGCCGAACGAAGCGGGTGTAGCTCAGTTGGTTAGAGTGCCGGCCTGTCACGCCGGAGGTCGCGGGTTCGAGCCCCGTCACTCGCGCCACTCTCTTCAAGGTACTTCGGTATCAGGCAGGAGATGTGGCGACATACCGTGAATGTGCGGGTGTAGCTCAGTTGGTTAGAGTGCCGGCCTGTCACGCCGGAGGTCGCGGGTTCGAGCCCCGTCACTCGCGCCACTCACGGTCCCCATCCAGTGTCAAAACTTCATAGTCTGGATGAACCCCAAGAGGGTTCTTCGGGATGTTTGCATCCATCCGATCCCGCGCAAAGCTTTCAACTGACCTGAATTTGATCCGAAAAGGCCGGGACGACCTGATTTACCCGGTGTTTTGGGCTTGAATACGATTCTCCTTTTGGCTGGTATTCCAAGGCGGGTGCGGCATAATTGCGCTTCGAGCACGCAAAGTTTTACCGCCGGTGCAAACCGGCTAAAATGCAGGTGATGACAGGGGTCGTCGGGAATTTGGTTCGAGTGAGGCAAGACTTTGACCACACAGGGGTCTTGCGCTGCAACAAGTCGTAAGATAAGCGTGCGCTCGCATGTTGGTCTCAACGACTGGAGAGTGCAGATCGACTTGGATATGTTCCAGGCGACGGGTGAGGGCCCTGACTCAGGATCAAGCTTCGATCCACTCCAGATGCAAGGACGCGAAAGATATGGAAGAACTCTTGCGGGAATATGTCCCGATCGTCGTGTTCATCGGCATTGCGCTCGTCATCGGGCTTGCCTTGCTGATTTCTCCCTTCCTTCTGGCGTACAAGAACCCGGACCCGGAAAAACTCTCTGCCTATGAGTGCGGATTCAACGCGTTCGATGACGCGCGCATGAAATTTGACGTCCGGTTTTATCTCGTTGCGATCCTGTTCATCATTTTCGACCTCGAGGTTGCCTTCCTGTTTCCGTGGTCAACCGTTTTCGGCGAGCTTGGCTGGTACGGGTTCTGGTCCATGATGGTATTTCTCGGAGTTCTGACCGTCGGCTTCATCTACGAATGGAAAAAGGGAGCCTTGGAATGGGATTGACCACGACCGATCCGCTCGTTGCTCCGAAGCCCAAGGGCATCATTGATCCCAACACAGGTAAACCCGTTGGCGAAGACGACGCGTTTTTTCTGGAAGTGAACAATGAACTCGCCGATAAGGGATTCCTGGTCACGTCCACCGACAATCTCATTCAGTGGGCGCGCACGGGTTCACTGATGTGGATGACCTTTGGGCTCGCGTGCTGCGCCGTTGAGATGATGCAGATGTCGATGCCGCGCTACGACGCGGAACGTTTCGGATTTGCGCCACGCGCGTCTCCGCGTCAGTCAGACGTGATGATTGTCGCCGGAACGCTGACAAACAAGATGGCACCAGCCCTGCGCAAGGTTTACGACCAGATGCCCGAGCCGCGCTACGTGATCTCAATGGGATCGTGCGCGAATGGCGGTGGCTATTACCATTATTCCTATTCCGTGGTGCGTGGCTGCGACCGGGTGGTACCGGTTGACATCTATGTGCCGGGCTGCCCGCCGACAGCAGAAGCGCTGCTTTACGGCGTCCTGCTTCTGCAGAAAAAAATCCGGCGAACCGGAACGATTGAACGCTAGTAAATCCAGCCACGTTCCGTGGCTGAATTTTGGTGGGCGGGCGTTAAATGCTCCTGGAGTATACGCCTGATGAGCGAGGTTGAACACGATGGACGAGACGCTTACGGAACTCGCTGAGCATATCGAGCTTGGCCTGGGCGAGTCCCTCGTCTCCTGGCAACTGCAGTATGGTGAGCTCACGCTGACCGTCAACGCGACGGATATTCTCGATGTCGTGCGGTTCCTGCGCGACAACAGTTCGTGCAAATTCGTGAACCTGACCGACATTTGCGGTGTGGATTATCCTGCGCGCGAAAAGCGCTTCGACGTTGTTTATCACTTCCTGTCGCCGGTCCAGAACCAGCGGATCCGCGTCAAGCTGGCGACTGATGAAAACACGCAGGTTGCATCGCTTACCCCGCTTTTTCCAGGTGCCGAATGGTTCGAGCGCGAAGCTTACGACATGTACGGCATTCTCTTTACCGGCCATCCCGATCTGCGCCGGATTCTGACAGATTACGGGTTTGACGGCCATCCGCTGCGCAAGGACTTTCCGGTCACCGGATTTGTTGAAGTGCGCTACGACGACGAAAAGAAACGGGTGGTTTACGAGCCGGTGCGCCTTAACCAGGAAATGCGCACATTTGACTTTCTTTCTCCCTGGGAGGGCACCGACTACGTGCTTCCGGGCGATGAAAAAGCAACGACGAACTAAGGCTGGTCCAGATGGCTGAGGCTCAGGTCAGAAATTTCAATATCAACTTCGGCCCGCAGCACCCGGCAGCGCACGGTGTTCTGCGCCTTGTTCTGGAGCTCGACGGCGAGGTGGTCACCCGTGTTGACCCTCATATCGGGCTTCTGCACCGCGGCACCGAGAAGCTGATCGAACAGAAGACCTATCTTCAGGCCGTGCCTTACTTCGACCGGCTCGACTACGTCGCACCCATGAACCAGGAGCACGCGTTCGCGATGGCCGTGGAGCGGCTGCTGGATATCGAGGTGCCGAAGCGCGGCCAGCTTGTGCGTGTTCTTTATTCCGAGATCGGCCGCATCCTGTCGCATCTGCTGAATGTCACGACGCAGGCAATGGATGTTGGCGCGCTCACGCCGCCGCTGTGGGGCTTCGAACCGCGCGAAGAACTGATGGTGTTCTACGAGCGTGCCTGCGGGGCGCGCATGCATGCGGCCTATGTCCGTCCGGGCGGGGTGCATCAGGATCTGCCGCGCGACCTTCTCGATGACATCTGGGACTTCTGCGATCCGTTTCTGCAGACACTCGATGACATTGAAGGCCTTCTGACCGACAACCGTATTTTCAAGCAACGTAACGTCGATATTGGTGTCGTCGATCTGGATGACGCCTGGGCCTGGGGCTTTTCCGGGGTCATGGTGCGCGGCTCGGGCGCAGCGTGGGATCTGCGCAAGTCGCAACCGTATGAGTGTTACTCGGACCTGGAATTCGATATCCCGATCGGCAAGAACGGCGACTGCTATGACCGCTATCTGATCCGTATGGAAGAGATGCGCCAATCGATCCGGATCATGAAGCAGTGTTTGGAAAAGCTGACCGTCGAGACGGGACCCATCTCATCGGTCGACGGCAAGATCGTGCCGCCGAAGCGCGGTGAAATGAAGCGCTCCATGGAAGCGCTGATTCATCACTTCAAGCTTTATACCGAAGGCTACCACGTGCCGGCCGGTGAGGTTTACGCTGCCGTTGAAGCACCGAAGGGCGAGTTTGGCGTCTATCTTGTGTCCGACGGTACCAACAAGCCGTACCGGTGCAAGATCAAGGCACCTGGATATGCCCATCTGCAGGCCATGGACTTCCTGTGCCGCGGCCATATGCTTGCCGATGTCTCGGCGGTACTGGGTTCGATGGATATTGTTTTTGGTGAGGTTGACCGCTGATGCGGCTGCTTCGCCAGCAGACTTTGACCACGGCAGTCAAGCTGCCGGCTGCGGTCAGCACTTTAGAACGGGGATGACACCATGGCAGTTCGCCGACTTGCCGCGGAACAACCAGACGGTTTCGAGTTCACGGAAAAGAATCTTTCGTGGGCGAAGAAGCTGATCGACCGGTATCCGGCGGGCCGGCAGGCCTCGGCGGTGATCCCGCTTCTTTGGCGTGCCCAGGAGCAGAATGACGGCTGGGTGAGCGAGCCGGCGATCCGCTGTGTTGCCGAGCTGCTCGACATGCCGAACATTCGTGTTCTGGAAGTTGCAACCTTTTACACCATGTTCCAGTTGCAGCCGGTCGGCAAGAAGGCGCATATCCAGGTGTGCGGAACGACCCCCTGCCAGTTGCGCGGTTCGGAAGACCTGATCAAGGTGTGCAAGTCCCGCATTGCCAAACACATGCACGAGATTTCAGAAGACGGCATGTTTTCATGGGAAGAAGTCGAGTGCCTGGGGGCGTGCGTCAACGCGCCAATGGTGCAGATCTTCAAGGACACATATGAAGATCTGACGCCGGAAAGCTTCGAGAAGCTGATCGACGATATAGCCGCCGGGAACGAAGTTACGCCGGGTCCGCAGAATGGCCGCCGCTTCGCTATGGCGGAAGGGGGGCTGACAAGCCTGACCGAACTTGAAGATACAACCGAAGGCTCCTTGCCGGTCGCGCATGTTGTCGATGGTGCGGAACGGGCATCTCACGCGTTTGCCGGAGCACCTATCAATTCCGGCGGAAACGACTATGACGGCGTGCCGACGCCTGCCGAAGACGCCGTTGAGAAGGTAAGGGCAGCCTTCGCGGCAAAGTCCGAGGCGAAGGCTGAGCCTGTCCCGGCGAAGAAGGCCGAGCCAAAGGCAAAAGCACCAGCAAAGAAAGAAGCTGATGCGCCGAAGGCCGCGGATAGCAAGCCAGCTGCCAAAAAGGCAAAAGCGCCGGTGGACGATACCAAGTCCGAACCCGTCGATGAAAAGGCACCGGAAACGCTGTCTGCGCCGCGCGACGGTAAAGCGGATGATCTCAAGAAACTGAAGGGTGTAGGGCCAAAACTTGAAGCAACGCTTCATGAGTTGGGCTTCTATCACTTTGACCAGGTCGCCAACTGGGGACCAGCCGAGGTCGCCTGGGTCGACAGCCGCCTGAAATTCAAGGGCCGCATTGAGCGGGACGGCTGGATCGAGCAGGCCAAGCTGCTTGCTGCCGGCGAGGACACTGAATTTTCCAAGCGCGTGGAAGCCGGTGAAGTGGCCTCCTCGAAAAGCGAAGACTAGGGGGGAAGAGATGCTGAAAGATCAGGATCGGATCTTCACCAACATATACGGTCTGCATGACTGGGGTCTTGAGGGCGCGAAACAGCGCGGCCAATGGGACAACACCAAGGCGCTTCTCGACAAGGGGCGCGACTGGATCATTCAGGAGATGAAGGACTCAGGTCTGCGCGGCCGCGGTGGCGCTGGCTTCCCGACAGGCCTGAAATGGTCCTTCATGCCCAAGGAATCCGACGGCCGGCCTGCCTATCTCGTCGTGAATGCGGACGAGTCAGAGCCAGGAACCTGCAAGGACCGGGAAATTCTGCGTCACGACCCGCACACGCTCGTGGAAGGGTGTCTTGTCGCAGGCTTCGCGATGAATGCGGTCGCTGCCTACATCTACGTGCGCGGTGAGTTCATCCGCGAGCGCGAGCGCCTTCAGTCGGCGATCGATCAGGCCTATGACGCCGGCCTCATCGGAAAGAACAACAAGAACGGCTACGATTTCGACATTTACGTGCATCACGGTGCCGGGGCTTACATCTGCGGGGAAGAAACCGCACTGCTTGAAAGCCTTGAGGGCAAAAAAGGCCAGCCGCGCCTGAAACCGCCTTTCCCGGCGAATGTCGGGCTCTATGGCTGCCCGACGACAGTAAACAACGTGGAATCGATTGCGGTTGCGCCGACAATCCTGCGCCGGGGAGCCGCATGGTTCTCCGCGCTCGGCCGTCCGAACAACACCGGAACCAAACTTTTTTGCGTATCCGGGCATGTCAATCAGCCGGCAACCTTCGAAGAAGAGCTGGGCGTTCCGTTCTCAGAGATGATCGACAAACATTGCGGCGGCATTCGCGGCGGCTGGGACAATCTGCTTGCAGTTATTCCCGGCGGGTCTTCGGTGCCGTGCTGCACAGCGGACGAGATCAAGGATGCGCCGATGGACTTTGACACGCTCCGCGGCATGGGGTCCGGTCTTGGAACCGCTGCGGTGATTGTCATGGACAAGTCGACGGACATCATCAAGGCGATCGCGCGGCTGTCCTACTTCTACAAGCACGAGAGTTGCGGTCAGTGCACGCCGTGCCGGGAAGGCACGGGCTGGATGTGGCGCGTCATGGAACGCATGGTGAAGGGCGAATCTTCTTATGAAGAGATCGACATGCTCTTCAAGGTGACCAAGCAGGTCGAAGGCCATACAATTTGTGCACTTGGTGACGCGGCTGCGTGGCCGATCCAGGGTTTGATCAAGAATTTCCGGCCTGTCATCGAACAGCGTATCGATGACTATGTCGCCAAGTCGAAGTCCTCTTCGACCATGGTGGCGGCTGAGTAAGCGGAACGGGATTTGGAGAGCAACGGATGACGAAGCTCATCATTGATGGCAAGGAAGTGGAAGTTCCGGCGGACTACACGCTGCTGCAGGCCTGTGAAGAGGCGGGCGCTGAAGTTCCGCGCTTCTGCTATCACGACAGGCTGTCGATTGCCGGCAATTGCCGCATGTGCCTCGTCGAGGTGAAAGGCGGGCCGCCGAAGCCGACCGCGTCCTGTGCGATGGGTGTCAAGGATTTGCGCCCGGGTCCCAACGGGGAGCCGCCGGTTGTTGAAACCAAATCCGAGATGGTCAAGCAGGCCCGCGAGGGCGTGATGGAATTCCTGCTCATCAATCACCCGCTGGATTGCCCGATCTGCGACCAGGGCGGCGAGTGCGATCTGCAGGACCAGGCCATGGCCTATGG
>Ga0207422_1004474_pt1 | contig 11532 bp, 9 predicted proteins | sample MarCyaLeptolynsp_FD_187757 | JGI IMG/M metagenome (GOLD analysis project Ga0207422, IMG submission 187757) | Marine cyanobacterial communities from Panama - species 1 Leptolyngbya sp. (SPAdes) | ecosystem: Environmental > Aquatic > Marine > Unclassified | place: Panama: Panama City | collected... | reverse complement strand
AGGCTGAAACGCGAGCCAGCGTCTTTTCTTCTTCGGCGTAAAGCACGTGAAGGATCACACCGACGAGCAACGAATGGCTGGTCTTTTCCCAGTGGTTCCGACGCTCGAGCGCGCCTTCCGGGTCGACCAGGATATCTGCGATGTTTTGAACGTCACGGACTTCGAGCGGGCCCTTGCGCACCTCCAGCAGCGGATTGTATTTGGCGCTTGCTGGATCGGTCGGATTGAAGAGAAGGCAATGGGAAAAGCGGGACCGCCATCCTGCCGTCAGTTGCCAGTTTTCGCCCTTGATGTCGTGGATGACGGCCGAGTGTGGCCAGCTGAGCAGTGTCGGGATGACCAGACCGACGCCCTTTCCTGACCGTGTGGGCGCAAAGCACATGACATGTTCGGGTCCGTCGTGGCGCAGATACCGACCGTTTTGAGATCCGAGAAAGACACCGTGATTATCGTTGAGACCGGCCTTGGCGATGTCGCGATTTGTTGCCCAGCGTGATGAGCCATAGGTCGTGACGAGCTGGTTCTGTCTTGCGCGCCAGAGCGATCCGGAAACGGCAAAGGCAACCCCTGCCAGACCACCTGATGCGGCGATAACCCCTGCAGTGTTGAAAATTTGGGGTGCGTAAGCTTCGTAGGCGTACCACCATTCGAAAATGCGCCAAGGTAAGTATACCGGGTAGTCAGCAATCTCAAACCAAGCCAGTCCGAGGCCCTGCTGATGGTCGAGCGCTGCGGCCGCCCATTGTGTTGCGCTCCAGACAGCACTGATGACCATCGCAAAAACGATCACAATCTGGCCTAACAGAAGTTTGGTGGGGGTCATGGATCTCTTGCCGGTTGCGGGCCGCTAAACCCGTTCGTTCCGGCATGAAAATCATGGAAATTCTATCGTTTAATCAATAAGGTAGTGTCCAAGATGGTCCAATGAATGCAGCAACAGAAATTTGAAGCATATTTCAGGAATTATGTTCCAGAATCCATTTACAGAAAAACCGATGAAGAACTAGCAAGTGATTTAGGTGCATTGAGCATGGGTTTTGCTTCCTAGTGCGCTGGTGACTGGAATGAGGCCAGAAGCTGACAGTCGGCTCCTGCAAATTCGCTGACGTAAGCCGACGTTGGTTAGGACATTTCGTACGGTAACTTTTGGCCCGAAGCGAGTGTTTATGGAAACTGCAGTGAATGTGAGCTCTGGTCGGAGCGCAGCTCATGTCAATTGTCGGCCCGAAGGAGGCGCGTTTTCAGGACATCGACGACTACCTGTGTGGTCGCGACATCTGCTTTCAGACCTTGTTCCTTAACCATTCGCCAAAAGTGACCTCGCGGGGTTGTAGACGCCATCCAACTGGGTCAAGAACAATTCGCGAAAAGGAGAATGGACGTTGGATATGCTCCATGGCTTCCATGAAATCGAAGACGACCTTCTGGGCTGCAAAGCGGTCGATGCGGTTTGGACGTTTCACAGTTCTAAAACCTGTTGGCGTCACATCGTGCCGGACGGGCGCGCCGACTTGCTTCTGAGCTTTGATGTTGGTTCCACAGGATCGATCAGAAATGTTGTACCGATCATTGCACCACCTTTTATGGTTGCGCATTCCGTCTTTACGCGTGCGCATCAAGGCTATGTTGGGATTAGATTTAAACCCGGTTTTGGCGGGGCATTTCTAACCAGGTCTTTGCGTTCAATGGTGGGAAGATTATTTGAAGGGCAATCTGCACTAAACTGTGCGCCTGGACTGCGAGACCTGCAGGGGCAATACCGAAGTATCCAATACCTGTTGGACTTTCTCAACCTAAGTCTAGCTAGGCAGCGAAATGGCATCATATCCTCAGACGTTGCAGAGACGCTCACATTCATTGATGAAAACGCCGGGGAGGCGCGCCTAGGTGAATTAGCGGAAGCGTTGGGCACGCCTATACGCACACTCAATCGCCGTTTCACCAATAATGTAGGCCTATCCCCGAAACAATACGCGCAAGTTGTACGACTCCGACAGGCCGTTCAGATGCTTGCCAAGGATGAGACCAGCTCCGCCCATGTGGCTGTAGATTGCGGGTTTTCCGATCAGGCTCATATGTCCCGAGAAGTAAAGCGCTTCATGAGACATACGCCACGGCAATTGTATAGGCTGGCGCAAGAGGGCAACCTTCTAAGTTGACCGATTTGTTCAAGACATACACGCCTATCGGGGGCTAGTAATCTGGCCAATCAAGCATGCACAGCATGTTTCAAGAAAGGCGATTGGATAGATGAAATCCCTGTTTGAAGTCTTGTCCGAAGTCTACCAAAAGCCAGAATTGTTTTCTGCCTACACTGCTGAAACCCTTTGGACTGAACCGCATCTGGCGCAGCAAATGCTCAAAACGCATTTGGACCAGAATACGCCGCTGGCATCGCGCACACTCCCTGTTGTCGAGCAAACCGTCGCGTGGCTGGATGACCGGTTCGGTCTGGAGGGTAAAAACGTCTGTGACTTGGGTTGCGGACCCGGCCTTTATGCAGAACGATACGCACAACGTGGCGCATTTGTAGAAGGGCTCGACTTTTCTACCAATTCCATTGCGTATGCGACCGAAAATGCGGCTTCAGGTCGCGGTTCGCTGTCGTTTCGAAGAGCGGACTATCTCTCCGATGAATTGCCCAGCGGGCAAGACCTGGTAACACTGATCTACTGCGATTTTTGTCCGCTTTCACCAGCTCAGCGCAGCATTTTGTTGAACAAGGTCCGGTGCGCTCTTGTGCCTGACGGCGCTTTTGTTTTCGATGTTTACTCCACAAAGGCCTTTGAAGGGATTTCGGAAGGCACCGTTCTTTCGCGCAATCACGCGAACGGCTTCTGGTCCGCGAATGATTGTTTTGTATTCCAGAGCACATGGACCTATCCGATCGATGCCGTGTCGCTCGATTTGTTCACGATCGTGGAAGAAGGGAAGACTTGGCGCGTCTACAATTGGCTACAGTACTTTTCGCTGGAGAGCGTCGAGGCCGAGCTGCAGGCGCACGGCTTTAGAGTTGAAAACTTGAGCGAAAGATTTGATGCAAACGCTGACACTACCGACACTTTCACGATTGTCGCAAGACCATTGTAGATAATGCATCAATCCCACCAGCTAAGACCGTACTATTGTCTGAGGTCCACTGCCTTCGTTGAGGAGAAGTAGAATGCCCATGTCCCCTATGCTTTTTATCTGTCTTTTCTTTCCCGGCTTCGGGGTGTTCCTTCTGGGCGCCGCAGCTATTTGGTGGGTGTCCCTTCAAGCTAATTCTGGTAAATCCAACGCGCGTGTGCAGAGCGGAGGATATTCAGAAAAACATCCGTCTTGATTCATTTAACGCCTTGGTCGCTATCGGTTTCGAGCGGACAAACTCTGTGTTGACACCCATCTTTTGCTGTTGACCTAAAAGAACAGGGATCAATATGCTCTGCAACACTCGTGACCTTGGAGTTAAATTTGCCAGTTTCTAAGACGGGACATTTTCCTTGCTTACGGTACCAGAGTGAACATTCAGGGACTATTCAGAGAAGGTCAGCTTCGAGCCCATTTTGACCGAATGCTGCAAACCGCATGAATGTCAGCTTTGCTTTTGCTTGCTTCACCGGAAGGTCCACTGTTGTGAGCTGTTCCGGCTCCTTGTTTTGAGTTCCATTCCTCTAAGGCGAGTTAATCGGAATGAAAACATCTCCGACACTTCGCCTACGAACTGCCCGCTGATAGCCCGGTCAAAACGATACTCAGAAAGTCTTCCGCAAGTCTGTCAGCGTCAATCTCAGATATGTCGTGAAACAGTATATTCCAAACCGCCGCATAAACAGGGGCGCCCACCAAAACGAGCGCGTCAATATCTTTGGCTTGCTTGCAGAACTCGCCTGTTTCGACACCATGGTCCAATGTTGCCCGAATGTGCTCCAAGCCCTTCAAGACAACATTGTCATAATAGAATTTCGCAATACGTTGGTGTCTGGGGGCCGTCGAGATCATATGCCGTAGAAGTGTCTTCATTTCTGCAGATGCCATACGTTTCGTAGCGATACGGACCTGCTGTGCCAGACGTTCTTTCGCAGTTCCTGTATGTGATTGGCCCGCGGCCCCTATCTGCTGCAGAGTCGGAATGATCTCGGTTGCAACTACGCCTTCCAGCAAATCCACCTTAGTGTCGAAGTAAATATACAAAGTCCCCTTGGCAACGTCGGCTTCTTTCGCGATATCAGACATCTTTGCTGCGTCGAAACCATCGCGGTCAAATACCTTCAGAGCTGCTTGAATGATGTCGTCCTGCCGCCTTTTTTGAGAGCGGGACAGGTCTTTGGTTTCTTTCCGATTTTTCGCCATGTCTGGCTCCGCCTTTCCGCGAAATAGAGCATCGACGCGTTTGGTGCACCGTATCAAAGCCTTGACATCGAATGACCAGTTGGTCAATGAGTGACTCAAGGGTCATTTTATGACCAGTGGGTCAATAATGAAGATGAAATTTGCTGAATCGTATGCTGAGCACGGTTCCTGTTGAAAGAGGAATATCACTTTGATGCGCATCACATTCATTCTGCTGGGTTTGTTGCTCTTGACCGCCTGCAAGGAAGAGGAACTGGCGTCCCAGCCGCCCATTCGAGGCTTGAAGACGCATCTCATCGAAGAAACCAAAGATTCGACAGTGCGCCGTTTTCCTGCCGTTCTGGAACCAACATCGCTCAATACTTTGTCGTTTGAGGTTGCAGGCAAATTGGGGACGGTCGCACTTGAAGTCGGTCAGCGCGTTGAAGCCGGTCAAACTCTGCTGTCTTTGGACACCGCAACTCTCCAACTGCAACTGGATAACGCCGAGGCCGGTATTGTGGCTGCACAAGCAGGCCGTGACAATGCCGCCGCAAGCTACAAGCGACAGCAAAACCTTTTTGAACGCGGTGTCACCACAAGGGCCGCTCGAGATAATGCTGAAGCTGAAGCCATTGCGAGCGAGGCACGTCTAGAGCAGGCCGTTAAGGCCCGGGATAGCGCCCTCGAAACGCTCAGCAAGACAACGATTGTGTCCCCAATCGATGGCATCATTAATGCAGTTGACGCGGTCAGCTTCAGCACCGTGTCACCGGGATCGCCTATGGTCTCGCTGTACGCGCCGGATGCCTTTGAGATTACATTCAGTGTTAATTTTGAAACGGCGTCGCAACTGGTTGTGGGTTCGCCTGCAACAATCCGACCAGCTGACCTGCCTGATGTTTCATTGAGTGCTTTTGTCAGCGAGTTAGGCGCGCGCGCAGATGCGGTGTCCAGCTTTCCGGTGATTCTAACTCTACAAGACACCGATCCCGTTCTGAAAGCGGGCATGGCGGTGGAAGCCGCTATTGAATTGCCGCTGCCTGCTCCGCGAGGGTTCACTATTCCTCTGAGTACGATCCTAAAAAAAGGGGAGATCAAGTTGCCTCCCGGTGCGCCGCAAGGGCAAGGCGAGGTCAGTGTTTACGTCTACGACGCAGAAACTGAGACAGTGCGTGTGCGCGAGGTTTCCATCGGAGGTGTGCGCGAGAACGCCATTCTTGTGGTGGACGGCCTTTCTGTTGGTGAACGGATTGCGTCCGCCGGCGTGTCGTTCCTGAGCGACGGCATGCGCGTCAATTTGCTGGATGGAGACTGATCATGGAAGCATTGACGCGTTTCGGTCTCGAAAAATCCCGGCTCACCATCCTGGTAATGATCGGTTTGCTGATTGCCGGCAGCCTCACCTACCTGAATATTCCCAAACGCGAAAACCCGGCCATCACAGTGCGCACGGCAATTGTCGCTGTGCAGTTTCCCGGCATGTCTCCCGAACGCGTTGAAGATCTTATCGCCGTCCCTTTGGAGCGCGCGGCGCGTGAGATAGGCGAAGTGGAGGACATCGAGTCCCGCGTCCTTCCTGGTGTCGCGGTATTGAAGCTGCATATCTATGACGCGGTGCCTGAAGGCGAACTGGTTCGTGTGTTCCAGGATATTCGCAACAAGATGAATGACAGTCGGGGCGATCTGCCGGAGGGCACCCAAGGGCCACTCGTGAATACGGACTTCGGGGATGTGGCTATCGCCACGATTGCCATAACGGGAGAGGGCTTTTCCTACGCGGAAATCTTCGATGCCGCCGATGACCTGAGGAACGGGCTCTATACTTTAGACGGCATCACGAAAGTCTCGATCTTCGGCAAGCAGGAAGAACGAATTTGGCTGGAGTTGGACACCCGTCGCATGGCCGCGATTGGCGTTCAGCTAGAGCGCGTGTTGCAGGATTTGCAGGCGCAGAATGTAATTCTGCCTGCCGGAGAACTGAACTCTACCGGTACGAAGCTCATCATGGAGGCAAATGGTGATCTCAAGACCGTCGAGGAGATTGAAAACGTCCTTACCAAAGTACCGGGCCTCAGCGGTTTTGTCCGTCTGAAAGACATACTGACGGTGCGCCGGGGTTACGTCGACCCACCTGACAAACCGGTCTACTTCAATGGCCAGCCTGCCTTGATGGTTAGCGTCGAAATGGCCAACGACCGAGACATTCAAAAGCTCGGACGGGAGCTTGAACAGCGCATTATCGAGCTCCAAAACGAACAGCTAATTGGCATCAGTTTTAACGTCTCGACGTTTCAGGAAACCAATGTCACAGTCGCTGTGAACAATGCCTTATCGAACGTGGGCCAGACCTTTCTGGTCGTGTTCGCGGTCATGATGCTGTTCCTAGGTTTGCGACCTGCGTTGATCATTTCCAGCATTGTACCCTTCACAGTGATGTTCGCGCTGATCCTGATGGCTTTCATCGGTGTCGACATTCAGCAAGTTTCGGTAGCCGCGGTCATCATCTCACTTGGGCTTTTGGTCGACAACGGTCTTGTTGTTGTGGAAGACATCCAGACCAAAGTGAACAAAGGCATACCGTCACGCGAGGCCGCGATTGCCTCGTGCGGACAGTTTTTCATTCCCCTGGCCGTTGCATCGCTCACAACGATAGCTGCCTTCATCCCGATGCTGATACTGGATGGGTCGGAAGGGCAGTTTGCATTTGCCATGGGTTCTGTCGTTGCCTCAATGCTGATCGGCTCGTGGTTGGTTGCACATTACATCCTGCCGTTTCTTGCCGCGCGTCTCGTAAAACCCAGGAAAACAGAAGTTGAAAAGGAAGGCTGGATGCTGCGCGCTTATGCGTCGGCCACACGAAAGCTCCTGCCATGGGGTCTGCCGATCATCGTGCTGTGCTACGGTCTGGTTATTGGCTCTGCGACTGTGTTCGCAGGTCTCAAGGCAGAGCTCTTTCCTCTTAGTCAGCGCTCGGATTTCCTTGTCTATCTCGACATGCCCAAGGGCACAGCCATCGAGGAAACACGCGCTCAAGCCCTTGCAGTTGAACAGTGGCTGCGCAATCCCGACATCAATCCCGAAGTTCGTGACACAACGATCTATGTCGGCGACGGAGGTCCTCGTTTTTATCTCGGTCTTGATCCTGCGGAAACCGATCCTGCCAGTGCCTTCTTTGTGGTGAACACGCAGAGTTTCGATGATGCAAAGACTATGGAGCAACGTGCACGGCGTTATTTGACCGAGAATTTTGCAGCATTTCGACCGCGCCTGACACGCCTTTCCATGGGTGGCACGGAATCCGGCATCGTAGAAATCAAGATCACAGGCCCCGATGGCGACATCCTTATGGGCGCTGCAGAGCAGGTGAAAAGGGGCTTTGCCAAGGTCCCGAACCTTGTGCGCAACGAAGACGATTGGGGCAATAAATCCATCAAAATGGTGATCGACATTGCCCAGGACAAAGCACGCGAACTTGGTATCACGTCCCAGGATGTGTCAGGCGCGATGGACACGTTTTTCAGCGGCACAACCTATTCGACCTTCCGCCAAGGCACGGATGCCATCCCAATCGTCGCCCGCGCACAGGGGAACTTCCGCGACAGCCTGGAAGACCTGGCCAACCTTTCTGTACCCACAAGTGGCGGGCTGATCTCGCTCAATCAGGTGGCGACATTTCGGCCAACGCTCGAATTCTCGCAAATCCGCCGAGAAAATCAGGAACGCATGATCACCATCTCGGGCAAGAGCGGCACTCTGGGCGCAGCTCAAGTTGAGCAACTTATGGATCCCATACTTTCCGGGCTCGATCTGGGGTCAGATTACACGATCACAATCGGCGGGGAGAGTGAAGAGGGCGCGAAAATCCAGGGCAAACTGGCTGCTGGTCTTCCCTTTACGTTGATCGTCATGCTGGCTGCGCTCACCTTCCAGTTCAATTCAGCGCGACGGGTTGTCCTGACCCTTATGACCATTCCATTGATTGTTGTCGGCGCGCCGTTGGCGCTTGATCTTGCAAGCCGTCCACTTTCGTTCTTTGGCATCCTTGGGCTGCTCTCGTTGATGGGCATCATCATCAACAATGCCATTGTGTTGATCGACCAGATCGACATTGAACGAAAAACGCAAGGCCTCGACGAGGCCATCGTCACAGCTGCAAAAAAGCGCGTCCGTCCCGTGATGCTAGCATCTCTCACGACAGTGCTCGGCCTTGTTCCCATGGCGCTGAATGGCGGCGCATTGTTTGAGCCGATGGCAACTTTGATGGTCGGTGGGCTGCTTCTCGCATCACCTTTGACGCTCATCTTTGTGCCATCCGCCTATCGCCTTTTCTTCAGACACGAAGAGCAGAAGCGGAAAGCACAAGCTGCCGAAGCTGAGCCCTTAGCTTCTTGAACAGATCTAAATCCAATCCCCATACCACAATCGCAAGGAGGCACTATGCCCAGCATCCTCATATACACTCGCACGCAGTGCCACTTCTGCCAGAAACTGAAAGCTTTCTTGAATGAAAAGGGCCTCACATATGAAGAAGTAAACCTGCAAGAAGCACCTGACCGTCAAGCAGAGATGGAGGCTAAAACGAACGGCATAGGATCGGTGCCCCAATTGTTTGTCGGCGAAAAGCACATCGGAGATTGCTTCACAGTTCTGTCAGATGCGGGACAGCAAAAACTGAATAGCGCGTTGGCTGACAATTCGCAGTGCTTCAACACCTAACAGGTGCCAACAATGACCATCTTCATTCTTTATCTTCTGGCGTTGACCGCACTGATTGTCAGTTTGGCATTCATCCCGCTGATCCTCATTACCGCAATCCCGCTACAGGCAGTGTACTATCACTCTCTCATTCGTAAGCCTGTGGTTTGGGGTATCGCGCTGTGCACGGTTGCCTGGCAAATTTGGACTTTCGTGCAAAATGATGCCTTCCCGTTGGGACATGTGGTACCGCTCGTGCTTATGGGTTCGGCGGTGTTCATCATTTACAACCTCTACCCTTCAATCGCTTTTCCGGCAGTGGATCAGCCCAAGATGTCTTACGATCCATTGAATTTGCCGATCAAAGATGATGCTCAAATGGCGGTCATTGAACACAAAGGGGTAACCAAAGCATATCCGCTGGATTATCTGATCCACGGCCACATCATTAACGACTGGTTCGCAGATCGGCTTGTTTCGCTGACCTATTGCGCGCTCTGCCGCAGTGTCATTCCCTTTGATGTCACCGACATCGGTCCGCTCTATGTGGGAGCGATGAAGAACGGGAACATGGTCTTGGCGGACCGGAAGACCGGCACATACTTTCAACAAGGGACATTTGAGTCCGTCATCGGTCCGCTTCACCCTCGGACGTTAGAGATGGTGATGTTTCAGTTTCTCACTTGGAAACAAGTCAAAGAGTTGGACGAACTGCCGCAAGTTCCACACGTGACCGAGCATGATTTCCGCGCTTTTGCGCTGCCTATCCCCGGCGCGTGGGAGAAACTTACCAAAGGTGACCTGACGCCCGGACTGTCTGCTGCCAAACGTGATAAATCATTTCCTGCAAGGACCTCCGTCATTGGTATCACGGACCCGTCCGTCAGCCCGCAGATTGTCTATATCAAAGACGAAATCATCAAGCAGGGCATCGTCAAGAATACCGACCGAGAAGTTATTCTCGTCGCTCAGGACGGCGCGGTGAACGCTTTCAGGGCAAGCGCAGGTGGCAAACCAGTCGATCTGGCCATTACGAAGGGTAACGCCCTCAAAGACCAAGCAAGTGGGACGATTTGGGATATCCGTGGGAAATACAAAAAGGGTCCCATCAACACCAATCTGCACATGATTATGACATCAGACGAGTATTGGTACTCATGGAAGCTCTTTCATCCCAAGAGTGAGTTGGTTCGCATCTAGACGACATCAGAAGTCACATTTGGTGTACGGTTCGCAGGTTCGGACGCAATGCGGCTTCAGCCACTGCCTCGGCATCGTTGTAATCGTTCTTTTGACCTTTATTGAACGACTTCACATAAATAGCCGGGATGATCCGCGGCTCAAAGCCCATGCCTCGCAAGGTTCGGCTAACGAAGTGAGCACTCAAGCATGCCTCCATCCCAACCACGCAGCGCGGAAACTTTTCGAAGGTCGAAGGAAGCGCAAGACGCTTGGTCTTCTGTCGCAGGACGAGCTGTCCTTCGGTTTCAAAGCCAACGAGATGAAAGACGTCTGTACCGATATCAACGCCGATCACAGAAATCGATGAACGGGAACGATTGGCTTTGGATGCTATAGTCGCTTCTCCTTTATGAGAGTGAAGCCTGGAGGCTATCACCCGGGGTGAAGCAGTCGGCACATTCCATTACCGGACCTTCATTGCGGTGCGGACAAAGCAGTCATACATACAGATGCAATGAATGGCGGCTTCGGGTCCGCATGCAGACTGGCCGGTTATGGACGTTCGATTAGCAAAGCGGACGTTCTCTCAGGTTGGAAGGGCGGTTGCTAAAGGCCCAAGGCGGAGATACGCGCTTACCGCAGCAAAGGTTCTGATTGAGCGCATACTTACCAGATGCTGGATTTCACACGAACAACCACTAAGCGAAACAAAGGTGACATTGGTCTCCCAGCCTATAGCTGACTATGAGTATGACTTGAAACTCTCCGACAAATTCTGGTGAAGGGGTAATTCGCAAGACATCGACGTTGTAACTGCAACTCCACAACAATCCGTCGGACTTTTGCTTTAGAGCCATCGAGATGTCTTACCGCGAAGTCGCAACCTGTCGCACGAGAAAGACTCTGACTGTCACAGTCCAACTTCGGTATCGCTAGATCGCCTCTGTTGTTCTCGAAAACCATCAAAGAAGAACTCAGAAAATCTCCGCGTCGCTGCAGAGCGGTAGGGTGTCGGCGGAAAAACAGCTGAAATTGTTCCAGACGGCAAAGCAAACTCTGGAAGTATATCAACAAGTTTTCCAGAGCGTAGTTCGTCGGCAACTGCGAAATCCGGCATGTTAGCAATACCACCTCCGGCCTTGACCACCGACAATACAGCCTGTGTCGTGTCGCCGCTCACAGCGGGTTGAAAAGTCATGTCTCGGCTCCGGCCGCGTTTGTCGGTAAAGGTCAATCTGGACGGAGCCTTCAACGCCCTATTCTCGATGAATGGAAGGCGTGCAAGATCGTCAAGCGTTTGCGGCATCCCGAAATTCTCGATAATCGAAGGAGCCGCGACCA
>Ga0207422_1004473_pt1 | contig 11535 bp, 11 predicted proteins | sample MarCyaLeptolynsp_FD_187757 | JGI IMG/M metagenome (GOLD analysis project Ga0207422, IMG submission 187757) | Marine cyanobacterial communities from Panama - species 1 Leptolyngbya sp. (SPAdes) | ecosystem: Environmental > Aquatic > Marine > Unclassified | place: Panama: Panama City | collected... | reverse complement strand
CTGCTCTTCAGTTAACTGTCGATGTGTAGTTGATGCCGGATGAATAATCAACGAACGTGTATCGCCTATATTTGCAAGATGAGAAAATAACTGGCAACGATCAACTATTTTTACACCTGCCTCATACCCCCCTTTAACACCGAAAGTAAACACTGCGCCTGCACCTTCAGGACAATACTTTTGTCCTAATTGGTAAAATGGACTATCAGGCAAGCCTGCGTACGACACCCATTCAACCTGATTATGCGAACTTAGCCACTTGGCAACTTCGAGCGCATTATCCGCATGTTTTTTCATACGTAAGGGTAAAGTTTCAGCACCCGTTATTGATAGGTACGCATTCATGGCAGACATAGTAGGGCCAAGGTCTCTTAAGCCAATAGCATGGCCGTACATAGTATAAGCCATGGGTCCAAAAGTTTCAGAAAAATTTAGGCCATGATACGCATCACAATTTTGTGACAGGCTTTTAAATTTGTCATTTTGTGTCCAGTCAAAATTACCGGAATCAACCACGGCACCACCCATGGCATTACCATGACCAGATATAAACTTCGTGGTTGAATGCACGACAATATCAGCACCAAACTCAATCGGCCGACATAGTGCTGGAGATGGCAGAGTATTATCCACAATAAGAGGAACACCTGCCTCGTGGGCTATTTGCGCAATTTTCTCGATATCACATACTACGCCACCAGGATTAGCCAGGCTTTCAGTAAACATAGCTTTAGTTTTAGGAGTAACTGCTTTACGGAAATTCTCCGGATCGACGGGATCGACAAACTTGACATTCCAACCAAATTTTTTGAATGAATGTCCGAATTGTGTGATTGAGCCACCATATAATTTATTGGACGCTACAAACTCATCACCACTTTCCATTAATGCAAATAATGCTAAAAGCTGAGCAGAATGGCCTGAGGCGGTACAAGTTGCTCCAACACCCCCTTCTAAACTGGCGACACGTTCTTGGAATACGCTAACAGTTGGATTTGTTAAACGTGAATATATAAACCCAGCTTCTTCAAGCCCAAATAACGCGGCTGCATGATCAGCATCTTTAAAAACAAATGCAGTTGCCTGATTAATTGGAGTTGATCTCGCGCCCGTTACTGGATCAGGTGCTGCACCTGCGTGAATTGATCGTGTTGCAAAGCCGTAATTTGTGTTGTCTGCCACAGTTATCCTCTACTTTAAATTCATAAGATATACAAATGCGAATGATAACTTAGTTTTGGCCATTATGTTAATTCCAGCTACCTGACAACATTAGCACCAAGAAATTTATCAAACTATCAGTTAAACGCTAAAACACTGACCGAGTATGTATTTCTTAAATGTGCATATAGAGGTGATTGCAAATTGCGTGAAACAGCGCAAGTTTATTGGCTAAGTGTTTGTTTATATTCGTAGCATCAATAACCATGGCCTAAAGAAACTACTTCGTGAAAGCATTAGAACAAAATAACAGTACCGAGGCTTCTTTCATTATTCAAGATAGTGAAAAAAATGCTATCTCTCAAAGCATAGAGCGCAAAACTAAAGACCGCATACTGGAGCATGTAAAAAACGGCACTGATGTAATTTTAGTCACGAGTGCTAAACATACTACTCAGCCGATTTCTTTGGAGCGCTATTTTTCCGACAGTAATGAAGAGATTCGCACTATTTGTTTAAATAGCAACTCATTTGATAGCCAATCAAACGAGCAGTCTGTAGATCTAAGTATGATTTCAGCCATAGTATACGAGTCTATTCACTTAGATACCCATTTCGCGATTATTGTCGATAATGCTGACCAGTTCCCAATTGAGCCACTCAATGAGCTAGTTAAGCTGGCTTTAGGAATTAATACTAGCAAGAACAATGTAAATTTCATTTTTTCTGGCGGGCCCGACCTGCTAGGCGTCATTGAACAGATATCCGATATTCGAAGGCTTAGCCTCGTTCATTGTTCATTAGATGTTATCACTGAAGAAGATATTCAAGAGTTCATTGACATAAAACAAAACCACATTAGCAATTCTGCAAAATTACAACTTAACAAGTTCGCACTTAAAAAAATCAGCACGCTTGCAAATGGCAGCTTACATAATACTAGTGTGATATTAGAGTGGGTTCGACGATATGCATTACATGCTGACAAATTAAAAATTACTGTTGGCTTTCTTGATGAATTAATAAGTCTGCTTAAAAATACTAATTTACTTTCAAATTATCCGCCCCAAGACTACCAGTTTCCATCAGATGTCAAATCAGCTACCCAAGCTGATAAAGAGAATGTCGAATTTGTTTCACATGAAGTGCCTCTTAGCCAGTCTCAGCCTACAACACTTGAATCTAAAACAATTTATATTGAGACCATTGAAGATAAAAGTGCAAACGAAGCATCGGCATCTAATGTATATGAAAAAGTAATGGTAAACACGACTCAAGCTGATGTCGAAACGGACTTCTCAAATCAAGAAGACTCTGAAGAGCAGCTAAAAACACCAGAAGTTACTTATACAGCAAGTAATAATGACCTAGAATATACCGATACCTATCAAATTGAAGCGCTTAAACATATTAATGACCCGTTTCCATATGCTGAGGAGGACTTACCTCTAAATACCACTACAACATCTACACAACCGGCTAACGAACCAATAAATAAAAAATCAAATAAAAAACCTCTAGCATATGTCGTTATTTTAGCATTTATAATGCTGGTCGGTTATCTTGTATGGTCAAATCAATTAATAGATCAAACTTATATTAAATCTTTAATCCCTAATAAAATTAATGTAGGTAGCAATAATCTACTTCCGCAAAAAGATCCAAGTGAACCCAAACATGACACATTAGAGACATCAATAAACAACCTTACCAAGAAAGACCAGCCCTTAGGACAACAAAACAGCAATACAATTGATGCATTGGTTAAACTTGCACACCAACAAATTACAGACAAAAAATTAACTACCCCACCTGAAGACAATGCCTTTGAAACATTTAACTTGATTCTAGAATTTCAACCAAACAACAAGGCTGCACTCGCCGGTATTGAAAAAATCAAAACTCGCTATCAAACGTGGGCAGAACTAGACATTAATGAAGGCAAAATTAAACGCGCAAAATATTTCCTATCTCGCGCCATTGAAATTTCACCGGATGATAAAGAGGTAAGGCAACTACTGTCTAGTTTAGAATAGAAACTTTATAAGATATTGCTAAAAAGAGTTCAATAAAATGAGATTAATGCACACGCACCATCTCGCAAACATCTAAATTTGAAATAAAGCATCTATTACCATTTTTCCAATGCAATAAGATAAATTTTATTGGTTGACTATCTTGGACCTTGTGAATTTCTCAAAGTAATTTGATGCAATTATATTCGTAGATTTCAATACTGCATTAACTATAATGTAACAACTCTGGTTAACAGTATTAAAAATTTTCATTCATTATAAGCTTTTATTCTGTTTCAGAAAAAGCATACTTATAAAAATACGTACATGCTATTGCTATTAATACTGATAACGTAAACAGATATAACCCATAGTGGGTTTGCGCTGCAGCAAGTGTCTTCAGCTTTATACTGGCAATCAAGATAGCAATAATAAATACATCTAACATCGCCCATTTGCTGACTGCTTCTAGAAAACTAATTACCCTATTCGACGACTTGTATGAATTTAATAAAACTCCATATATTAGAAGCAATGTATATTTAACCGAAGGCAATAATAACGCAAAAATAAATATTGCTAGAAACAGTAGCCATTCCCCACCATGAAATAGCGATAACATTACCGAGTAGATCGTTAATGTATCCTTAAAAATATAAAATTCATTTATCGACAATAGCGGGCTAAATAGCGAAAATATGTAGGATATAATTCCAAGTGTTACAAGTAACAAATAAATAAATCTTTTATTCAAATTGCCGGCCCTTACATGTCGTTATCAAAAACATTCATAGCTTTATTGCAGTTAGAAGAAACCTTATTAATACTAGAAGAAAGCCTGCAACATCCTCCGTTCCAAGACTCAACAAGCAAAAGACATATCTCCAGGCTTAAACAATTATATTCGCCATTGTTTGATTTTGAGCACTCTGAGTCGGGTTCTTATTATTATGCAGCCCTTCAGTGTATAAAGGCTACTTACATAGACGATGACGCAATCTACAAACTTCCCTTATCATCACTATTTGTAAATAGTATCTTATCTTTACTAGAGTTAAGCACTTTATCGCTTGATACTAAGATAAATAAAAACAGTATTACTGAAACATTACTTAATTTAGCCAGTTTATACAGTTTACGTGATTCTGATGACATGGCTGACCTAATAACAAGTGTTGTCAGAAAATTACGTACTGACATTGTAGTCCTTTTAAATATAGAACTAAGCAAACAGCATGACTAGCAAAGCAAATATCAATCCTCTTATCGTGTCCCTCAATTCAAATAAAGTGCTGGAGTACTATCGCGACCGTAAACTTACAGAGAAACAGACTCAAGACCTAGACAAAACTGACAAAAAACTTGCTGCTGGAGTACATTTTGCGGGTAAATTTATCCCATCTCCAAGCGCCAAACAAAAGGCCGTGTTTATGGCTAACCAATTAGCATTGGCGTTAGATGAAAATAATGAGGCGGCTCTTGCAATAACCTGCACGTACCTGGCAACACGTTATCCAGACTTAAAACAACTGAAATTAACGACTGTTGAGGATCAATTATCAATTGAGCTTATAAATGATAAAGAATTTTCTGATCAAGCTCCTATCAAGTTTATAGCTAAAAAAGACCTGATTTGAGCTCTACCTTTTAACCCAGCCCCACATAGCCCAGGCAATACTCAAGACCAAAATAATTAGTGCGATTGTTAGATTGAATGTCATTTTTATAGTTTTGCTAAATTTCACCTAACTATATGATTAAAAATACTATTTTTTAATTCAATTGCGATAAAACGATCATATCACCGGATAATTTACTAGAAATACCTTCTCAAGATTATTATTCCGACATCTACTAAAAAGTGTTTCGTTGCATCTTTACAACAGTTAATGGAGCGACTTTCAAAATAGAAGTTAGGAATGATATTTATCAATTCTAAAAATTAGAACTTGCTAATAAACGAAATTTCAATTTGATAACGAATTCATAAGCTTATATGCAATTCTTTAGTGTTGCTCTTATACAACAAAATATTCAATTTTTGTTGGTATATTACAAAAATCTTGTGGTAGGATTGCAACGCTTGATAGGTATTGGCTAACTTATGTGTTGTTTAATCATCACATAAGTGAGTACACAGGGATAGAGAGTACTAAAACCATTACTGAGTGGATTTATTAAGGGAGGGGGATGCGGTTGCATTCTGGACCACAACCACTACGACATCCATACCAAGCAATACTCGAGTACATTTAACTTAAATAATGAGAGGAGTCTCAATGAAAACTAAACTATTAGGATCTGCGTTAGCATTAGGCCTAGCAGCACCTTTAGCAGCAACTGCTGGTGGTGTTTCTGGTGGAAATGCGAACTCAGACTGGACAATCTATGGCTGGCAAAACTGGTCATATGAATTTGTCGATAACGACGAGCGTGATATCCAGCGTATTAGTAACAATGCTGCAAACATTGGTTTCTCAGCAAGCATTGATACTGGCATGTCTATGGGTGGTCAAGCGATTAAAGCAAACTTCCGTTGTGAGCAATTTACTTTCCATAACCGCTTTGGTGGTTCTGGCTTCTTTGGCTTCAACGACTTTTGTAATCGTAACTCTAAAATCAGCTTAAGTGGTGCATTTGGTGAGTTCATGATTGGACAGTGGTTATTACCTCACAACGAAATGGTTGCCCAGTGGGTTGACCCATTCTACGATGCTGGTGCTGATTCACACACTTCAATTATGGGTTCAATTGGTCGTGGTACTCGTTTCTTCAACGGTGGCTTCGGTTTTGACAACGGCGGTGGTTTTGGTGGCGCTACTCAATTTGGCGCTGCTGGCTTTGATTGTGAAGATACTGGCGATGGCGTGGGGGGCCCACCTGACGGTATCCTACAGCCCGACGAATGTGGTGCTACTGGCGGAGCAGGTGGTTTTGGTTCAGCAAACAACGCCTTTAACCGACGCCAAAATGGTATCCTACAGTACTGGAGTCCAAACATTAATGGCTTCCACTTCCGTATTGCAACCACTAACGCACAACAAGATGCAGGCTTCGAGTATTTCTCAGGTGGCAATGACATTTCTGTTGTAGATGCAAATGATGAAAGTCACGAACTTGATCCTCGCATTTGGTCAACTGGTATAGCGTATGAAAACACGCTTGCTAATGGCGACAATGTATGGTTGGCAGCAACTTATGAGCTTCATGATGAATGGGCTGCTGTTGATTTTGCTTGTTCAGACTCAGATGACTCATCTTGGCGTTTAGCAGGTCGTTACATTAAGCAGTGGGGTAACGGTATGTTTACCCGAATCTCTGCTATGTACGAAGACATGGAGTACGAGCATGAAGATTGTGCTCGCCAAGACGGTGCCTTGGGTGGAGACGTTGACCTAGAGCGTAGTGCTTGGATGGTTTCTGGTATCCAAAACTTCGGTAATGGATTCGACTTCCGTTTCTCTTACATGGACGCAGACGAGTACGATTGTGATAATGGTGTTTGTAACGGTATTAGTGAAGATGACACTGATGCAACTGCATTCAACGTTGGTGTATTCTATACAATGCCTGCTGGCACAGAACTACGTGTAACTTACTCAGAGGTGGATAACGAAGATAACGCACAGTACGACTTCGGTATCAGCCCTGCAGGTGTTGCTGTAGGTGATGACTTAGAAATGATTGCTTTTGGTATCGTTCAGTGGTTCTAAGCTAAATACTTAGTCCAATAGTCATGAAAGCAGGCATCTTTGGATGCCTGCTTTTTTTGTGGGCTTTATATAATAAAATTGTGTCTATACTAGAAACACTCTAAACTTTAGTATCAACTATTGGTCATACAAAAAAATACAGCGAACTTCGTAATGCGTAAATTTCTTTTCCTGCTTATTGTTATCATAGTGCCTGTAGAGTCATTTAGTGCCTGCACCCCTGAAACCATTCAATTTTACTTAGACAAAGGCTTCAACCAAGAGCAAATTACTAAACTTTGTGGACAAAATGAAACTACGCAGCCAGCATATAAACCATACCAAAAACCTATAGTTATCTATCAAGAAGGTGGCGCACGTGCAGGAATAAGTGCTGAAGAACGAAGAGCAGTAAATGAAATAAAAGGAGCTGTCGACGCCAGGTCTGTAGAGGTTACTGATAAAAGTATAGACTATATTAGAAAGCTATGTTTAGTCGGCGGAAATTCTAAGGAAGTCGATCAGCGTGTAAAAAAATGTATAGATGTTGCATATTCAGTCTCACGTGATGGGCTGAAAGTCATTGAGTCTGGGAAAGGCAACCTTGTAATTGGTCAAGTTGAACTAAAAATTATTAGCTCTAATATTATAAGAAAAACTGTTATCTCAAATCCCTGGGACTCCTTTTCGCCTGATATCAGGTTTTCACTTAAAAGAAAATATGAAGCATCGCAAACAGGAAATGTCACTACCTTACCGGTAAGAAAATCTGCCTCAGTGGGACAGGTTATAAATGCATTGAAAACCATAAGTGCAGCAACCGACCTCGAAAATACTGAATATGAATCAGAAGTCGCAAAAGTACTTGATGAAAAATATGTCCCGCCTACCGAAGAGGAGTACCTAGCTTCGCAGCCTACTTACGACGAAGTTCAAGAACAAGAGAAAAAGAAGAAAAAGTGGTGGAACCCATTTGATTAGTTAGAAAAATTTCTTTTATAAAATTAATGATTCCTCTTCCATACTTTCAGGGATTGGAATATTCATTAAATCCAGAACTGTAGGTGTAACAGAACCAAGACCTTTACCTTTTGCTAACTTTGTATGCCTATCACCATGTCGAATAATCATGCATGGAACAGGATTGGTTGTATGTTGTGTATGTGGATCACCAGTAAGCGCATCATACATTTCATCGCAATTACCATGGTCAGAAGTTAATAACACATTGACTTGTTCATCTACCGCAGCATCTAACACCCTACCAACTTCTTTATCCATAACTTCCAATGCTTTAATAATTGCTGGTTGTACTGCTGTATGACCAACCATATCACCATTGGCAAAGTTAACTATAATTAAACTATGCGCGCCTTCATGTATAGACTTAATCACTTCATCAGCAACTTCTCTAGCGCTCATTTCTGGTTTTAAATCGTAGGTAGCCACCTTAGGTGAGGGCACCATAATCCTATCTTCACCTGGGTAGGGCGTTTCTTTGCCACCATTAATAAAAAAAGTAACATGGGGATATTTCTCGGTCTCAGCACAGTGTAGTTGCCTTAAGCCCATGTCACTCACAACTTCTGCTAGTGACGCTCTTGGGTATTCGGAAGCAAAAGCGACAGGGCTACAAAATGACGAGTGAAATACCGTCATTGTGCACATGTTTACTACAGGATATTTACCACGATCAAATTCATTAAACTCAGGTTCTGCTAAGGCAGCACCAAGTTGTCTGGGACGGTCATTTCTAAAATTAAAAAAGATAACTTCGTCATCAGCTTCTATTCGGCATGTATCTGTAATAATTGTAGGTTCAATAAATTCATCATAGATTTCTTTTTCGTAAGAAACTTTAATTGCAGCGCGCGCTGTATCAGCATGTGTACCAGTATCACTTACTAATGTTTTCCAGGCAGCTTCTGTACGTTCCCAACGTCGATCTCGATCCATTGCATAGTAACGCCCAATGACACTATGGACAGAGCCATTTGTTTCTTCCAATAATTCTTTAATGTCATCAAGATAACTTAACGCGCTATTTGGGCTGGTATCTCGCCCATCTGTAATCATATGTATAGCAGGCTTAACGCTATTAAGTTTACACATGGTTAATAATGCTTTTAGATGCTCTATATGAGAGTGAACCCCTCCATCAGACACCAGGCCCAACAAGTGTATTGGGCGCGATTTCTGTTTAGCCGATTGCAAGGCTTTTACTAAAACTGGATTTTTAAAAAAACTGCCATTACGAATGGCATCATTAATAAGCACTAAGTCCTGGTGGATAATATTTCCACACCCCATTGTGATATGGCCTACTTCTGAGTTACCCATTTGGCCATCAGGTAACCCGACAGCGGCACCAGACGCTTCTAAAGTTGTAAAGGGGTTTTCGGAAAAATACTTATCGAGGATAGGTGTATGCGCCTGCGTAACCCCATTATGTTCACCTTCATCGTTAACACCAAAGCCATCGAGAATAATCAACATGGCGCGTTGAATTGCATCTTTTTCCTTATCTGCCATTACAACTTAAATTATGTTTTATCTGTTTTATTTTCTTGATTCGATTCAAGTAATTCTATCTCATCAAGCTCGAGGTCCATTTCCTCTTCTGTCATCGGCCGGAATCGTCTATCCTCAACTTCAGTGCGTTTAAGTACAATCTTGGACATCAGCAAACCCAGTTCAAATAACAGCCACACAGGTATAGCCAATAACACTTGCGAAATAATATCAGGCGGTGTGAGCAACATTCCAATTACAAACGCTGCTACAATCACATAGGACCTTGCTCTCGACAACGCCTCAACAGTAGTAACCCCTGTCATCACTAGCACAAACGTCAGCACGGGTACTTCAAATGCAGCACCAAATGCTATAAACATTTTAGTCACAAAATCTAAATAACGGCTAATATCAGTCATCACAGCAACACCATCTGGCGTCACTTTTGTGAAAAATCCAAACACCAATGGAAAAACAACAAAGTAGGCAAACACCATCCCTAGATAAAACAGAATAGAGCTTGACGTTAATAAAGGTAAGACCAGGCGCTTTTCATGTTTATATAAACCAGGCGCTATAAACGCCCAAAATTGATAAAGAATCCACGGAATGGTTAACACCACGGCTAACAGCATGACTAACTTAAAAGGTGTTAAAAAAGGAGATGCCACATCAATAGCTACCATGGTGCTACTTTCAGGCAAGTGCTTAAGTAATGGCTCAGCTAAGAATGAATAAATTTCATTGGCGAAAGGAAATAAACATAACAAAACAACCACAATACCAATTACGATTTTTATTAAGCGATTACGCAGCTCAACAAGATGGCTAACTAAAGACTCTTGTTTATCAGTTTCATTTGAAGCATCGGTAGACATATAATCAAGAGCCAGCAAGAATAATAAATAACAGAATTAATTATGTTTGCTTGAAGCGTTTTCTGTACCCGAAGTGGGTGTGTCGTCTAACGCTTTTTGAATTTCTTTTTCGGTGTCTGATTGAGTGTCGTTAAGAATATTTCTTAATTGGGAAATTTCACTCTGCTGTTTTTCCAACATTTCTTTTAGTTCTGCTGCTTTAAGTTCGTTTTCTATATCGGAACGCACTGACATCATCATGCGTTTAGCTTTACCCACCCAACGGCCAATTTTGGCAGCCAACACAGGAAGTTTATCTGGCCCAACGACTAATAGAGCCACAACTAAAACTATGGCGAGTTCCCAAAAGCTAAAATCAAACATATACAGCTAAGCTAAAGGGCTGTTAACTATCTTTTGGTTTGTCAGGATCAGAATCAGCGGGTTTATCTGCTTCACCATCTTTTACTGCAGATTTGAAATTCTTAATAGCGCCACCTACATCGCCACCCATATTCTTCAAACGTTTTGTACCAAATAACAGCAACACTATTGCCAAAATAATCAACAGCTGCCAAATACTAATACCCATTATTTATCTCCAAAATTCTTTACGTTTTCGCCGTGCGGCTGGCTTTTTCTTCTAAACCAGAAGTGCCAAACCGGCGACTCATTTCAGTTAACACATCATTAACATCAATATTTTTATCCGCGAGCATTACCATGCAATGAAACCATAGATCAGCCACCTCTTTCGTTAGCGCAACAGAATCAGCCCCTTTAGCTGCTATGATCACTTCACTTGATTCTTCGCCCACCTTTTTCAATATGTGGTCGATGCCCTTGTTATACAAACTTGCCACATAAGACTGATCAGCATCTACATTTTTGCGCGCGATAAGCACGTTTTGTAGTTGCTCTAAAATTTCGTGATTTTGCATGGCCAATTGTGCCTTTTCAGTCCTTTATAGAAGGATATCACAGCCTATCGCTGGCGTGATTGAGACGCTACAGAACAGAGCAAGTTTATCCTCGAACGGTAATCCCTTGATTTTGCATATGTTGTTTTGCCTCAGCAATCGTATATTCGCCAAAATGGAAAATACTGGCTGCTAAAACAGCGTCAGCCTGACCTTTAGAGACTCCGTCACTTAAATGATCTAAGTTTCCAACCCCACCAGATGCGATCACCGGGATACTTACGGCCTCACTTATGGTTCTGGTTAATTCCAAGTCAAACCCTGATTTTGTCCCATCCTGGTCCATACTGGTGAGTAAAACCTCTCCAGCTCCATA
>Ga0207422_1004471_pt1 | contig 11543 bp, 10 predicted proteins | sample MarCyaLeptolynsp_FD_187757 | JGI IMG/M metagenome (GOLD analysis project Ga0207422, IMG submission 187757) | Marine cyanobacterial communities from Panama - species 1 Leptolyngbya sp. (SPAdes) | ecosystem: Environmental > Aquatic > Marine > Unclassified | place: Panama: Panama City | collected... | reverse complement strand
CGCCATGAGCTCGGCCGCGGCGGTCGCGGTGGAGAGCCGCTCGGCCTCGGCGTCGAACGCCAGCGCTGCCATGCCGCAGCCGATGTCACCACCGACCGCGGCCGGGATCAGCGTCTCGCGGGTCGCGAGCGCCATGCCGACGCACACGTCGCGGGACAGGTGGACGTCGGGCATCACCGCGATGCGGGCGACGTCCGGATCGCGGCCGAGCCGTTCGATCGCCTGGCCGACCTCGGGTGGGGGCGGTTCGGCGACCCACTGGACGATCTCAGCGGGCATCGTCGTCCTCCTGTCGGTCTTCGTCGTGGACCAGTCCCGACGTCGGCAGCACGACGAAGTGAAGCTGCGGCGTTCGCTTGCGGTGAATTGCCGCCGCGACTTCGCTGCGCAGCCGTCCGGTCGCGGCAACGAGGCGTTGGCGCACGGCGTCCGCCCGCGCGGGGTCGTCGACGACGACCTCGACGATGAGGGCACGGCCACCGGGCTCTGGCACCACGCGGTGCACCCAAAGACCCGACAGCACGGGGTCGTCCAGCGCCCCACCGAGGGCGAGGTCCAGCCGCCGTTGGACCTGGCGGCACATCTGCATCGTTTTGTTGATTCTCGATCGTCTCGTCGACTCCTGGTTGTGGTTGCCCTCCTCGAAGAAGAGGGAGGCGAGGTCCGGGCGTGCCCGGCCCTCGCGGCGTGGCTCGTGACCACGTCGGTTGCGTTTTCGACTCATCGGTTGTTGCTCTCACTGCGGACGCACCGATCCCGGCGCGACCCGTGTTCGGGTTCACGAAAGGGTGAGAGCCAGGCCTCCAGGGCCTCCAGGGCATCGGAGAGGTCCGATGCCGCCGATCACGGACGCACGGAAACGAGGCTCGACGTCGGTCCGCTGTTCACAAGGGGTTGCATGGTCGTCCTCCTCTCCGGCGCCACTGTGCGACGCTGCCGGCCAACGTAAGGGCCAGACCCGACGCTGTCAAACGGCAGGAACGCTTCGGATGAACGCTCGAATGCTCGCGACCAAGTCGGGGTTTGGGTCAGTGCGAGCGTTGGGCATCGCGCGAACGTAGGCCTCGGCAATCTCGACGGGGTGTTCGGGGTCGATGCCGGGGACGACCAGCGTGGGCATCGCGAGCCCGGCAAGCTCGTCGTCGTGCGTGAAGGGGTGGGCGCCGGAGGCGAGAAACCGCGTCGTCGCCTCGACGCTGGCGGGATCGAACGAGCGGGCCATCGCGACCGCGGCGTCGCGAATCGGGGTCGGCAGGCTCTCGAACAGCGGGTCGAGCGCTTCGATCCCCTCCGCGAGTGCACGCTTGCCCGCCGCGTGCATGCGGTCCATCGCCACGCGCTGCGCGGGCAGCAGCCCCCGGGTCGCGCCCCCGAACGCCGGCCAGAGGAGCACGAGGGCCTCGGCGCGTTCGGGGTGCCGTCGCGCAAACGCCAGCGCCGCCCCCGATCCCGCGGAAAACCCTCCAATGACCGCCCGCGGCAATCTCAGGTGATCCATCAGCGCCCGGACGTCGTCGGCGAGCAGGTCCCATGCCAGCGCCCCCGCAAAGTGAGACCGCCCTGCCCCGCGCACGTCGGGCATGACCAAACGATGGTGATCGGCGAGCGCACCCAGCCGGACACCGATCGCGCGATGGTCCCCCATGCCGCCGTGCAGCAAGATCAACGGCCCCCCCCGGCCGCGCGCAAACGCAAACAGGCGGGTGCCTGCGTTGTCGTACTCGATCGTCTCGGTGGTCTCGATCGTCTCGGTTGCTTGACTTGGCTTGGTCATCGTCCAACGTCTCCGAACGCAGCGACGCCAGCCTCCCCGCGCGGGGCGACTGGCGTCGGAATTGAAAACGCCAGCCCCAAGGGGAGCCGGCGCCCAAACGCAAGACGCCGATCCGAAGTTCGGACCGGCGCCTGCCTGCTGGGTGTATCGCGACGAAGGCCGCAGATCAACCGAATCATCAGCCCGGCGGTTCGAACTCCTGGCACGCCTGGTCGATGGTCGAGACCGCGTCGGTGAAGAAGCTGACGTACTCCTCGGCGGTGCCACAGACCGGTCCGTGCAGGCCGTTCTCGCCCCACATCTGGACGAACTCGAGCCAGTGATCTCCGCCGGCACCACAGTCGGCGCCGCCAGGGCCGAGCCCGAGTACGACCACACCGGCGGGGTCGTTGTTCTTCGCCGCGACCACGGTCTGGTACCAGTCCATCGGCGTGCCCTCGTCCGGCGTGCCACCGTCGTCGCTGACGAAGGTCACCACCAGCAGCGCGTCGTCGCGCAAAAAGCCGTCGTTGCAGGTCTGTGCCTCCACGTTGGTCACGTCCAGCGCGGCCTGCAGCGCGTTCATCGGGCGCTCCGACGGATGTCCCGCCAGCCCGACCGTGGCCATGCACGCGAACGTGCCCGCGAGGTCCGGCTCGGTTCCGTCGATGAACCGTTTGCCGCTCGAAGGCGTGCACGGCATGTTCGATGCCCCGTCGCCCGCGGGGTGCAGTACGCCGGCCCCGCGCACGCGGTCGCATTCGTCGAAGTTGGTCTGCTGAACGTAGCCGTTGCAGGTGTTGTGCGTAGGCGAGTGCCCGTCCCACGGATTGGCGGTGTCGCAGCGGCCCCACGCATCGGTGTCGAGCACCATCACGTGAAAGTCGCTGCCTGCCTCGAGGTTCTCCGTGATCGCCGACATGAAGCCGGGAAACGCCCCGACGAGCGCCTCTTGCTCGCCGCCCATCGAGACCGAGTTGTCGATCACGAACAGGAAGTCCACCGCTTGGCAGCCTTCCATCATCTCGCCGGTCGTCCCAACGCCGTCGTCGCCCGAGCCGAGATCGAACGCCGGCCCGCCCGGACCATCGTCGTCATCGTCATCGCCCTCGTCGTTGTCGTCGTCGCCCTCGGGTGCCGCGCCGCCGGTCGTGCCGCCATCGTCGTCCGAGGGCGCGTCGCCGTCGGTACTCGGCTCGTCTTCGTCGTCGGCATTGATGCCGCCGCCGGGTCGGGCCTCGTCCGGTGCAGATTCAGCGGCGCAACCGACGAACAAAAGCCCGCCGATCGCGGCCAGTGCAGCCACGTTCGCTCGCATCGATCACCTCTCCCCGAAGACTCCGCGCATGGGTCGCGTCGCCTCCCACATGTCAGACACCGAGCCGGGCGAGCTTTCCGGATGGCGGATGACAAAAAACACGAATCATGGAGCGATCCGCTATCTTCGCGATGTGGCGGACGATTTTTCGCTGCTGGAGGCCTGGCAACGCGGGGATCGCAGCGCCGGCGATCGTTTGCTGCGACGCCACGTGGCGAGCATTCGGCGGTTCTTCCGCAACAAGGTCGACACCCCGCGCGACGTCGACGAGCTGGTCCAGGAGACCTTCTTACAGACCGTACGCGCCAAAGACGGATTCGAGGGGCGGGCGTCGTTTCGGACGCTGCTGTTCACCGTGGCACGCCGCCAGCTGTTCCGTTTCATCGAGAAACGCCACCGCCGCCCGGTCGAGTCGCTGGCGAGCACCAGCATCGCTGCGCTCTCGACGTCACCCAGCCAAGTCGCCGCCCGAGCCCAGGCACAGCGTCGCGTGCTCGCGGCGCTCCGGGAGCTCGACGTCGATCTCCAGGTTGCCATCGAGCTGCACTACTGGGAGGAGCTGTCGACCGCAGAGCTGGCCGCCGTCCTCGGGATTCCGCAGGGCACGGTCAAGAGCCGGCTTCGCCGAGGACGCGAGGCATTGGCCTCGGCGCTCGCCACGTTGCGACCGGCAGCACAAGGTACGCCACCCGACGTCGAGGCCGTGGCCCGATCGCTACGAGCCCTGGCCACCGACTGAGGCTACGGGATTCGCGTGCGGAACAAGGCGGCGGGATCGGCAAATGCGGCGCCCGTTCCGAACAAGCACGGCCACACGATCGCACCGTTTTGGCAGCTCACGATCGTGGACGGCACGCGGGTCGCCGCGAGACACACTGCGCCGGAGCGATCCCACACCGCCTCGTCCTGAGGAATCGACTGCCCCGGTAGCCACACGCTCGGCAGCGGCGCGTTGGTTCCCAGGTTGTCCTCGACCACGACCGGCGTCCCCGGGCTGGTCCAGGACTGCCCGTCCCCGCAGTAGTCGGCGCGAACCATGCGAACCGACGCCTCGAACAGCGCGACCCCATCGGGCCCGTAGTTCGCGACCAGATCGTCGGGCCGATACCCCCACAGCCCAGCCTTTCCCACGGCCCCCGCGGTGCATGCGATCGTGAGCAGCTCCGGGTCTTCGTGCATCGCCCCGCTCGACTCGTCGATGTCGATCCCCGGATAGACCACCGCCGACATCTCCGACGCCTGACCCGGGATCGTGCACGTGGACTCGGCCCCCTCGCCCGACCCGTCGTCCCAGAAGAACAGATACGTCGGCTGCCCGCTCGCCGCGTCCCACCCCGCCTCGAGCGTGAGGGTGTACGTGCCCCAGACCGCACCGCCGACGTCGATGGTCCATCGCGTGAGGCCGAAGTCGGTGTGATGGATCGTCCGCCCGTCCTCGAGCTCGGCCTCGAGCGCACCGCCGACGACCCGAACCGAGTCGGTGATCACCGGCGTCGTGCACGTCCCGTACCCGCATGGCTCGTCGTAGGCGATCTCGACCAGCCGCGTGCCTTCGTGCTCCGCCCCGCCGAGGTGGAGCTCGGAGAAGAAGTGCGGTCCGGCGTGGTTGGTGTTCATCCGGAACGTGTACCCCCCGGTGTAGGTACCGCCCCACACGGTGTACCCACGTTCACCGATCTCGCCGTCGAAGTGGTCCTCGGGTCCATCGGATCCGGGTTCGCACCCACCGAGCGCGAGACACAGAGCGAGGGCGGAACCGAAACGAACCAAGCGTCGAGGCTGAGCGGGCATCACGGCGGGGTTAGTGCGGCGCCGAGCCGTACCGGATCAAACAAAGTGATCCGGGATCGACGCGTGCCGCACTGACGGTGCAGTGACCGCTGCGACCGTGACCCGAGCCGAGTCGGATCGCCCCACCGTGGACGCTCCCCTGCCCTCCGGGGGCGAGCTCGAGGTGCGTCGTCTCCGCGAGCTGCTCGAGGCATCGCTGTTCGAACGCGAGCGCGATGGCGTCCACATCGGCCGTTTCGCGGTCCTCGATCGGCTGGGTGCGGGCGGAATGGGTGTCGTCTACGCCGCCTATGACCCTGGGCTCGATCGCAAGGTCGCGGTCAAGGTGCTGCGGCGCGAGGGGGACGCGCGTGCCCGCGCACAGCTCGTCGAGGAAGCGCGCGCGCTGGCTCGCCTGTCGCACCCGAGCATCGTCACGGTGCATGAGGTCGGCGAGCACGAGGGGCAGGTCTTCCTCGCGATGGAGCACATCGCCGGCGAGGGTCTCGACCTTTGGATCCGACCCGATACCGACGGAGCGCTGCGACCCTGGCGCGAGGTGCTGCAGGTGTTCGAAGCCGCGGGCCGGGGGTTGGCCGCCGCACACGCGGCACAGCTGGTGCACCGCGACTTCAAACCGCACAACGTGATGCTCGGCGCCGATGGGGCGGTCAAGGTGCTCGACTTCGGCCTGGCCCGATCGACACCCGCGGCTTCGGCGGCTGCCGCCGTCGGTTTCAGCGGTCCCCACGGCCCCGGATCCGGATCGTCGACGGTGACGGGTGGAATCGCCGGGACGCCCGCCTACATGGCCCCCGAGCAGATCGCGGGCGAGCGCGCGACCGAGCGAAGCGATCAGTTCTCGTTCTGCGTTGCGCTGCACGAGGCGCTCTACGGTCATCGCCCCTTCCCCGGCCGGACGCTGGAGCAGATCGCATTCGCGATGCTCGACGACGAGCGTTGTCCCCCGCCCGCGGACTCACCGGTCCCGGGCTGGGTGCGCGCTGCGGTCGAGCGTGGGCTGCAGAGCGACCCCAGCGATCGCTTCGCGTCGATGCACGACCTGCTGGCCGCGCTGCGTCGAGACCCGAGCATCCGGCGGCGACGGATCGGAGGCGGCGCGCTCCTGGTCTTCGCAGGCGCGGTTGCATGGCCCGCCGCAGACCCCGGCGATCGGTGCCGCGCTGCGGGTTCGGACATCGCGGCCGTGTGGAGCCCGGACAACCAGGCCAGTGTCAGAGCCGGTTTCGAGGCATCCGGCAATCCGCGCGCGGCCAACACGTGGGCCAGGATCGAGCCTCGCCTCGACGCGTACACCCGCGCCTGGCACGACTCCGCTCGACGCGCCTGTCGTGACCACAACGAAGGTCGCGCGACCCCGCTGGCGTACGATCGGCGCTCTGCGTGCCTCCGGACACGACGCGCGAGTGTGGAGGCGGTCGTACAGCTGTTGGAGGCCGCCGATGTCGATGTCGTCGATCGGGCGTGGGCATCGGTCTCCGCGCTGCCCGAGCTGAGCTCCTGCGAGTCCGAAGCCACCTCGGAGTCCCTCGCCGTGCCCTCCGACCCGGCCCTCGCCAACGCCGTCGCCGCGCAGCGCGACGTGCTCGCGAAAGCCCGCGTTCTCGAGGATGCCGGGCGTCATGCCCAAGCCCGAACGCTCGCCGACCAGGTGCATGGTTCTTCGGACGCAACCACGTTCGATCCCCTGCGGGCCGAGGCTGCCATCGTGCGGGCAAGCGTCGCCATGGCCGTCGCCCCACCCGAGGTCAGTGACCGTGAGCTCGGGGAGGCGCTCCGCGTTGCCGTCCAGAGCGGGCACGACCGCGTCGCCCTCGAAGCGCTCGCCAAGCGGGCATTTTTGCGGGCCGAGCTCGCGCGCCAACCCCAGACCGCGCTCGACGACGCGCAGCTGGCAACCGCCTGGCTCAAACGACACGACGCGGTCGACGACCGCCTGCGATGGCTCGTCCACAACAACCTCGGCGTGGTCCACGAACGAAGCGAGGAGCTCGAGGCGGCCGAGCGAAGCCACCGGCGTGCGCTGCAGTACGCCCGCAATCGAGGTGCCGCAGGCCACCTCGAGGCGGTGGCATCACTGACCAACCTCAGCCTCCTGATGCAGCGCCGAGGCGACGGCGAGCAAGCCGTCGTGCTCGCCGAGCGGGCCGTCACTTTGGCCGAGGACACGCTGGGTGCCGATCATCCGCTGCTGCCAACGCCCCTGATGGCCCTGGCCGAGGCTCACCGCGGAGCCGGAGCGCGCCAGGCCGCGATGCAGGCCGCCGAGCGAGCGCTTTCCATTCATGAGGGGCTCGACGATCACGGGCGGCGTCTCGACGCGATTTCTCCGCTGGCGACGCTCGCCGAGCTTGCAGCCGAACAGGGGGACCACCCCCGCGCCCAAGCCCTCGCCGATCGCGCTGAACGGATCGCCGTACGCATGCTCGGGCCGGAGCATCCGGTGGCACTAGAGGTTCGCAAGCTCGCGGAGTCGCTCTCAGAAATGGTTCAATGATGCTGCAGTATAGTTGCATCGTATGGAATCCTCGGATCTGGCCGCGCTTGCCACCTTGGACGCCCTGCTCGCAGAGAGCAGCGTCAGCGGAGCCGCCCGCCGACTCGGGCTGTCGACCCCGGCGGTGAGCCACGCGCTCGCCAAGCTTCGCGATCGCTTCGACGACCCATTGCTCGTCCGCGCGGGTCGGTCGATGGTGCTCACGCAGCGCGGCGAGGCGCTGCGCCCCCGGGTACGGGATGCGATCACCAGCGTCGCCCGCGTCTTCGAAGCCCCCGAGAGTTTCGATCCCATCCGGCTGCACCGCACGTTCACCGTCAACATGACCGACTACGTGCTCGCGGTCTTCGGTCCGGCACTCGATGCTGCCCTCGACCAAGGTGCGCCGGGCGTCGACCTGAGAGCCGTACCGAACGCACCCGACGATGCCGAGCAGCTGCGCACCGGAGCGTCTGACCTTGCAATCGGGATCTACGCCTCCCTGCCCCCTGAGCTCAAGATTCGGCCGGTGATCACCGATCGGTTGGTCTGTGTGGTGCGGCGCGAGCACCCCAAGGTCAAGCGCCGCCTCACGCTCGACCAGTTCGTCGCCCTGCCCCACGTCCAGGTCGCGCCGCGTGGGCGTCCCGGCGGATACGTCGACGACCTGCTCGCCGAGCGCGGCCTGGAGCGGCGAGTCGCCCGGGCGGTCCCATACTTTCGGACGGGCCTCGAGATGGTGGCGCGTTCGGACCGCCTGCTGACGATCTCGGAACGGATCGTCACCCTGCTCGCGGCCGACCTCGATCTGCGCGTGCTCGAGCCACCGCTCCCGCTCGAGCCCTTCGCCCTGAGCATGGTGTGGCACCCGCGCTTGGACGCCGACCCCGCGCATCGGTGGTTTCGCGAACAGCTGTTGGCAGTGACGGCTGCACTGGACGGACTGTCGCATCGGCGCCCCCGAAGGCGCCCGTGAGCTCGACCTGACAGTTGCATATCGTGCAATGACTACTTGACTGCCATTCCATTGCCTGAATCCCGATCGAGGCCGAGATTGAGCCTCGTCATGAGCGCCAACAGCAACGTCACCCAACCTCAACGCCGCAAGCGAATCCTCCTCGTCGCCGCCAACCCGTCGACCTCCACCGTCACACAGTGGCCGGTTGGGTTTTGGTGGGCCGAGCTGACCCACGCCTACTGGGCGTTCGTCGAGGCCGGCTACGACGTCGAGATTCGCAGCCCCGCCGGCGGCGCCCTCCAGGCCGACGGCTTTTCCGACCCCGAGGACGACAGCGGCTATTCCGCCGACGACATCCTCAGCCTCGGCTTCAAGCACAGCCCCAAGCACCGCGCCCTCATCGAGGACACCAAGAGCATCGCGGACGTCAGTCCCGCCCACTACGACGCCGTATACCTCGCCGGCGGGCAGTCGCCGATGTTCACCTTTCGCGGCAACGCGGCGGTGCAAGAGCTCGTCGCCTCGTTCTACGAAGCCGGCAAGATCACCGCGCTGGTCTGCCACGCGACCTGTGCCCTGCTCGAGACCAAGCTTTCGGACGGCAGCCTGCTCGTCAGCGGCAAGACCTGGACCGGCTTTGCCAACGCCGAGGAGAAGTTCGCGGACGACTTCGTCGGTCAGCGGATCCAGCCGTTTTGGATCGAGGACGAAGCCCGTGCCCTCGAAGGGACGAACTTCGTGGTCGACCAGGCGTTCCGCGAGTTCGCGGTGCGTGACGGCCTGCTGGTGACCGGGCAGCAGCAATTTTCCGGGGCCGCCGCCGCCCGCCTCGTGATCGAGGCGCTCGGCCGATGAATCCGGACGACTTCGTCGCCCTCGCACTGGCCGACCCGATGCAACGCGGGCCGGCCCAGTACGGCTACTCGATGCGCGTCGCGTCGGGCAACCCGGCCCCGCCCGGCGTCATTGCGCTAACGTGGATCGCGGGCAAGGACGCGTCCGAACGCGACCGGATCCGGGACCACGCCAAGCAGAACGTACGCGACTTTCTCGAGGAGCCGGGCTTCATCTCGATCGTAACCGGCTTCATCGGTCTGCGTGGCTTCACCGTCACGGCGTGGGAGGACGAGGACGCGATGAAGCGCGCCCTGGGCAAGCACCACGCGGAGGCGATGCGCGAGCTGTTCGGGGAAGACTTCGTGGCCAGCGTCTGGACGAGCGTCTGGACGGCGACGCGGATCAATCGAATCTGGGTTCGTTGTACCGCGTGCGCGTCGCTCCAGGACGTCTCGGACGACCATCGCTCGTGCTCGGAGTGCGGGGTCACGCTACCGGAACGCCCGGCGTTTTGGTGACGCTGCTACCCTCACGGCGTGTCCAAGGCACGGTTCGAGGCGATGCTGAAGGAGGGCAAACCCAACTCGCTCGGTCGCACCGAGGAGGTCGTCGCCGAGGTGCTCGCCGATCGTCGCAGGCTTCGCTCGCTCTACGCATGCTACGGCTCGGACGACGAGTGGGTCCGGCTGCGGGTCTCGAGCGCGCTCAAGCGGGTCTTTCGCGCCGAGCCCAATTGGTTTGTCGCGTGGGCGGACCGCGTGATCGACGAGGTCGCCGCGATCGAGCAGCCCTCCGCCCAGTGGACCGCTGCGCAGATTCTCGAAGACCACGCGAGCGCCCTCGACGAAGCACAGACCGCCCGGGCGAAGCGGGTCGTGTTCGGACTGGTCACCAACAGCGAGGACTGGATCGTGATCAACTGCGCGATGTCGGCCCTCGGCGCGTGGGCGCGGGACGATGCGGCGTTGCGCCGAAAGCTGCTGCCGGTGCTCCGCGACCGGGCAAAGGACTCGCGCAAATCGATCGCGGGTCGGGCCCGCAAGCTGCTGGCGCACCTGGCCTGACTAGGTCGGTGGTCGTCCGGTCGACACCAGAAACTGCGCACGGGCGGTGTGATAGTCCGCGAGCGCGTCGATTTCCTTCGTCGCGGCATCGGCCGCCGCGAGCTCGCGAAGGTTGACGATGACGAGGTCCGACAGCCCCTCGGAGAACCGAGTGCGTTCAGCCTCCGCCAGCTGCTGCGCCACCGAGACCTGCTCGCGCGCGAGCACGACCGACTGCTCGGCGGCCTGAAGCGCGACGTAGGCGGTCCGGACCTCGGCACCGATCTTGTCCCGGAGCCCACGGAGCTTGGCGTCCACCGAGGCCCTCCCGGCGCGGGCCGCCTGAAGCTCGCCGCGCGCCTGTCGAAGCGGCAGGGGCATCTCCACCTTGAGCCCAACCCCCAGCTCGACCGGGGCCAACTCGACCGGCCCCGCGCCGAAGTCCTTGGCGACAAAGCCTTGCACGTTGACCTTCGGGGCGCGCTGGTTTTTGGCGAGCTTGACTTCGACGTCCGTGACCCGGCGCTTGGCCGCAAGCGCCTCGACGTCCGGCCGACGCTGCACCGCCTTGTTGACCTCGTCGTCCAACGAGGGCACGTCGACCCGCGCCGGATCGGGAATCGCCGTCGGCACCCGTCCCTCTCCCGGGCGAATCGGCTGATCGTCCTCGTCCCGGTAGTACAGCGAGAGCTTGAGGGTTGCGGTCTCGAACTTTCGTTCCGCGTCGACGACCTTGGACATCCGGTCGAGCACCAGCCGCCGGTTGTCGACCACCTTGATCCGCTCGATGGCGCCCGCGGTGGCCTGCTCGTTGAGCCCGGCATCGCGACGCTCGGCGATCGCCAGCAGATTGCGCGCGATGATCAGCCGGCGCCCGGCCGCGACCCACTTCCAGTACGCCTCGGCCGCCTGCCCCGACAGCTCGAGCTCGGTGGCATCGCGGGACGCCCGCGCGGAGTCCAGCTTGTGGTTGGAGGTGCGGATCTTGGCCCGGCGTTTGTCGATCGGACCATCGCGCCAGATCGGAACGTCGACGCCCGCCCGGAGCTCACCGCCCGACAGCGTCTGCAGGTCGCCCTTGTAGACCGCGTAGTTGCCGAGGCCCAGGCGGTAGCCCGCATAGACCCCCAAGCCCCACGCCGGGGTCGGCTGCCGGACGAGCGTATCGATCTCGCCGGTCCGGTAGTAGCTGATCGGGGTGAGCTTGCCCTGCACCGTCAGCGTCGGGTCGAAGCCTCCGCGAGCGGCCAGGTTCTCACCGTCCGCTCGGTCGACGTCACGCGCCGCGGACTCGAGGGTCGGATGAGAGGCCTCCACCGATGCGAGCACCGTCTCGAGCTCGAGCGGATCGGCGCCGGCGGCCAAGA
>Ga0207422_1004469_pt1 | contig 11549 bp, 8 predicted proteins | sample MarCyaLeptolynsp_FD_187757 | JGI IMG/M metagenome (GOLD analysis project Ga0207422, IMG submission 187757) | Marine cyanobacterial communities from Panama - species 1 Leptolyngbya sp. (SPAdes) | ecosystem: Environmental > Aquatic > Marine > Unclassified | place: Panama: Panama City | collected... | reverse complement strand
GCTGCTGGGTCAGTTCCGAAAGACCCGCGGTGACCAGCGGCAGCTTGTCGGTCGACGACATGCCACCGACATCGTGCATCGCGACCTCAAGCCCGACAACGTGTTCCTGTGCGAGGACCCGGATGACCCCGATGGTGCACCGACGGTCAAGGTGCTCGACTTCGGGATTGCCAAGCAGCGCCGCGACGCCCCGCTGGACGCGGACACCCGCAGCGGGGTGATGCTGGGCACGCCGTACTACATGAGCCCCGAGCACGCCCGAAACCCGCGGCAGGCCGATGCGCGATCGGATCTGTGGTCGCTCGGCGTCATCGCGTACGAGTGCCTGGTCGGCGTCCGCCCATTCGACGCCGAGAGCCTCCCCGCCCTGTCGGTGCAGATTCTCGTCGAGGATCTCCCGGTGCCATCGCAGCAGGCCGACGTGCCCGAGGGCTTCGACGCATGGTTTGCCCGCGCACTGGACCGCGACCCGGAGCAGCGCTTTCAATCCGCGCGCGAGCTGACGCAGGCCTTGGCGAGCGCACTGGGACAGCCCACGCTCTCGACGCTCTCGACGCTCTCGACACTCTCGAGCGAAGTGGGGGCGAAGGTCGAGCCCTCGCCGCGCGCCGATGCGCGCCGATGGGTTGCGCCGGTGATCGTCATCGGGCTGGCGTTCGTGGGCTACGCACTGCTCCGCGAGCCCAAGCCGGAGACCGCCCCGGATCGGCCGACCGCGACCGATGCGAAGCCGGCAACCGAGCCCAACGCAGCGCCGGCCGCGGTCGTCGGCCACGCGGGCACGGAGACGGGAGCCACGGCGGACACGCCAGGTGAAACGGAGTCGCCGGTGGACACGACCGAAGCGCCGGCGCCGTCTCCTGCGTCTGGGGGCAAAACCAAGCGCAAGCACAAGTCCAAACCGCCCGCCCCCGGCGCGGAACAACCGTCCGCCCCCGCCAAGGTCGACGACCTCGAGTTCTGATCGATGCTCGGCCTGCACTCCATCGCCCTCGTCACCGCGCTGAGCCTCGCGGCCCCGTCGGCCGAACCCGAGGCGCCCGCCACCGAGCCCGTGCCCGGCCCCCCCGTCGAGGCCCTGCAGCCCGAGTATCGCGAGCAGCTCGCCACCGTCCCCGAGGCGGACCGCGATGTGCCCAAGGCGCGCGAGCTGTTCGCGGCCGGCAAGCAGGCCGCCGCCGCCAATCGCTGGGACGAAGCCATCCGCTACTTTGCCGAGGCCTACCGCCTGTCGGCCAGCCCCGGGCAGCTGTACTCCCTGGGTCGGGGGCACCGGGAGCTCTACTTTCGGGAGGGACGCGACCCAGTGCAGCTGCGCCTGGCCCTGCTGCGCTTCGAGCAGTACCTCGACGCGAGCCCCAATGGCCGCAGTCGCGCCAACGCAACCCGCTACATCGAAGAGCTCGAGCCCTACGCCAACGTGCTCGAGGGCTTCGACGACGACCCACCGATCACGCGTTTGATGGTGTACAGCCCAATCGGCGGCGCCGAGATCGTCATCGACGACGGTGCGCCCGCCCCCGCTCCGGTCTCGGTCGACGTCAGTCCGGGCGCACATCGGGTGGTGGTGCAGGCCCGCGGTTTTCACCCGAGCGAGCGCACCGTCGACGTGCCGGAGGGGGCGACGGTCCCGCTCGAGGTCGGCCTCGAAGCGCGGGCAGCCGCCCTCACCATCGAAGGTCCGGCCGGCGCGGACCTCTACGTCGACGGCGAGGCGCGCGGGGCCTTGCCGACCCCCAACGCCATCGAGCTGGAGGCCGGCCCGCATCAGGTGGCCGTCGCCAAGCGCGGGCGCCAGCCATTCGTCCGCGAGCTCGACCTCGAGCGGGGAGACACGCGCGCCATCACGGCCCACCTTCCCACCACGCCCCAGCGCAAGCTCGCGATCGCCGGACTGGCCGTCGGTGGCGCGAGCCTGGTCTCGGCGGCGACGTTTCTCGGGCTTTCGCTCCAGGCGCAGCGCGACGCCATGGCGATCGCCGACGAGCGCAACTCCGTCGGTGTGACGATGGACCGCTTCGACGCGGAGCAGCGCGCGTGGGCCCGCCGCGATGCCATGCGGACCGGCGCGATCGTGTCCGGGGTCGTCAGCCTTTCGGCCGGCACCGTCGGCGTGATCCTCTTGCTGTCCGACAAGCCCCGCCTCGCCGACCGCTTGCGCAAGCCTCGGCGCGTGCAGCCCGACGCTCGCGTCGACCCAGAGCAGGCCACGGTCGGCGTCCGCGGTCGGTTCTAGGCCCAGGTTTCGACCCGCTTCAGCAGGCGTCACCTTCGACGATCTTCGGCTGACCCGCGCGGACGTTGTCGTGCCAGCGCCACCGAGCGAAGCGCGGCTGATCGCACTCCGCCCCGACGAGCTGCCACACGGTCGGCTTGCCCTTGGCATCCTCGCCCACCGTCGTGAACACCATCGTGTCCCACCAGCGCACGTAGGCCTCTTTGCCGTCGGGGCAAAATACGGGGATCGACTCGTACACCACGCCGTCCTCGAAGCCGAACAGCGCGAAGGTGTCGCCGGGCACTTCGCAGACTGCCTTGCCCGGGTCGACGCCGTGATCGATCTGCCCCAGATCCTTGCTGGAGAACGCCGGCACCGACCCGGGTCGCAAGCGAGCCACGCGCGTGCGGTGGTCGTCGTGGTTGGGCTTGGCCGAAATCGCCAAGACCTCCGAACCTGGGCGTGCCTCGTGCCACGTCTGTGCGGCGTCGGGTCGGGCGAACTGCGCGAGTACGATGGCCACCCCGTCCCGACCGCTCTGCTCGAGCTCGAGCTCATCGGTGTGCACCACCAGGGGGTAGCCGAGTGCCAGCCCCTCGCGATCGAGTGCCTCGAGCTGCTTGCCGACCTCCGCGAGCTCGAAGACCCCCGCCACGACCACCGCGCGTGGACGATGGCACCGCTTCGGCACCGGCGTGGTCTCACACACCGGATAGGTGTCGCCGTTCCATGAAATCCCGGCCGGCAGCACGCCCGTCTCGTCGACTAGCGAGACCACGACCTCGGTCTCGGTGCTCGGCTCGGGCACCTCCGTGTACCAAGCTTCGAGCGCGGACACTTTGGCCTTGCCGGCGAGCTTCTTGGCTTTCCCGGGCTTCATCACGTTGCTGTCCCAGTCGTCGCCGACGCCCTTGGGCGCCTCGATGATCGCGTGCACGCCAACGTCCACCTCGCAGTGCAGGAACTCGCCGCCTTCCCCCGGCTCGGCCGTACACCGGGTCCCCGGCACCTTGGCCACGATGTCGTCGTAGCGCATCCCGACGGCAACGCCCGCCGGCGTCGTCACGTGCTTGCTCACCACCTCCACGCGAGTCGCCTTGCCCGACGACAGCCGAACCGTTGGCTTGCCCCCCTTGCGAATCGCCATGTTGGTGCCGAAGCGACCGGGCACGACGACGAGGCCGAGTCGTTTGGCGAACATGCCCGGGTCACGTAGATGCATGCCGGTGGCCGCCTCGCCGCTGCCGTCGGCGCGGACGAAGAGCGACTGCCGAGCGGACACCAGCTTGTCCTCGCCCGACTTCATGAACGGACCGCCCGCGGCGGTGCCCTTCATCGCGCCCGCCATCGCCGAGCCGAGTGCCGCCCCGACCGACGGGGTGTTGTCGTCGTCGGTCTCGTCCGACGGCTTGGCCTGCTCAGGCTCGACCGCGGGCTCGGCCGGCTCGGCCTGTTGCTCGGCCTGTTGCTTGGACTCGGGCTTGGCTTGGGCGGGGGCCGGCGCGACCGGCTCGGGATCGTCGGCGGGGCGCTTGCTCTCGGTCGGCTTCGCCTCCGGCGCCCGCTCCTTTTCGGCCGCCTTGTCGCCCGCGGGCGCTCCATCGTCGGACCCCCCGGAATCGCAGGCAAAAAGGGCCAGCCCCAAACCCAATCCGACCCTCGTCAGCACGCGCATGGCCCCGCAAAGACGGCGGACCCGGTCTCGATATTCGGCGACGACAGGCATGGCGTTTTGCCGCGAAGCGCAGCGTGAGACCGTGATGCGCGAAGCCGTGTCCGATTCCCGAAAAAGTGACCTCGAGCAGGAGCGGGTCTTCGCCCGCGTCGCGCAGGCGATGCTCGGGGAGGACGTGGCCACGCCGAGTGTCGGGCGCTTCGAGCTCGCAGAGCGCCTGGGCAGCGGCGGCATGGGGGAAGTGTACGCCGCATGGGATCCCGAGGCGGAGCGCGACGTCGCGATCAAGGTGCTGTCGCGTCACCGCGAAGCCGACATCGGCGCAGTGACCCGTCTGCGCAAGGAGGCGCGCGCGCTCGGCCGTCTCGAGCATCCCAACGTCGTGCGCATCTTCGAAGTCGGCGAGGACGAGGACCGGTTCTTCATCGCGATGGAGCGCCTCGCGGGATCGAGTCTCGACACCATCTTGGCGCGCGAGGATCGCCTGCCGCCGGCGCGAACCCTCGCGATCCTCACCGACGTCTGCGCGGCGCTCACCGCCGCCCACGAGGCGGGACTCGTCCACCGTGACCTCAAGCCGGGCAACGTGTTCGTCGACGACGAGGGACGGGCCAAGGTCCTCGACTTCGGCATCGCCAAAGGACTGTCGACCGCCACGCTGGGCGGGACCACCAAGAGCGGCACCGTCCTCGGCACGCCGTATTACATGAGCCCGGAGCAGGCACGCGACTCGACCAAGGTCGACCTTCGCGCAGATCTGTGGGCGGTGGCGATCATCGCGTACGAATGCCTCGTCGGTCGGCGTCCGTTCCAAGCCGACAACCTTCCCGACCTCGCGGTGGCGCTGCTGACCCAGGCCCCTCCGATCCCATCCGAGCACGGGGACGTCCCCGCCGGCTTCGACGCGTGGTTTGCTCGAGCAACCGATCGCGATCCCGATCGGCGCCCCGCTGATGCCCAGTCGCTTGCGCAGACACTCGGTCCGGTGCTGCGCGGCGAGGGCTCGCCATCCCGCTCCCGCTCCCGGACATGGCTCGTCGTCGCGGTGGTGGTCGCACTGGTCGCGGCGCTGGCGTGGTGGCGCACGGCGAACACGGACGGACCGCGAGCATCGCCCGCGACGGGCACCGAGCCGCCGCCCAAGTCCGATGCCGCTCGCTCGCCTGCCCCGGTCGCGGAGCCCGAGCCGGAACGAACGCGCTCCCCAGCGCCAGAGCGAGCGACTGCGCCGACCGAGCCCCCGGAGCCGGTCCCGGTGCCGAAACGCGCCCCGAGGCCGAACAAGCCGAACAGGCCGACGGCTGCGCCGCCTGCCAAGCCGCCGCACGACGCCAAGACCAACGTCGACGACCTCGAGTTCTGACTCAGCCCTCGTCGTCCATCACGTCGCGCAGCGAGGCCGCCCACTGCTCGAGATTCGACGTCGTCGACTCGAGTCGTGCGGGCGAGTCGGCGAGCTGTTCGATCCGCTCCTTGAGCGCCCGCTTCGCCCGCGACAGCCGGCTGCGCACGCCGGGCTCGGCCAGCCCCAGCACCTCGGCCATCTCCGGTCCGGTCAGCCCTTCCCACAGCTGCAGCTCGAGCGCGATCTGATAGTCGAGCGGGATCTGGCGCAGCGCCTCGAGCAAGATGCGCTGCTCGACCTTGTCGGCCACCACCGCGGTCGGGGACGGGGCGATGTCCATCACGCTGTGCGTCAGAAAATCGACCGGATCGTCCTTGCGTCGCCGGCGGCGGTACTCGTTGTACAGAACGTGCCGCGCCATCGAGAGCAGATACGTTCGAAACGCAGCATCCCGCCGGAAGCGCTCGTGCGCCTCGACGCAGCGCAGAAAGGTCTGCTGCACGAGGTCCTCGCTGCCGCCGTGAATCTTGTTCGAAAAGAACCGGAAGACGGTGCGAAAGTGGCGACGAAAGAGCGTCCCGCCGGCGGCGCGGTCTCCCGCAGCCCACGCGTCGAGCAGGTCGTAGTCGCTGTCCACCGCATCATGTTATCGCGACTCCGGCTCCTTCCGGCGCCACCGCCCGGGACACCCGCGGAGGCGTGATCTCCACCGGACCCTGTGCGCGTCGCTGCGGGTCGAGGGGCTCGAGGACCAACCGATACAGGCCGTGGTCGAACGGCCGCCCGGGACCGCGCTGCACGAGCTCGATCCGCTCCCGCAGGCCACGACTCGCGAGCTGTTCGGCCCGATGCAGGCAAAACGGATTGTTGCCCGGGCGACCCAGCAGCGGCTCGGCGGTGGCCGTGCAGCCCCCGCGACACACGTCCGCGTAGTAACACTCGGCGCAGTAGCCCCACAGCGCCTTGGTCGTTCGCTTGCGCGTGTACTGCAGCTCCGGCGCGGAGAACCAGATCTCGCGCAGCGAGGCCGAGCGAATGTTGCCGCCCACGTTGTGCGCGCCGCCCAGACTCGGGCACCCCTTGATGTCCCCGTTGGCCTCGATGCCGACAATGTTGCGACCGGCTCCACACCCCTTGTAGTGCGCGCCCCGCTTTTGCACCCGACGCAGCTTGGCCTCGAGCGGACCAAAGTAACCGAGGTTGTTTGCTGGCCACATGGTGATCCCGAGCTCCGCCGCCCGGTCCGCCACCGATTCGAGCGTGCGAAACAACGCCGGCATCATGTACGGCTCAATCAGGATCTCCGGATGGTCGCCGGCGTTACCGAACGGCGCGGTCAGCTGGAGCTGCCAGCCACGCACGCCGGCCTCGGCGATCCGTTCGAGCAGCGCGGGCAGCTCGTCGCGCGTCAGCCGATTGATCTGCGTGTTGACGCTGACCTGCGCTCCCGCGGCGCGCAGCGCATCGATGGCGGCAAACGCCGCGTCCCAGCTGCCTTCCACCCCACGCAGCCGGTCGTGACTCGAACGCATGCCGTCGATCGAAACGTTGACCGCGCTGACGCCGGCCTCGACCAGCGCGGCCACCCGCTTGGGGGTCAGCGACCGTCCGCCCGTCGTCATTGCACACGCCATCCCGGCTTCGCGAATCGCTCGCACCAGCTGGGTGAAGTCGCTGCGCAGATAGGCCTCCCCCCCGAGCAAGACGACCTCGCCCACGCCAAGCGCCTTCATCTGCGCGATGAGGTCCAGGCACTCGTCGGTGGTCAGCTCGTCGGGACGCGCCTTGCCCGCCCGCGAGCCGCAGTGAATGCAGCGCTGGTCGCACGCGAGCGTGATCTCCCAGACCGCCAGGCGCGGGGTTGGAGCCGCCGGGTCCCAATCCGCCGGCAGGCGGCGCGAATCCGCGGGGGGTAGCGAGTCGACCACGGGCAAGCGAAGGGCACGGCGCTTCATGGGACACCGGGTTGGTCTCCGCCGCCCGCGAATCGATCCGCAGGGGCCCAGTTTTTTCGAGTGCGGTGCCCTCAGGCCCCGGCGTCGGGGCATTCCCCGCACATGAACTCCGCAACCTCTTCGACGCAGAAGGCGTCCCAGTTGGTCATGCAGCAGAACTCGTCCTGCTCGCACACACACGACTCGATCGCCATGTCCGTGCAGCCGGGCTGTGCGGTCGGCGTACAGCAGTCGCTGGGCTCATCCGGCAGGTCGCCGCCGGGGTCGGGCACGTCGCACATGATTCCGCACTCGTACTCGTTGACCTCCGTGATGCACACGAAGTCCCACTGGTCGCTGCAGCAGAACTCGTCCTGGGCACACACGCAGGCCTCGACCTCGGGCATCGTGCACCCCGGCATCGACGACGGGGTGCAGCAGTCACTCGGCTCGTCCGGCAGATCCGGACCGTCACCGGGTCCGTCGGGGGTCTCGGCACACATGCCGCAGCCCTCGACGTTGATCATCGCCGCGCAAAAGTCGTCCCAGGTGTCCTCGCAGCAGAACGAGTCCACCGCGCACACGCAGCTCTCGACCTCCGGATCCGCCGCGCAGCCGGGCCCGTCCTGCGCCATGCAGCACGGGCTGTCCATGCCGGGGGAGCTTCCGCCCGGGTCGTCGTCGTCGTCGTCGTCACCCGGCGCATCGTCGTCATCGTCGTCATCGTCGTCGCCGTCCGGACGATCGTCGTCATCGTCGTCGCCTGGCTCGTCGTCATCGTCGTCGCCCGGCGGGTCATCATCGTCGTCGTCGTCGCTGTCCGAGCCGGCCTGACCCGTCGGCAACCCGATCGTCGTCGACGCCTCTTCCTTGTCGCAGCCGGGCAGCGCCCAAGCACCCACCACCAGCGCGACCGTCATCAGCGTGCATTTGTGCATCCCAAAAACCTCCACTTCCGCACAGCAGATTACATCGGAGCACCTCTTCGTCGAGCGGAATTTTTACATAAAAACAAACGCTTAGGCCGTGCACCCGAGGCAGAAACACGCCGCAACCCGAGCCATGAAGCCCCGGTTGTGCGTGTCGATTTCGAGTGTCGCTAAGGCACAGATCAACCGGGCGGCGGCTCGCCGATGCCGGGCAGATCGGGACGCAGCACGAACAAGCCGCGCCCCATGTCGGTGACCACCACCGTCCCGCTCGCGAAGAACGGATACACGGAGAACGCTCCGGTCAGGCTCGCCCCATTGCCTTCCGGATGCGTGTCGAAGAAGGCGGCTTCCGAAAGATCGGCGGTCGCAACCGACGTCAGATCGAGCACCCGCAGGCCGGCCTGATAAGCGGCTTGGTACGAGTACCCGCGAAAGTTGTACAGGTTGTGGTCGGTGGCGTTGACCGTCGACAGATACGTGCCAACCACGGTGGGTGCATCGAGGTCACGCACGTCGAACACGTAGGTCGTGGTGAACGACCCGCTCTCGGACTCGTCGAACTCGTCGGCGAACAAGAAGTACGCGTGGTCCTCGGTCAGCCAGCCCTGGTGCGCATACGAGGCGCCCGAGTAGTTCTTCCGGGACAGCTCGACCGGCGCCGCCTTGTTGGTGACGTCGACGATGCTGATCGAGCCGAGCGATCCGTTGGCGACCAAGCACAGCTCCTTGCCGGAGTGCTCGACGTCCGGTCCCTCGTACACGACGCACTGCGCATCGTGAATGTAGCCGACGTCGGAAAAGCAGCCGGCAAAGGTCGGCGCCAGTGGGGTGTCGACGTCGACGATGTGCAGCCCACCGTTGCAGCTCGAGGCGCCGACCGAGAAGACGAAGCCGGTGTCCGGATCCGCGATGACGTTGTGCGCACGGCCGTGGCCGTCGTAATGCGCGGTTGCCGAGAACGTCTGCGGCGGGTTCGTCACGTCTCGCAGCTGCGTCAGGTCGAAGATCTGCAGCCCGTGGTAGTCGGCTTCGGCGACCACGTACATGAAATCGTCGATGACCTTGATGTCGCGCAGGCTCGAGTTGGTCGTCGCGGTCGGCAGCTTGCCGAGGTAGACCGGGCAATGAGGCGCCGTGACGTCGACGATCGCCGTGCCGTTGTTGACACCCGCCAGGGCGTACTCGCGGCCCGTCTCGGCGTCGGTCCAGCCCCACACGTCGTTGGCGACGCTCGCGGACAGCATGCCGAGGTCCAAGCGCGCGGCGAGATCGATGGCTTGGCACGGATAGTACCCGCCCGCGCTTTCGCCCACGCACGGAAGCGGCGTGGGGTCGCACGCACAGTCGTCGCCCACGCCGTCCGCATCGGCGTCGAGCTGGCCGGCGTTGGGAATGCTCGGACAGTTGTCGCAGGCGTCGCCGACCGTATCGCCGTCCCCGTCGAGCTGCCCCGGATCGGGAACGTCGGGACAATCGTCCTCGCAGTCGATCAGCCCGTCGCCGTCACTGTCGCCATCGGAGGTGCCGCAGCCGCAGATGCCGGGCGTGATCTTGCCGGGGTCGTCCGGACACGCATCTTGGCAATCGGGCGTGCCGTCCGCGTCGCGGTCGTCATCGGGTACACCGCACCCGCACACGCCCGGTTCGTCTTTGGCGGGGTCCTCGGGGCACCCATCCACCCCGCCCTCGTCCGCATCGTCGTCGTCATCGTCGTCCGCGTCGCCAGCTTCGTCGACCGCGCCCTCATCGCCACCTGCCGACGCCCCTGGCAGCCAGGGCGTCCGCGCATCGTCGTCTCCGAAGCCGCATCCGGCCACCACCATTGCGACCGCCGAGGCACGCCCGGCGTGCACCGCTCCCGACACGGACAGACCCATCCGGACCCCAGCCTTTGCAAACGCGGCGCCATGGGCCGACATCGCGCCAAGCCCCGAGGATCATCGGGCTTGGACCCAAGACCGGCCAGCAGGTCCCTGCTCGAGTTGCCCAAGCCTTGGGCAATGCGACCGACACCGCGCGAACGGTCGCATCGTCAGCCGCAGCTGCTACCGTGAGAGGGCAAACCTGGATTGCATTGCATGGCTGACACGGATGGCATGACCCATCGGCGAGCACGACTTGCGATCGCTGCGGCACTGCTTGCCGCATGCACCGCCGACGACGGCGGGACCACCACATCGCTGTCGGGTGCCCCGCCGACGACCAGCGCGAGCGACGACGACGACGACGACGACGCGAGCTCCGACAGCGGTACGTCGACCGCTGGGTCGGAGACCACGGCGGGGTCCTCCTCGGCCGACGGCACGACGGGCACCGACAGCGGAGCCACCACCTCGGACGTGGCCGACTCGACGAGCGCAGGCACGACAAGCGAGGACGCGGACTCCTCGGACTCCTCGGACAGCACGGGCGACAGCGAGACGGTCGGTTGCGCGGACGGAGAGCGCGAGGGCTTCGTCGACCTCGATGCCTACCCCGACATTGCAGGCTGTAGCGGCGGCTGGGACGTGCCGGGCGTGCTCAACACCACCGAGCCCGCGTGCGACCTCGGAGCCGGCGACGACGGGCCCGACCCGGCGGGCACCGGGTGCACGGTCGCCGATCTATGCGCCGCAGGCTGGCACGTATGCGCGACCGCAGGCGAAGTGGACGACCTCAGCCCCAACGGCTGCGTGGGTTCGGTCGACGGTTTGGGCATCAACCTGTTCTTCGCGACCCGCCAGAGCGGTCCCGGCCAGAGCACCTGCGGCGACGGGGCCAACGACTTTCATGGGTGCGGCAACATCGGCGCGGGCGGAGTGGACCCGGGCTGCGCGCCGCTCGACCGCACGTCGGACAACCTGTGTGAGGGATTGCCGCCGCCGTGGTCGTGTCCTGGCGACGTGTTCATGGAGGCCAATCAGGTGGTCAAGAGCGGTCCTGCCAACGGTGGGGTCCTGTGCTGCCGCGACCGGCTCTGAGTCCGCGCCCACCGCTGGGCGCCGAAGCGGTACGATGACCGCCTGATGGCTGGTTCTCGATGGCGTGGTCTGAGCTTGGTGGCGCTGGGATCGATCGCGGCGTGCGGGGGTGACGAGATCAGCCTGGTGACGGGCACGAGCGGGGTGAGCTTCGGAGACGCCACGGGCCGTCCGACGCCGATCGACGACAACGGGACGTTTGGGGACTCGCTGGGCGAAGCCGACGACGGCCCGCTCGACGGCCCGCTCGACGGCCCGCTCGACGAAGGACCCTTCGATGACACCTTCGGTGACGGGCCGTTCGAAGACACCTTCGACGACGGTCCCTTCGACGACACCTTCGGCGAAGACAGCGTTGGGGACACCTTCGGCGACACCTTCGGAGAGGACACCTTCGGGGCCACCTTCGGCGAGACCACCTTCGGCGAGACCACCTTCGGCGAGACCACCTTCGGCGAGACCACCTTCGGCGAGACCACCTTCGG
>Ga0207422_1004468_pt1 | contig 11557 bp, 11 predicted proteins | sample MarCyaLeptolynsp_FD_187757 | JGI IMG/M metagenome (GOLD analysis project Ga0207422, IMG submission 187757) | Marine cyanobacterial communities from Panama - species 1 Leptolyngbya sp. (SPAdes) | ecosystem: Environmental > Aquatic > Marine > Unclassified | place: Panama: Panama City | collected... | reverse complement strand
CCGATTTTGATTATGAGTTTGCGGTGGATTCTGCCGGATTGCCGGCAACCGTAGCGGTGTTTGCGGATCGTCCCGCCATTCGTGGTCAATTGCGCGACGATCTGCGCGGTGCCGGCTTTCGCGCGGTAGAGGGTGGATCGATCCAGTCGCTGCTCGAAGGGCAGATCGCGGTGCTTGGCGATATTGTCTTGCTCGACTGCCCGGTCATCGACGCCGGAATTCTGGCCGCCTTGTCGCGCCTCGACATGCGCATTTCCCGATCCGGAGCGCAGCTTATCGTCTCGACCGCGCTGGATGTGCTGGATGAAGTGTTTGCTGCGCTCGACCAATCGGATCCGCAGATATTGGTCAATCCATCACGCGCGGAGCGGGTGGTCGCGGTCGGACGCGCCATGGCCGATGTCAGTCAGGGCCGCGTGCGCGAAATGCCTGAGGAAGATCGGGTCGCGTTGGTGCGATTGGCTCAACAGGTTGAGCAGATCGCTCGCCAGCTTGAGCAGATGGCAGAGCGAACCAATGAGGCGCCCAAGAAGCTGAGCGATTTCACTCAGGAGTTTCGCGGGCAGGAATGCCAGCGCGAATTCGCAATCGCTCGATCGTCGTCGAGTGTCGCTCCGCCTTTGCCCAATCCGCGCCATATCCGTCAGATCATTGCCGATCGTCAGCGGCGAGCGAGTTATTTTGAGGGCAGCCTGTTTGCCGATCCGGCGTGGGACATGCTGCTGGACCTGACTGCGGCGACAGCCGAAAACCGAAGGGTTTCGGTGACCTCGCTGTGCATCGCTGCTGGTGTTCCAGCGACAACCGCCCTGCGGTGGATTCGCCAGTTGGTCGATGATGGCGTGTTTGAACGCGTGGCTGATACCAGCGATCGCCGCCGCGCCTTTATCGTTCTGAGCGAGCGGAGCCGAAATGCAATGGCGCAATATTTCGCCGATCTTGAGCGGCCGCTCGAAGCCGCTGCTGCCTAGGCTGCAGGCCCCATATGGATGATCACTGTCAGGCCGTCATGCGCGGCCTGTAAGTCGATGGATCCGAGCGGCAATCGCTCGGCATCGGCGCGCGCACGCGCGAGGATTGCCGGCGGGACAGGACCATCCAGCAGCACTCGGTCGGCTTCACCCAGCAAACGTGCCTGCTTCAATGTCAGCTGCTCAGGATCGACTGACGCGATCGAGATCTCGACCAACTCGCCCGATCTAGGCTGTTCGGCTCCGCTCGCCCAAGCCTCCACACGCTCGTGCGACATGCCATCCAGCGCGTCGAGCGCGCCGGCTTCGCGCAGCGCCTCATCAAGCGCACGTCGTCGGTCAGCCCCATCGGGGAACCGCTCACGCAGTCTCGATCGGATCGCAAACAGCGCATTGGCGAGCTTGCCAAGCGATTGCGGCAATATTCGCTCGAGCCTCAGCCGCACATGCTTGGCCAGTCCTGCCGAGGCACCGCCAGTCCCAACAGCGATCAGCACGGGATTGCGATCGAGGATGCTCGGCGTGGTGAAGTCGCACAATTCGGGCCGGTCGACGACATTCACCAGCAATCCGGCGCTGCGCAGGTTGATCGCCGCGGTCTCGCAGGCTTGCGGGTCATCATAAGCAATGAAGGCGAGCCGGACGCATTCGTCCACCGCCTGCTGAATATCATCGATGATGATCCCACCGGCGCGCTCGACCAGTCTACGTTTGGGCTCAGCTGCCTCACCATCGCCCAGCACGAGCACTTTCTGGCCCGCAATATTGTGAAACAGAGGAAGGCTCTGCAGCTCGCTCATGCAAGCCAGTCTGGGACTTGTTCAGCGTCCATGATCGAACCCGCATCGATCCGCTCAGCAACCACAGCGAAGCGATCGCCATCGACCAGGACTTCCGCGACAAAGCCGCGCGAATTGTAGCTTGATGCCATGGTCGCGCCATAGGCACCGGCTGTGCGGAACACCGCCAGATCGCCGCTGACGAGTTCGTCGCATTCGCGCCCCATCGCAAAGGTGTCGCCGGTTTCGCAGATCGGGCCGACGATGTTGGCGGTCATCTGCCTGCCATTGGGTTTGACGGCTTCGAAATCGTGCCATGCGCCATACATGGCCGGGCGAGCGAGATCGTTCATCGCCGCATCGACGATCACAAACGGATTGTTCAGCCCACGCTTGACCCGCACGACCTCGGTCAGCAGCACGCCGGCATTGCCCGCAATCACTCGGCCCGGTTCGAATATCAATGTGACGCCCCAATCGGCGGTCACCCGCGCAACCATGGCGCCATATTCTGCCGGGCTCGGCAGCACCTCGCCCTTGCGATAGGGCACACCCAGGCCGCCACCTAGATCGACATGCGTGATCGTGTGCCCAGCGCCGCGCAAAGACGTCACCAATTGACCCAGCTTTTCGAATGCGCGTTCAAGCGGAGCAATATCCGCGAGTTGGCTGCCAATATGCACGGCGACGCCGCGCAGTCGCAGGCCTTCGCGATGCGCGAGCTTGCCAAATATCTGGCCAGCCTGGTCGATCGGCACGCCAAACTTGTTGTCAGCCTTGCCGGTCGAAATCTTGTCATGCGTTCCGGCGTCGACATCAGGATTAATCCGTAAGGCACAGCGCGCCGTAAGTCCGCGCTCTTCGGCCAGGTCAGCCAGCTCAAGCCCTTCTTCTTCGCTTTCGATGTTGAATTGCCCGATACCCGCTTCAAGCGCTTCGATCAGCTCGCGCCTAGTCTTGCCAACGCCGGAGAACACGATCTTGTCAGGCGCCATTCCGGCCGCAAGTGCACGGCGCATCTCTCCGACGGATACCACGTCGGCGCCATAGCCCTGGGCTTGCAGGACCTTGAGCACAGCCAGGTTGGGATTCGCTTTGACGGCGAAGGCGATCAGCTTGTCAGGAACGCCATCAAGCGCCTCACGAAACACGCGCGCATGGCGTTCCAGCGTCGCTCTCGAGTAGACATAGACCGGCGTGCCAACCTCTTCCGCGATGCGCGGCAGGGGAACGTCTTCGGCGTGCATCACGCCATCCTTGAGGGCAAAATGATCCATGCGAGGAGAACTTAATCGGGAGGGAGATCAAACGGATCGTCAGCGCGTTCCTCGGACCGACGGCGAAGCTCAACGCTGCGCTCAGGTGCGGCAAGCGCGGAGGGCTCAAGCAATTGCTCTGCTGTCGGACTGCCTTGTGATCCAAGCGGCGCAACTGGCAAACTCGCGCCTTCAACCGGCGTAAGCGGCGCTCGCGTGCCGCAAGCGGCAAGGGCGATGGAAGCAACGCAAATCAGAGTGAGCCGTTTCATGTCTCGATTCCCAATGCGGCGCGGGCGCGCGCCACTTGCTGTCTTACCTGTTCTGGCGCGGTTCCGCCATAGGAAGAGCGCGCGGCGATAGAAGCGTCGACCGAAAGCGCTGCAAATACACGGTCATCGATCCGCCGATCGATCTCCTGCAGCACGTTCAGCGGCAGCTGGTCTAGCGCAACTCCGTCCTCTTCTGCGCGTTTGACCGCGGCGCCGGTGATGTGATGCGCTTCGCGGAAAGGAATGTCGGCCTCAGTCACCAACCAATCAGCGAGGTCAGTCGCCGTTGCATAGCCAAGCTCTGCTGCTTGCCGCATTCGAGCAGTGTCAAACGCGCTGTCGGCGATCATCCCGGTCATCGCAGCAATGCTGAGGCCCATCAGGCCAGCCGCTTCGAAGACAGGCGGTTTGTCATCCTGCATATCCTTTGAATAGGCAAGCGGCAGACCCTTCATGGTGATCATCAGCGCGGTTGCGCTGCCAATGACCCGGCCCGCATGGCCACGCACCAGTTCCGCCGCATCAGGGTTCTTCTTCTGCGGCATGATCGAACTGCCGGTCGACAGAGTGTCGGGCATGCGGACAAAGCCGAATGGCTGGCTCGCCCACAGAATCAGCTCCTCAGCTAGGCGCGACAGATGCACCGCGCATGTCGAGGCTGAGTAGAGATAGTCCATCGCGAAATCGCGATCGGACACGGCATCAAGCGAATTGGCAGTTGGGCGATCAAACCCAAGCGCTTCCGACGTCATTTCGCGATCGATCGGGAAGCCCGTTCCCGCCAAGGCCGCGCTGCCCAGCGGGCATTCGTTGAGCCTGCTGCGCGCGTCTGCGAGCCGCGAGCGATCGCGCCGAAACATCTCATAATAGGCGAGCAGGTGATGGCCGAGCGTGACCGGTTGAGCCGTCTGAAGATGAGTGAAGCCGGGCATCACGCTGGCAGCGTGCTCATCCGCCCGCGTCACCAGAGCGCGCTGGAGATCCGCCAGGCCGGCATCCATTTGCTCAATCGCCTCACGCACCCACAGCTTGAAATCGGTCGCCACCTGATCATTGCGGCTACGCGCGGTGTGCAAGCGGCCCGCTGCAGGGCCGAGCAATTCGGCCAGACGTGCCTCGGTCGTCATATGGATATCTTCGAGGTCCCAATCCTCGGGCACGCCGTCGCGCTCATACTCGGAAGCGATGCTGTTGAGACCGTCCGAAATCGCCTTTGCGTCGTCTGCGCTGACAATGCCCTGCTTGGCCAGCATCGCGACATGGGCGAGGCTGCCAGCGATATCCTGCCGCCACAGCGCCTTGTCGAAGGGGATAGAGGCATTGATTTCGCGCATGATGGCACTAGGTCCATCAGCAAATCTGCCGCCCCACATCGTGTTGGAATCGCTCATGACGTCTCGCGTTTCATTTCCTGTGCCGCTCGCTCTTGCCGCGACGGCGTTGCTCTTGGCGGGTTGCGATAGGGCTGGAGACGAGACCACGCAACAGTCTGAAGCGCCCTTCAACGAAGCGAGCATTCTGACGGGTGAAGTGGATTATTCCAAAGCGGGGGCCGAATTGCCCGCTTTGACGCTGACAGATCCGGCAGGAAATTCGCTTGATCTGGCATCGCTCAAGGGCAAGCCGGTCCTGATCAATCTATGGGCGACCTGGTGCGCGCCGTGCGTGATTGAAATGCCCATGCTCGACAATCTAGCCGGGCAGATGGGGGATGATCTCCGGGTGCTTACCGTCAGCCAGGACCTCAGCGGCGCTAGCGTGGTCGAGCCCTTCTTCGCTGAGCGCGAGTTTGTGCATTTGGAGCCCTGGCTCGATCAGGAAAGCGAGCTGACTTTCCGCTTCTCGACCACGGGCATGCTGCCGCTGACCGTGCTGTTCGACGCGGAAGGCAAGGAAGTGCTGCGTGTTGTTGGCGGCTATCACTGGGACAGCGACGCGACATTGGCACTGCTGCGTGAGGCCATCGCGGAATAATTTCGCTTTTCGTACAAATTCATTTTCCTACACGGTTTCAACAGTTTATTAGAATCGGCTAGCGACCGGCATCGCAACCGAGGTCTCTCCCGCGCAACCTTATGTTGGATGCTTCCCCCGAACCTGCGCGGGTCATTCTCACTTGTGAGGAGACCTCCCTTTGTATCACTCAAAAATTTCCGCCGAAGAGCTTGCCCGACTTCCAATCGAAGTGAAGAGCGCCGATGGCTGCAGTCCAACGGATGGCGTCGCCAAAAACGTAGCCAAGAGAATTCTGTCTACTGACACACAGGATCCTCAAAAGAACCCCTCGCTTTCCCGTGCGTTCGTTTCATGGATTGGCGCGGAACTTGGTGCCTATGTTGGGCCCAACGGTATCATTCCATCGACAAACCCACAGACAGGACAGCTCGAATACACCTATGTTGCTTGGGACGGAACGATTGAGCTTGCTCCGCCACCGCCAGGCGCTGACGGCATCATCCACAACCATCCCTATTTCGCGTATTTGGGCGGAGTAGATGACTTTCGGTCGCGAACTTTGGTTGAACGCAAGGAGGACCGATACCCTTCAGGTCCCGATTGGGATGCGTTGGATCAACTGTTCGAACGCAATTCAAATGGCGATCCCAATTTTGATCCATCGCTCTACCTGATCGATCCGAATGGAGTCTTACGGGAATTCAAGTATTCGGAGCGAGCCTATTTCGAGAGCCTAACAGCCGTTCAAAAACTGAATGGTGTTGGGTTACCAAGCGAAATGGACCTCAATGCAGACGGTTCGGATTGCAGCCAGAATGCCGGCGAGGACGATTCCGGGGACGATCCCGATAGCTATGACAATGGCGATGCCGACGACTCCGGTTATGACAATCCTGACGACAATGGCGATGACGAGCCAGACGGCGAAGTGATTTTTCATGGAACCGATGACGAAGAAGATGAAGAACTACGGGAAGAGTAACACGTTGGTAATATTGAGTAATTTAATCTTCTTTGGTATCCTCGGTGGTGGTCGCATTGCTTCTCTGTTGTCGAAGCAAACCTAGCTAGCGACCACTACCGGGATTTTTTCTTGTACTTTGCCAGGCGGCGACACACCCGCAGATAGGAGACGTTCAATGGCCGCACTTTCTTCGATCGCCGCCCTGCTGATGTTAGGCGCGGTCCAGGAGCGCCAAGCGGTGCTGGTAACTCCAAGGGGACCTTACAATGTAGTCCTGACTATGGAGGGGACCTGTCCCGAAGGTGCGGTTCGGTTTTCCTACTTTCGATATCGGCGTTTGCACGGCGATGGGAGCGGACCGGTAAAGCCTCAGATAGTCGACCTTACGTTTCGGGGGCAGCGGCTTCCTGAGGCCGAGATTGAGAAATTTGACGACTGGCTCGCTAGCCGTTCGATCCACAACGTACATTTTCGACATTGCAACTATGAAGGCCAACCATCGGTCGGCTTGATGATAGAATATGAAGGCAATGGATTTGCGGAGGCTGACGCCCCCGCTCCACTGGCGTTCTATCGGATCTACGAAGACCGTGTCGAGTTGGAGGACGAATCGAACTGAGAGGAAAATGGTGGGCGATGACAGGCTCGAACTGCCGACCCTCTCGGTGTAAACGAGATGCTCTACCAACTGAGCTAATCGCCCTTCGCTTGCGCGAGAGGGGGCTATTTAGCGGCAATTGGTTCAAAATCAATTGCGATTGTGCACTGAGCGAATGAATTCTCTCTCGGGACCGAGAATTCAGAACTCAATCACGCCGCCCGAGCTTGATTTGACGTACTTTCTCGCCTTCAGCGTGCCGCAGCCGCCTTTGAGTTCGATCCCGTCATAATCCTCAATCTGGCCGACTTTCATGTAAGCGGTCTTGTCGCCAATGCAGCCGGATGTGGTGTTGAACCGGACCTTGTATTTGCAATTGGGATCAAAATTGACGACCGCCTGTGCCCCGCTTTGCGAGAGGTTGCGCTTCAGCACTTTCTCGATGTTTTCGCAGGCCCCATCGGTGCTTTGCTGGGTAATATTGGTCTTGAGCACGGCAACGGAGGCACGGCTGCGAATGGTCATCCTGTCGCAGGCGCCGCCTTCCACGCAAAAATCAATATCCGGATTTGATGCGCCATAGTCTCCGGTGATCTGGGCGGTTGCGGGCGAGCTGGCAGCAAGCATTGCAAGGCAGGGTAGTGCGGCAGTGGCGGACAGGCGGGACAATCCAATCATAACAATCTCCTTGGCGAGAGGAGTAAGGGGCAGCTTTGTGCAAGGCGCTAAAGCGGCATCAGGGGAACTACGCAGCATGGGGCCAGCGCCGATCATCCTGCCGATGCGAACAAAGTGTTAGATCAATCGCACTCATGCGATTATCGGGTGCGTCCATGGACCAAACCCACATCCTCATCCTCGCGACTGGCGGCACAATTGCCGGCAAGGCGGATTCGGCCACGCGGCACGATTATCGTCCGGGGCAGATCCATATTGATGAGTTTCTCGGCCTGGTGGCTGAGCTGGGGATCGAAGCCAATTTGATCGGCACCCAGATCGCCAACATCGGGTCAGAGGATATGAGCCCGGCAATCTGGGCTGAGTTGCATGCGTCCATTAAGGCGGGCTTGAGCGATCCCAATTGCCAAGGGGTGATCATCACCCATGGCACCGACACGGTGGAGGAAACCGCCTTTCTGCTCGATCTGACGCTACCAACCAGCAAACCAGTCGTTCTGGTTGGCGCGATGCGACCGGCCGATGCGGTCGGCTATGACGGGCTGCGCAATTTCGCCAATGCCATGCGAGTGGCGAGCAATGATGAAGCCGCCGGTCGTGGAGTTCTGGTCGTCATGGGTGATCGTGTGTTTGCGGCGCGCGATATTCACAAGGCCAGCACGCGCGGATCTGAGGCATTCACGGGCTTCCCGCGCGAATCGGTTGGATTGGTGACACCGAGCGCTCTCGAATGGTTTGGCGCGCCATGGCGCGTGGGCGAGGGAGCGCGCTTCCCATACCAGAGCGATCTGCCCGACGTACCGATCCTCTATGTCCATGCTGGCATGACACCCGATTATGTCGATCGGCTGGTGCATGCTGCAACGCGCGGCGTGATTGTTGCTGGTGTCGGCGAGGGCAATATGCCCGAAGCCGTCCGCCAGGCGCTGGTGAGGCTCGCCCATGGCGGGATGCCAGTGGTGCGTGCCAGCCGCTTGGAAGAAGGCCTTGTCGATCGTGAGCCCGAGGATGACGCCAATTGCTTTGTCGCGGCTCGCGCGCTCAACCCGCCCAAAGCGCGGATATTGCTGCAAATGCTGGTCGCGGCTGGAATCAGTGACCCCGCCGCGATCCAACGTGAGTTTGATGGCAAGTAAGCGGCCAAGCCGTAGCCCGGCTGGATATCAAGTCCCTCAGCTCTGAGGCGTCACCAGATATTTCTCACCAGTCTTCATTTGGCGATAATCGGTGATTGCGTCCTTGGTCAGCATCTCTTCCAGATTGACCTTCGCCTTGTAGTTCGACGCGAAGGTGGTGGTGAGATTCTGAAGCACGCGGGTGCGCATACGGACGACCGTCTCCATACCGGCCTTTTGCAGGAATGGCGTGAGCAGGAAGCCCTGGACGCACCATTGCAGACCGTAACTTGGCGTGAGGATCGTCGGACCCAGGTCAAGTCGGCCATACATGTACATCTTCTTGTCCTGGTCAGAGCCGTAGCGCGAGAACTCGCTCATCTGCGACGAGGCAACTTGCTCCATCGCTTTGAGGACATGATCAGTGTTCTGGCCACCGCCAATCGGATCAAAGCCAAGAAAAGCGCCAGTCTCTGAAATCGCGGCGCGCAATTGCGACATGTAGTCATCGTCTGACGAGTTTACGACATGCTTCGCACCGGCGGCCTTGAGCAGGTCAACATGCTCTTGCTTGCGCACAATATTGACCAGTCCGAAATCGTCTTCGATGCAGATCTTGTTGAGCATCTGGCCGAGGTTTGACGCGGCGGCCAAATGCACGATCGCGCTGTGGCCTTCCATCTTGGCGGTCTCGACAAAGCCCAGCGCCGTCATCGGATTGACGAAGCTCGATGCGCCGGCTTCTGCGCTGTGATCGCCCAGCGGCAGGCACATCATCGCATCGGCGATGGCGTATTGGCTGAAGGCGGTACCAGGGACGCAGGCCACGCGCTGACCCATCAGGGCCTTGGCCATGTCGCTATCGCCAGTGGCAACAACCACGCCGGAGCCTTCATTGCCCGCTGGCAGACGCTGGCCATGGCGGCCTTTCTGCCCTGACAGGAACGGCTCGGGCATTTGTGCGACCACTTTGCCGGGCGAATAGTCTGCATTGTCGAAATCGGCCGCGCTGGTGAGGATGGCGAGATCCGATGGATTGATCGGAGCGGCTTCCATCTGCACCAGAACCTGGTTGCCGGTCGGCTCAGGGAAAGTGGTCTCGGCCACTTCGAGCGTAAGCGCGCCACCCGCGTCGAGGGTGGTGAAAAGCTGTTTTCCGGTGGTCATTCTGAACTCTCCTGTAATGTCTCTGATTTCGTTTGTTCTGTAATCTGGTCGCGGGGCGCTAGTCGCCTTCGGTCATCGTGGAGCTTGTCGGGATCTAATAGCACTTCGACATGCCTACTCCTGATCCTCGGGATAGATGGCTTCGACAAAGTACAGACCTTGCGGTGGCGCGTTAAGTCCTAATTCGCCACGGTCCTTCGCATCAAGCGCCTGAGCGACTTGGCTTTTGTCCCACCGTCCCATTCCGACCAGAGCGAGGCATCCTACCATGGAACGGACCTGGTGATGCAGAAAGCTGCGCGCAGCGGCGTGGATATGCACTTCGTCGCCGACGCGTTCGACATCAAGTCGATCCAACGTCTTGACCGGATCGCGCGCTTGGCAATGAACCGAGCGGAATGTGGTGAAGTCATGACGTCCGACCAATGCCTGCGCCGCCTCATGCATCTCTGCCGCGTCAAGATCTTGCGGGATTTGCCAGGCGCGGTTCTTGTCAAAGGTCAGCGGCGCGCGCCGATTGGCAATGCGATAGAGGTAACTGCGGCCGATGCAGGAAAAGCGCGCGTGCCATTCCTCGTCGACCACTTCGCACGCCGTCACGGCGACAGGATCGGGGCGCAAATGGGCGTTGAGCGCTTCCATCAATCGAAACGGCGTGATGTCTTTCTCAAGATCGACATGGCTGCGCATCGCCAAGGCGTGCACGCCTGTGTCGGTTCGCCCGGCGCTGTGGAGGACGGCATCCTCGCCAGTGATGCCCTTCAGCGCTGCCTCAACCGATCCCTGGACGCTCGGACCATGCGGCTGGCGCTGCAGGCCCATAAACGGCGTGCCATCAAATTCGATTGTCAGGGCGAACCGCGTCACGACAAGATTGACCCTTTCTCGACACTGCGCCCGCGCAGAAAATCGTCCAGCGCCATCGCCGGCTTGCCCGCTCGCTGCAGCCGTGTGGGACGCAAGGCGCTCTCTCCGCAACCAATGGTGAGCGTGTCGTCCAAGACTTCGCCTGGAGCGCCGGTTAGTTCGACCCGCTCGGCTCGCAAAAGCTTGATCCGTTCGCCATCCAACTCAAACCACGCCCCGGGGAAGGGCGCCAGACCATGCACATGGCTCACGAGTTCGCTGGCTGGTCGTTGCCAGTCGATCCGGGCTTCGGCCTTGTCGATCTTGGGCGCGTAGATGGCGAGATCACCGTCTTGGACCTCGGGTGTGATGTTGGGCAGGTCGATCAAAGTTTGGACCATCGCATGCGCGCCAAGCTCTGCGAGTTCTTCGGTCAGCTCGCCAGTGGTCTTGTCATTGATGGGCGTTGTCACCTTGCTCAACATTGGCCCCGTGTCGAGCCCGGCCTCCATCTGCATGATCGTGACGCCGGTCTCTTCATCGCCAGCCATGATTGCGCGGTGGATTGGTGCGGCGCCGCGCCAGCGCGGCAGCAGTGAGGCATGGATGTTGAGGCAGCCATGTTCCGGCGCATCAAGCACCGCCTGCGGCAGGATCAACCCATAGGCTGCCACCACGGCGATATCGGCATTCAACGCGGCAAATTCTGCCTGGGCTTGGTCATTGCGCAGGCTCTTGGGCGTGCGCACCGGTAGGCCCAGTTCCTCCGCTTTTGCGTGGACGGGCGAGGGGCGAAGCTGCTTTCCACGTCCATACCGGCTCGGCGGTTGGCTGTACACGCACACAATCTCATGCCCCGCTTCGTGCAAAGCGGCGAGCGCCGGTACGGCGAAACCAGGCGTTCCCATGAATGTGATGCGCATAAGGGCGAGCGATACCTTGCTGTCAGTGGTCT
>Ga0207422_1004461_pt1 | contig 11575 bp, 5 predicted proteins | sample MarCyaLeptolynsp_FD_187757 | JGI IMG/M metagenome (GOLD analysis project Ga0207422, IMG submission 187757) | Marine cyanobacterial communities from Panama - species 1 Leptolyngbya sp. (SPAdes) | ecosystem: Environmental > Aquatic > Marine > Unclassified | place: Panama: Panama City | collected... | reverse complement strand
TTTCCGACCACCGGCATCGGCACGAAGTTGTCGATATCCACGCCGATGATGCTCTTGATCGTATTGATCAGCGAGACGCCGTGAGCCCCACCGCGCTGTGCCGCCAAACCGTGCGGCACGATGTCCCCGACGTTCGGCGTCAGCTTCACGAGCACGGGCACCGTGGAATACTCCACCGCCCAGCTGGTGATCTCTTCGTTGACCTTGGGCTCCTGTCCCACGGCGGAGCCCATGCCGCGCTCACACATGCCGTGCGGGCACCCGAAGTTGAGCTCCAGACCGTCCGCCCCGGCGTCGATCGAGCGCTTGATGATGTCCTTCCACTCCTCGCGGGTCTCCACCATCAGCGACACGATGACCGCGTGCTTGGGGTACTTCTTTTTGGTCTCGTAGATCTCCCTGAAGTTGGTCTCGAGCGGGCGATCGGTGATGAGCTCGATGTTGTTGAAGCCGACCGCGCGACTGTTTTTGTAGTGCAGTCCGCCGAAGCGGCTCGACACGTTTTGAATCGGCTGGCCGAGCGTCTTCCACACTGCGCCGCCCCAGCCGTGGTCGAACGCGCGTTGGACCTGCTCGCCCGAGTTGGCTGGCGGCGCCGAAGCGAGCCAGAACGGGTTGGGGGACACGATTCCGGCACAGTTGGTCTCGAGGCTCACCATCTACTCGTCTCCCTTCAGCCAGGCGTCGATCGCCTGCGCCGCCACCTTGCCCTCGGCCGCCGCGTTGACGACCTCCTTGCCGCCGTTGGCACAGTCGCCGGCAGCCCACACGCCGTCCCGCGCGGTCTTCTGCGCAGCGTCGACGACCACGCACCCACGGTCGAAGGTGACTCCGGACAAGCCGGACAGCAGCGACTCGAGCTTGGCCTGACCGATCGCGAGCAGTACGAGGTCGGCCTCGATCGTCGTCTCGTCACCGGTCGGCTGTTTGGCGTCGTCGAGCACCGCGCAGCGTATCCGGGCGACCTTCGCGGGATCGGAGGGGTCGGCCTCGAAGGCCAGCGGCTGGGACCGCCAGCTGCTGCGCACGCCCTCGTGCTTGGCCGCCTTCCACTCGTGGGCGTAGCCCGACATCTTGTCCTCGACGCCGCGGTACACCATCGTGACGGAACCGACCCCGAGCCCGGCGAGCTCGCGGACCGCATCGATCGCCGTGTTGCCGCCGCCGACGACGACGGCCGAGCGCACCTTGGATACGTCGACCGTGCCCAGCTTCATCCGCTCGATGAACTCGACTGCCCCGTAGACGCCGTCGAGCTCCTTGCCCGGCACGCTGAGCCAGTGATCGGGTCCGAGCCCGACGCCGATGAACAGCGCGTCGTGGGCTCCGACCAGGTCGTCCCAGCTCTTGTCGGTGCCGACGTCGACGCCCGTGATGACTTCGATGCCGCCGATGCCGAGGACCCACTCGACCTCGGCGTCCGAGCGATCGGCCCGCATCTTGTACGGGGCAACGCCGGTCGTGTTGAGCCCGCCCACGACATCGCGCTTGTCGTAGATCGTGCACGCATGCCCGAGCTTGCGCAGCTCGTGGGCGCACGCCAGCGAAGCAGGTCCCGCTCCGACCAATCCCACGCTCTTGCCGGTGTCCGGCCCGGCCTCGTAGTAGGTCCAGTCCTTTTCGAACGCGGTATCGGTGGCAAAGCGCTGGAGCTTGCCGATCTGGATCGGCGGCTCCCCCAGATCGTTGTAGACGCAGTCACCGACGCACAGCGTTTCGACTGGGCAAACTCGCGCACAGCTCATCCCGAGAATGTTGCTGTCGAAGATGGTCTTGGCCGAACCTTTGACGTTGCCAGTGCTGATCTTTCGGATGAACTGCGGGATGTCGATTCCGGTCGGGCACGCCGTGATGCAGGGCGCGTCTTCGCAAAACAGACAGCGATTGGCCTCCGTGAGGGCCTGGCCAGGAGAGTACGCCGGCTTGAAGTCCTCGAAGACGTCTTCGGATCGGTCTGGTTGTACTCTGGACACGCTCGCCTCTGATCTGCCGCCCGCAAAGCGGCGAAGTTGGCAGACTAAGGGAAGGCCGCGTCAGCCGGCAAGGCAGCAAACTCGCGCGTCGACGCTCCGCGCGCGCCCCCGAAAACGAGACGTGTATCCTCGCGCGGAATAGCCCTGTGCAGCCGAACAATCCCGACGCCGACCTCATCAACGACGACATCGCGCCCGTGCCCGATGCCGAGCGGAAATGGTCAGTTCTCTCGATGGCGAGCCTCTGGGTTGGAATGGTCGTCTGCGTTCCAACCTATGTTCTCGCCGCGAGCCTGATCGAAAACGGCATGAGCTGGAGCGAAGCCGTCGTCACCGTGATGCTCGGAAACGTGATCGTGCTCGCGCCGATGATCCTCAATGGGCACCCGGGAACGAAGTACGGCATCCCGTTTCCCGTGCTCGCCCGGGCGAGCTTCGGGATCCTCGGCGCGCACGTCCCGTCGCTGCTCCGCGCGCTGGTCGCCTGCGGGTGGTTCGGCATTCAGACGTGGTTTGGCGGCGCCGCGATCTACCAGCTGCTCAACGTGCTCACGTCGGGCGCGCTTGCCGGCGACCCGCTCCCGGTCCTGGACATCAACGGCGGACAAGCCCTGTGCTTCGTCGCCTTCTGGGCTGTCCAGGTCTACTTCATTCACGCGGGCGTCGAGTCGATCCGCGTGCTCGAGACCCTCGCCGCGCCGTTCCTGATCTTGATGGGGTTGGCGCTGCTCGCGTGGGCCTACGTCAAGGCCGATGGGTTCGGGCCGCTCATGAACGCGCCGAGCAAGCTCGAGGGCGCCGCGTTCTGGAAGGTCTTTTGGCCCTCGCTCACCGCGATGGTGAGCTTTTGGGCCACGCTGTCGCTCAACATTCCCGACTTCACGCGCTACGCCAAGACGCAGCGCGACCAGGTGCTCGGTCAGGCGATCGGCCTGCCGACGACGATGACCCTCTTCGCGTTCATCGGCGTCGCGGTCACCGGCGCCACCGAGGTCATCTACGGCGAGCCGATCTGGGACCCGACGATCCTGCTCGGCAAGATGGGTGGCGGCATCTCGGTCGTCATCTCGCTGTTCGTCCTGTCGGTGGCGACGCTGTCGACCAACCTCGCCGCCAACGTCGTCTCGCCCGCCAACGCGCTGGTCAACGTCAACCCCAAGAAGATCAGCTTCCGCGTGGGGGGCTTCGTCACCGCGGGCCTGGGCCTCGCGATCTTTCCATGGAAGCTGCTCGAGAACGTCGACAACTACATCAACACGTGGTTGGTCGGTTACTCGGCCTTGCTCGGGCCGATCGGCGGCATCTTGATCGCCGACTACTTCTTGGTGCGCAAGACCAAGCTCGACATCGATGGGCTGTACCAACGCTCGAGCGGCTACTGGTACTCGGGCGGCTTCAATCCGGTGGCGGTGGTCGCCCTCGTGGTGGCGATCTTGCCGAACCTGCCCGGCTTCTTGGCGCAAGCGGGCTTCGTCGACAGTGTCGCGTCCTTTTGGTCCGAGCTGTACACCTACGCCTGGTTCGTCGGCTTCATCGTCGCGGGCGTCGTGCACTACGCCGGCATGACGCTGCGACAGCGCTGACCGACCGTGCGGACGCGAACCTTCGTCGTGGACCTCCCCGTGGCCGAGGCGCGTCGCGTGCTGCTCGAGCGCCCGGAGCTACGGCCGCGTGGTCCTTTGCGCGCAGTCGAGCGGGACGACCTGATCCTGATCCGACTGACCCGCGAGCGTCCCCCCTACGAGAGCCACGAGCTGCTGCTGCAGGAGCTGTGCGTGGCGATCGAGCGCGACGCCGGCGACACGCGGGTGGTGGGTCGCATCCGTCGCCGACCTGGTTGGCGAGGCATCACCGGCTCAGTCCTGCTCGGGCTGACCCACTTCGGCGCCAACTGGCTCATCGATCTCTCGGAGTGGCGCGACACGCTGCGGCGGCGTACGGCCGATCGAGCTCAGCTGCTCGGCGTGCTGTCGGCCGCCTTCGGTCCGCACGAGGTCGCCGACCGGGCGGGACCGTTTCGCAAGTGACGGAACCCGACTCAACTCGCGTCGGTCGTCCCGCCCACGCCGAGTCGGCGCTCGGCGCATCGCAGCCAGTCCGAAAACCACGCATCGAAGTCCGCCCCCCGCTCGGGTCGAGGGTCCGGTCCGTGCAGATCGTGGCTGTCGGGGCCGAAGGGAGCGGCGAGAAGGTTCTCCGGGTCGACGATCCACACGGTGCCCGGACCGACACCGTGGACCACCAGCCGCGCCGTGATTCCGTGGCCGTACGAGCACAGCGGCAGGGTCCCCTGGTACGCCCGGTCGAAGCCGACGAGGGCCTCGAGCCGTCGCAGCTCGGCCTCGGTCTGCTCGGGATCGAGTCCGCCCCAGTCGATCTCGCTGATGTGCGGCTCGGCATCGACCGGGGCCGTCAGCGCGAACGGGGTCTGCAGCTCAGTCAGCGCTTCGCCCTGGAGCAGGGACCGCATCTCTCGAGCGAGCCCGAGCACGAAGCGAGTACGCTCGGAGTGCAGCGGGGTCGGGCCCCGTGCGCCCGGCGGCAGAAAGTCCGGCATGGATACTGGCGGCGGCGGCTCGTCCGAGAGGTTCGCATCGCGCCACGCCCTACGTTCGGCGCTATCGAAGACCAGCGGGTCGGCCGCGGCTGCCCACTGTTCCGGGTCGTCGTTCGAGGCCTGCAGCGCCGCGCCCAGCCAGCACAACCCGTAGCCGGGACCGACGCCACCGCCCGCGACGCCTCCGACGAAGCGGCGATACTGGTCGGGCAGCAACACGCCGCCGCGGTTCTCGAACTCCGCGATCGCCTCGTCCGACAGCGGGGGGCATAAGAAGTACCGATGCGTTTCCGCCCCGAACAACCGCGCGGCGCCACTGCGTTCGCTCAGTCGCGTCAGCCTCGGTGCGAAGCCAAGCGCGCTCATCGCCTCGACCTCGTCATGGGTAGCATCGCCTTTGAAGTCCGTTCTCGTCGTGCCATCGATACTCGACGCTGGTGTTGTTCCGGTCCGCGAACGCCCTCATCGCATCGTCGCACGGGCCGCACGGATCCATCGGCGACAGCGTGCGTCGGCCCCGACTGACCTCCTGCCCCACCGACGAAATCACCAGGGTACGACCGCTCAGGCGCGGGTCGCCCTCCATCGCCGTGAGGACGTGAAACTCCGAGTGGCCGCGCGTTCCCATCGGGGTCGCCACCCGCGTGCCCCGGCTCGTGCTCGGCCACGTGCCATCGCGCCCGGGTCCGGGAAGGAACTCTTGGTTGCCGTTGGCGTCCTCGAGCCACGCGAACACCTGGTGCAGCCCCTCGGGGTCGATCTGCACCAGCGGGTCGGCGGTGTACCCGTACAGCGTCGGGCTGCCTCGCAGCAGCAGCGGGTCGCGGCTGACGTAGTGCCCCATCTGCGGGTCGTAGTAGCGGTGTCGGTTGTAGTACAGGCCCGTCTCGGCGTCCTCGTACTGGCCGGCGCGGCGGAACGGGCAGGCACAGCGATGGTGACCCTCGGAGGTTTCGACCCGGTCCAGCGCGCCGTGAATGTCGAGCTCGGCGCTCCATACGAACGTCCCCGTCTCGTCGGCCATCGCGACCGGTGTCCCCGCGACGTCGGTGAGAATCGAGTAGCGCCGGCCGTCGACCAGCTTGGCCATCGGTCGGTAGGTCCCCTGCTCGAACAACCACGTCACCACCCTCTTCGGCGGACCCCGAGGAGACGTGTCGTGGGTGCTCGTCCCGGGCCGATCGCCACCGTCCGGCTCGTCGTCCAGCGGCTGGGTCTGCGCTTCGTCGGTGGGCGCCTCGGTGTCGAGCTCCTCCCACTCGTGCAGAGGAACGTTGCCGTCCCAAAGCCAGCGGGTCGTCTTGCCGTCGAAGCGCTTGGCGACCCGTCGCCCCAGCGCATCGTACTCGTGCTCGACGCGCTTGCCGTCGGGTCGCTCGACCGCGCGCAGGGTCCCATCGACCGACCACTCGAAGCGCCACACCGTACCGTCGGGATCGTGGCGCTCGACCAGATTGCCGTCGTCATCGTAGACATAGCGCTGCTCGCCCTCGGCGGTCATCGCCACGAGCAGCTCGCCCGATGGCCCGTAGCGCCGGTCCGCCCGGTCGTTGCGCCGAAAGACGTTGCCGACCGCATCCGGCACGCGCAGATCGACCCGACGACTGCCGTACTGGGCCCAGGCGAGATACCCGCGGGCGTCGTGGCCGAAGCGGACCGAGAGACCTCGCCGGTTCTCGAGCATCGACTCCAGACGATTGTCGAGTCGCCACTGGTAGCGGGCGTCGCGATGGGTCGCTTTGGAGGTCCAGATCTGATGCTGGGTCGGTCGACCCACGCGGTCGCGCCCCCACCGGGATCGGACACCGCCGGGCAGCGTGCGCTCGACCTCGAGTCCCATCACGTCCCGCCGGATCTGCGCCTGCCAGTCGCTCGTACTCGGCGCCGACCCAGCCGCGGTTGCCGGAGCCCCGTCGGCCCAGCAGTGCACGCCGATTGTGCGGCCAGCGGCATCGTGCATCATCGCGACCGTGGCCCCCAGCGACGACTCGAGGCGCCGGCGGGTGCCTGTCGGATCGCGAACCGACCGTACCCAATGCTCGCCCTGAGACTCGGTGACGATGCGCCCGACGTCGTCGCGCTCGAAGCGGACCGTACACGCTTCGTTGGTCGCGCGGACCAGGCCACCGTTGGCCCGATACTCGTAGGTGGATCGTGTACCGTCGTCGTGTTCGATCGCCGTGATCCGCCCCATCGCGTCATGCGTGTAGTGTGACTGTCGACCCGAGGCGCGCTTGACCGCGACCACCTGCCCGGCGGCGTCGCGCTCGTAGCTGCGGCGTTTGCCGTCGAACCCCACTTCGGCCCGCACCTCGTGGCACTCGTCGAGCTCGAAGACGTAGCGAGCTCCGTCCTCGGTCACGATGGCACGAAGGTATTCCTCGGTGTCGTACTCGAACTTCACGACCGTGCCCGCCTCGGTGCGCGAGACGAGTCGTCCGAGGCCGTGGTAGGCGAAGGTCACGTCGTTGGTGCCATCGACGGCCCGCACGAGGTTGCCCTCGGCGTCGTAGGACAGTCGCCGCCGGTTGCCGTCGGGTTCGACGATGCTCCGCAGGCGGCCCTGCGCATCGAAACCAAAGCGCGTGGTTTCTCCGCGCGCGTCATCGGCCATGACCTCGCGTCCGAGGGCGTCGTAACGCCATCGCGAGGTCGCCCCATCCGGTTCGCGGACCGCGACGACCATCCCCTGGCCGTCGTACTCCATGCTGGTGCGACGCCCCGCGGCGTCGACGACCTCCGCAAGGTTGCCCTCGTCGTAGCGGTAGATCGTCTGCGAGCCGTCACAGGCGCGCCGAGTGGTGAGCCGCCCGTAGCGATCGTAGTCCCAGCTCCAGCGCCCGCCTTGCGGGTCCACGGCGGTGAGCATCCGTCCCCGGACATCGTGGTGGACTTCCATCACCCCGCCATCGGGCATGTCCGCACGCTCGAGGTTGCCACGCGCATCGTAGGCAAACTCCGCCCGCCGGCCGAGCTCGTCGACCTCGGCCGTTCGCTGGAAGGTGACCGGGTCGTACTCGAACAGTCGCTCTCCCCCGAGCGGCCCGACGATCTTGACCACCTGCCCCGCGAGGTTCATGTGGTACTGGGTCAGGTTGCCCAGAGAGTCGGTGACGAACGTGACCCGGCCCTTCTTGTCGTAGTTGAGGACGTGGTCGTGCAGGCCGTCGTCACCCCAGGTGCGTACGCACCACGCGTCCTCGCCGGTCGCGTCGTACTGAAAGTAGAACGACAGCCCGAGCCGGTCGGTCTCCCGCACGAGCAAATGGGTTTGGTACTCGAAGCGCCAGCTCTGCCCGTCGGGGTCATCGACGCGGCAAAGGTCGCCTTCGGCGTCGTAGTGGTAGCGGCGGTGGCAGTAGTGGCGATCACCGTCGGGGGTCGGAAGGTGGAGCTCGACCAGGCGCCCTCGCGCGTCGAGACGCAATCGGATGATGCGCCCGCTTGCGTCCGTGACCTGCTGCAGCCGGCCGTGGGCGTCGTAGTGGAACTGGGTCGAGAAGAAGCCGCAGCTGGATCGAATCGACTGAATCGGCGCCTGGTTCGGGGGGCCGCCAGGGACCGGAGCGAATGTCCGCGAGCCCCCGCGTCGATCGACGACGCGCCACGTGCCGGCCGCTTCGCAGTGGAGGGTCAGCCCCTCGATCGGGTTGTAGACCCGAGCGCCCGGCTCGATGCGGTGGTCGGCGAAGTCGAACGTGTCGAACTCGATCTCGCGTCCGTCCTCCGCCAACAGCACCACGCGCCCACGCTCGCGCCAGATCTTCTGCTCGAGGGTGCAGCCCCATCCGTGGCCGAGCATCGTGGCTCGCGATGCGAATGCCGACGAGTAGACGCGCTCGATCTTCAGGGGCATCGGCCCCGGCAGCTCGACGTCGACCGCCTCGGTCAGGACCTTTCCCGAAGCGACATCCACCGGGTGACCGGTCAGAAAGCAGACCGCACGGTGCATGAAGTTGCGGAACCGGCTCGGCTTGAGACGGCTCAGCGCGGCGTGCAACGAGTCGGACACGAAGCGCGTGCGCAGCGAAGCCATGAGGGCCGCGAGGATGTCGAGCGACGGGGGGCCACCGATCAGAATCGGCGCTCCTTTGGGCACGGCCAGGACCACCGAAGAGGGCAGCCGGACCGGCTCCCCGCAGGACAGCGCGATGTCCCCGAGGCGACAGGCGTTGCTGCCCATGACGGTCACCGTCTTGGAGCCGAAGATCATCACCGCGTCGTTCTCGGGGACCACCGGGTTGGCGGGCGCCGGCGTCTCGCCGGGATGAATCACCGGCTTGGGCGTCTTGGGAAACGGAGCCCACGCCGTGCCGGGCGGGATCAGGATGTGCCCCGGCACGTGCTTGGCTTCGGTGCCCGTGTTGGTGGCCGGAAAAGCCGTCCAGTACATCACGGGCCCCTGAATGGGTGCGCCGAGCACCGCGCTGACCGCAGCCCCCAGCGCCAGCCCGACGGCGAGCCCGACCGGGTCGAAGACGACCCCGGTGAAGGGGTTGGGAATCGGCGTCGGCACGGGTGCGGGCGTGGGCACCATCTCGAAGTGCACGTCGACACCGAGGACCGGGTCGGTGAACGAGCTTGCGATCACGCGCGCCCCCCTCCGGAGGGCGTGCGCACCCCCAGTTCGCCGGGCCCCGACACGGAGTCCGAACGGATGCGTACCAACTCGTCCCTAAGTCGCACCGCTTCCGCCGCCGATTATGGCACGGCGCTCGGGCGATGTTCGCGTCGTTCAGCGCACGGTCAGCACCGCGGACGAAGCCGCTGGGATCCGAACCCTCAACGTGCCGGCGATACCCTGTTCCCAAGACCAGGTTGCCCCGCCCGATTCGCTCGGGGTTCCGCGCGGGACCTCGACGTCGTCGATCATGACCGTCGTGGGCTCGGTCCCCATGCCGATCGCCTCGACGATCCAGCCGTCGTCGAACTCCGCGCCGGCATCGACCTTGAGCGCCCACGTCGTGTCGTCGCGGCCCTGCGCGATCGTGCTGCCGTCGTAGAGCTCGAAGCTCGAGGGCTCGCCCGGACGCACCCGCACGTAGAGCACGCCGGGTTCGGTGTCGTAGGAGTCGACGCGCTCGGGCTGGGTCGTCGGCGCGAGCGAGTCGACCGTCGGCCGCAGCATCGGCACGATCGCTCCCTCGCGCACGAACAGCGGGAGCTTGGACAGCGGGGCCTGGACGGTGACCCGACCCGGCCCGGTCACTTCCTCGCCCGAAAACCAGTCGATCCAGCTGCCTTCGGGGACCACGACGGTGCGCTCCGTGGCTCCGCGCTCCACCACGGGCGCGACGAGCAGGTCGTCACCGAGCACGTAGTCGTATGCCGGATGCTCTCCAAGCTCGGGGTACGCCAGCCCAATCGGTCGCACGATCGGCCGGCCATCCACGGCGACGCGCTCGACGTGCGTCCAAAGGTACGGAAACAGCCGAATGTGCAGCCGCGTGAAGTCGCGGTACCAGTCGAGCATCTCCTCGTCGAAGAGGTTTTGCTCGTCGAACTCCCACGCGACGTTGTTGGTCGCGGTGCCGATCTGCATCACGGGCGTCAGCGCGGTGTGCTGAAACCACCGCGTGAAGGTCTCCTTGTCCGGCGGTCCGGACTTGTAGCCCCCGGTGTCCGAGGCGAACAGCGGATAACCCGAGGGCCCCAGCGACGAGCCGGCCGCGACCGCTGCGGGGAGACCTCCGGTCAGCTTGCGTCCGTCTTCATCGGGCGCGAGGTGCTCGCCCATGTCCGCATCCAGATCGCCGGGCCACACGACGCTGCTGTTGACCTGGTCGCCCCAGGTCCCGGCGCGCACGAGCAGAAATCCTCCGTCGGCCGGCAGCATCTCGTCGTACACCGCGTGGTACAGGCGCGTGAAGTTGGACTTCATCGTGCGCTCGGTGCTGCCGTCCCAGAACTCCCAGGCCAGCCGCGTGGCCGCCAGTCCCGGAACGACTTCCTCGGCGTAGTCGAGCTTGTACCCCTCCACGCCCATGTCGGCGTAGCGCGACAGCAGCCCCTGCCACCAATCCCACGTCGCGGGATTGGTCAGATCGATGACCGAGCCCCAGCCGGTGAGAATCAGTCCAATCATCGGCGGGTAGTAGCCGTTGTCGAGCGCCTGCTGGTGCAGCTCGAGCGCCGGCTCCTGATCGTCGGAGACGTAGGGCGTGTGCCACAGCGCGAAGCGCATCCCGAGCGCATGCGCCTCGTCGATCATCGCCTGCGGGTCGTCGAACTTCGTGTCGACGAAGTCGAAGCTGTTGACCCCCGTCGCGTACGGGCGATCGACCCACAGACCGCTCGCCGGCAGGTCCAGATCCCGCAGCGTGTTGATATCGGCGCTGACCTGCGCCTGATCCTCGTTCTCGTTGCGCCAGATCCATGGCCCGATCGCCCAGCGACTCGGGACCTTTGGATAGCCAGTGACGTCGTAGTAGTGCCGCGTGACGTCCAACGGGTGCGCGGCCCCGAACAGGTAGAAGTGCAGGCCGTCGAGATAGTCGGGACCCACGCCGTACGTCGCAGCGATGCGATCATCTCGTTCGGTCGCGCAGTCGAACACCCCCGCGTGGTCGTCGGCCACGAACAGTCCCCACCCCCGGGTGCCCGTCACCAGCGGCACCGGCACGTGCACCTCGTTGTGCCCCGCTTCGTAGGTGAGATCCGATTCGATCTGCATCGGCCGGAGCTTGCCGCGGCTGTTGGGGTGGTCGAAGTGCTCCCCGAGGCCGTACAGCCCTTCGCTCGCGTCGATCGTGGGCGCCAGGCGGAACGCAGCGATCACGACCCCGGTGTCGTCCGGTATCCAGCGGGCCTCGATGCGTCCTTCGGCCAGCTCATCGAAGCGAACCGTCGCCGCCGCGCCACTGGGGTACGCGAGGCGAATCGACACCAGGCCCCCGTCCGTGGACTCGATCGCCGAGGGCGACTCCCACGCGACGTCCATCGGGTGGACCGGGTTGTACGACAGCGCGTCGTCGATCGCGTCGGTCACCCCGATCTCGAAGGCGTCCGCGGGCAGCGACACCAGCACCTCGTCGTCGGCCCGCCA
>Ga0207422_1004460_pt1 | contig 11577 bp, 8 predicted proteins | sample MarCyaLeptolynsp_FD_187757 | JGI IMG/M metagenome (GOLD analysis project Ga0207422, IMG submission 187757) | Marine cyanobacterial communities from Panama - species 1 Leptolyngbya sp. (SPAdes) | ecosystem: Environmental > Aquatic > Marine > Unclassified | place: Panama: Panama City | collected... | reverse complement strand
GCGGCGAGCAGCATCGTCGCGTACGGACCGGGCAGGTTCATCGTGAAGTCGAGGACAACGACCCCGGTCAGCGGAGGACCATCGACGTCGGACACGCGCAGCACGGTACAGCGAAGCACCACGGACGACACGGCTGTCAGGGTCGATCCGCCGATCCCGGACATCGATGTCGCGATCGGGTGGGACAGGGTGCTCCACCGTCCCCCAAACCACGAGAAAACCTCGATCGGAGGCCGAATCCTGGTGAATGGCTCCACCGGGTGGTCGTCAGTACGCGCACGCCGGCCGACGAAGGCCGCACCCGCACCACCATGAAGAAGTCCCTGACCGCCTTGTTCCTCGCCTCCGTCCTCTGCCCCGCCGTCGCGATTGCGGCCGAGCCCAGCGAGCCGGACCAAACCGAGGAGCGCGCCGAGCAGGTCGAAGCCGTGGACGTCAAGGTCGAGGTCGCCGCCGGCGAGAAGCGCGTCGGCGAGCTCGCCGGCATCGTTGCCTGGGACCAGGCAGCCGAGCTCTCAATGGAGGTCGACGGCCATCGTCACGTCACCTCGGTGGTCGTGCACAAGGCCGGCAAGAACCTGAAGGTCCAGCTCGGCTATCAGCTCGACGGCGAGTCGATCCTCGAGTCGGTCGAGGTGAGTGCCAAGGCCTCCCGCAAGAAGATCGTCAAGAGCTCAGATGGTGCGATCGCCATCGCTTTGACGCTCGCGCCGAAGACCGTCACTGCCGACGAGCTCGCGCCGAAGAAGAACCACCATCACATCGATCTACCCACCGACAACACCGACCCCCTCGGCGGTCTCTAATCCCTCGAGCCCCCAAGCCCCCAAGCCCCCAAGCCCCCGAAAGGCGCTCGCCCTCGCGCCACCAAGCGGCGACCAGCCGACCACCCGTCCCTCCTCCGGACACCGGTCGGCTCGGATCGCCGCTTTCTTTGTGGTTGGCCGACCGTTTGCTACCCGGTGGGGTCGTGGCAAGCCGAGTGACGTCGCGACGACGAAGGGGCCAAAGGCAAACAATGCCGGTGCCGACGTCCGACCTGCTCGCACATCGGTGCCGCACGTTGGTTCGACGCGGCCGACACCGTCAGGCCGTGCAGGCGCTGCGTCAGCTCGCCCATCGCGACCAGACTCCAGCGGCTTGGGTGCGCCTCGGAGCGGCCCTCGCTCGCGCGGAGCGAACGGACGCCGCCATCGACGCCTTCAAGCAGGGGTGGTGGCTGCACCGCCGCGCCGGCCACTCGCGCCGCGCAGAGGTCGTGTCGATGTTGATCGACCAGGTCCGCGTCGGCGCGTTCCCGTCCGCGGCGTAGCGCTCAGCGGTAGGGTGCGATCTCGGTCTCCGGCTTGGGCAGCGCTCCGACGATCGGGGCGACGACGGACCACGCAAGGCGTTCGCGCTCGGGCGCCGGTTTCTTGGACCCGCCCAAACTGCAGGTCAGGCCGAACAAGAACAGCCAGAGGATCCCGGAGTCGAGGGCGAACGCCCACACGAGCCCCGCGATGTTGAGCAGGACAAAGAAGCTCGACAGCCTGCGGTACGGCTTCAATCGAGTCGGCGCCACATCGAGTCGCTGGCCTTCGCCGGCGGTCGTCATGCGCAACTCGATCGCGGTGGGGAATCGTTGCGATTGATAGTCGGAATCGGTCGGGTCAGGTGGAGCCCATACGATGATTCGATCCGGACTCCGGTCGTAGTAGACGCCGTCTTCGACAGCGCTAGGCACGCCCGACGGGAGCGGTCGCGGGCGGACCCCCGCGGCTTCGAGCCGGCTGATGAGCTCTGGTTCGTCGACTGCGACGATCGACGAGCCTGACTTGAGGGCAAGCTCAGTCCCTGCCCGCTCGGGGGCGTCGTAGAGCGCGATGCTCTCGGAAGCGCTCATATTGCCTCTTCAATCCCGGTAGAACTGCAGCTCGGCGTCATCGACGACGTTGACGGTGAGGGGCAGCCCGCAGCGCACGTGGAACTGGCGCTTGGCGGCGGTTCCGGTGTCGACCTCGACCTCGTTGCCTTCGAAGAGTCGGTGCTTGAGCGGCGTGTCGTCGTCGCGCTTTTCGAACAGCGTCTTCGCGATGAACGGCCCGTCCTCCTCGGGGATCGGCTCGGCATCGGTGAACGCTTCGGTGAGCTGCTCGAGGCGGAGCAGCCGGACGTCCTGGTCCTCGGCGCGCATTCTCAGGTACCGCGGCGCGTCCTCGTCGAGCACGCAGTAGTACGAGCGCGGGTTGACCGAGCACTCGATCTCGTCGCGCTCCTCCCACTCGTCGTCGCCGATCAGATCGTCGTCACGCTCGAAGCACGTCATGTGGTCGGCGAGCGAGTGACCGCTGTCGGCGGGCGCGGGCGCGGTGCGGGTCGCCATGCCGAGCACGGTCTCGGTGTAGATCTTCTGCGACGGGAACATCTGCGCGACCGGGAAGCGCTCGTCGATGGCGTGAAAGGTCGTCAGCTCGGCTTCGGTGAGCGCCGCGGCCAAAAAGCCGTAGGTCGGCACCTTCGCGAGCCGGAAGAAGTACGAGTCGCTCGACGCCGGGAACAGGTACGGCGTGACCACGGCGTGGGCCGAGGACCGTTGGGTGACCGAGCGCAGGATCTGGTAGTCGCTCGCGTCTTCTCCGAACGGCGAGACGTTGAACTCCTGCCGCGCGCAGTCGAAGCAGTGCTCGCGATCGTTGCGGAGCTCGATCGCATTCGCCTCGGCCATGAAGTCGACCAGCTCGTTCTCGAACTCGGAGGCGCCGAACTGGTGAATGAGGCGGCAGTCGAGCTTGGCCCGAGCCTCGCCGTCCTTGGGAAAGTCGAACGCGGTCCAGCTGCACGTGTTGCGGAACGGCACGTCGCTCGGCAGCAGGTGGCTGCCGTGCTCGCCGGCCTTGCGCACCGTCCACGGCTGCTTGGCGAGCCATCCTCCGAGGCTGCCCGTGATCGGGCCGACAACGCGGGCGAGGGTGCCGAGGAACTCTTCGTTGGCAGGGGACAGCGCAAAGCCGAAGAAGTGCTCGGCCACGTCGTCCGCGTCCAGGCGCTCCGGATCGACCTGCCCGGTCGCCACGAGGCTCGCAAGGGCGGCATCGAGTGCGGTGGCGCCGACGCTGGCCGAGCCATGACCACCGGCACCGAGCTCGATCTCCACCACCACCTCGTCGCCGTCGGCGGTGACCTCGATGTGGGGGTGGGGCTCGAGACCCTCGCGCACCGCATCGAGGGCCGAATCCACCGCGGTCAGGTCGCCGCCGCAGTCCAGGCGAATGGTCGACGTGCGCGGCTGGATGTTGGTCTTCTGCTCCTCGTCCGACAAGAAACGCGTCAGCTTGCAGCGCTGGCCGAGGGTCTCGCGGACCGAAGCCTCAGGCATCGCGGCTTCGGACGGCCGCGACACGACACCGGCTCGCACCAGGCCCTCGAGGATCTCCGAGGGCTCGTCGGCGGCGACCTGCGTCCACACCAGGCCCTTCTCCTCGACGCCCACGAGGAAGATGTCACGGCCGGGAAGGATCGCGTCACGTACTGCGGTACCGCCCTCATTGAGCACCACGCCGGGGCGCAAATCGAGCGGGTCCAAGGCCACGGGGCGGCCCTGCTCATCGGTGTCGGTGATCGCAACGAACTCGGCGCCCGCGCCGGTGACCTCTTCATCGGCCACCGCCACGAAGTGGATGTCGCGTTCGAGCTCGACGCCGGACTTTTGCAGCATCGCCATCGAGAGCAGCTGAACGATCGAGACGACCTTCATGTCGATGGCGCCGCGACCCCAGATGAGCTCGCCATCGTCGACCCCTGCGAACGGCGGGTGGGTCCACTCGCCGTCGGCGCGGACCACGTCGATGTGCGAGAGCAACACGATGGAGTCGTCGCGCTGCCGGCCTTCGAGGGAGGCCACGATCGACAGTCGATCGAGATCGGGGTTGCCCGCCATCGTCGTGAACTGAAACGGGATGTCCAGCTTTTGAAACACGCCGGCGAAGAAGTGCGCGCCGGCGGTCTCACCCGGCTCACCCTCGCGGCGCGGGTTGGAGGTGTTGACGCGAAGGTAGGCGGACAGGCACGTGCGGCCGGCGTCGCTGACGGCCTCTTCGTGCTCGGCATCGACGCGACCCTCGGGGTGGATCGCTTCGGCGGGGATCGCTTCGATCGCGGCCACACACTCGTCGACGCCAGGCTCGCCGGTGAAGTCTTGGTCTTCGCCGAGGTCGTCCGGGGCGTCGCACTTGCCGACGCAGGTCGGCTCGTCGTCGCTCTGCTCGGGCGTATGCGTGCTGCAGCTGGTGGCAAGCAGGCTCAGGCCGAGGACGGCCGAATTCGAGATGCGGAAAACGCGCGGGCTGTGCTCAGTCATCCTACCCCGACCTACAGTGTCGCCGGGGCGCGCTCGGTTCCCTCGATACCGAATAGAGCGGCGTTTTCGGGGAGTTACTGGGTGCAACAGAGTGTGACCGCGGCGGTGGGCGTCGCCTCGCCCGTGGGCTCGACCGGGAGCGCCGGGCAAAATGCGGTGGGTGAGCCCGCGAGGTACCGAGCGGTCAGTGTCGGCGCGGTGACCTGCGTGCAGAACCCTTCACCCGTGGCGAGGCCGGTCACGCCAGTCGTGCAGTTGTTGCTGCTGTAGGTCGTGACCGAGGCGTTGTCGCAAAACCCGATCGGGTCGTCGCACAAACAGTCGGTGCAGTCGCGCTGGTCGTCGAAGCCGTCGTACAGAACGCGCGCGTCGGCGTAGACGCTGTCCGCCGGACACTCGTGCTCGCCCTCTTGCCAGATGCACAACGTGTCCGAGAGCGGCGCTTCGATCGCTTCGGCGAGACAGCCCTGGTCGGGCACGTCGTCGCAAGCGAAGCCTTCCATCAGCGGGGTCGTGCAGGCCGTGACGCGCGTGGCGAAGGTCGGATCCTCGAGCTGCATCGAGCCGATCGGCTCGCACGAACCGATGTTGAGGATCTCGATCGGCTCCAGCCGGATGTTGTGTCCGCTGATGACGGACGCCGTGACGCACGCCCCGTTGTTGATGTTGGTGCTGTCGATTTCCGCGCCGTTGCAGTCTTCGGCGTCGCCGTGATTGACCAGCGTGCCGGTCTGATCGCAGACGACTCCGTCGGCCGCACCGCAGTCGCAGTCGCATGCCGCGGGCTCGGCGTTGAAGTCGTCGAAGGCTTCGACGGCGACCTCCTCGAACGCCTCGGGGCAGCCCGGGCCGTCTTCCAGGGGGTCCGAGTCGGCGGTGGCGACCGGGCCGTTCCAACCCTCGGGGGCGAGCGCGGTGCAGCGGCCGGGACACTCGGGGAGCGGCTCGCCGGTGCTCGTGCTGCTCGTGTCGTCCAGTCCCTCGGTCTCGGTTGCGTCACCGGTGTCCGAGTCGCCGCCATTGGTGGTGTCCGCCATGGCGGTGAGGCTCGACATGGTGGTCAGCGTCATCGTCATGCTGGCCCCGCCGTCGGTGCCGGTCGTGTTGCCGCCGGGGCCGTCGTCTCCGTTACAGGCCGCGAGCAGCGTCAGGCTGAGCACCAAGCGAAAATTCATCGGTGCGACAGTGTAACAGGCACCGATTTTCGAGCGCGACGGTCAGACCAGGGCGCCCGGAATCCCGCCGGTCGAGAACCCTTCGATCCCGAATTCCTGAATCTGGCCGCCATCGGGGCCCGTCAAGCACGCCTGCTGGGCAATGCTGACCAGGACCTGGTTCACGTTGTTGTTGCTGCCGTCGATGTGCACGTTGCGGCGGCCCGGACCGGAACCCCCCGCGACCAAGAAGCACAGGTCGAACGCACCGTGGCCGCCGCCCTCGCCGAGGTCGGAGGCGAGGACGAGCAGGCTGTTGTCCAGCGCGGTGCGCCCGTCGGGCCCCTCGACCATCTCGTCGAGGTAGCTGCACAGGTCGGCGAACTTCTGGACGAAGAAGCGGAAGCCGGCGACGCGCACGGGATGATCGTTGGTCCAGCCGTCGTCGGTGGCGTGCACCACACCGTGCCATCCAAAATCCGGCATCGGGGAGAGCACGTCATCGACCGCGGGCAGCCCGAAGAACGGGTCGTGCTGGTCGAGGTACTCGATGCGGCCGACCGGAGCGACATCGCATCCCATCGCGTGGGCGAGAATGCGATTTTGCAGCTCACCGAGCTCCATCATGCCCATGCCCGCGTAGGCTTCGTTCGCCTCGTCGAGCGCCTCGGGAATGGCGCACGCGGGGAGAATCGGCATGTCGAGCTCGATCTGACGGATCTTGTCCGCGTGGTCGTCGAGCACCGCTCGGTCCTGGGCGTCGAGGCCACTGCGCAGGTCGGTGAAGCTGTCGCGCACCGAGTCGAGCACGCTCTTGCGGCGGCGCTGCAGATCGAGGAACGCCTCGTCGATCTGCCCATCGGGATCGACCCCGTTGAACACGCTGGCGAATGCCAAGCCAGGGTGGGTCTGCATGGTGACCGGGTTGGCAGCGGCTTCGTAGTGAAAGTCGCTGGGCGACGGCGAGAGGTTGCCGTTGCCGGGGACCCCGAGATCGACCGAGGGGCGGAGGTGGTGGGGCTGGGCCAACGCCTGACCGATCACGTGGTCGACCGAAGGCCCATTGGGGTCGCGGCTGTTGTCGGTGGCGGGCGAACCGTTGACCGAGTCGACGTGGTTGCCTCCCGAGAAGGCCGACTGCAGCAGCGTTCCGGTGAGCACACACTCTTTCTTTGCGGGGTGACCCCAGACGTAGGACGAGCCGCCGACCTCGTACAGCGAGTGCGGCACGCGTGAGATCCACTGAGCCCGGTCGCGAAACGGCTCCATCGGAGCGGCGATCTCACCCAGCGTGAAGTCCGAGCCGAGCCCCTGCGGTGCCCACTGGTCGATGTGGGTCCCCATGGCGTACGACATCATGATGATGCGCTTGGGCTCGTCACCCGCCGCTGCGTGAGCGGTGGACGGACCCATCAGCGATCGAAGTGCGGGCAGACCGACGGTGATCCCGCCCAGACCCACCAGGAAGCGACGTCGATTCATCATTGGCTCACCTTTCGGAATCGGACCGCATCGGAGGCGGCGATGGCGACGAGTAGTTCACGAACGTCTCCGTCCGCCTGCTCGAACGCCCCTTGGATGTCTTCGACCACGCAGCGATCGTCCGGGCTCTCGGCGCGGCCGACCGCGTAGCGGAACCAGTGAAGCGCGTAGCAGTCGCGCGCCTCGGAAGACTGCGCGATGGTGTCCATCAGCTCCTGGGCATCGCCGAACTCACCCTCGATCGAGCCAATGGCCAGCTCTGCCGTCGTGTCGATGGGACTGCCGTTTTCGGTCGAGCGGTAGGCCCCCGCCCAGTCGTAGACCTCGAACGCGAACCCGAGCGGGTTGATCCCGACGTGGCAGCCGGCGCATGACGGCTCGAGCATCAGGGGCTCGAGCCGCTCCCGGGCCGTGGGAAGCTCGGAGTAGTCGCCGAGCGTGCCGTCGATGTCGACATCGCCGGGGAACGCCGGGACGCTCATGCACAGCACGTGGCTGCGAACAAAGGCGCCACGGCTGACGAGCGACGTGGCTTCTGCGTGTGCCTGGGCCGACATCGCCGCGGCGGTGGTCAGGATGCCCGGCCGCGGTCCGGCTCCGGGCTCGTCCGCGCCGGCGGCGTAGATCTCCGAGAGGCGGTCGTCGGGCGAGAAGGCGGTCGTGCTGAGCAGGGTCGAGACCGTGCCGTCGGTCTCATCGAGAAACCACTGCGCGAAGGTCCCCAGCTCCTCGCTGGCGGCCGCATGGACGTCCTCGTTCCATAGCGGGTGCACCCGGCTGGCAGCATCGAGCGAAAAGCCGCGCATCCACTCGTGGTGGAAGCGGACGAATCCTCGCGAGAGGTTGGGCGAGTCGAGCAGTCGCCGCGCTTGGGCCTCCACCTCTTCGCGGGTCGAGAGTCGCCCCTCGGCCGCGGCGGCGAGCAGCTCCTCGTCAGGGAGCGAATCGGTCATCAACAGGGCGATGCGAGCCGCGAGCTCGTACGGGTCCAGTGCAACGTACTGCTGGTCGCCGTCACCGGCCCGCTCGGCCATGTAGAGGAAGGCGGGCGCCTGGAGGAAGTACTGGACCAGCGCCGCAAGGGCGAGCTCGGGCCCATCCTCGGCAGCAACGTCGTCGTAGAGCGTGGTGACGATGTCGAGCTCGCCGTCGGTCAAGGGCCGCCGGAATACCCGCAGCCCGAACTCGGCAATGAAGGTGTCGATGCACGACTCGATGTCGTCGGGGGAAAAGCCCGGCGACAGGCACGACATCATCTGAGGGGCGTAGGTCTCGATGTTCTCGAGAAAGATCTCCGCGATCTGCTCGGCGTTGTCCTCGATCGCGATCGACTCGGAGCTGCTGACCGTGTTCGCAGTGGCGTAGGTCGAAAAACCGTCGTCGATGACGGTGTGGGGGAACATCTCCACCGCGAGGGCCTGCTGCGCGAACTCGGGTGGGAGCAGGTCCTGCACCATGTGGGCGTACTGGGCCGAGGAGATCCGGCGCAGCGGCGAAGACCCGAGGTCGTCGCACAACGGCACGGGGTCCTCACCGTCGTCGTCGTCGTCATCGTCGTCGTCGTCACCGTCTGCGGCGTCGTCGCCCGCGGCACCGTCGGGGCCGAGGCCACCGTTGTTGGCGTCCAGACCCGAGTAGCAGCCGGTGGTGGCGATACCGAGCGCGACGAGCAACGACCTCAGCATGCGATCGGGCGGCATGCCTCACCTGATACGGGCCGGGCGGCGTTGGGGTGAACGGATCGCCCCTGTAATGCTTGCAAGCACAGCTACACGCAGTGCAGGCCGGCGGTGGGCGAGGGTAGGCTTCGCGGGTGCGAAGCGACCCGCGCGAGCATTGGCCACGGCTCGGCTCTCATGTACTGCCCCGCCGCCACGTCATCGACGGGAAGTCGGCGGTCATCTTGTTCGACGTGCGCACCGATGAGGTGCTGCAGATCGGTGCACGAGAGTGGGAGCTGCTCGCGGCCGCCGACGGCACGCGAACCATCGACGGGATCGTCGTCGCCGCCGCCCGACGGGGAGCGCGGGCCAAGGTCGAAGACGTGCAGGCGTTCTTTGCGAACCTCGAGCAGCGTGGGCTGCTGGTCTACGAGCCCGACCCGCCGCGGGCCGAGCCCGAACCGGCGCCGCCGCAACAACGTCCGATCCGAGCGCTGCCGGGCTATCGCTACGCGTGCGACCGCTCAGGGCGTTGCTGTCGGATGTACGCCACGGTGTTGGCAACGACCGAGGAAGCCGAGCGCGCACGCTCGGTCCTGCCCCGTCGCACCTTCGGCACCGCGTCGGGGTCTGATGCGTTCTTGCCGGTCCGGGGCTCGGTGTCGGCGGGGGCGGTCGCCGTCGCCTCGTGCAACGGCGCGTGCGGCTACCTCGACGACGATGGCGCGTGCTCGCTGCACCGCGAGGCCGGTCCCCACTCCAAGCCCGCTGGGTGTCGCCTCTTCCCGGTGACGTTCATCGACGACGGCGAGTCGATCCACGCGTCGGTGAAGTGCGAGTGCGCGTGCGTCTTGGTGGGGGCGGGCGTCGACGGAGCCGAGCCGCTGGTCGCTCCGGAAATCGAGACCGCCGCCGACCTGCCCGAGATTGTGGTGGTCGACCGATTGCGCGAGACGCTGGCGATCACATCCTCGCGCTCCGCGTCGCGGGCCGAAGTGGTGGCGTTCACCAAGCGATGGCTCGAGCTGCCGGACGTCGAGGACGTGGCTCGGGCGGCGTGGGCGATGGCCGACGCGCTGGATCGCGGCCTCGGAGCGGGGCTCGAAGCGTGGATGAGTGCTGCCACCGCACCGAGCGTCGAGGCGGTCGCGCCTTGGATCGCGTCGTTGGCCGCCCGAGTGGCCACGCGGGCGCGGGTCGATGCGCGCTGGCGGTCGACTCGCGACCGGGTGCGTACCGTCGGGGGCTGGATCGCCCTGACGACCGCGGCGTGTCGGGCGCCCGACATGCTCGCGGCGCTGCTCGAGATGCCGCCCGAGACGCCTGAGCTCGAGGCGCTGTTCTTCCGGGCCACGACTTGGGCGTACGACCCGTTCGACGAGGACCTGGGAAGCCTGCAGCGCGGGCTTCGAGACTTGTCGCTGCGTCTGTGGGTCGCGAGGGCCATGCCGGGCCTGACCACGGACGAAGACGAGGAGCCGCTCACGGCGCTACAGGCGTGGCTGCGGGCGTACGGTGCATGGCGCTACGTCGACGACGTCTGACGCTGCCGCCTAGCGACAATCGATCGTGTGGCCCGCATCGTCGGCGCAGATCCGTTCGTGACGTGGTCGCTCGAGTGTTCTCGGGTCGACCTCGAGCACGACCTCGATCGCGACCTCGGTCGCGACGGGCGCCTGTTGGTGGGAGTCTGGGTCGACGACCAAGTGCTTCGGCGAACGTCGGCCGGCATACATCGACTGCGTGCCGCGAGGCCGTTTCGCCAGCACGAAGCGGCGGTCCTTCTCCACGAAGAGGAACCCGCACGCGGGCTCGGTGCTCGCCAGTGATTTCAGTTAGCACAAGTCGGCGGCTCGGGCAGACGAAGTCCAGCGGGTCGAAGACGACCGGGTCGAGCAGCGTCGGTGCCATTTCCTGACGGACCACACAGCCCGAGAGCAGTAACGCGGCGAACACCGCCAACGTCCGTGATCCCACCGGGTCAGTCGATCGAGATCCAAGCGAGAAATTCGAACAGAAGGGCTCGGAACAGCGTACCGACCGGCGGTACAAGCCCGCCGCATGTCACACGCTGAACAATGGTTTCCGCTTCAAACACAGAGTTTCGTCGAGTCCACCGTCTCTGCTGCCGAAGCGATCGTGGCGCAGCTGGTTGCGGCGGGTGTGGACACGTTCTTCGGAATCCCGGGCGGACCCATCGCGCCGTTTTGCCAAGCCGTCCGCAATCGGGACGACGCGCGCTTCATCCCGTCCCGGCATGAAGCATCGGCGGCGTTCAGTGCCGCCGCGTACTACGAGGCGTGTGGCCGCGTTGCGGCGGTCGTCGTCACGGCGGGACCGGGCGTGTGCAACGTCGTGACCGGCATCGCGGCGGCGCACTGTTCCGAGACGCCCATGCTGGTCGTCTGTGGTGACGTTCCGTGGGCGAGTACCGGACAGCGGCTCGTCCAGGACGGAGGTCCTCGAGGACTCGCGGTCGAGCGCATGGTCGGCCACCTGTGCCGCGCGACGGTTCGGATCGCGGGTCCGGCCAGTGCCTCCGCTCAGGCGATGGCCGCGTTGACGGCCGCGAAGGGTCCGCGACCGGGTCCCGCCTTGTGTGTGCTCGCGATGGATCACGCGCGCGCGGAGATCGAGCCCTCCGCCGTGGTCGAACAAGCTCAGCCCGAGCTTCGTCTGCCGCCGACGCCGAACAGCATCGCAACGAGTGCGCGCTGGATCGAGGAGGCCGAGCGTCCCTTGCTCGTGCTCGGGGCCGGGTGTCGCCGCTTCGCGCCCGCGATGACTCGACTCGTCGACACGCTCGGCATTCCGTTCGTGACCACGCCGCAGGCGAAGGGACTCGTGTCCGAGGAGCACCCGCTGTCGCTGCGTACCGGCGGCATGCCCGGCAGCAGCGCACGGTCCTCGTTGGGGACCTCGATCTCGACGAGAAAGGCCC
>Ga0207422_1004459_pt1 | contig 11578 bp, 15 predicted proteins | sample MarCyaLeptolynsp_FD_187757 | JGI IMG/M metagenome (GOLD analysis project Ga0207422, IMG submission 187757) | Marine cyanobacterial communities from Panama - species 1 Leptolyngbya sp. (SPAdes) | ecosystem: Environmental > Aquatic > Marine > Unclassified | place: Panama: Panama City | collected... | reverse complement strand
CAGCTTGCGCATGACTTGCCCGCGCTACCATCAACCGTTTCCCAGTTCACCATCGCGTTCTCGACGCCAATCATTCCCGGATTGTCGAAATCGTCCATCTGGAATGCCTGCGTCTCGTCGGAACGGAACCGCCAACCGGAATAAATCGTCGAGAGGTTTTCCGTATGCGCCGGCGCGTCGGTCTCCGTGACGATGGAGATGTCTCCATTGATCGTCAGGCTGTCTTCGTCCGGATCGGACATTGCCAGACCCGGCATCAAAACCAGTGCAGCCATAGAGCCGATTGCTATTGTCGTATTTTTCACGCCTTCCTCCCTCAACCAGACGCTTGTCATCAACGGTCAGCTGACCGCGATCTTCTTTGTCGTGTCGTAGACGGAGCCGTCGTCGTCGTACCAGGTGAACTTGAATTCACCGGATTCCGGCACGACTGCCTCAAACTGGAAGTAGGGATTGGTTGATATGGCCGGCTCAAGCGTAACGTCGATGACGTTCTGACCGTTGAAGTCGGCGGTAAAACGATTGATGATCGAGCGCGGAATGACATTGCCGTCATCGTCCTTGCGCTGACCGCTTTCCATCTTGTGGCTGATCAGCGTCTTGATGGTGATCGTTTCACCTGCCGCAGCCTTCTTGGGAACCTTTACCCTTGGTTTCACACCAGATGCCATGATTTTTCTCCTAATGCCTTGCCGATCAGCCGCCGCAGCCGCCGATGGTCACCTTCACGTTGGCCTTGGCCATCTGGAAGGACCCGTCTTCCATCTTTGCGATCGCAACCACGTTCTGGGTCGTGGCGAGACGGATACGCGTCGAGGCACCGCGGGACGCGCTGAGCGGACCGAACTTGAACGTCGCGACGTTCGGTACAGGATTACCGTCGGCGAACAGGGTGACCTCGGCCGCGCCCGGGGCGTCGAAGGCGATCGGAACGGTATTGCCGTTTTCGGCGATTTCAGGCGCTGTCAGGGTGATCGCCCCTTCGCCCATGTCCGCGCCGCCGGTCAGTTCCGCGATTGCGTCGTCCGTCAGGGTGGCAAATGCAGGCAGGCTCGACAGGGTCGCCAGGGCGAAGGTGCCGGAGCCGAATGCAAGTAGCTTTCGCCGCGTCATTTCCATTTTGATCTCCATAGCAGGACGCTCACTCTTCCTTGAGCGTTACGAGAAAGGCGACGACGTCTTCGATCTGCTGGGCAGTCAGCAGCGGCTGCACGTCGCCGTCGCCATGGGCGTCGCCGGTATAGGCGTCGCCGAGGCGAACAAAGCCTTCGGTTTTGTAAAATGATGGCATCAGACTGCCTTCGAACATCACCTTCGCGTTCGCGACAATGCCGCGCAACTCTGCGACGGACCACCTGTCGGCGACACCGTCGAGCGGTGGGCCGATCTCGCCGTGGAACGCCAGGTGGCTCAGGGCGGACACCTGATGACAGGCGATGCAGTTACCGGCACCCTTGTTCATGATTTCAGCCCCTGCAGCCGGATCGCCGGCCACGCCGGACAGCGAAACATCAACAGCACCATCCGTGAAGACGACGTCCGTCGGCTTGACCCCCTCGGCAAAAGCCGTCGAAGCAACAAGCATCGCAGCTAAGCTGAAAATTGCGTGTTTCATTGGTCCTCCCTCAGCCGATTCCGGCGACCTTTCGTGCGACCATACAGCACATATTCGTGATTACGCAATAACAAATTCAATTAAATGAATTTATCGATTTGTTCGCATGCGCAATAAAAACGCAATAAAATGTCGCGCTGCAGGTTGGATAGTCACTTGTTTTGACTTTCGAACTTGCGCGCATGGTACTTCTGGAAGGGCTCGTCGCCGGCATAGCCCTCTTCAACCACCCAGGTCAGCATGTTCAGCGTCGTCCAGCGCCCGAAGGCCCCGGGCATATTCGCGACCGCTGCCTGTGTCGCGGTGACATTGTCCGCTACTTCGGTCGGAAAGAAAAAGATATTCGGTGTGAACAGCGCGCCCCACCGTTTGACCATGTCTTTTTCCGGCAGAGTCGTGCCGTCGAAATCGGTGACTTCAACGTCACCGAACATATTGATCTGGACCACAAAATAATTGTCCTCGATGTACTGGGAGATTTCCGGCACCACGAAAACTTCTTCGTGCATCCGCTTGCAGTAGATACATCCGCGCTGTTCGACAATCACCATGAGGCGTTTGCCTTCAGCGTTTGCCTCTTCCAGATCTTCGGTGAGATCCTTGAAGGTATCGCGCATCCAGGATGCCTTGTGGAGCCCGTCATCGCCGATCTCGGCAGCAAACACCTGCACTGAGAATAAGACTGCGCACAGCGCCCAGAGCAAACGTGTCATTGTCATTCCTCCTCCATTTGAGCCCTCGTGAATGCAAAGGGGCTCTAGTGCGGTGAATCTGAAGTTCGTTCGAAGCCAGCTATAAAATGAGCCGAACTTCAGATTCAGGTGACTAGCCAATGGCGCTGAACCAGGGAACGGTTTCCAGCATCCATTGCGCGATGATGTTGATGGAATTCGTCGCAATCAGGATCCCGAACAGGATCAGGAATGCTCCCATGAGCTTTTCGACGACGCCAAGATATTTTCGAAATCCGGCCATCCATGACATGAAAGGACCAATGAAAAGAGCCGCAACAACAAAGGGAAGCGTCATGCCGAGGCCGTAGACGAACAGAAGCACGGCCCCCTGACCCGCGGTTTCCTGCCCAGCAGCGGTAAACAGGATCGCCGCGAGAACCGGTCCGACACATGGCGTCCACCCGAATGCAAATGCAAGCCCGACGACATAAGCGCCGAGCAGGCTGGCGTTTGTTGATTGTCCGGTCTCAACCCGAAGCTGCCGATAAAGGATACCGATCCGGATCACACCCAGAAAATGAAGGCCCATCGCAATGATGATTGCAGCCGCAATCCAGCGCAGCACGTCGAAATACTCGCGGACCAGCTGGCCGAATGCACTCGCCGTGGCCCCAAGCCCCATGAAGACAGTGATCACGCCCAGCGCAAAACAACAGGCAGACAGAAAGGCGCGCAGCTTCACGCTACGAGAAATGTCGGTCTCCATCTCCACCTGGTTCACCCCGACACCTGCCAGGTAGCTCAGGTAGAAGGGGACAATCGGCAGGATGCAGGGCGACAGGAACGACAGAAGCCCTGCGGCCAGCGCGCCGAAATAGGTGATCTCGAACATGGAATGAGCTGCTTCTCAGCTTGATATATTCACAAATTAGATTATGATTAAGTGTATGCACTCGTCAATCGGGGTTTCGAATTGACATTGTTGAAGACGCTGATCGTTCTGATGCTCGCGCTCGCGCCGGTCGGGGCGCATGCCGACACGTTCTTGCTCATGGCAGAGGAAGACGGCTGCCACTGGTGTGCCAGGTGGAACAAAGAGATCGCGCATATCTATCCAAAGACGGCCGAAGGTAGAACCGCTCCGCTGAAACGCTATAACTTGCATGGCGACGTGCCCGATGTGGCGTTCCAAAGGAAGGTTCGCTTCACACCGACCTTCATTCTCGTGCACAATGGAAACGAAGTCGGTCGAATCGAGGGGTACCCCGGTGAGGATTTTTTTTGGAGCTTGCTCAGCATGATGTTCAGCCAGGCAAACATTCCTCTGGATCAGACAGGTTGATCGAACATGAGCGCTGATACCCAAGGCACGCCTGAGAGTGCGAAGGAAGGCACATCCCGCCTGCCGGTGTTCGACGCCGACATGTGCGCCGAAGACATGGACAGGATGATGAAGAACGCCCAGCGCGCCTCCAATTTCCTGAAAGCCATCAGCCACGAAGGCCGGTTGATGATCCTGTGTCACCTGGCCTCCGGTGAAAAGTCGGTCGCCGAACTGGAAAATCTTCTCTCTGCGCGGCAAGCGGCCGTGTCGCAGCAGCTGACGCGACTCAGACTTGAAGGGCTGGTGACCCCGCGCCGTGATGGCAAGGCGATCTACTACAGCTTGACAGACGACCGGCCCAAGCAAATCATGGAAGTGGTCTATGACCTGTTCTGCCGAGAGGAGTAACCGAGCGCTGTTCTAGCGTCCGGTTAGGGCCAGGACTGATCAATTTGGATGAATTGGTAGGGATGAATTTGTTCGGATACGAGGCGCAAAGCTGCAGGAAACCGTCCGGTTTCCAAGGATTTGCAAAGATGTTGCACGACAAATTCACCCTAACCCTGAGGGAGGCAAAAACGGCTTCGGTCTGCTTCGTCAAACCGCTCAACCGGGCGGGAAGCCCGCTTGTCGCGCTTTTCCTAGCAACTCATTGCCGCTTGCTGCGCCAATTCAACCAAATTTGTAAGTCCTGACCCTAGGGAGGAGACGGACATGTTGGAGGCGCTTGGAGAAGCCAACGCGGTTGCGCTGATTGGCCTTTTGGGCGGGATCGCCCTGGGTCTTGCTGCGCGCATCGGACGTTTCTGCACGCTCGGAGCCATCGAAGACGTGCTCTATGGTGCGGACGACCGGCGTATGCGCATGTGGGGTCTTGCAATCGGCGTTGCCATTATCGGCTCGCATGCGGCCATGTCCTCCGGACTTCTTGAAGGATCAAGCACAGCCTATCTCGACAGGGTCTGGAACCCACTGGGCTCGATCGTCGGCGGGCTGATGTTCGGCTATGGCATGGCCCTTTGCGGCAATTGCGGATATGGCGCTCTCGCCCGCCTCGGCGGCGGGGATCTGCGGGCATTTGTCATGGTCATCGTCATGGGGCTGTCGGCCTATTTTGTCATGTCCGGACCTCTTGCCCATGCGCGCGTGTGGCTGTTTCCGGTCGAGACCGGTGCCGAAACGCCGCAAGGTGTCAGCCAGTTCTTCGATGCCGCGTTCGGAATTGCGCCCATCGTGACAGGTCTTGCCGTTGGTGGGCTGATTATTGCGTTCACCCTGTCGAGCGCCGCCTTCCGGAAGTCGCCATGGCATATCTTCTGGGGAAGCGTCGTCGGGCTTGCAATCGTTTCAGGTTGGGTCGGCACCTATTGGGTGGCCATGACCGGGTTCGAGTCGGAACCAATCGAGACACACACATTCGCCGCGCCCATCGGCGACACGATCTATTATGGCATGACCGCCTCCGGAAACACTCTGTCCTTCAGCGTTGGCTCCGTTATCGGCGTTGTCATTGGCGCTTTCCTTGGATCCTTCGCCAAGGGACATTTCCGCTGGGAGGCCTGCGAGGATCCCCGCGAACTCAGGCGTCAGATCATTGGTGCGGCAATCATGGGTCCGGGCGCGATCCTTGCCGTCGGCTGCAGCGTCGGTCAGGGCATTTCCGCTTTCTCCGTCCTTGCCTACAGCGCACCGGTGACGTTCCTGGCGATTTTCGCCGGAGCTGCCTTCGGCCTGAAACAGCTCATCACGGGGTTTGCGCCTGCCGAATGACAACGCTTTCCAACCAGCCGTCGGTGCGCGCAAACAACCGGGGGCTGACTTTCATATTCAAAATTTCGCATTTCTTGATGTTTCCTTGAGATCGGTCAATGCGCGCCGGGACGCCGTCGCCAGACTGGAGGGATCTTGAACTGATGACAGCGCTGATAGCGCTGCACCGGATCGCTCATGGACCTGACCGCACTTCTTGACAGACTATCCGAACCAACGGTGCTCGTGCTTGGCGGAATGACGGTCGGCGTTCTGTTCGGTGCATTTGCCCAGCAGAGCCGGTTCTGCCTGAGGGCCGCTGCGCTCGAGTTTTCAAGGCGCATGCCCGCCGACCGCCTGCCCATCTGGCTGCTTGCGTTTTCCAGCGCCCTGATCGCGACGCAATGTCTAGCGCTTCTGGGAGAGGTTGATACCGGCGAAACCCGCCAGCTGGCGTCCCCGCAAAGCCTCTCCGGGGCGCTCATAGGCGGGGCGATGTTTGGCACCGGTATGGTAATGGCACGGGGATGCGCAAGCCGGTTGCTGGTCCTGTCGGCAACCGGCAATCTGAGAGCCTTGCTGTCAGGGCTCGTCTTTGCCGTCGTTGCCCAGGCAAGTCTTTATGGTGCCCTGAAACCGCTGCGCGACTGGTTGTCCGGACTATGGACGACGGTCGATACGGCTGGCAATGATCTCACGACATTCCTGGGCATGAGCGAGACGGCCGTCTTTCTGTTCGGGTGTCTCTGGCTGCTCGCGGGCCTTGGCTTCGCCGTTCGCAACCGCAGTTCCGTCTGGCGAATGGCCGCGGCAGTCGGAGCGGGACTGACGGTGCCGCTGGCACTCTGGTTCACAACCGCCATGACCCGCCAGGCGTTCGATCCGGTGCAGGTGGAAGGTGTAACCTTCACGGGGCCTTCGGCCGACATGCTGATGCTGTTCCTGTCCGCGCCCTTCGAAAATCTCGGCTTCAACTCAGGGCTTGTGCCAGGTGTTTTCCTCGGCTCGTTTCTCGCAGCCCTCCTCACCCGGCAACTCCTGCTGCAGGGGTTTGAAAGTGGACCGTCCATGGCGCGGTATCTGACCGGCGCCGCCCTGATGGGCTTTGGCGGGATGCTTGCCGGTGGATGCGCGGTTGGCGCAGGCATAACCGGCGCTTCTCTTTTCGCCGTCACGGCCTGGCTGACACTCATCGGCATTTGGCTGTCGGCCATCGTGACCGATCACGCGCTCGCTAAGCTGCCACGCGCGACAAGCGCAGCACTGGACACAGTGCGCGGCGCACAGGCGCCTGCACCGGGCGGGGCGCCACCGCCCACGCATTGATCACAAGCGTCTTTTTGATGGCGTCTGTCTCGACCGGTTCCGGCCTCACCGGAGCCAGGCCTCCACCTCGCTTCTTGTCACGTCTGCGTGAGGGCGCCTCGCTACTCATGGCGCTTTGTCCGGCGATCAACTTATATACCCCTGTCATTTTTCACGTTCAGACGCCGCCTGGAGACCACGATGCGCACCCTTGTAACCGTTGCCCTCATGAGTTTGCTTACCGTTCCGGCCCTTGCCGAGACCCGGACCTATAAGACCGACGCAGGCCATACGGAAGTTCGTTTCGGTTGGGACCACGCCGGTGTTAGCCGTCAGCACGGTGAGTTCGACCGCGCGGAAGGCATTCTGGCCATCGATCCCGCGGACCCGGCCTCGGCAACACTGGAAGTCACCATTGATGCCACTTCGGTATCCACCGGTGTCGGACCGCTTGACGATCACCTGAAAAATGCTGACTTCCTGGTCGTGGAGGAACATCCGACGATCCGCTTTGTCTCCACGTCGGTGACCCCGACAGGTGACACCACCGCCGATGTTGCAGGTGAAGTGACATTGCGCGGGGTGACAGTCCCCGTCACCCTGGAAGTCGAATTGATCCATCAGGGTCCGCACCCCGTCGCCAAGTTCATCGACTACTACAAGGGCGACTGGCTGGGCTTTCACGCGACCACCGAGATCGACACGGCCCCCTTCGGCTTCGCCCTGCCCGTCGGTCCGCTCGCGATTGATATCTCTACGGAAATGCGCGCTCAGTAATTTTGCCGGTCGCTGCAGCTTGCATCAGTGTGAGCTCAGCGACCGCAAGCATCTCTTGGTGAGCCAGGCAACGCGAACCTGTTGACCGCAATCTGCGGTCACGAAAGCTCCCTGCTGCTGCCGAAATCCGGCGGCTTCGCAGAAGACGATTCTAGAGCTGCTTGAGAGAAAGGTTTTCAAACCAGTCAAGAACAGTCTCCGCCCAGCCCTCCGGAGCACTGTGACCCCCCTTGTGCAGCAGGAGGTCGATCTGACCGGCATCACAGTCTGTCCAGTGCCGCAACCAATACTCCCCGGCGAAACTGTTGGTCTCCGGCTGGCGATTGCCGCAACGGTTCGTTTCCCGCAACACTTTCAAGGACGCCCAGACGTCGCCCTGCACAACCGTACCGTCTCGGAAGGATCGGCCCTCCAGGGGTACCGTTCGATCTGTCCATCCATGTGCATGAAACAGACGCACAGGGCCCGCGCAGCTTTCCGGAAGGCTTTCCCAGAACGCGCCTGCGACCGGGGTATAGGCATCGGCGAAGTCAGGCAGCCGGCAGGCCATGTCCCAGACCATGGATCCGCCACGTGAAAATCCGGCAAGCAAGAACGGCGCGTCCGCCAATTGGTATCTGTCCCGGACGTCGGCAATCACCTCTTGCAGGAATACCGCGTCGTCGCGATCATGCTTGGTATTGTCCGCGCGAACGGACCAGTCCTTCGTCCAGCGGGCCTCTGGATGCTCCCCATTCGGAGCAACAACCACATACCCGCGGGCGACCGAGACACGGGCAAGATCAGAGTTGAGCATTGCCTTTCCGGTAGCACCGCCCCCATGAAGGTGCATGACGATCCCGACCGGATCACGCTCGGGGAAGATCAGGTGATAGCTTCCGCTCGCAACACTGCAGGGCGCCTCTGCATCGCCACAATCCGGCTGCGCAGAAACTGCACCGGCGTGAAGGAGAAAAATCGAAACCAGGCCCGCAACGTGAAGCAAACTCCTGCTCAGCATATCAGTTTCCCACCATGTGACGCGATCTGCCTAACAATCGGGCCGGCCGCACGCACTCAGACGATCCATGTGCATCGACCCGGCCTCAGTCTTGTCCGGCAATCATTGGACGGATGCAAATCACTAAGTTGTATGTACCGCTGCATCCGGAACATGCCGAAACCCAGCAGACCTCATAGCCTTCGGGCAGGAAACGGAGATTTGCTGCACATTGATACCAGGTGGGCCATGCGGCAAACCGGACCTGAGTCAGGCTACATCAAACGTCTTCCTGGCTGCGCGCACAAAAAAGGGCTGCTTGAGTCAGATTTCCTGTATCATTCGTATTGAACGATAACGCACAGAAAATCCTCATCGCTCGTGACAACGGTGTGATGACCTTTGCCGTGCTTGTCTTCCATGTGCCAAACATCACCCGGGCCGATATCTCTGAACTCACCGTCGCTGGCAGTCACGCGCACTGTGCCAGCAAGGCATATGAGCTTTTGGGAAACGGGCGTCGGGTGAATCGGCTCATTCCAGCCCGACTTCAACCTCAAGAACAGTGTTTGCTTTACGGCTTCAGGTGTTGAAATTTCGATTGCCTTTGCCGGTGGCGCAAAAGTCTGTTCTTTCAGCTCAACCTCAACGTCCTGCCAATGACTCTCACCTTCAGCGTCGGAATACAGCTTCTGGTATTTCAAGTTCACCTCCTGCCGGCGCGGACGAGTGTCCTGTTCTAGAGCATCGAACTTTGGAGCACTTATCTGAAAACCGCAAAACCGGTCCGAACGATCGTTTGCTGTTTGGGGCTCGACCATGCGCTGAGGGCTGTTTGCGGACCACCGGTGTGCTGAATCTCAACACTATGATGCGGGGTTCAAACGAAATGGTGCGACCGGTGTTTCAAGCACGCTGCCTATCGCCACCGCACCAGGCAACAGGCATTTTGTAAAATCACCCTGTCCTAACCACCCCAGACTACGGAATCCTCGTGACGCTTTATGAGCAGGCGGAGGGCGTTGAAACCGTCGGCGATGTGTCTGGCGTATTTGTCGACAGCCGGCAGATAGGGTGCATCAGCAAGCCGCAGGATGCCGAGCGCCCTGTCCGGGTGCGGGATCTGGAACGGCAGCGCGGTCATGGTCCGCTCCTTGCGGTAGGCGAAGACGACACTGTGCGGCAACACCGTCAGGGCATTGGTGCGGGTCATGTAGTTGATCACACTGGCAAGTGATCCGCCCGAGTAGCGGACCTTGATCTCAGTGGCACCGAGCGAAAGCAGGATCGAGTGAAGGTCGGCGTAGAGCGGGCTGCCGGGCGGCGGCGCGATCCATGGATATTCGAGCAACTCCTGCGCACCGGTCCGGCGATTGTCCAGAAGCGGATGGAGAGCGCTGCAGGCGACGACATTCCGGCCTGGAAGGATCTCGTCAAACACAAGACCGGAGCCTTCTCCCAGTATATCGATCGGACAGATTGCTAGGTCGATCCGGTCTGCATGGATGGCTTCGCGCAGATCCCGGACATAGCCATAGCTCTGGTCGACCCGGATTTCCGGGTAACTGTTCTGGAACTCCGCCGTCATGCTGGAAATGAGCGCATCCATGAAGAAAGGCGTTCCCCCAACCCGCACGGTCCCAGCCTTGCCCTCCTGGAAGTTCTGAACAGTTTCCGAGGCCTTGCGCGAAGCCGACAGCATCACCATTCCCTGATCGGCAAGGGCCTGAGCCAGCGGGGTCGGCAGCAGCGGACGATGCCCCTTCTGGAACAGCGGTTCACCCAGGCGTTTTTCCAGCGAAGACAGCGTGCGCGAAACCGCAGGCTGGGTCATGCCGAGCAATTCGGCACCTTCCGTCACGCTGCCGGTCTGAACAACGGCCGCCAGCTGTATCAGGTGTCGCTCATCAAGCTTCATAGCAATTTGTTATAAACTCGGCCTCAAAAATCATCAACCGTGCCGCTGCGCCCGATAATTTCTCCCAGAGGTCAGGAAATGACCATTGGGAGGAACCATGGCGGGCATGTCCGACATTGCTTATTTCAAGACGGAAACGTCCGACCGGCTTTTTGCCGAGCGGCTCGATACGACTTCAGATGAGCGGCTTGCCCTGGTGCTGAGCAAGGTCGCGGAGCATCTGCACGCCATCATCCGGGAAACACGCCCGACCCTGAACGACTGGCGTGCGACCATCGAATTCCTGACGGAGGTCGGTCACCTGTGCGACGACCGGCGTCAGGAATGGGTTCTGGTGTCAGATCTTCTGGGCATGTCCACACTAGTGGATGCGCTCAATTCGGACCGGCCACACAAGGCGACGCCGAATACGATGCGCGGGCCGTTCTACCGCGCGGACGCGCCGCTGATGCAAAACGGCGAAAGCATCTCGCTCGACGGCGAGGGAACACCGGTTGACGTCAGCATCCGGCTTATGGATCTGGAAGACCATCCCATTGCCGGGGCACAAATCGAAACCTGGCAGGCCAACGCGCAAGGCTATTACGAGAACCAGCAACCCGACCTGCAGCCGGAGCACAATCTGCGCGGACATTTCGTTTCAGACGATGCCGGCCGTGTCACCTACCGCACCATCCGCCCGTCTGGTTACGAAGTGCCGAAAGACGGTCCGCTTGGTGATCTGCTGGCAAAACTCGGCGCGCCGCTTTGCCGGCCTGCCCATGTCCATTTCCAGGTGACGGCTGACGGTTTTGAAACGCTGACGACACAGATCTTCGACGGAGAAGATCCGAATCTCGGCAAGGACCCCCTTTTCAGCGTCAAACCCGGTCTCATCGGCTGCTTCAAGGATGCCGACGCCGGATCTGACGCAGCGCTCAAACTCGACATTGATTTCCATCTGAACCCGGCCAGACAGGAGCTTGACGCATGACCCGCGCCTTCACCTACAGAGGCAGCGCAGCCCATATCGTTTTCGGAGCCGGCAAGCGTGCCGATACGGGGGCGTGGGTGGAAGAACTCGGCTGCCGGAAAGCCCTTGTTCTGTCAACACCGCATCAGGCGGACGATGCCGCACAGCTTGCTGAAGAGCTTGGGAGTGTCGCCGTCGGCGTCTTTGCAAAAGCGGCGATGCACACGCCCGTCGATGTCACCGAAGCGGCCATGGAACGTGTAAGGGCGTCCGGCGCGGATTGCG
>Ga0207422_1004458_pt1 | contig 11585 bp, 16 predicted proteins | sample MarCyaLeptolynsp_FD_187757 | JGI IMG/M metagenome (GOLD analysis project Ga0207422, IMG submission 187757) | Marine cyanobacterial communities from Panama - species 1 Leptolyngbya sp. (SPAdes) | ecosystem: Environmental > Aquatic > Marine > Unclassified | place: Panama: Panama City | collected... | reverse complement strand
ACAACCTCATGACCAGCGTACCCGGTCTCTATGCATTGGGAGAAGCCAACTTCTCTGATCATGGTGCTAACCGTTTGGGAGCAAGTGCCCTGATGCAAGGCTTGGCAGATGGATACTTTGTGATTCCATTTACCATCGGAGATTATCTGGCCAGACAGCCCTTGAATGATCACCCGACTACAGAGCATCCGGCATTTGAAGAAGCCGTAGCTACAGTGAAAGAAGAAAGTAATTTCTTTATCACCAATAATGGATCACGTTCTGTAGATTCTTTCCACAGAGAGCTCGGAAAAATCATCTGGGAATACTGTGGAATGGCGAGAACTAAAGAAGGTCTGACCAAAGCCAAAGAATTGGTGAGAAATCTCAGAGCTGAGTTCTGGCAGGATGTGAAAGTTCCTGGTAAAGATGGAAACTACAATCCTGAATTGCAGAAAGCCTGGAGAGTAGCTGACTTTATGGAATTGGGTGAGCTGATGATTGATGATGCCTTGCAAAGACAAGAGTCTTGCGGAGGCCACTTCCGCGAGGAGTATCAAACCGAAGGAGGTGAAGCATTGAGAGATGATGAAAAATTTGCTTTTGTAGCAGCCTGGGAATATGCAGGTAGAGACAAGCAATCCATCATGCACAAAGAAGAACTTATCTTCAACAATGTTGAGCTCAAAACCCGTAGCTACGTTTAATTCCCGCTTAACTCTAATTAGAAAAGAATGTCAGATACTAAGATGAAAATAAATCTCAAAGTCTGGAGACAAAACGGTCCCAAGGATGCGGGTAAAATCGTAGACTATTCCCTGGACAATGTTTCTCCAGATATGTCCTTCCTCGAAATGCTGGATATATTGAACGAGCAGCTGGTAGGAAAGGACGAGGAGCCCGTTGCTTTTGATCATGACTGCCGTGAAGGGATCTGCGGGTCTTGCGGTTTGATGATCAATGGTCAGGCTCATGGACCTCACAGAAAGACTACGACTTGTCAGCTTCACATGAGAAGCTTCAAGGATGGAGATACCATCTTCGTAGAACCCTGGAGAGCGCAGGCCTTCCCTATCATCAAAGACCTCATGGTTGACAGAGGGTCTTTCGATGCCATTATTCAGTCAGGGGGATTCATTTCTGTGAATACCGGAAGTGCTCCTGATGCCAATGAAATTCCGATCAGTACGGATGTTTCCAATGAGGCCATGAATGCAGCTGAGTGTATTGGCTGTGGAGCTTGTGTGGCAAGTTGTAAAAATGCTTCTGCCATGCTCTTCGTCTCTGCCAAGGTTTCTCATATGGGTACCCTACCCCAGGGACAGCCTGAGCGCATGAAGCGTGTGCAGAAAATGGTGCAAACCATGGACGAAGCCGGTTTCGGAAACTGTACCAATACCAGCGCTTGTGAGGTTGAATGCCCCAAAGGCATTTCCGTTACCAATATCGCGAAACTTAATGCTGATTACCTCCGTTCGACGGTTGCCTCTGAAGTAGATGCATAATCAGTTATTTTAGATAAATGTTAAAAGCCAGGTCTTCGGATCTGGCTTTTTTCGTTTAGGGAAAAGAGAATTTTGTATATTTAGATAAACCAGAAACGCAATGCCTGCCTTGAGAAAAATTTCCATTCATTTTTGTGTAAACGGCACTTGCTTGAGTTTCGAGTTAGCGGGAGAAATCGGCTCTGAGCGTCTGGGATAGCAGTATAATAAGGGCTATACGAAATAACTTCGGTTATACTAATGTTGTGCATTAATAAACCATGAAAAGAGTAATCAAATATTTCCTATTAACCAGTAGCTGGTTTTTTATTCATATAATCCTACTTCTAAGAAGACCAACGGATTGTCTCGAACAACTTCTTTTAGCGGATTCAGGTTCTGAACTATTTGATATTATAAGTTTGCTAGGATATGCAATTCTTGCTTTCCTTATGACTATAATTGCGGGAGCACTTGTCAATAGAACGTACAATTTCTCTATCACAAGAAAAAGAAAGCGATTACTTATTTGTCTCGTGATAGTTCTGGCATTTAGCCCTGCTACAATTTCTTATTTAAAAAATGAAATTAATGGTTTCCCAAAAGAACTAAAACTAAGAACAGAAATCTGTTCAAAAATAAAACCGGTCAAGTACCTAGCTTATGGAACCGCTGCTAAAAACCTTCAAATAGAAGAATATAGAGAAATTGCGGAGTTAACTGGATTCCCTGAATTGCCAAGCAGTTCAATCAATATTAGTTATCTCTATACTTATGATGGTTTTTTGCCGGACTTCGTATTTGAGCTTGAGTATAGGGTTCCTTTAACCGTTGAAGTTGATACATTTTCAAAAGAAAATGGTGGTTATAGTAGCAGCCAAACGTTTGAAGTAAAAGAGGGATTTAAAATTGTAAGCTATAATGAATCAAACAGTTAAAAAATGCACAACATAACCTAAACTCCATATTCCGCTGACGCTGCGTACGAGAGTTTAGCTGATCGTTACTGGCAAAATTAAAGTGTATTATGATAATCATGCTCATTACATGCAATGAATTACCCAATACTAAACATATCTGAAGCATCATGGGCCGGTAGAGATCCTTCAGATTTTATTCTATTTGACAATTTTGTATTCACTAAGGATGAAAGTTTCTATGAAAATTACTTGGTAGGGAAAATCTTTTGTGATTGCAATGGAGAACTATTCGAATTTGAAAAAAGAATATTACCGAAGGAAAGGTGGCGCTACTTACTTGGGTTTTTGCCAGGGGTGTTTAAAGTGGAACTTATCTTCGGGCCAACAATGAGAAAAAGAATTAAGCTTGACGAACTAAAAAATTACCTGGTAAATCGAATAGGCGAGCTTGAAAATTCGGAATTCAATATAAAATGGATCGAATTTATAAAAAATGGAAAAAGTTTTGACGAACTAATTGCCGGGAGCCTCTCAGACTAAAACTATATAAATTCGATAACTTGTGATAATCGTGATACCAGTAACATCAGCTACTCCGCAATTCTCGCTAACGCTTCGAAAGGGCGAGTAGCATCAGCGTTAGCATCAATAGGCCTGCATTATGAAAGAAAGAATCAACAAGCTCATTAACCAACTTTATCCAGACCTAAGTTTAAAATCCAGAAATGAGATAATTGACATTTGCAAAGAAATTAAAGTGTCTGAGAATTCCCTTATTGTTGAAAAAGGTAAAAGAAACAACAGCGAATACTTCCTTTTAGACGGAATAGTTCGAAGCTGTCTTATGAACCAAAATGGTGAGCAGGTAACACTCCTGTTCTTTGAAAAGTCAAGCATATTAAGTCCTCATGTAACTCGTACCAGTAATTCACTGTCTTTAATCAATTTAGAAGCTATTACAGCATGTACCTTGGCAGAAATTGATGCTAGTGAATTTGAAACCCTGATCGAAGTGAATCTTGAAATCAGAGAATTTGCCAATACTATTCTAAGAAATGAGCTCTTTCAAAAGATTAATAAGGAAATCAGGCTAATCTCCTGGACAGGAAAAGACAGGCTTCAACAATTCAGGAAAGACTATGAAATGCTGGAGAATCTTATTCCACACAGTATGATCGCAACTTATTTAGGAATAACCAATGTGTCGCTGAGCAGATTAAGAAAGGGTTCCTGAGCATTTTATCATTTGTTAATGGAAAGGAGTGAACGGTACTTTTCTTTTGAAGAAAAGAGAAATGAAAACTATAACTCTATTCATGCTCATGACAATTCTAACAACTTCATGCAATACTTCAACGAAGGGTTTTGATGAATTAGATGCTCCAGCCATATACTATGGTGCAGTGTCCCAGGATTCGGTTTTATACACCTATAAAAAAGGGAATCTCAGCATCACTAAGGATCAGGCTATTGATAAACACTCGCAGTTTGCCCTGTTTAGTATTACGAAGACTTTCACTGCAATTGGCATCTTGCAAATGGTAGAAAGTGGAGAGATTAGTCTGGATGATCCAGCTATCAAACATCTACCTCAGTACGAATTTCTTGGAGAGATCACCATCCGCCACTTATTGACTCACCAGTCTGGCATAAACAATCCACTCCCCATTCGTTGGATTCATTTAGCCGAAAACGATGATACATTCGACTTTGAAGAATTCAATAGAAAAGTTCTTACTCAAAAAGCTAAAGTCAAATCGAAAGCTGGGTCAAAAGCAGCATATTCAAACCTCAATTTTATTCTTCTTGGAGATATAATCTCCAAGGTTTCAGGATTGTCCTATCAAGATTACATAAGCCAGAATGTCTTGAACAACGATGAAATGGGATTTCAGTGGAAGGAAAAGAATACCGTAACAGCTTATCACCGCAGTGGTATTCAAGGAATAATACTAGGTTTCTTAATGGATAAAAAGAAGTTCACAGATCCAAAAATCGAAGGATTCATTCCCTTTAAGAAAATCAACTTGAATGGATCCGCTCATGGGGGACTATTATCAAGCGCAAATGGCTTGAACCTCTTTCTGCAGGAATTATTAAGTCCAGAAAGCACAATTCTTTCACAAGATATGAAGCATAGGATGTTTCAAGAACAATTACTGTCGAATGGAAAGGCTTCTGGACATTCATTAGGGTGGTTTAGTGGTTCTTTGAATGGTATCAACTATGTGCACCATCCTGGTGGCGGTGGAGGCTTCTATCTGGAAATGAGGATATATCCTGAGAAAGGCATAGCGACTTACCTACTAACTAATAAATCAGGCTTTTCAGATCAAAGAATCCTGGATAAACTAGATGCTCAACACCTGGACTTTACATAAAGATGCTAACAAACGATATAGCACATGCCTCTACTGAGCTACTTGAAACTGAGATGTTAAACCAATACTTTAGTTGATATTTAAAAAGTTCAGAGGCAGGTGCTATATCTGGTCGTTGAAATGCATAAAAAAGAAGGATGAAAATTATACTTCCAATATTGACCCTTTTTCTTATAAATTGTTCACAAGCAGATAAGAGCAAAACAAAGGAAGAAAGCGGGACTACAAAATCAACATTGAAAACTGAGCTTCCTCAAGTGAACGATCAATTTCAATCATTTCTCGACAAATTCCCGAAAATAGAATTACCCCTTAAAATTAAAGGCTGTGAAGCTGATTATAAAGGTTTAACCAAATTTAATGACGAAAATCCAAGTCCTTATATTCATGACTATTCTTTTGCAGTAGGACAAATCAAGACTAATGGAAATTATGTGTCAGTAATCACTTTAGGAGTTGCTGACTGTTTGCTTCCTGTATTGACTACTTACAAACTAACTGGAGAAAAAATTGACAGTAAAACGATTGCAATTGGCTATTGTGGTAGTGGACCGTGTTTCGAATGTGAGGAGTTCATGACAATAAAAGAAGACTTCTCTATCTACACAGCCGACACGATGAAAACCTCCGAATGTGATGATGACTATGAGCCAATTCCAGGGACAGAGAGTATTGAAGTCATTTACAAGGAAGGTCATTTGACTGAAAAAGGGAAAATTGAATTGTCTGACGAAATGAAAAAAGGAGTAAAATAAAAACGCATTTTATACTTACCGTCATGAGCAACAAAAAATGAAAATAAAGCAATATCGAGCCTGGTTTTATTCTGAGAAGGCTCTGCAAGAAATCGGCGACTACCTTGTGAGTAGTAAGGAAGAAACGGATTACCTATATGACTATGAAAACATATATGAATGGATAGAAATAAAAAAGGTCAATTCTGCTTATTCATTGAATATTTCCAGGAAGCATAACGACTGGAATGAAATAGAAAAAGAAGCCACTACTCTTTTGATAAAATATGCTGAGCTTGAGCCGGGAAATGATTTGCTTGAAAAGCTTGCTATAGAAATAGGAGAATTCATTCAAGATGAAGTATTTCTAGGTACAATAAAACATCTAGGAGATGATGATTTCGAGTATTTAGTAGATAAAAGAATAAGGGAATAACAATAGTTAAATTTTAACCAGTGACTAAATCAGCTATCTAAGGCATAGCTAGACTTTCTCCGCAAAAAACACAATATATAATGGATGAAACCTTAAAGCGAAAAGCATACCTGGACGGGATGAACCTAAAAAATTCAGGATTAGATGATGAAACGATCTACGCAAGATTAGAAAAAAGTGGTATTCCTGAGGAACTTGCCAAAGAGGTAGTTTTAAATATGTCTCTCCAGGGAAAACCATCACTGAAAAAGCTTAGCAGGGAGCGTATTAATATTTCATTGATTGTTATAGTAATCGGAATTGTTGCAGCAATCATTGCAGGCTCTTTTTCTACCATGACCATTATTCCTTTCTTTATAATTATGGGAGGTGTTGTAGGGCTTATAAGAGCTCTTAAGAGCGAATAAGTAGGTATACATTAAGAAAAGAATTTATCAAGTGACTTTAGATATTTAAGTTGCCAGGAATAAGGAAGTCAACATTTGTTCTATTAACAGAGTATAGAAAATTTAACTATGAATATGCAACTCTCCGATACATACCTAACCGAAAGGAAAAATTAACCACACAAAACATGAAAAGAATTATCCCAGTCCTCTTCTTAGCCTTACTAGCTTTCAGCTGTACAAACCTTGAGAAAAACCGCGAACAAAGCGAGAGACTAAAGCAATTGCTGGCTGAGGTTGATAGTTTAAAAAATGTAAACAGAGGAAATCCAAATGAGGCAAGCGGGCAAATCGCAAGCTTTTTGACTTTTCAAAAAGAGGATGCCGAAGAGGCCATGAACTTTTATATAGGGCTATTCGACAATTCCGAGATTGTTGAAATAAAGCGTTGGGGAAAGGACGGAGCAAGCAAAGAAGGAACAATCATGCATGCCACCTTCAAATTGAATGGCAAACTTTATATGTGCAGCGATAGTCCCCCCATACATGAATGGGATTTTACTCCGGCAGTCTCCAATTTTGTGGAATGCGTGGATGAAAACGAACTTGATAGCTTATTCACCAAGCTTTCCGAAAATGGTAAAGTGTTGATGCCAGTAGGCAATTATGGCTTCAGTCAAAAATTTGGATTCCTTGAAGACCGATTTGGCGTTTCCTGGCAATTGAATTTGCAATAAGAGCGAGGAACTTAGGATGTGATTAATTTTCCTTTGCCCAAACTCCATTGATTCAAAATGTAGTACAAGCATAAAAATGAAAAAAGCACTCCTCATTCCACAAAATATAAAGCTTTATAAATGAGTAAAGTTGACAGAAAATATTTCAAATGGGATCCAAAATCTACCAGGCTGGATATTAACCTGGGAGATACGAAGGAATTCCTACTAAGAGAAAAGTTGATTGAAGAAATTGAAAGTGAAGGAGAGATTGATTATAGCGGGCGAAACGGAATTCCCTGGAGAGTAAGCTTTAAAGATGAAAGCGTTTCGAGCATTTGGTTCAAACGTAATAACTCCTTTAAAATCAATGGAACTGAAATTCTAAGGGAAATTTATGCTGAGATCGAACCAATTCTTGAATCAAATCTTCAATCCCTAAACTCAGAAATTAAAAACATCGAAGAATATAAATCATATACTGATTCAAATGTTCTGCATATCATTTGCCGAGACTTTTTTGTGGATATGATTGCAATCGTAAAAAAATATCCTAAGATTACATAAACTTCATTGATAGCTAATCCAGCTCCATTTAGCATAAAGCTTGTATAATTCTTCCTTATCGGCTCCATCCAGAGCAATACTTAATTCACAACCAAGCACACATGGATAAATACAAAGAGGACATAAAAGCCATTTTAAATATTCTAGGCTTTGTTGCTTTATTCTGCCTGGTCGCCCTAATAGATGATCCCATCACACCTGTAATCGGTGCCATATTTTGGATTTCTTTCTGGTCATACAACATCTATGACAAACTCCAATACAGAAATAAACAGGATCCTAACGAGATTCGTTTCCCAACTCAAAATGACACCTATGAAAAGACGACCTCTATAACTTTGGGAAGCATAATTTTATTGACTTGCCTCCTTATCATATTCCTAAAATCTATCTTTTCATTTGTCCTCGCACTTATATTATTATCAGGGGTTTTGATCCTCATAAATGGGCTAATTGACCTACCCAAAGGACGCTTAAAAATTGAGCAATTCAAGCTCAAGCTAGCTGGCCAAGAGTCTGAAATAAGCCTCTCAAAAGTCGGACTAGTAGAAATCAAAGAAGATGCTTTAACAATAAAAAGCGTTGATGAAGAGCTATTAAAACAAGACAAGCTGGAACTCTCTGAAACATGGCAAAAAAGTATCGCTGGATTTCTCGAGCAGCATTTGAGTAAAGAAAAAGTCAAGATAATCAAGTAATGATTTGGCTGATCGGCTATGATTGCCTTATACTGTGCACGTAGAGATCGCTAGCTAGCAGCACAAATTAACATGCCTAATAGTAAACCATATACACCGAGCGCCATGCTTTCAAAACTACATGCATTCCTTTTCCTCATAGCATCCATTCTTCTACTAAGCGCATGCTCACAAGCTAATGAGAGCTCAGAAAAAGAAACACAGTCGTCTCCCAATCTCACTGTTCCAAAATTAGAGCCTCTTTCTGAGCTCAGCTCCGAACAAGATGCAGCCCTCGATGCATTAAATACCCTGCAAGTAAGTACAGATGAAATGAATCGTTTGTATTCCACTTTTGCTGGCATCACTCAGCCTTGCTATCCACCAGATACAAGTTTCAAGATTTCACAAGCGGACTTACTAATCGCCATGAAGCAATTTGTGAAGAGCAATTGCAAAAATCTTTCGCTTGGAGAGCAGGATAAACTTGCTGCGGCTGCTGTTTTGGCCCAGGAAGAATATACTGTATCCCTTTGTCTGGAGGGTTCATCCGATGTCAATTTTGAACAGGGAGCTCCCATGAAAGGCAGCTGGGTCATGCCAAATGTTCTGGGGCGGAGAGATGTGATAATTGTTTGGTAAGTCTGGCTAGCAATTGAAGATCAAGCTTTGGAGAAAGAAGAATTTTAGCTTCTGCAAAGAAAAATACCAGCTGATAATGCCCACAATTAAAAGAATCTCGATTTAAGCAGGATGGGACAGCAATAGGTAGAAAGCTAAACCTTCTTAAATCGAGACCTCTTAACTATAATTCCGTTTACCAGGCGATTTCTTCTCCATTATGGACAAACTTTCCCGTGAAGTCTGCGGATGCCAGACTTACAGAAGTCTTTGCTCCTTCCTTTGCTTCCAATGGTGCGTTCTGACCACCTAAATCAGTTTTAACCCAGCCAGGATGCGCTGAATTCACCTTTATGTTCGAATCCTTTAAGGCTGCGGCTAAATGTACCGTGAATGAATTCAAAGCAGCCTTAGATGCATTATAGGCAAAGGGCTTAATGCCACTCCAGGGCGAGCTTTCATCACTTTGGACCGTATTGGATCCTAAAATACTCGAAACATTGATGATTCTTCCCGATTCGCTTTTCTTGATAAGCGGCAACAACTTTTGTGTAAGGCTAACCAGGCTAAAGAAGTTAACATCAAAGGTTTCTCTCAGCACTTCTGCTTTTACACTTTCAGAACTATTGATTCCTCCGGGTTCTCCGCTATGCATGATGCCTGCATTATTTACCAGGACATCCAGTTTGCCATAATTGGTATCAATGTAGGAGACCAGGGCATCTATTTCAGATGCTTTCGTTACTTCCAACTGCACAAACTCTACCTCCAAGCCTTCATCTCTCAATTTTTGTACTGCCTCTCTACCCTTCTCCTTATTTCTCGAAGCCATCAGAACTTTTACTCCTTCTTGTCCGAGTTGACGAGCTGTTTCAAAACCCAGCCCTTTATTTGCTCCGGTTACTAGCGCTATTCTTTTCATTGTATAAAAGATTTAAAGGTTTTGAGACAAAAGTAGCAGACCCATGATATTAAATGAAATTGTTTATATTTCGCACTGATATAAATAAATTAATATCAATGCTCAGCTTAGAATGGTACAGAACCTTTAAAGCAGTATATAAACATCAGAACTACTCCAGGGCTGCAGAGGAATTATTCATGACACAGCCTACCGTTAGCAATCAAATGAATATGCTTGAAGCTGCCGTAGGTCATAAATTATTCACCCGGAAATCTAAGGGAGTTCAACCAACTGAGTATGCCAAATACCTCAACAACCTCATCATCGAGGCTCTGGATACGCTCGAACAAGTAGAATCCAGTTATAGTAAATCGGTAAAAAAAGAAGAGAAGCTCTATGCAATAGGGATCAGTGAGCATCTGTATAAAAGCTTTCTCTCAAACAAAAACTTAACTTCTCTAAAGCACCTGAGTATTCATTTTGAAAATGACAATGGAAAATTATTTGAGCTGGTAAATCAACAGGAAATAGATGCAGCCATTATCCGCGAAGAGGTACAGGCCTTTGATATCTTATCCCATAAAATCTGTAGTTCTCCCCTGGTCATTGTTGGAAACCCGGAGGTAGATACGAAAGAACTGGACACTTACATCAAGAATCATGAGTTGAATAACATTCAGGCTTGGCTGGAAAGACAGATCTGGTTTTCCCATATGTCAACCAATCCCTACATCAAATTATTCTGGCTTCATTGCTTTAATAAAAAAAGGCCCAAAGTTTTCACCAACTACATCCTCCCGAATGAATATTTTATGTTGCAGGAATTGACCAAAGTTCCAGGGATATGTGTGAGCTTACAGAAGAATGCACAAGACTTCATAGACCAAAAATCCCTGAAACTCATCTGGCAGTCTGAGGATTATCCTCTGAGAGATTATTTCCTGATTGCACATAAAAAGCAAAAAGAGCTTTTTGAGATGCTTAAAAAGCTTTTAATTGATTAACATTTATAAAGCCAGGTATATAAAGAACCATTGATGCACATTCATGAAAACCCCAGCCAGAACCTTCCGAAAAAATAAATGGAAAAGCTTGCTTCTCTTCTTGCTGAGTTTAGTATTTGTCCCAGGTGGCATTCTTATGTTGGAAGATAAACCTATAATGGGGATCCTGGGCATTTGTCTTTTTGGCCTAGGAGGTATTGCGGCGCTAACTCAATTACTCCCAAATGCTTATTATCTGAAATTGGACGAAGAAGGATTTAAAGTAAAGAATATGTTTCGCACAAATTTTACTCGATGGTCTGAGGTTAAAAATATCAGGGCAAGTAGCATCAGAGGAACAAAAATGATTCTCTTTGATTATACAGCAGAACACAAAAAATGGAAAAGTGGGAAAAAACTGGCCAAATTCTTAGCAGGGAAGGAAGGAGGCCTTGTTTCAGACTATACCATTAAAACCAAGGAGCTGTTGAATCTAATGGAAGAATATAAACGGAATAGTACCAAGCCCTAGAAGGAAAAGACAATCATGAGAATTTACTGGATAGAGGAAATCGATCAGGGAAAGATCGGTATCATGCCCCGCCCGAGAGGCAATGATTGGTTAGAAACAGAAATCCGAAAACTATCCTTAGAGCAAGTAAGATATGTAGTCTCCTTACTTGAGAGTCAGGAAATACATGAGCTGGAACTTGAAGAGGAAGGTGCTCTTTGCGAAAAGCACGGGATAGGATTCATAAACTTTCCCATAAAAGATCGTTCTACCCCTCAGGATAAAG
>Ga0207422_1004456_pt1 | contig 11599 bp, 9 predicted proteins | sample MarCyaLeptolynsp_FD_187757 | JGI IMG/M metagenome (GOLD analysis project Ga0207422, IMG submission 187757) | Marine cyanobacterial communities from Panama - species 1 Leptolyngbya sp. (SPAdes) | ecosystem: Environmental > Aquatic > Marine > Unclassified | place: Panama: Panama City | collected... | reverse complement strand
CTGCATGCCTTTTTCCCCGAGGAACACGCTTTCGCCTTTGACCGCAGTGATGTTTTCCCCCAGCCGGAAGACGCCGACAATCTTGTCATTCGCGGCTACGTCGCAGGGCCTGTCGACGGCGCCTTCCTCAGAGCGCCATATCTCCACAATGCCAGCGTGCTGACTCTGGCCGAGCTGATCAATCTGGAGCCGAGGCGGACAGAATTCTACCGCGGCCGGAACACCTACGACATCGAGCGGGTCGGGTTTCACAGCCCGTCGGCACGGGACGACCAACGGTACTTCCGTTTCGACACGGCCGCGCCGGGCAATTCCAATTCCGGGCATGACTATCCCTGGGCGATCGACGATCCACGGCGCGATCCCGCCGCCCTTTCAGACCTGCTCGCCTATTTGAAAACGCTCTGAGGTTCGACATGACCCATGACAGACCAAGCGCGCTCACCCTGTCCCAGATCACGCTGGTCAACGTGTCTGCGGGACTTCTCATCATCTGGTGCCTGCTCGCGCCGGAACTCGGCGGAGACCTTGAGCTTGGCCGTACCAAGCTGACGATCTGGGCGACGACGTTCCTGCTGCTGCCAGCCCTTGCCTTCTGGCTGTTCCGGACCTCAGGCCAGGCGGTCGCCAATCTGGGCTATCTGTTCTGGACCGGGGCCTGGGTGCTGTTCGTGCTTCATGCCTACTGGGCGGTCTTTATCATCTTCGACGGTGTCGCCGACACGTTCGTGCAACAGGGCACGGTGATTGCCGGTGGCAATTTTCTTCTGCTGGGTCTGTGGACACTGGATGTTCTGATGATCTGGCTGCTGCCGGCACGCATGCAGTCCTTCTGGGTCCAGCTGATCGTGCGGCTGATCGCCTTTCTGATCTTCGCCGGAACGCTTGTCGTTCTAAGGGGCGGAGCCATTCAGATCCTGGGTTTCGTATTCACCGGCACGCTCATCATCGCCGCCCTCGTGCGCGCGATCGTCCAGGTGCCCGCACACAAAGTGGAGGCTCAACATGGACAAGCAGGTTAACACGCACAAAGGCCTTAACGACCTTCTCGCCCGACCGCTTCTGGAAACGATGTGGCGGCGCCGGACGCACCGGGTGCCGCGCGGCGTGGAGGAAGTCGCCGCCGGTTCCATGACCTACAAATCAGAGCAGGACCCCAAGCCGCTGTCGGAGCTTGAAGAAGCCGTTCTGATCGCCACGACCGGGGCAACAGGTCTGACCATGCCGGATCGGCCGTTCCAAGACCCGGACACCGGCCGCCTGGTTATGGCGAAGCCCAACCTGACGATGACGGGACGGACGGCCGGAAGCCCGGACAACGCTCAGGGCACGTACTTCTTCCTGATCAACGACAGCGGCACCTATTTCCTGCGCCAGCTGCCGCCAAGCGGCGAACCCTTCTCGCCGGAAACGCTGATCGCGCGCGCAAACGAAGCGAAAGTGCAACTGCTGGACAGGCGTCTCGACGTGACGCAGGGCGGGCGAAACTTCCCCGCTTATCTCGATTCCAACCGCCTTCTCTCCAATTTGCCAGGGACAACGATCCTGGTTCCGGTGGTCGATCTCTCGCACCAGTACATCAACGGCCTGATGTATCTCCTGACTCAGCCGGACGGGTCGCGGCCCGCGCTTGTCGACGACCGCAACTTCTATTTCTCCGCCGGCGTGAAGGAGTGGGTGCGCCGCAAGTTCCTCAACGACGACATCAAGGTGCCGCTTGGCATCATCGGTTCGCTCAGAACGCAGCTGGAAGCACCGCTGCTGTTGCAGAACCTTTTTCTTGTCGCCGAGGCCATGGGTCTGGGGGCATGGATTCACGCCACGATCAGCCCGCCGGTTCTGACCGGCGATCCGAAATTCAGCGACCGCTACGGACCGATGCTGGGCTTTGAACATGCCGTGCCGAAATGGCGGCTGATGGATATTTTGCGCTGGCATGTCCCCCTGCCCCGTTTCACCAACCTGCGCTCGCACCCGATCGCCCTGCGCCACAAGGGCGAAGACCTGATCGTTGCCAAGTGCCCTCCCAATTTCGCCAGCATGAGCGACGCGGTCGATGCGGTTCTGGAAAAAAAATTCGGCAGCGGCGGTGTCTATCAGGACAGCGAAACGTTCAAAAAGATCTACAAGGACGATTACGGCGAGCGCTACCTCTCGGAAGCTGCGGAGTACAATCAGGACGTCATCAGCTGCGCCCGCGATGTCTGCAATTACATCTATGACACACACGGCCGTTTCCCGGCGCATTGCGAAGCCATCCACGTCCCCGGCGTGTGGCTGCAAGTCCATCACGTCGAAATTCCGTATTACGAAAAGTTCTTCAAGGACGGCTTGACGGAATGCCACCGCAACCACGATGCACTCTGGGACGCGGACGGTGCAGGCTGAGGCAAACGGATGCAGTTGCGTCGCTGGCGCGGCGCGCGTGGCCGGCTGAAACCGGCACGCGCCGCAAACATCTGTCCGGCTCCTCAGGCCGGATTGCAGGTCAGGTCAGGTCAAATCGGGTCAGAAACTGACCCTGCGCGCACCGGGTTTGGCGCAAGCGTTCCCGACCCCGGCGCGCCTTAAGAGCCGGTTTCGGCAGCGTTCGCGAAGGACGCCTCTTCTTCCGGGCTGTCGGCTCTCCAGTCCGGATCAAAATAAAAGCTGCTGGCAACCACTAAAACAACCGCAAGCCCGACACATCCGAATGCGAGCAGCACGGCCCCTTTTTCAAAATTCCTGTTCTCCATGGATCCCCCAATTGGCCAAGAGAGACAACAGGAATGGAGCCGATTGCATTGAAGCTTACTTAACGGCAGTGGTTAACTTGGCATTTTACGACACACTGCCCCGGGATTGCCAAGAAATAGTTGAGGGGTGGGGCGGCGATTGGAGAGTTGCGATGGACGGAGCGATGCCTCGGCTCTGGACAGGCATCCAGGTCTCAATGCAATCCAAGCCCACAATAAAACCTCGAGTACCCGGAGCATTTTTAATGCATGTCAGACTTTGTCGGACTGCCTGCCATCCAAATCTGGCGCAAGGAAAGGCATGTGATTTACCGTTCTAGTTGTTGTTTTTATTTAGTTTTTCAAACTACTCTTCAAAAGAGATCGACACCTGCGTCTATTGTCGAATGGCAACGAACATCCACTTCAGACGGAACGGGTCGCGTGTTGCACATTGCTCCAACTGTCCGCCTTGGAGCCGAGCGCTTACATGCGCGTTCGGGTTCGTCACACAAACACAGCGGACATTGACACAACGGCGTTGACCGGCCGTTTCGGCCCGCGTTTTGGAAGTTCCCCCGGGTGAAAAACCAACGCCGGCCGCGCGCAACAGGCAAGTTCTGGAAAGAAAGGTTTACGGTCCGAGAGGCCGTGGGCGCTAACGCCCATTTAACGCTCTTGCTGTTTGACGCGCTTTGGGATCACGTAGCTTGAAAGGTGAGCAAATCGGCTGCAGCATCACAAGAGAACATTCCAATTGCGGAATGTCGGGCAAATTCTACATATTTTCAGTTTACGAAGGTTAAGATGAACGTTCAGCCAGACAGGTTTTTGAGAGATCTTCTCACGCTCCGTTCCTTCGGCGCGAGTGGCGTGGGTAAGGGAGTGGTGCGGCCGGCGTTTTCTGAACCAGATATCTCTGCGCGAAAGTGGCTGATCAAACAGTTGGAGGCGGCGGGCCTGACCCCGCAAGTTGATTCTGTGGGCAACGTCTTTGGCCTGAGCGATGCTCCCTCCATGCTTTTGGGGTCTCACACCGATACCCAACCTGAAGGGGGCTGGCTCGATGGGGCCCTGGGTGTCATCGTTGCATTGGAGATCGCACGGGCCGCGAAAGAGCCGGGTGGTCCGCCGGTGTCCGTTGTGAACTTCCAGGATGAAGAAGGACGGTTTGGTGCGCTGACCGGATCCAGCTTTTATTCAGGCAAGACGACACTTGCCGAGGCCGACGAATTCACGGACACGAACGGCGTCTCTTTCCGCGATGCGCGGTCTTCAATGGCGGATCTTGCAGGAGCATTCGTGCCACAAGATCAGTTCCTGGGTTTCATGGAATTACATATTGAACAGGGCCGTACGCTGCACGACGCGGGCGAGGCGATTGGCGTTGTCACAGATATTGTCGGATCCCGACAGCTGCAGGTCACTCTGACGGGTCAGCAAAACCACGCTGGCACCACGCTGATGCACCAGCGAAAAGATGCGTTTCAGGCGCTGTCGGCATTCAACGCCGCTCTGAACGACCGCCTTCGAAACGTTGTCACACCGCGCACGGTCTGGACGATTGGCCGGATACAACTGCGGCCCAATGCCCCCTCCATTGTACCCGGTGAAGTGGTGTTCGACGTGCAGTGGCGCGATGTCGATGACGACCGGCTGGCCCGGATGGAAGCGCTTGTTCGCGATCTTGTTGCCGAGATTGCCGGTGACCATGAAATGCAGGCTGAAATTGTGCCGATCAAGGCGCTGCAGCCGGTTCCAATGGACGCCAACTTGCGGGCGGCCTTGACCGCCGCAGCCGAGTCGCAGGCCCCGGGTAAGTGGCGCGAGATGCCCTCGGGTGCCTTGCACGACGCTTCAAACATGGCGCGGTTGATGCCGTCGGCGATGTTGTTTGTTCCGTCGATTGAAGGGATCAGCCACGATTTTGCCGAGGATACGCACGAGGCAGACCTGATAACCGGCCTGCGCGTGATGGCGGACGCCGTCAGCCGGCTAAACTGAAACAGTTGGCAAACCAGAGCCGCCGTTGCTCAAAATGCTTGCCCATTTGAAATCTCCTTCGGTCCCTGCCCGCGTTCGGCTGAATGGGTGAGGTGAGCGAACCAACATGGGGCCGGATGGCACAACAGGGTTCATGGCGCTGAGAAGCGAGTGCGGAGCGGGCAGCGTTTCGGATGGGTGCTGGAAGGAGTGACCTGGATGTCGAATACGATGGACGATGCCACGATTGGGGCCTATGCCGCCGAACTGCTTGAGGCCTATGACACGGGCCGCCAGATTGCGCCACTTGCCGATCGCGACCCGGCCTTTGACGCCGAAACGGCGTATTCCATCGCCCACAGGGTCACCGCGCTGCGCGAGGCCCGGGGCGAGCGGAGGATGGGCCGCAAGATCGGGTTCACAAACCGCACGATCTGGCCGCTCTACGACGTTACGGGCCCGATGTGGGGCCCGGTTTGGGATACGACCCTGCATGAAATCGGTGACAGGCCGCATAGGTTGCCGCAACTGCCCGAACCGCGGCTAGAGCCCGAGATTGTCTTCTGCCTGAAGTCCGCGCCCCGGGCCGGGATGAGCGAGACCGAGCTTGCCGGGTGTATCGACTGGGTGTCACACGGATTTGAGGTCGTGTTTTCATCTTTCCCCGGCTGGCGCTTTTCCGATGCGGACTGTGCCGCCGCTTTCGGCTTGCATGGCGCGCTCTATCTCGGCCCCAAACTATCGCTGACGCAATCCATTGTCGAACAACTGCCGCACTTTCGCGTGGTGCTTGAAGGACCGCGTGGCAAGCGGCTTACGGGCTGTGGTGCGGATGTACTCGACGGTCCGCTCACGGCGCTTGGCCATCTCCTGAACACACTGGCCGCCGACACCGATGCACCGCGACTGAATGCGGGAGAGATCGTGACGACCGGAACCCTGACCGATGCCGCGCCGATCATGCCAGGTGACCACTGGACCACCCGGCTCGACGGCATCGATCTGCCGGGCGCAGCGATCAACTTTATCTAGGGTACGGACCCATGAATGAGGCCGACATGGTTTGAGGCGGCTTTCTTCTCGTCAAGAAGCCGAAGCGCAGGAAGTGTGGTTCATTCTGCAAGCCGCCCGGCTATTTGCCGGCCCTGGCGGCAGCGCGCTCGCGCTGCGCAACATAAAGGCCAGAGCCGAATACCACCGCGGCTCCGATAAAGGTCATCTCGTCAGGGACTTCTCCGAGGAACCAGAACGCCAGCAGCGCCGCCCAGATCAGCTTCAGGAAGTCGAATGGCATGACCGCCGTTGGCTCCGTTTCCTTCAAGGCCTGGCTCAGGCTGACCTGGGCGACCGATCCGGCAAAACCGATGAACAGCAGCCAGCCCCAAGCCCAAAGAGTCGGGTCCTTCCAGACCCAAAGAGCCGGGCCGACCGAAAAAACCGACAGGAAGATCCCCATCCAGGCGACGATGGCAACGCTGCTCTCCGTGCGCGACAAGCTCTTGACGATGATCAGTGCAAGCGACCAAAGCAGCGCCGCGGCGATAACCAGCAAAGAGCCGGTCTCCACGACGGCCAGGCCGGGCCGCAGGATGATCAGCATGCCAACGAAGCCGAGGCCGATCGCGGTCCACCTTCTCAGCCGTATCTTTTCCTTGAAGATCAGGACGCTCAGGACCGAGGTAAAGATCGGAGCTGTGAAGCCGAGCGCGGTGACCTTTGCGAGCGGCGTTATGGACAATGCTGTGAAGAACAGGAACATCGCCGCTATGTTCACGACACCGCGCAGCGCATGAAGACCGAACCGGCTTGTCCGCATCTGCATAAAGCCCGGCCCGATCAGCAAGGGTACAAGAAAGGCAAGGCCGAACAGGTTTCGGAAGAAGGCGATCTGAAAGGGATGGAGCTCGCTGGACGCGACCCGGACAGAAAAGTGCATAACCGCAAAGGCGACGGTCGATGCACACATCATCACCACACCCCGAATGACCGGCGATTGCCTCTTCCAGGAGGCACCGAGCCCCGCAAGGCCTTCAGGATGGAAGGGGTTCACTGTTGAATACCCTCGCCCTGCACCTGCGGGAATTCTGCCGGCTTGAACATAACGCCGGTTTCCGGGAAAACGCCGATCAGCCTTGCGGTGACCGCGTTGCTCCGGTTTGCCTGGCGCTGCCTCTTCAACAGACCCGGGCCGACGGCATGCACCCGGATATTATCAATTCGCCGTGCGCGATATGATTTCGTTTTCAGGAAGAAATGCATTGGGAAGGCGCCGTTCCGAGTTACTCCAGAGTCCTGACCCTAGAGACCGAGCTCAAGGGCCCTGAGCAGGCGGAACCGGGTCTTTCCCGTCTTGCCGCCAAGCGAGATCACGAAGGGCACCAGGCCGTGTCTGGTGGTGTTCACGTATCCCGCCAGGGCTTTCACACCGGGGATCGTGCCTGTCTTGTAGCGCGATCCGGCCTTGGTCCTGGGGAGCAGCTCGGCGTGCGGCGCAAACTCGGCCAGCACTCTGGCAAGGCCCTGGGTGGAGAAGCGGTTCTCGGTGCTGATGCCTGAGCCCTCCTTGAGGTCGATGCCCGCGGTGATGCCGTGCTCGGCAAGGATCATTTCCGCGACTTTTTGCGACTTTGCAAGGCTGACCGGTCCGCCGAGCCGATGTGCGCCAACCTCCAGGAAGATCTGGTTGGCGACATAGTTGTTCGACCCCAGCAGCATCTGGGTCAAGATCTCCGGCAGGGCGCGGGACTGGCGGTGCACATGGACGGGCTCAAGTCCCTCGGGAATGGATCCGATCGATATCTCGCCTTCAACGCTGCCGCCGGCCTTTCCGATAAAGACGGCGAGAAGCTCGCCGGCGTAGCGCACGCCGATCGAAGGATCTTCCTGGGCAAGGCTGATGCGGCCGCGTCCGTTTGGGCCGCGTTTAAGGAACTGGCTTACCGCCAGAGGTGTGATCGGGGTTTGCTTTTCCGCGGAGCGGACGGTTTTTCCCTTTCTAACGGCATGGATCGTGTTGAAGTTCACCGCAAGCGCCGAGTTGAGGGCATCATAAGCCCTGCCGGTGTCCTCAATGCCAGGAATGCGCAGCTCTTGAGGGTAATAACTTGCGTCAAGAACCATGCCCGCGAACGGCTCCTTGCCGGTTGCGGCGACAAGCTCGGGCGCGAGCAGCGCAAGCTCCTCGGAGACAAGAAAAGGATCTCCCCCGCCGCGCACGTAAAGCACCCTGTCGCTGTCCAGGTAAAACCGGGTCTGGAACCGGTGATCACTCCCCAGAACCTCCGTCGCCAGCCATGCAGTGACGATTTTGGCGACGGACGCAGGGACGAAGGACTTCCCCGCGTTTTGCGCCACCAGTTCATTGCCCTCGCCATCCAGCACCAGCACGACACCCGACGGTGCAATACCGGCGACCTTTTCCTTGATGCCGGCCAACGCGGGCACGCAAAGAAGAACAACGGCAAGGGCGACGGCAAGCAGGCGCATGAAGACTCCAGTCAGCCGCTGTTCGGGCGGCCGGTCGAAAAGGATACGGCCTCGCAATTCAACCGGAACTTCGGCTGCTTGTGAATACTCCATGTCAAACTTGTCAAATCTGAATGTTTCGCGACGAATGCAGCCAATGCCCTCTTCCCGTCCGTCCAGCGAATTTGCTGCATCTGGAACAAGTGTCAGACTACGGGACACGAATCCAAAATGCTGAGCGACCCGAAATGGGTACGCGAAGTGCAAACGCAGCTCAGCAAGCAAACACTCCGCCGCCATTAGGGCCAAAGCTTCTGGAATGCGAGGATGTCGGCGGCAGAAGACGTATTGCAGCATGGAGTTGCAAACGTCCCGCATGGCCGGTTTGAATGACCTGAGAGCCTGGTCTCCACCATGTGAAGGTCGCAGGTCAGTTTCCACCAGCGTTAAATCTTTCGCGGCATTCTTTCGGCGAGATGCCAATCGCACGGTGCATCGCGCGCCGAAGCCGCTCGTCGTCTCCAAACCCGGTCTTTTGAGCAATACGCGAGATGGGCAAGGTGGTTTGTTCCAACAAGTCACGCGCGGCGGAAACGCGATAGAGTTCGACAGTCTTGGCAGGCGTGCGACCCGTTTCGATGCGGTACGCACGGGCAAAACTGCGCTCGCTCATCCCAACGCGTTCAGCCAGAACCTCAACCCGCAGATCCCGATGCAAGTTTTCCATAATCCAAGAGTGGAGCTCGTCGAATTGGCCCTTCACGTCGCGGGATTGACTGCGTAACAGGGAACTGAACTGGGACTGACCGCCAGGGCGCGCCATAAACACCACCAGCATCTTTGCGAGCTTAATTGCATTGTTTCGCCCGACATCCTCGGCAACCATTGCAAGCGCCATATCGATACCGGCGGTTACGCCAGCCGATGTCCATACCTCAGCGTCTTTGGTATAGATACGGTTCGGCTCCACATTGATCTCCGGGTGCCTTTCAGCCAGCTGATCACAGAACCCCCAATGGGTTACTGCGCGCCTACCATCAAGAAATCCAGTTGCAGCGAGAATTAACGCTCCGGTACATACTGATCCCACACGTTTTGCATTGCCGGCGAGCTCAGTGATCTTTTTGACCAATTCAGCATCCTGCGATGCCTTATCGGCACCAAAGCCCCCTGCAATCAAGAGCGTATCGACCTCCCGCCCTCGCCAGTTTTCCAGAGGCTCAGTATCAAGCTGGACACCAGTGTCCATCGTTTGTGGACCACCATCAGCCGACACCAAAACGATATCGTAGCTTCTCAAGCCATATCGCCGCATCAGTGCAAAGACCTGCATTGGTCCGGCGATATCCAGAAAAATCGCATCCGGAAATACGACAATTAAAACGGTATGGCGCGATTTGGCTGAATTCGAGGGCACATTGTCGGGATTATCAGAAAATCTTTCTCTAGTCTAGGAATTCTTTAGAAGTAATGGATATGGGGAAAAATATGAGAAAGACTATAAGTGCGGCTGCCGTTGTTGCAGCTAGTCTATTATTTAGTGCATTCGCGCAAGCAGCTCCGGTTGATCTTGTTTCAAATGGTTTTTTTGAAGACGGTAACATCGGCTTTTCTTCAGAACACACATTTCTAACTTCGAATTCAGGTGCGGGCCAATACACGATTGGTACGGACCCGAAAGCATTCAATGGATTCTTCAGCAGTTTTGGAGACAACACGAGCGGTTCCGGCAATATGATGATCATCAACGGCTCGACATCATCTGGAACAGTGGCCTGGGAGCAAACAGTAGGTGTTACAGCTGGCCAGACTTACGAATTTTCGATCTGGATCGCCAACGCCTTTACAAGCGGGACCAGCTTACTCGACCTCGTCGCAAACGGCGTGAACATTGGAGCGGCCAACACCACATCTGGCGTCACCGGTGTATGGGAGCAATTCAGCGGGAATTGGACGGCAAGCAGCACAGGTAACATAGACATTCAGTTGATTGAAAACAGTACCGCTTTTGGCGGAAACGACTACGCCTTGGATGATATTTCCTTCACGACTGATATGAGCGCGGTGACGCCGGTGCCTCTGCCCGCTTCAGCCTGGCTACTGGTGGCCGGTTTGGTTGGTATTTTCGGACTGAGCCGCAAGCGACACGGCTAAGTCCAATCCCAGATAGCAACTGTGCCCCTCGAACTCTGTTTCGTTCAACGGGCACCATGAGCCTCGATTCAAGCAACCGCAATCGAGGCTCTCAACTTGCCTAGGTTGTTCCGACCTCAAACCCGTTGGCCTTCCGTCAAGCAGAAACATGCGCACCGACTTTCCCGTCACCCTCCGCTGCCCAAATCACTGCGGGAACGCAAAACGCAGTTCGTTCTCAGGCGATGTGCAAACATGCAATTTCAACGACAATTGCCCCATCGACACATAAGTTCGATCCTGACCGCAGATGGTTTCGGAAAGACTGTCTTGAGCAAGTTGCAGGACAGCGCCCGGACAGCGCAAACAAAAAAAGCCCGGAAATCCGGAGCTTTTCTTTAGGATGTCAGACCGTATCGGACTGTCTGAAATCGGAATTTGGTGCCCAGGAGAGGACTCGAACCTCCACGCCCGTAAGGGCACTAGCACCTGAAGCTAGCGCGTCTACCAGTTCCGCCACCTGGGCTGTGAGGGGGGCTTGTAAGCGCCGGGCTGGTCCTTGTCAATCGCAAGGTGCGACTTTTTTTGATCAAACGCAGGCAGCTCTTCACACCCGGCTCACAAAGCTCTAAGTAACAGTGTGACGGGCGCAGCGTTGACGCTTCGGCCCCTCCAGTTCGGACGCGAAAAAAGGCATTTCCAGATGTCCACACCACTCAACGGCAAACTCGTCACAATTTTCGGCGGGTCGGGCTTCCTCGGCCGGCATATCGTGCAGTCGCTGGCGCGGCGCGGCTACCGGATACGTGCCGCTGTCCGGCGGCCGGACCTGGCAACGCATCTGCAGCCGCTCGGCGCCCCCGGACAGATCATGGCGGTGCAGGCGAACCTGCGCTATCGCTGGTCTATCGACCGTGCGGTCATCGGCTCGGACGCCGTCATCAATGCCGTCGGCATTCTCGCACCGACCGGTAACCAGACATTCGATGCGGTGCAGGCATTCGGTCCGCGCGCAATCGCCGAGGCCGCGCGCGGTGCCGGTCTCTCCGCAATCACGCATATCTCCGCGATCGGCGCCAATGCCGACAGCACATCCCAGTATGCGCGTACCAAGGCGGCCGGCGAAGCCGGTGTCCTGGAAACGCTGCCGGACAGCGTCATCCTGCGCCCGTCGATCGTGTTCGGGCCGGAAGACGACTTCTTCAACCAATTCGCGCAGATGGCGCGCTTTGCGCCGGCTCTGCCGCTGATCGGTGGCGGCGAAACCAAGTTCCAGCCGGTCTATGTCTGCGATGTCGCCGAAG
>Ga0207422_1004454_pt1 | contig 11599 bp, 11 predicted proteins | sample MarCyaLeptolynsp_FD_187757 | JGI IMG/M metagenome (GOLD analysis project Ga0207422, IMG submission 187757) | Marine cyanobacterial communities from Panama - species 1 Leptolyngbya sp. (SPAdes) | ecosystem: Environmental > Aquatic > Marine > Unclassified | place: Panama: Panama City | collected... | reverse complement strand
GTCCGGACAAATTTCACTCGACAACCTCCTACGGGCGTTTATTGTCCGCGTCAAAGCAGAATCGAAAGGTCAATAGATGAGCGAGCTCATTGGCACAAAAATGATCGAAGACGGGAAGACGGCCAAGGAGCTGTTTGAGGAGGTTATGGCCAATCCTGCTCGCAAGAAATTTGGCTTCGGCAGCAAGCTCGCAATCGTGAATGTCGATGTCCAACAATCGTATACACGGACCGACCTTTTCAAGACCGCCTATGAAACCGATCCTCGGCAAATTGAGTACATCAACACGATCAGTCGACTGGCCCGGGCAAAGGGCATGCCGGTGATCTGGAGCCGCGTGGCTTACAAGCAGGACGCGGCTGACGCGGGCGTGTGGGGTACGCGGACCGACACTGAAGACAGCCTGCAAAACATCAAATATGACAGCGAGCGTCATCAATATGATCCCCGCTGCGACATCGATGAGAATGACCTGCAATTCACCAAGCGGATGCCGAGCAGCTTTTTCGAAACCCAACTGGCGAGCTATTTGACATTTCATAAGGTCGATACGGTGGTTGTCACCGGCGGCTCAACGTCAGGCTGTGTGCGCGCAACCGCCGTGGATTCGCTGAGCTATGGCTATCGGACGATCGTTCCGATTGAGACCTGCGCCGACAAGCACGCCAGCTATCACTTCGCCAATTTGACCGATCTCCAGCTCAAATATGCCGATGTTGAGCCCGTCCAGACGGTGATCGACTGGCTCGAGGCGCGTTGATCGGATGAAAGAGGGTAGTCCAGATCCCGAGCTCTACGATTATCGCGGCTATCGCGATCGGCCCAAAACCGACTGGCCGGACGGCAAGACATGCGCGGTCTGGGTGGCTCCAAACCTCGAATATTACGAGATAGATCCGCCCGCCAATCCGCATCGCAAGAGCTGGCCCAGGCCGCACCCTGATGTCGTCGGCTATTCCTATCGCGATCACTCCAATCGGGTCAGCCATTGGCGCATGGCCGATGTGATGAGCCGCCACGGATTCCCGGGCTCAGTCAGCCTGTCGGTAGCCTTGTGTGATCATCACCCAGAAGTCGTCGCCGATGGGGCTGAGCGCGGCTGGGAATTCTTCAGCCACGGCATTTACAACACGCGCTATTCCTACGGCATGTCCGAAGCGCAGGAGCGCGCCATCATCGAGGATTCGATCGAGACCGTTCAGCGCGCCACTGGCCAGCGCATTCGCGGTTGGCTCGCCCCGGCTTTGACTCATACGCCGTGCACGCTCGATCTGCTGGCAGAATACGAGTTCGACTATACCTGCGATCTCTACCATGACGATCAAGTGCAGGAAGTGAAGGTCGCAAACGGGCAGCTCGCTTCGATCCCCTATAGCCTCGAGGTCAACGACCATTACGGGTTCAATGTCTATGGTATGTCAGGGCGCGAATATGCCGATTGCCTGATCCAACAGTTCGAACGGCTTGCTGACGAAGGCGAGCGTACGGGATCAGCTACGGTCATGTGCATCCCTTTGCACGCCTATCTGATCGGCCAACCGCACCGTATCGGACCGTTTGAAGAGGCGTTGGCCCATATCGCAGCCGACAGCCGGGTGTGGAAAGCGCGCGCCGGCGAAATCGTGCAAGCCTGGAGGGACCAGCAATGACCCTGCCAGATTCCTACACCACCTATCCGCATCGCCGCGAGGGCTATGACCATCAATTTTATGAATGGTCGAACATGCATCAGCGCAAGGCCGTTCAGTGGCCGGGCGGAAAATCAGTCGCGGTGTGGCTGTGCGTCAGCCTGGAATGGTTTCCGATCACGCCTGAAGACAAGCCCTTTCGTGCACCAGGCCATATGGTCACGCCCTATCCCGATTATCGCCATTATACAGTGCGCGATTATGGCAACCGGATCGGCGTGTGGCGGATACTCGATGCGTTCAAAACGGCCGGCGTCAAAGCCAGTTTCGCAACCAATTCTGCAATCGCCGAGCGTTATCCTGAGCTGATCGAAGCGATCCTCGGCGAAGGTCATGAGATAATCGCGCATTCGATCGACATGAACCACACGATCACTTCGGAATTGCCGGAACACGAAGAGCGGGCCTTGATTGAAGCGAGCCTGGCGACGCTGGAACAGGCGATCGGAACCAAACCCAATGGCTGGCATTCGATCGCGCGATCCCAGAGTTGGCGGACCGCTGATTTGCTGGCCGAACAGGGGCTGACCTATTGCTGTGATTGGGTGAACGACGAGCTGCCCTATCGATTCCAGAATGGCCTCATAAATCTGCCGCTCAACACCGAATTGTCCGACCGGACGATTGTCGCCACACAGCAGCATTCGGCAGAGGCATGGGCCCAGATGATGCGCGATGCGTTCGACTGGCTCGCGGCTGAAGCGAAGGGGAACAATTATGCGGTCGGGGGAGGGCGGCTTCTGCCCATTCACTTGACCCCATACATTCTCGGACAACCCTTCCGCATCAGCGCGGTCGAGCAATTGCTGAATGATTTTGCTCAGCGAGAAGACGCATGGATTGCGACTGGCGCTGACATCGTCGCAGAATGGGAGCGACAGCAATGAAGGTGCGCAATCCCCGAACCGGTCAGGAGGATTACGAGTTTGTCGCGAGCTCGCGCGAAGAGATAGCGGCAGAGGCTGCGCGGCTAAGAAAGGCGCAGCCAGAGTGGGAGGCAATGGGACCGTCGCAGCGGGCTGAGGTGATGATTGCCTTTGCCGATGCGATTGATGCGGCTGCTCCTGCGATCGCGGCGGCGCTGAGTGTTGATACCGGTCGCCATGCGGTGTCGTGGATCGAAGTCGAGGGGCTTTCCCGCAATATTCGCCGCTGGGCTGAACGCGCGCCAGAGCTGATCGCAAGCCTGGACAGAGAGCCAAGGCCATCGGCCACTCCCGGTTTCGAAATCGGCTCTGCCTATTCTGCCTATCCGCTGTTTGGCGCGATCGCACCGTGGAATTTCCCAGTCATCCTGAGCCATATCGACGCAGTGCCTGCTTTGATGGCGGGGAGTGCAGCGCTGATCAAACCGTCGGAAGTTACTCCCCGTTTTGTTGAGCCGATGCGCGAGGTGCTCGCTCAGGTTCCGCAAGTCCCGCTGGCCTATGTCCTCGGTGGGCCTGACGTGGGCCAGGCCCTGATCGAAGAGGTCGATTACGTCTGTTTCACCGGTTCCACTGCGACCGGGCGCAAGGTGGCGGAGGCTGCGGCCCGCCAATTGATCCCCGCCAATCTGGAACTGGGCGGCAAGGATCCGATGATTGTCACGGCGTCAGCCGATCCGGCCTGGGCAGCTCAGATCGCGCTCAGGAGTTCGATTGTTGCCACCGGGCAGGCCTGCCAGTCCATCGAGCGGATTTTTGTCGCAGGAGACGTCTCTACGGCGTTCCTAGAGGCTCTTGTGAAGGGGGCCGAGGCCGTCGAGATCACTCATCCTGATCCCAAGCAAGGGCATCTCGGTCCATTCATCTTCGCTGACCAAGCCAGCAAGGTGCAGGAGCAGATCGACGCAGCAATTGCGGCAGGTGCGCGGGTCTTGGCGGGCGGTCAGGTCGAGCAATTGGATGGCGGCTTCTATCTGCGTCCGACTGTTCTCGCAGACGTCACTCCGGACATGTCGGTTATGCGGGATGAGACTTTTGGGCCGGTATTGCCGGTCATGGTCTATGATGATCTCGACCAGGCCATCAGTCTTGCCAATGATACAAGCTACGGCCTTTCGGCAGCGGTCTTGGCCGGTTCGCTTGAGGAGGCCGCCGGGGTCGGCGAACAGCTCGACGCGGGTGCGATCAGCCTGCAAGATGGTGCGCTCACCAGCATGGTCAGCGACGCAACCAACCATTCGCGCAAGACCTCAGGCCTTGGGCCAAGCCGGATGGGGGATGAAGGCCTGGTGCGGTTCCTGCGCCGCAAGGCCATGATCAGGCAAACCGGCCAAGCGCTTCCAATCGATGCCTATCGCGAGAGCGATGGCTGATGGGCAATCGTGCCGAGCTGGAAGCGGCAATGCCGGCGATGCTCTTGCATGAAGGCTATTGGAATGGCTGGTATCGTGATTTCGACCTCGACGGCAGATTGATCGATGCGCGCCAGGTCAAAACCCATTGTGAATTTCCCGATCATGGCGAGTGGCACTATGTCCAGCACAATTGGATCAATTGGGCTGACGGGCGCGAAATGCACGTCGAATTTGGTGGACGGCTCGAAGGTGATCGGCTGATTTGGGATACGGATCGTTTCTCGGGCTATGGCTGGCAGACGCATGAGCATACGATCATGTTGCGGCTCGATCGGCTTGATGTCCCTGGCGCTTGCTATGTTGAGATGATCGGCCTGTTCCCTGGTGCGCGGACACGGGCGCGCACATGGCAATGGTTCAAGTCTGGCGAGCCATGGAAGCGCACTCTGTGCGATGAAGAGAGGATTGAAGGATGAAGGGTCTCTTAAGCAGCCTAGCGATAGCGGCGCTGGCCTCGGCACCGGTTATGGCCCAAAGCGACGATGCACGCGCGCTGCCACCACCGCAGTCCACCTGTGATCAGCCTGTCATCATGGTTGTCACCGGTCTGACGCTCGATCGCGAACGGATGGGCCAATATGCGCGCGCGATTGCCGAGAGCAAAATCTATGAGGAGCTTGGCGGATATTACCTCAATATCCCGCGTACACTCGAGATCTTTGAAGGCACGGAGGATCCATTTCACACGACGTTGAATGTGCGCTTTCCATGCATCGAGAACGCCAGAGCCTTCTGGTATTCGAAGACCTATCAGGAAAACATCCTGCCACTCCGCCTGGATCCGAGCGCCGGCGATTACAGTGTGCGGGTCTATCCCGAAGCGCCGTTGCGCGAAGACATGATCGGCAAGGTCAACGAGAATCCCTATCTGGCTGAATTTGATGCCAGCGGGGTCGAGCAGGTCGAACGATAGTTCAGCGCTCCAACTCTACCAGTTCGTACCGGTTCATCATGTAGCCGTCGATTGATCCATAGACGAGGATCGAGTCATCGTCGGCGGTCACCCACATGTCAAAGTCTGGGTGGCGCGTTCCGCCCATCCCGTCGTCGCTGTCATCGACATAGCGATAATGGCGGCATTGGAACGTGCCCGCCTCGACAGTCTTCTCCTCTTCGCCGACATATTCCATCGTCATTTCCAAATAGGCGATCTGAGGCGGAGTAGCGCCGCGATGGTCCGGTGATGGCAGGTAGAATTTGAGGCGCCGACGATGCGAGCCCTTGCTGACATCCATCAAGCGTGTGGTGAAGCCATCACCGACAACCGGGTGCGTGCCAAAAGCGTCAAACTCTCCCGCCTCGCGGGTTTCCGAGTTACGGCCAATGCTGGGGCCAAAACTCTCGCAGGTGATCTGATCAGACGCTTGATCGTAGCGCATCCACCCGGAGCCAAGGAATTCATCACCCAAGGTCAGATGGACCAGCAGGTTTTGCGGTTTGCGGTCAGGCCCGATGTGGCACGTGATATTGCGCAGCACGGTTGGATCGGGTTCCTCGATCTCGCATTGCGCGCTCATGATCACCGAACCGTCGGCGTGATGTGAAAAGTTGAACCATTCCCTCCCGCGTTCCTTGCCGAGCATTTCGGGCTTGGCTGAGGAATAGCGGATCTTCCCGCGGACATTACGGTGACGCATCAGATCACTCCTGCCTTGTTGAGCCGCTCGATCACCTCGGCTTGGGCGCGGCGGAAATAATCGCGATCAGGAACGGCAGGCTTGCCATCCTGTATCATGCCATTGGCACCGCGAAAGGGTTCAGCCGCGGCGGCATAGGCTTCGGCGAACAGGGCCGGGCGTTGCCGCGCGAGATAATTGGTCATGGCCGGGGTCTGGCGGCCTTCGCGAAGCGCAGCCAGATCGATCTGGGCAAATGCAGTGAAGGTTTCGCCATCGCCCGATTGCGCGATCACACGCCCCTTCCAATCGACCACCTGGCTGTTTCCTTCGGCGCTTGAGAGCGGCATCGACGTGCCCGAAATGCCGGCCGTGTTTGATGACACGACATAGGCCAGGTTTTCGAACGCACGAGCTTGCTTGGCGATATCCTTGTTGGTCGCAATCGGCGATCCAACCTCGCTCGATGAATGGCAGAATATCTCCGCTCCGCGCAGAGCCAAAGCGCGGGCAATTTCGGGATAGAGGATCTCTTCCGAAGCAATGGCGGCGAGATTGCCAATCTCGGTACGAGCGACCGGGAACACGCCTTCAAGCCCGTATTTGTCGAGATAGGCCTCCCACACATCGTGCGGACTGGGGGCAAACATCGAGAGCAGCCGGCGATAGCGCAGCACCACCTCACCCGATGGCGCGACAATGAAGCAGGTCTGGAAATAGAAATCAGGGAATGCTTCATCGGTTTCGTAAGCGTTGCCGGCCAGAAACATGCCGAGCCGTTCGGCTACACCGCCAAGCGCCTCATATTCCGGTCCGTTGGCGGCAAAGCCAACCCGCTCGGCAAAGTCGGGGATCGAGATGCGTCCCGGGTAAGATGTGAAGAGATATTCGGGAAGGACACACAGCTTCACTGACTTGCCCGAATATTGTTGGACGAAGATCGAGCTGGTCCGGATTTGACCTTCAACCTCGCCGATATGCTCCAACACAGCTGCGCGTGCGGCGGCTGCATCTGGCAATCGTTCAAGCGAGCGCGCAGTCAGCTGCATCGCCATTGCCGAATAGTTTGCCGTTTCGCTCACTGTCTCTCCTCTCGCAGCTGAGATCGGGCTGGTGACTGCCATTGCAGCGCATAGGCCGCTTGCCAAGGTTCGCCTTCGATCAAGCTCCAGCGTCATCTAAAGGCCTAGCGATCCCGGATTCATCAGCCCTCTTGGATCAAGCTCGTCCTTGGCCGCCTGCAACAAGGCATTGGCACGGGGATGCAGACTGTCGCGATAGCGATAGGTCCGACCGATCTGGAAATGCGCGGCATCATGCTCGAAGAAGATGTCGACGATTGCCTGTTTCAGTTTCTTGGTCAGCGCCCAGGCTTGTTCGTTCGCTTCATGTTTGGGTAGCTTGTTCAAGTGAGCCGGCTCGACTGTCGCGTCAATCAGCGGATTGCGCGCATCGGGCCAATACAGGCACGGTTCGATCACCATGCCTGCACCGCCAACTGCGGCGACCAAGGTTCCATAATGGACGCCCAATAGCTCCATCTCGTCTGCATGCTTCGCAAACAAGGCATCGAAGGCCGCGAAGCACTCTGCTGAGCGCGCATGCGAGACAAGGCCGTGAATCGGTGCCCAGCGCTCGCCAACAGGCCCTAGAATAGAATTGAGCGGGCCGAAGGGGTTGGCGCGAATGATCTTGGGGATCGTGTTTTCAACCTCGCTCCCGCCATATTGCGCCACGATCTGGCGGGCTATTTCGATATCCGCGTCGGGTGCTGCCTGGATGCGTCCTTCGGCCAGGACATGGAGCGAAAAATTGGCATCTTTGAGAAAATCCCGCCCTGCGGCGACGACTTTGGCCCCTTCTTTCAGAGCGCCAAGAATTCCGCCTCCGCCGCTCGCTTGCTTTTTCATCATGCCCACAAGCTGTTTGGCATCGCTGGCGAGACTGTCTCGCTTCATGCGGATGGCATTGAGATAGGGGTCAAACCCAAAGCATTCGGTCGAGATTCCCCGCCGCTCGATCTCGCTGGCTGCGGCAAACCAGCTGGGCGCGTCGTCAAACGCGAAACTGGCATAGCCGAAGAAGTCCGATTCATGGACTAGCTTCAGTGTAACAGTGGCCTTGATGCCCAGCGCACCGGTATCGCCTAGGAACAGACCCGTCAGATCAGGGCCATAGGGCCGGGCGTGTTTTTTGCCGGTTTGGAGCAAGGTTCCGTCCGCGAGGACGACCTCCAGCGCGGTGCAGCTCTCAACCGCAGTGCCATGCCGCCCGGTGCCCCAGAATATCCCATTCTGGCTCATCCCACCGCCAATCGTGGCCTTGAGACCGGACAAGGTGCCCCACATCGGCGTGCGCAGGTTCTTTTCTGCCAATGCCTCCTTGAGTGCTGCCCAAGTGCACCCCGCTTCGACGGTGACTGTCATCGAGAGTTCGTCAATCTCGAGCACGCGGTTCATCGCCGCGAGATCGAAAATCACCGCGCCAGGCTGATCCTGCGTGTAGCCACCAGTGTAGCTCATGCCGCCGCCACGCGGGGCGACCGCATGCCCAGCATCGGTGGCCGCCTTGACGGCCGCGGCAAGTTGGAGCTTGTCGCTGGGGCGGACGACGGCGGCGATGTTGGCGCCGCGATCGTAGATGTCATGGGCGAAGAATTCGAGGCTGGCCTCATCGGTCAGAACCTCAGCCCCGCTGGCGCGAATGCCGTCGGCCAAACTATCTGCGTCTGACAATTGAGAAGCCATTACGCAGCCTCCAATTCGGGTGAGGGATCTGGATCCTCACTGATCGCTTCGGGAAAGCTTGGTGGATATTTCCCCAGGAACAGCAGCAGGCCACCTCCGATTACGAATGCTGGAATGGCCACTTCGAGGATGGGGTCGAAGCTGCCCGTTTGGTCAAACACGCGCGCGTAGATGAGCGGCGACAGCGCCGAGAACAGGCCGAAAGGCATGTAAAGCATGCCGTAGATCTTGCCGTAATTGGCCATGCCGAAATATCGTCCGGTCAAATAGGCGATCAGATCGCTTTCCGCGCCTGCTGCAAAGCCCAGCAAGAATCCAGCGATTGCGGCCATCGGAAAGGCGAGTGAGTCACCGAGAAGAATCCAGGCGGAGATTGCTGGGAGGCACAGCAGGGGAAAAGCGACGAAACCCTGCCAAAACCGATCAAGCAAAGCGCCCGTAATCAGTCGACCTGCAAAGATGCCAATCCCCAATATACCCATCACGCTGGCTTGGGTTTGCGGATCAATTCCACGCAATCCCAGCATTTTGGGCATATTGATGAATGCGCCGCCAAACGCTGTCGCAATCAAAGCGATTGAGAGCCAGATCAGATAGAAACGATAGTCCTTGAGAGCGCTTGGCAGGCTGACTCCAGTGAGCTTGCCGCCTTCGCCTTCAATCGCCTTAGGACGCTCCTCGGGTCGCGGTTCGCGAAACAGGAAGAATGCAACCACCAGGGCCACCGCCGGGAACAGCGCCACGATTGCGAACATCGAGCGCCAGCCATAAGCGTCAATCGCCCACACAGTCACTCGCGGCACGACCATGGCTGCCAGACTGGTTCCCATTAGCAAGATACCCAGCGCTAGCCCTCGATTCTTGTAGAACCACAGATTGATGGCTCGGGACCATGTGACCGGAGTTGATCCGATTCCGACGAGTCCGACCACGGTCCAGAAGGCATAGTAGATGTAGAGCGTTGAGCTCTCATTGCTGGTCGGCGTCAATGAAATCGCGGCGAAAGAAACGCCGAATGCAAACAGCGACCAGAGCGCCACGGGACGGACCCCAAAGCGATCAGCCATCCATCCGAAAAAGGGTGCCAGTAGACTGGCGATCAGGCCGAATATGGTGATTGGCAGAACGATCTGTTGCTGGGTCCAGCCAAACTCCTGTGACAGCGGCTCAGCAGTGAACCCGATCACGTTGAAGGGTATCGGCGAAGCCCCGCACATCACGCCAAGCACGCCTGCAAGCAGGATCGTCCATCCTTTGGAGAATTCGCCGCGTTCGGCTGTTTGCTCAATCGCTTGCACCATAAAACTCCGTTATGTTTCCGTCTGGATCGCGCACAGCGATGAGATCGACTTTTCCAATACCATCAATTGCCACGCCACGCGCCTGATAGGCAAATGAGATGCCCTTTGCTTCGAGCGCTGCGCGATATGATTTCAAGTCTCGAACCGGATAGCGCACCGAAATGATGCCAAGATTTGTTGGCTTAGCGCGGTCGGAGAGATCGTCTCCGACAAAGCCGTCGATCTGCATCACTTCGACCCGACCGGTCTCTCCGGGCAACGCGGGTTGCAACGCTGCCGCGCTGCGACGAACGGTCGGCGTGTAATTAAACGGAATGCCAAAATTTGAGCGGGCGGGCTCTTCCGGTTCGCGGTCGCTGTCGAACAGCACGCCAAAGCCAAGGCCATCCTCGTAGAATGACCGTGCCTTCTGCTTATCTCTGACCATCCGCATGGAGTTGAAGCCCTGGCTGATCATTCCAACCGGGAAATGCGGAAAGTCCGGCGTGATCCGCTCATAGACCGCCAGGTTGATCCCGTGCGGGCCTTGCAGAACGACGTTTCGCAGATCCGACGTGCCGAACTGGAATCGGATTGGGCGGCTTTCCGCCCACCAGCCGAGCGCAATGGCTTGATCGAACAGGGCAGGGACGTTGTCCGACCTCACCATGATCGAGAATATGCCACCTGTGTCCCATGCTCGTGCTGCAATGCGGATTGGCTCTTGGTCGACGCCGTCATATCGGACAAAGCGAATGCACCCCGTGTCGGCTTGAGGCGCGCACCACAGTTCGAACTTGCCGGATGCTGTTTCGGGCAATGACCAATAATCGAGTTCGGATCGCGCGATCTCCCCGCTCAGCCGAAGATGCCATCCCCCTGCTTCGCGAAACAGGCGCGAGGCTGGTTCAAAATCGGCCACGCTGACCACCGTCTCAGTCCACGGCTCGACGCCGTGCGTCGCCGCTTCCTGTGCGACAACATTCACCGCACCGAATGGGACTGAAAGGGCAGCAAGCGCAAGCGCGCCGACCGCAAAGGGTCGGCGCAGGAGAGAGAGTGGCAGCTTCACGTCAGTCAATCGTGAATCCGATATCGACTCCGACTGTGAGCGGCGGAGAAGCGTAGACCTGGTTTACGCTGGTTGTTGCACGGAAATACTCCCGATCGGTGAGGTTCTTGCCCCACAATGTCACGCGCCAGCTGCCATCTTCGGCGCGATATCCAGCGCGTGCGTCGAGTCGGAAGCCGGGCTCAATCAGCGAGCCCGGAGGGTTGGCGACCAGGCCGAAGCTGTCATCTTCGTATGAGCCATCGGCTCCGAAGAAGAATTCGCCGCTACCGGTTACGATTGTGTAGTTGAAGCCGAGCAGGGCCTTGAGCTCCGGCGCGTTCTTCAAACTCAGATCGAGTGCACAATCGATGACCTGCTGCTGGTAGTTGGTCGCCGATGGATCCGCGTTGGTGCAGGTCGGCCCAGCTGCCGTCGTGCTGCTGCCTGAGAGCAGGCCAGCCTGACTAAAGTTGAGTGAGCGGTATTCCGCGTCGAGCCAGCTGGCATTGGCATAGATCGACAATTCGCTGGTCGGATTGAAGCTCGCTTCGACCTCGATACCCTGAATGCGGGCTTCGCCTGCATTGATCCGCGTAAATCCGCCGCTGGGCAGCGTGCCGCTGATCTGCAGATCCTGATAGTCATTGTAGAAATAGGTTGCGTTGAAAGTCCCGGCACCATCGGCAAAGCGCGTGCGCAGGCCCAGTTCGATGGCGTCGAGGTTTTCTTCATTGACCGGCAGGAAACAGGCCGCAGGGCTGAAACAGTCAGGCGAGGCGCCCGGCGTCTTGAACCCGGTCGAGTATGATGCGTAGACCCTGACATCGTCTGTGAAGGCGTAAGCAGCCTTACCCGTGAAGGTGACATTGTCGG